>OJOE01000213.1_pt1 | contig 38774 bp, 29 predicted proteins | sample 1598191 | NCBI WGS metagenome assembly OJOE01 (sample SAMN03922463, study PRJEB24848) | human gut metagenome | isolation source: stool sample | host: Homo sapiens | place: Germany | collected 2009-11
ACTTGTAATAGAAAGTATTTTGGCTAAGATACAACAAAAGTAAAGCGATAACTTCCAGTTTGTAGACCAATGCTTAACAAATGTACAACAATAATAGACAAGCCTTGCGTACAGGACTATAATAAAATAATAGGAAAAGATGACAACAAGGGAATGCGGTAAGGCGGCCGGAACTTCCCGGAAAAGTGGGGAATGGAATGAACCTGATCTTTACAGCCTTTGCCACACTGGAGGGCTACCGCGAGGGCAGCAATGCCAACCTGGGCAGCGAGGTATTCTACCGCTGCATTGTGGTCAGCCTTGTCAGCGCAAAACAGAAAAACCAGAACTGCGATGCAGCCCTTGTGACCAACACCGCTGTGCCGGAACCCTATGCTGCGCAGCTGTCCCAGGCGGGCATCCGTGTAATCGCCTGTCCGTTTGACAACTACCGCTTTGAAGCGGATTTAGACTGGTCCCTGGCGTATTACAAGCTGTGCGCCATGCAGTATCTGCTCGAAACCGAGCATTACGAAAACTACCTGATGCTGGATTCCGATACCTTTACCCAGCGCGGCTATCAGGATATCTGGCACGAAGCCGCGGAAGCGGTGCTGCTGTATCAGGTGCCCCATGCGGCCAGCCAGCCCATGTCGGCCCGCATCTCCCACACCTATGATGAACTTTGGCCGGAGGGCGCTCCCCATGTGCTGACCCACTTTGGCGGCGAGTTCGTGGCGGGCAGCACGGCCCGGCTGCAGGATTTTATGGCCGAATGCCGCAATGTGTTTGACCGGATGCAGCAGACCGGCGTGCGCAGCCAGGACGGCGACGAAGCTATTTTGGATGCTGCGGCCTACCGCAGCCAGCTGGCGGGCAAGCCCGTGCGGGCCGCCAACGCGTATGTGTTCCGGTACTGGCTGGGCGGGCATTTTTATTATGTTTCCACGAACTACTGCTGCGACCCCGTCTGCGTGCTGCACCTGCCCGGCAAGGCGAAAATGCGCCAGCTGACGGTGCTCTACCACAAATACACCCGCAGCGGCCGCATGCCGGAAAACCGAACTGTGTGGCGGCTCTGCTGCCTGCCTGCCGCCCGCCCGCCGCTGCTGCGCAGCCTGTGGGTGCGCCTGCGGGCCAAAATCGGCATTTGAATCCACCCACTGACCCCCAAGGAAAGGAACGCTCTATGCAGGAGAAAAAACGTATTCCCCTGAAACGTCTGCACCGCCTGCGCAACGCCCGCAAACAGGCCGCGGAGACAGATGACCTGACCCCCATGATGAAAGCCATCAAGGCGGTGCACAGCGTGACCAGCACCGGCTCTACCCAGCCGGAGGACCTGGAACGCCAGCGTGCCGCCCAGGAGCTGTTTGGCCGTTTGGTTACCCCCAACCTGTTGATCAACACCACGCCCATCACCGTCAACAATGTTTCGGCGGAGTGGGTGCGGATGAACCAGGGGCATGACCGCCGCCATGTGGTGCTATACTGCCATGGCGGCGGCTACACCTGCGGCCAGCTGGGCTATGCCCGCGTGCTGGCCAGCAAACTGGCGCTTTCCACCGGGTGCGATGTACTCAGCTTTGAATACCGCCTTGCCCCCGAAGCACCGTATCCTTCCGCCATTGACGATGCCCTGCGCGTCTGGGACTACCTGATGTATATGGGCATCGGCGCGCGGGATGTGATCGTGGCCGGGGATTCGGCGGGCGGCAACCTGGCGCTGGAACTGGCCCTTGCCGTAAAGGCCCAGGGCCGCAGCCAGCCGTGTGCCCTGGTGCTGATGAGCCCCTGGACCGATATGACGATGCAGGGGGCATCCTATCAGAAATGTGCCGCGCTGGACCCCATGCTGACACACGACTATATTGATTCCTGCCGCACCGCTTACCGCGGAGCAAACAGCACCCTGGAATGGGAGGACCCCAGCCTTTCGCCGCTGTTTGCGGATTTAAGGGGGCTGCCGCCCACTTTGATCCAGGTGGGAACGAACGAAATATTGAAATCCGATTCTATCAACCTTGCCAAAGCCATGACGGAACAGGAAGTATACGCCGTGCTGGAGGTATACCCCGAATGCTGGCATGTGTTCCAGCAGATGCCGATCCCCCATGCCGCACAGGCCATGGAAAGCATTGGCCGCTTTGTGCAGAAAATTTTGTAACGGCGGAACCCCGCCGGATAGGAGGGCTGCCATTTGCCCGAAACCTGGTATAAAGTCGATAATGTCGCCAAAGTATTTCTGGCGTCCATCAACCGGCGGGACCCGCGGGTGTTCCGCGTCAGCTGCACCCTGAACGAGGATGTGGACCCCGACCGCCTGAATCAGGCCCTGGAACAGACCGCACGGGAAAACCCGCAGTTCCAGGTCACGCTGCACCGTGGGCTGTTCTGGCATTATTTTGAATCCACCAACCTGAAACCGCAGGCGGTGCCGGAAACGCTGGCCCCCTGTGCCATGCTGTACGGCCCGCAGATCAAAAACGAACTGCTGTACCGCGTCAGCTATTACGGCGCGCGCATCAATGTGGAAATGTTCCACGCCATCAGCGATGGCAACGGCGGGATGGTGTTCCTGAAAACGCTGGTGCACAATTATTTGCAGCTGAAAAATCCCGAACTGGCCAATGTTCCCGGAGAAGAGCGCGCCAGCAAGGGCGAATCGGCCCAGGATGCGTTCCGCAAGTACTATACGGCGTCCAAAGCGGCGGAGGAAGACCCGCTGAACCGCAAAAAGTCTTTCCACCTGCATGGCCGCAAACTGCCGTATGACCAGTCCCAGTTCTTTGAAGCCCACCTTTCTGCCGCCCAGGTGCTGGCCAAGACCCGCGCCATGGGGGTAACGATGACCAGCTACCTTTCCGCTGCCCAGATGCTGGCGGCTTATCAGGAAATGCCGGCGCTGGAACGCGGTAAGGTCATATCGGTCAGCCTGCCGGTCAACCTGCGCAGCTATTACGGAACCGAGACCGCCCGCAACTTTTTTAACTCCATCCGCATCAGCTGGGTATTCCGGGGGAACGAAACGCTGGAAACCCTGGCCAAAGGCTTTGACGCCAAACTGCGGGAAGCCCTGAAGGACGAGCGGGTCAAGGCCCGCATGGACGGCTTTGAAAAGCTGGAACAGATGCCCGGTATCAAACTGGTGCCGCTCTTTATCAAAAACGCGGTGGTCAACCTGTTCAATACGCTGGAAGCCAAAAAAGTTACCCTGACCATCTCCAACATGGGGCGCATCCCACTGCAAAAAGAGCTGCAGCCCTATATCAAAGGATTTACGGCGTTCTGCAGTTCGACTACCGCGTTCACCACGGTCTGTTCCTGTGGGGATGATCTGGTTTTGGGCACCACCTGGGCGTTCCGCAGCACCGAGATGCTGAAAAACTTTTACCGCCGCCTTTCTGCCGAAGGGTTGGATATTACACTGTATGCAACGGAGGTGGATGGAGAATGAAAACCTGCCCCCATTGCCATATCCAGGTTGGCGGCAGCGCACAGTACTGCCCGCTGTGCCAGAACCCCCTTGTCGGCACGCCGGAACCGGACCGCTACCCCAAGGTGGTGCCGCCCGCGCGGCAGACATCGCTGTTTTACCGCATCGCTGCCTTTGTGCTGCTGGGGGCGGCGGTCATCTGCGGCGTGGTGGATTACATCATGATCGAAGGCAGGCATATGCACTGGAGCCTGCTGGTGCTGATCGGCGCGGTGGGGGTGCTGCTGCTGCTGCGCGCACTGCTGCGCCAGGGCCGCAACGCCCCGAAGCTGCTGTTCCAGATTTTGATCGGCACTTCGCTGATCGTGACCTTTGCGGATTATTACGCCGGGTGGAACGGCATTGCCATTGACGCCATTGTGCCGATCTTGTGCAGCGTTACCCTGGTGCTGAACTTCATTTTTGCCTTTGTCAACCGCCGTTTTACCGAGAACGGCTTGGTTTACCTGCTGCTGAACATTGTGGTGGGCGTGGTGCCGTATATCGGCTTAACGCTGCGCCACAGCGTGCGCCCGCCAATGGCCTGGGTCATCTGCCTGGTCATCAGCATGATCACCTTTTTGGGGCTGGTCATCTTCAAGGGCCGCAGCCTGCTGGCAGAGTTTGAAAAACGCCTGCATCTGTAAATCGGAATTTACGGAGGTGTACTTTATGTGGTTTTGGTGGTTTATGTTAATATGTGATATGATAATTCCCGTTGTTATGATTATTGTAGGAAGAATGATGTGGAAACATTGCCCGGAGCATATAAATGGTATGCTTGGATATAGAACAACTCGCTCCATGAAAAATATGGATACATGGAAATTTGCTCACGACTATTGTGGAAAACTTTGGTTGAAAATAGGATGGGTAATGCTTATACCATCTGCTTTGATACATATTCCGTTATACCATAGTGATAAGAATACGATTGGATTTGCGGGCTTGATTCTTGTGACAATTCAATGTTTTATTATGGTTGGATCAATTTATCCGACAGAGAAAGCTTTGAAAAAATATTTTAATGATGATGGAACACGTAGATAAATTCCAGTTTTGAGAATTGAGAAAATCGATACTTGTAGATGGAGGTAATCAAAATGAAAGAATATCAACATTTGATTGGAAAGATTATTGTTGCAGTGGCAATTATAGTTGCCGCAATCATTATAGCGCAGGCTATTGGTGGAGCTGGAGAAAGTATCCGTAGTGGCTTGTTCCAATTAGGGAATGCTCTTCGATAACTTCGCATTTGCCAAACTGCCCACGCAAACTTGTGTTTGTAAAATGATACCCCGCTTTGCCCCGGCAAAACGGGGCTTTTTGCTGCCGGTTGTGCGCCCAAACTGCCGCAGGCAGGGTCCAAATAGCGCAAACTGCGGTTTTTGCCCATTGACAAGCGGTTTTAACCGGGCGTATACTTACCATATCTTTGGGCCATGCCGTTTTGCGGCAGGTTCCAAGGGGATCGTTTGTAATATTATAAAGGAGTGCGGAATTATGAAAAACAACAATAGCATCAAGACCGTTGTCGCCGTTGGTATCGGCGCAGCACTGTTCTTTGTGCTGGGGCGTTTTGTGGCAATCCCCAGCCCGGTGCCTAACACCAACATCAGCCTGCAGTATGCAGTGCTGGCCCTGCTGGCCGCTATGTACGGCCCGGTTGCCGGCGGCCTGATCGGCTTCATCGGCCATGCTCTGATCGACCTGTCCTGGGGCGGCATCCCATGGTGGAGCTGGGTCATCACCTCCGCCTTTGTCGGCGTTGTGGTGGGCCTGTTCACCAAAAAGCTGCATGTTGAGGAAGGCGACTTTAACAAAAAGAAGGTTGGCGTGTTTGCGCTGGCCAACGTGATCGCCAACCTGATCGGCTGGATCGTGGTTGCTCCCGTGCTGGACATCCTGATTTATGCGGAGCCTGCCAAAAAGGTGTTTGCACAGGGCGTGTTTGCCGGTATTTCCAACAGCATTACTGCTGTGGTCGTGGGCGGCCTGCTGGTGCTGGCTTACACCAAGACCATTGCCAAGAAAGGCTCTTTGGATAAAGAATAATTGCTATCGCAAAGCCTTCCCGTGGCCTTTGGTTTGCGGAAAGGCTTTTTTGTTTGCTGCTTTGCCGTTGGGAAAGGCGGCACCGGAATATCTTGCTTTGAGGTACCATGCCCATGCCTGAACAGACAAACCCCATTATTTCATTCAAAAACTTCTCCTTCCAGTATCGTGCGCAGAAAAAGCCGACGCTGCATGATATCAACCTGGATATCTACCCCGGTGAGCGTGTGCTGATCGCCGGGCCTTCCGGCAGCGGCAAAAGCACGCTGGCGGCCTGCATCAACGGGCTGAACCCGTTTTCCAACCCCGGCGAATGCACCGGCAGCCTGACGGTAGACGGTGTGGATGCGCCCAACAGCAGCATTTTTGAGCTTTCGGCCCATGTGGGCACGGTGCTGCAGGACCCGGACGGCCAGTTCATTGGCCTGACGGTGGGCGAGGACATTGCCTTTGCGCTGGAAAACAGCTGTGTTCCCCAAAAGGAAATGCACGAGATCACCCGCCATGCCGCAGAGCTAGTGGGCATTGAAAACCGCCTGGACCATGCCCCGCATGAGCTTTCCGGCGGGCAGAAGCAGCGCGTCAGCCTGGCGGGCGTTATGGTGGATCAGGTTAAAATTTTGATGTTTGATGAACCCCTTGCCAGCCTGGACCCTGCCACCGGCAAGCAAGCCATTGAGCTGATCGATGAGATCCAGCACAAGACCGATACCACCGTGCTGATCATTGAGCACCGGCTGGAGGATGTGCTGTGGCGCAATGTGGACCGCATCATCCTGGTCAATGAGGGTACTATTTTGGCTGACCTGCGCCCGGACGAGCTGCTGGCCACCCATATGCTGGCCGAAAACGGCATCCGGGAGCCGCTGTACCTGACGGCCATGCGCTATGCGGGCATTGCCATCACACCGGAAAAGCGCCCTGCCCATGTGGACACCGTGGTGTTGGATGATGCCGATACCGCCCGCCTGCACAAGTGGTTCCACGCCCTGCCGCTGCCGGAACCCGCCCCCGCACCGGAGCACCTGCTGGAAGTGCGCGGCCTTGGCTTTGGCTATACCAAGGGGCAGAGCACCCTGCATGACATCAGCTTTTCCATCGGCAAAGGCGAGATGGTCAGCATTGTGGGGCGCAACGGCGCGGGCAAATCTACCCTGGCAAAGCTGATCTGCGGGTTCGAGACCCCGGAGCAGGGCCAGGTGCTGCTGAATGGCCGTGACCTGGCGCAGGATAACATCCGCCGCCGCGCCCAGCACATTGGCTATGTGATGCAGAACCCCAACCAGATGATCTCCAAAACCATGATCTTTGAGGAAGTTGCGCTGGCCTTGCAGGGCAGCGATATGACCCAGGAACAGATCCGCCAGCGGGTTGAAGATACTCTGAAGGTTTGCGGGCTGTACCCCTTCCGCAACTGGCCCATTTCCGCACTGAGCTTTGGCCAGAAAAAGCGTGTAACCATTGCCAGCGTGCTGGTGCAGCAGCCGGAACTGATCATTCTGGACGAACCCACCGCGGGGCAGGACTTCCGCCATTATACCGACATTATGGAGTTCCTGCGCGGGCTGAACGAGCAGGGCGTGACCGTGGTGATGATCACCCACGATATGCACCTGATGTTGGAATACACCCCGCGCGCATTGGTGTTCTGTGATGGCCAGCTGATTGCCGACCGCAGCGCTGCTGCAGTGCTGTGTGACCCTGAACTCATCGAGCAGGCTGCGCTGAAAGAAACCAGCCTGTTTACCCTTGCCAACCGCTGCGGCATTGCCCCGGCGGAAGATTTTGTAGAACGCTTTATCCATGAAGACAGGGAGGTGCGCACACATGGCTGCTAATACCGTGCTCAATTACCTGCCGCGCCAAAGCGTTGTTCACAAAATGACCGGCACCACCAAGCTGGCATTCTTTTTGCTGTTTACCTTTGCCAGCATGATCACCTATAACACTTGGGTACTGCTGGGGCTGATGGCCGTCAGCTTTGCAGCGTTCAAGCTCAGCCACATCAAACTGCGCGAAGTGCGGTTTATGCTGATCTTTATGCTGGTATTCCTGCTGCTGAATAACCTGTTCATCTTTTTGTTTGACCCCAACCAGGGCACCACGCTGTACGGCACGCGGCATGTGCTGTTCCATCTGTTCTGGCGGTATGATGTAACGGCGGAGCAGCTGTTCTACATGGTCAATATCTCGCTCAAATACTTTGTGGCACTGCCGGTGGCTATCTTATTTATTTCCGCCACTAACCCCAGCGAGTTTGCCGCAAGCCTGAACAGCATCGGCATCTCCTATAAGGTTGGCTACTCGGTTGCCATTGCGCTGCGCTATATCCCGGATATTCAGCGCGACTACCACAGCATCAGCCAGGCCCAGCAGGCCCGCGGCGTGGAGCTGGGCAAAAGCGAACCGTTCTTTGCACGGCTCAAGAATTCGGTCAGTATTCTGCTGCCGCTGATTCTGACCAGCCTGAACCGCATTGATACCATCAGCAACGCCATGGAGCTGCGTGGCTTTGGCAAAAATGGCAAGCGCACTTGGTACACCCAGCGCCCCTTTGCCAAGCGGGATTTTGCCGCCCTGGCTTTTGGCGCAGCGCTGCTGTTGGTCAGCCTGTTTGTTACCATCCGGTACGGCCGGTTCTATAACCCGTTCGTATGATCCATAAATAAAGGCAACACCGCACAATTCTCGCCTTACGGCTTAAGCACCGCTCCGGCGGCTGCGGCACGGCATCTGCGTTGCCAAAATGCTCGATAAGACATCCAGTATTATCTGCGCTTTTGGCTTAGCAGCTGCCGCACCTCGCTCGCCGTATCGGCACTTAGAATTATGCGGTATTGCCTAAAACCATAAAAGCCCCGGCCCCCTGTGTGAACTGCACCCCATTTGTTAGACAGTATGGTATTACTGTCTAACAAGTGGGGTGTTTTGGTATGCCAAGAGGAAGGCATTACGCAGAGCATGTCTCGAAAAGGAACTTGTCTGGATAACGCTGTTGCTGAGAATTTTGAAAAGACGATTGCCGATTGCAACGACCGCCGAATTCAATTAAAACGAAACGGCCTGAACCCTGTGCAATACAGGATTCAGACCGTTCAGGTTACTTAATTCTTGTCTTTGTCTAATTTTTTTGGGGCCCTTCAAACCTGCTCAACGGGCAAAGGGGTTATCTGCGCCCGGCACCGCCGCCGCGGGTGGAACCGCCGCCGGCACGGAAGCTGCCGCCCCCACCGCGCGGGGCGCTGAACCCGCCGCTGCGCCCGGCACCGCCACCCGGCCGGGCACTGCCGCCGCCGGAACGGAACCCGCCGGACATTCCGCCAAAGCCGCCGCCGGGACGCGGACCGAAACTGCCAGGTCTAGCACCGGGGCCAGGCCCACCAAAGCCACCGCCGGGGCGTGGGCCGGGATTACCAAATCCACCGCCCGGAGGGGGCGGCGGGGGAGGACGCCGGGGACGACGCGGCCGGTAAACCGGTCCGCCGAAAAAGAATACGTTCGGCCCGCGGCGGCCGCCTGTGTAGGTGGGACCCTGCGGCCCGCGGGGTCCGCGCGGCGTTTTCAGGATCGCAATCACGATCACTGCAATAATAATCGTCAGCAAAATCAAGGTAAGCACCGCCCCTCCATTGCTGCGGCTCTGGGTGTTTTCCACAATCCTGCCGGAAGAATCTGCCAGGCCGGAGCCGATCGCGTCCATATCCAGGCTGACGCCATATACATCGCAGATGCGCTCGGCCATGGCCAGCACGGTTTTGCGTGCGCCGGTATCGTAATCCTGCTTTGCCCAGGAAGCTTCCAGGTTATCATACAGCAGATCGCTCAGCACATTGCCGGAAAACGCGCTTTCCAGCCCTTCGCCGGGGGTGGCCCAATAGTTGTCGTCCCCGGTGGCCATCAGCAACACCATGCCGTTGTCCTGGTCAGCGCTGCCAAGGCCCCATGCCTGGAACACCTCGTAGGCATAGCCTTCCATGGTGTTGTTGCCGACGTAATCGGTGGTGTAAACGCCGATCTGTGCACCGCTGCAGTTTTCCTGCAGGGCAACAGAAATGTTGGTGATATATGTTTCGGTATCGCGGCTTAGAATATTGGCATTATCGGCAATGCAGCTGGTACTGCTGATGCCCTGAACGGAAGCAGCTGCCGCTGCCGGTACCGCCCAGACTGCCGCCGCGGTCACAGCCGCCAGAACGGCGGCTGCGGTGCGGGTCAAAATTTTCATCCGGCCCCCTCCTTTCCGGGGTCACTGCGCTGCATACAGCTCCACCTGCCCCGCGCCCCACAATGTACCGATCACATTGGCGGGGAAACCGGAAGCCATGGTGTTGTAGCTTTGGGCAGCGGTGGTATAATTCTGCGCAATTTCGCGCTGCAAAATGCTTTGGGTGCTCACATAGCTGGCATCCAGGCTGTTGATCTGATCCAGCGCATCGTCGGTGGCTTTTGCCTTGGCGGCGGTGTACATGGCGTCCACAGCGTTGTCCAGCTGGTGGATGACCGCATATTGCGCGGCTGGGGCAATGGCGGTATCCTGCCACTGGGCCAGCAGGTCTGCTACGGTGGTGCAGTTGCTGTCAGCTTCGCCCAGTACCTTCTGGCAGGCACGCATCAGGTTGGCAGCGGTATCCGTCAGGGTGGTAAAATCCCCCTGGATGCTGTTGCCGTGCTTGTCAACCTCGCTGGTGTAAATTTCAGCCACATTGCGGTAACGGCTTTTCAGCTGCACGCCGCCAATGCCAAATACCGAAACCAGCACCATCACGGCCAGGAAACCGGCCGCAAAAGGCCGCTTTTTGGCGGGGGCGGGCAGTTTGCTTTCCACCTGGCCAAACACTTCCAGCTGCGGGCTTTTGATCTCAAATGTTTCCTGCTGCTCCAACTGCATGGGTCGTCCTCACTTAACGGGGATGCAATCATGCACCCTAAAAATAATTACTTGTTAATTTCCAACAGCTTCTGCTTCAGCTCGCCCTCAATGCGGCCCAGCTCCTGCTCGGCGGCGGCGCGCTTGGCCTTGCCGTCTGCGCGGATCTTGTTCAATTCATCCAGTGTGCTGATCAAATCGCGGTTGGTCTGCTGCAGGGTCTCAATATCCACCACACCGCGCTCAGACTCTTTGGCGATGTCGATGGTGCCCTGCTTGAGGGTTGCGGCGTTCTTGCGCAACAGCTCGTTGGTGGCATCGGTCACGGCGCGCTCGGCCTGCATGGCCTGCTGGCTGTGTGCCATGCCCAAGGCCAGAACCATCTGGTTCTTCCACAGAGGGATGGTGTTCACAATGGTGGTCTGGATCTTTTCGGCCATCATCGTATCGTTGGACTGGATCAGGCGGATCTGTGGGCCCATCTGGATGGAGATATTGCGGGTCAGCTCCAGGTCATACAGCTTCTTTTCAAAGCGGTCGCACTGGTCGGCCAGGTCGCGGGCGGCCTGGGCATCTTCCGGCAGGCCGGATGCTTTGGCCTTGGCTTCAGCGGCGGCCAGGTCGTTCTCACGCACCTGCTGCAGCTTTTTGCGGCCGGCCAGGATATACATGCTCAGCTCCTTGAAATAGACAAGGTTCAGCTGGTACATCTTGTCCAGCATGGCAATGTCTTTCATCAGGGTTACCTGGTGGTCCTCCAGTTGGGCCTTGATGCGTTCCACGTTCACATCAGCTTTGTCGTATTTCACTTTCAGGGCTTCCAGCTCGTTGGACTTTTTCTTGAAAAAGCCCAGGAAGCCTTTCTGATTTTCTGCGGTGGCATCAAAGCCTTTCAGCTCGCCGATCAGCTGGGTGATGAGTTCGCCGGTCTCACCCATATCCTTGGTGCGCACGCGGGAAAGCGCACTGTCAGAAAAATCGCTCAGCTTTTTCTGGCTGGCGGCGCCGTACTGCAAAATCATCTGGGAGTTGGTCAAGTCGATCTTTTCAGCAAAATCCTGCACCATCTTCTGCTCTTCGGGGCTCAGCGGGGTATCCTCCACGGTAACGGGGGTAGCCTTTTTGGCTTCCTCCACCACCTTGGCATCCGCCTCGGGATCCAGGGTCAGGGTGGGGGCGGCAGGGGCCGTATCCAAGGTCAGGGAAGGTGCTGCGGGAGCGTTCAGGTCAAAATCCAGATCAGACATAGTGGCAAGTCCTTTCTCTTCTTCTTTTTATATTTTGGGTTGGGAGCATCAGGTCAAATTCTGACCGCGCATGATGTTTTCAAGCACTTCGATGTCGGTCGAAATATCCATTGCCTCTGCGGAATACAGGGCGTCCAGCTGGTTTTCAAATGCGGTGGCCATGGTGCCAGCGTTGCGGCGTACTTCGCTCAAGATCTGGGCGGCGTTTTCGCCGGTAATGCCGCCTTTTTCCATCTGGGCGTATGCGCTCATGATCTTGACCACTTCCGGCAGGTAATACCGTGCAAAGCGATCCACGGTGCGGGCTTTATCCGGCTTTTGCTCCACCGCCTGCACAATGCCGCGCCCGGCCTTTTCCATACGGTCCAGCTGGCGGGAAAGTTCGGCATCCGGGATGGCGTCATTCAGCTTGTGCAGCGCGTCCAGGTTGGCGGCAATGCCGTTCAGCATGGCATCGGTGTTCTCGCTGCCGGTGGCATAGGGCTGTTCCACCCGCTGCACCCGCGTAGGGCAGAAGCGGGAAGAAACCAGATACACCACAGTGCTGAGTGCCGCAATGATAACCAGGTTCACCAGCCGGTAGGGCGGCAGAATCAGGGAAGCAACCGGCCAGGTCAGTGCAGCCAGGTACAGCGGCAGAACCGGGCGGGTGCGCTTTTCGATCCACTTGCTCATGGGTTCAAAGCTCCTTGTAGTAAGGTGCGCCCCGGCAAAGGCAAACGCCGGAGCAAAAGGAATACCCTTTCATTATAGTGCAACGGCGGGGACAATGCAAACAATTTTGCCCCTTTCGGGCGGCAAAACGGCGCTTTTTTGCGCTTTTTACGGTTTGTTCACATATCCTTCCAGCGCAGTGCCCCAGGCATCCAGCAACCGCGGCATGGTAAACGCCGCATTGGCCGGGCTGGTGGAGGGCAACACCACAGCTTCCAACCCGGTCAGGGGCTGGGCGTATTTGCGGTACAGCCTGCCGCTGGTGGCACCGTTGCAAAAAATGGCCTGTACGCCCAGGCGGTTTACCAGGGCTGCCAGATCATTCGGTTCCACATCTTTGATGGAAGCGTCCGATGCCCCGCGGATGGAGCAGGCGTGGATGACATCCCACACCGCCAGCCCGCTGCCAATGATGATGGCGCGTTTGGCATCCAGATCCTCCCATGCGGGGGTGGGGCTGTGGGTCAGGGTAGCCATCAGCGGCCAGAACCGATTCTGCGGGTGGCCGTAATAAAACCCCTGTGCCCGGCTCTTTGGGCTGGGAAAGCTGCCTAAGATCAGCGCTTTGGCCTGTGCGCCGTACAGTGGGGGCAGCCCCGGCCCCACATGGGTGTACGGTTGTTTGGTGTTCAACGGAATATCTCCGGCCACAGACTGCGGCACAGCTGGGCAATGCCATCAGGTGCAGCGGCAGGGGCCAGCGCCTTGGCGGCAGCTTTGGCGGTTTTCATGCCGTCCGCCATGCAGTAGGAACGCCCGGCCAGCGCCAGCATTCCGGCATCGTTGGGACCGTCGCCCACGGCAACGCAGTCCGCAGCGGCCAGGCCCAAATGGTCCAGCAGTGCCTGCAGGCCGGTTGCCTTGTCCTGTCCGGCACGCAGGATATCGCACCCCGTCACGTGGTAGGGCAGGAACTGCAGCCCCAGGTAGCCGTATTTGGCCTGGAACTTGGCGATATCTTCCGCCGCCAGCATACCGAACGCGGAAAACGGCATATCCAACAGGTGGCGGTCCTGGTCCTCGCCGTCTTTCAGGCAACCTTCCAGTGCAGCGGCTTTCTCCTGCACATGGAAGGCCTCATAATCCAGGTAAACATACCCGCCGTCCGAAAAGCTGAATCCCAGCGGGTGCTCATAGTCCTCGCAAAAATCCACCAGAGCGTACATTTCCTCGGCGGTCATGTGGCTGGTGTACAGGGCGGTCCCGGCGGCATCCTCCACCTGGGCACCGGCGGCGCAGATCCAGTAATCCGGCCGGATGCCGCGCAGCATTTTGGCGGGGATCTCTGCCCGGCAGCGCCCCGTGGCAATCACGAGCTTGACCCCGGCTTTCTGCACGGTGCGCAGGGCATCGACGTTTTCTTTGGGCACGCGCGGCTCCCCATGGGGGCGCAGGGTGCCGTCAATATCTAAAACAAGCAAAGTGGCAGGCATGGCAGGTACTCCTTAACATTTGGTTTGGTTTCTTCTATTATATCAAATCCGCCCCCAAAGTCTAGCAGGGGGCGGGCAAACATATAGTTGTGGAGAAAAACAATGAGCGAAAGGCGGGCGGCGCACCATGCGGCATACCAGACGAAAAGAACGGGACGGGCTGGACCTTGCGCGCCCGGCACCGCGCAGACGGCACAAAACGCTCCGGCAGCTCTGTGCGCTGCTGCTGGGGCTGGCGGGCCTTGCCCTGCTTAGCATGGCCGTGTGGGGGGCGGCTTTGCCCCGGCGGCTGGATAATGCCTTAGCCCAACACTATGCCGCCCAAATGAGCGTGATGCAGCGGGAGCTGTTTGCCCTGCGCCGCCGGCTGGCAGAACACGAACCGGATGCCGAAGAAAACGCCGCCCTGCGCAATTTTTTGCAAAGCAGGCAGACGGACGGCGAACGCTGGGACCCCGTGTGGACCGCCGCCCGCTGGCCTGGCGGATTTTTGCTGGCGCAGCCGGTGCAGGCGGGGGCCGCCGTGCTGGACCGCAGCGGCCGTTTTGCGGGCATTGCAGGGGAGCATGGCACGGTGTCCCCGGCGGGCAGCGGAGCGGGGGCAGTCCCGGCTCTGGTGGGGCAGGCCCTTGGCACGCTGACCCGCCAGAACGGAGTCCTGTGGGTGACCGGCCTGCCCTGCAGCTGTAAGGCGGCAGCGGGGGAGTTGGCCGTTACCGCGCAGGGACAGTATTGGGCCGGGCAGCTGGCAGCAGCGCCCCAGCCCGACCCCGGCGGCCTGACCCTGCGCGCCCCGCTGGAAGATACTGCCGATGAAACCGACTGCCTGTATTTCATCGGGGGCTGACAGCTGCGGCAAAACCTTGTATAATACCCATATGGCAAAAGGACAGACCAAAGAACGATCAGACCAGAGCAGGCAGTGGCCTGCCGGGAGGTGCGCATGAAAAAAGACGGCAAAAAGAGGGTGTGGTTCCTGCTGATTTTCTGCACTGCCGTGTTTGCGGCATTTTTGGTGCGGCTGTACTGGATGCAGTTTACCATGGCGGATCACTATGCTAAAAAGCTGGAACAGGCATCTCAGACCAGCTATACCGTGCGCATCCCGGCGGCGCGGGGAAGCATTGTGGACCGCAGCGGCACGGCGCTGGTGCAGGATGACACCGTGTATGACCTGGCGCTCTGCGTTCCGGCCCCACCGGACACCGAGATGGCGCAGACCCTGCAAACGTTAAAAGAACTGGATCTAGGCGGCAAGGATGTGGAAACACAGCTTGCCGCCTTTTGTTCTGCCGTTTCGGCGGGGGAACTGCCGCTGGCTGAAAATCTGACCCAGGCACAGTGCCAGAGCCTGCTGGCTGCCGGTCTGCCCCAGAGCGGGGCGGTGCGGCTGACTGCCCGCGGTACCCGCACGGCGGTGGATGGCACCCTCGCTCCGCAACTGCTGGGCGGCGTGGGGGCCATGAGTGCCGAGCAGTGGGCACAGAAAAAGGCCCAAGGCCTTGCCATGGATGAATCCATCGGCCAATGGGGGCTGGAAGCCGCCTGGGAGGATGCTTTGCGCGGCAGAGCGGGAAGCCTGAAAGTGACAGTTGACCGCAGCAGCGGCGGCCGCACCGAAACCATACAAAGTACCCCACAGGCCGGGGATACCCTGCACCTTTACCTGGATGCTGATTTGCAGCGCACCCTGCGCAGCGCATTGCAGCAGCAAATTGAAACTTTACAGGCCACAAAGCCGGAAGGCAAGGGCAAAGAAGCCTGCGCAGGGGCGGCTGTGGTGGTGGATGTGCAGACCGGCGGCGTTCTGGCGGCGGTCAGCCTGCCGGATTATGACCTTGCCAGCTGGCGGCAGAATTATGCCGCACTGGCCACAGCCCAGGGAGCACCGCTGGTCAACCGGGTGCTGAACGGCCAGTATGCGCCGGGGTCGGCGTTCAAACCGGCAGTAGCGGCATCGGCCCTGGCGGCGGGGATCATTACCCCGCAAAGCACCGTAAACTGCGGCGGGCGGTACACTTACTATGCGGGTTACCAGCCGCGCTGTTTGCAGCTGGGGCACCGCGGGGCCGTCAGCATGGTTACGGCGCTGCGCCACAGCTGCAACATTTATTTTTATGATGTCGGCCGCCGCCTTGGGGTGGATACGTTTTCCGCTACCGCGCAGCAGCTGGGCCTTGGAGTACCCTGCGGTACTGAGCTGCCGGAAACTACAGGCCGCCTGACCTGGAGCACCGATGAGAACTATCAGGCGGGCCTTGCACTGATGGCGGCCATTGGGCAGGGCAACACGTCGGTCAGCCCCTTGCAGCTGGCGGCCTATGCCGGGGCCCTTGCGCGGGATGGCCAGCGCCCGGCGCTGCACTTTGCCCAAAGCACCATCGATACCGGCGGGAATATAACCTGGCAGGCGCAGCCGGAAGTTTTAGCCCAGGCACCCGGCGGGGCGGCAGTGTTTGCCCCCATCCGGGAGGGTATGGCCCAGATGGCCCAAACGCTGCGCACTTTGCGGGAATCGCCCATCCCCCTTGCCTGCAAGACCGGCAGCCCCCAGCTGGCGGGCACGCTGGCGGATGGCACCCACTACACAAACTCGGTGCTCATTGGGTATGGGCCGGTGCAGCAGCCGCAGTTTGCGGTGGCGGTGGTGATCGAATACGGCGGCGGGGGCAGCAATGCCGCGCCCGTTCTGCGGGCTGCGGCGGACTGGTTTGCAGCAGCCGGAATGGCCTGAACAGGATGGAATTTTGTGGGGAATTTTTGCATTCAACATGCAGGATGAACTTTTCGCTTTTTGTCCACAAACGGGGTGGGGAAAACCTGTGGAAAGTGAAAAAACGGGCAAACTCCCGTAATAATTGTAAGTTTTACCCGCAAAAACGGGGGTAAAACTGGTAGTTTGCCCAGTGAGCGGGGGTGTTTATCCGTACTGTTATGTTGAAAGGTTTTCCACAATATGTTGAAAACACCCCCTGAAACGGTGGAAAACTGGCCATACAAGCGGGTTTTCCACGCTTTCAACAGGGTTTTCAACATCTTCAAAGGAAAACCTTTCCAGTACGGTTTGTATAAACCGCGAAAACACGCACAAAAGCACCGCGCAAAAGGGTGAAAAATCTGTACTTTTGACGCCAAGGAAAAAGGTGACAAAAGCATAGGAAATGTGCTATACTATATCTGTATAATTATCGAATCATGCCAGAAAGCTGTGCGGGCTGCCATACGCGGCAAAATGGCTGCCAAACGCCGCCGCACAGGGCTTTACCCAATCGTTTTAAGGAGTAACCACATTGCAGATGGAAAATAAAAAACGCATGCCCCAGCAGGCCCCCCAGGCCAAGGCAGACAAGGCCCCTGCGGAGCAGGATACCGCCCTGGTATGGGGCAAAAACCCCGTGACCGAACTGCTGAAAAGCGAAGCCGGGGTGGACACCCTGCTGCTGGCCGACAGCATGGAGCCGCGCATGGCCGGGTATTATACCGCGCTGGGCAAAGCGGCCGGGGCGGTCATCAAGCGTGTACCCGCCGGCAAGCTGCAAAAGCTGTGCGGTACCCAGGACCACCAGGGTGTGGCGGCCTGGGCTGCCCGCATCCAGTATGTTGGCGTGGAGGAACTTTTGCAGATCGCAAAAGACCGCGGCGAACCGCCGTTCCTCGTGCTGTGTGACGGTATTGAGGACCCCCACAACCTGGGCGCAATCCTGCGCAGCGCGCTGCTGTGCGGTGCCCACGGCGTGATCATCCCGCGGCGCGGCGGCGTTGGCGTGACCGGCACGGTCATGAAATCCAGCGCCGGGGCAGCTGCCCGCATCCCGGTGGCGCGGGTCGCCAACCTGCCGCAGGCCATCCGTGACCTGAAAAAGCAGAACATTTTTGTTTACTGTGCCGACCTGGGCGGTGCTCCGCTGGAAAAGACCGATCTTTCCGGCCCGGTGGCGCTGGTGCTGGGCAGCGAGGGCGCAGGCCCCGGCGCACTGGTGCGCAAACTGTGCGATGCCGCCGTTACGCTGGATATGGCCGGTGGCAAAACCGGTGTGGACAGTTATAACGTCAGCGTGGCCGCCGGTATTTTGATGTACAACATCATGCAGCGCCGCAAGTAACGGCTGCGCAAAAAAAGGAATCCCATACCAAAGGGGAGAACAACATGCCAAGCAAACGTACAAATGATTCCGTGGACCGCATTCTGGAAGAGCTCAGCCATGAGCAGGCCGAACGCGGCATCCGGGATAGTGTAACAGACCGCCAGGTGGATGCCATCCTGCAAAGCCTGGGCCACGGCAGCATGGAGGAATCCTCCGGCGGCGGTTCGGCATTGGGGCCCATCCAGAAAGAGGACCTGCCGGATATCACGCTGGGCAAAGGCAATAATTTTAACACCGAGGACCGGTTTTCCACCGCTGTGCTGGACGACCTGCTGGGCGATCTGCCCAGTATGCGGGCTGCCAAAAAGAATAAACCCGGCCCCGCTGCCCCGGCCCGCCGGCCTGCTTCTGTGCCGGAGCCGCGCCGCATGCCAGAAGTTGAGCCTAAAGTAGAAAAACAAAATAATATACAAACTGTACAACCGACTCAGTCGGTGCGCTCGGAACTTGTTCCGCAGCCTGCCCGCCCTGCCCCGGCACAAACTGCGCCCCAGCAGCCGGCCCCGCAGGTACAGCCGGAGACAAAACCGGCCCCGCAGCCGGAACCAAGACCGGCGGATGCAACATCAGGGGATACCACCCGCACCAGCGTCATTAAAGCCTTTTTGGGCCGCAGGGTGCCGGAAGCGGACAGCAAGTACCTGGATGAAGGAAAAAAAGATTTTACCAACTTTTTTGGCACCAGCGTGGCCGTTGTTCCGGATGATATGAAGTCCGAGCAGGAGCGCCAGCAGACCCCTAAGAAAAAGGGCTTATTTGGCTTTGGATATGCTACCGATACCGGGGAGTTTGAGCCGATCAATGTTTCGGTCAGCGGCAGGGTGGAAAACCAGAGCACCCAGCAGCTGGAAGAACAACTGCCCCGGTCGCAGGATGTTTTGCCACAGGATGAACCGGACGAGATGGAGCTGCGCGAGCAAGAGCCACCCCGCCACTACGCTGCAAAGAAAAAAGGCTTTTTTGCCAGCCTGTTCGGCGGCAAAAAGCACGATGTCTATGACGAGCTGGAATCCTATGACCCGTATGAGGGCGAGCCAGCCCCGGTAGAAAACTGGGAGGTTCCGGAACAGCCCCGGGAGGAGCCGGAAACAGAGGAAACGGGCGAGATGCCCCGCCGGACCGCTACCAACGCAGGGCTTTCCATCTCCGGGCGGCAGACTTCCCAGTTTGCCGCCACAGGCAAACCGCTGCCTCCGAAGGATGAGTCGGCCCCGCAGCCGGAACCTCAGCCCAATGTTTACCGCAAAAATAAAAAGCGGGATACCGTGGAGTTCACCCCCCGCAAGGAGCGGGAACGCACCATGCCGTTCACTCGGCCTGCCCCCCGCCGCGAAGCGGAACCCGTGGGCGAGCCGGTCATGACCCCAAACGATACGGTGCAACCGCAGCCCGCGCCTGCCCCGCAGGCGACCACCGGTTTTACCATGCAGCTGGGGGACGAGCCCGTACCGGAAAGCACCCAGTCGTTCCTGCATGAACTGAACGCAGCCCTGCCGCCGCGCCGCAAAAAGTCTGCGCCCAAAGCTGCCCCCGTGCAGGAAGAACCCGCCAGCGGCGATACCTTTGAGGAACTGCCGCAGGAGCTGGCCCAGACCCTGACCGGGCAGATCCGCCTGAGCGAGATTGCCGAAGGGGTGGAAGAGCAGCCGGAAGAACCGAAAAAGCCCGCCCCGAAAAAAGAGGAAGAAAGCTTTGAGGAGCTGATCGGCCCCCTGGTGGATGAAAAGCCCAATACCGCGGAATTTGTGCGCGGCATTGAACAGTCCATCAACCTGGAAAAGATCAAATCGGATTCAAAGGCAAAAACAGAAAAGACCGATACCGATTACCAGGCGGCTGCCCAGTACCTGAGCGACCCCAATGCCGGGGCGGAGCCGGAAGCACCGGAACAAAAAAAGCCCGGCAAAGGCTTTAACATCCTCCGGTTTGCAGGCAAGCCGAAGGACGAAACCACCCCCGATGGCGAAGCGCCTTTTGCCGCACAGGCCGCCGTCCTGCACCGCCACGAATACGAAAGCACCGATGATGCCCCCGTGGTGCGCCATGACCTGGAACTGCGGGTGATGATCACCACCGGCACAGCAATCGCTGTGGGCGCTGCAGCCCTGATTATGATCGTTCTGGGCACTATGGCGGCCACCGGAGCCAATCTTGGCCCGCTGGATACCACAGCCAGCACCAAACCGCTGCTGGTGACCATGCTGATTTTGCTTGCTGCCAGCGCGGCCCTGTGCTGGCAGACGATGCTGGGCGGCCTGGCCGGGCTGATCAGCATGCGCCGGGGCAATACCGCAGATACCATGCCCGCCATGGCCGCGGTGGCCTCCATCCTGCAATGTATCATGTTTTTGGCAAAGCCGGAATGGTATAACCCCGCAACCCTCTGCCTGATGACCGGCCCCGCGGCGCTGCTGCTGTGCGGCAACGCAGCAGGCAAGGCAATCGACGCCCACACCATCCGGGATAACTTTACCCTTGTCAGCGCCGGGATGGACCACGCTGTGGCATATCGGCTGAAAGATGCCGGGGTACTGCGCACCGTGACCGCCGGGCTGGCGGAACCGCGCCCCAATGTGCTGGTCAGCCGTCCCACCCGCCTGATGAAAGGCTTTTTGGCGGGCAGCGAATCCCGCCGCACATCGGATAAAAACCAGCAGCAGTTTGCCCGCATCCTGCTGGGCTGCGGCGTGGCTGCATTCCTGTTCACCCTGCTTTACCGCAAGGATGCCGGAACGGCGTTCACTGCGCTGGCCGGTGTACTCTGCCTGGGCGCGCCGCTGGCCGGTACGCTGATCTCCGCCATGCCCATGCGTTTGATGCAGCGCAGTGCCGCGCAGATCGGCGCGGTCATCCCCGGTTGGAAGGATATCCGACTGCTGGGCCGTGTGAACGTGCTGCAGGTCACGGCGCAGGATCTTTTCCCCAAAGGGTGCATTACGCTGCGCGGCATCAAGCCGGTGCGCAAAGAGGATATTGAGCTGGCCATCATCTACTCCGCTTCCATGCTGGCCGATGTGAATACCCCTCTGAAAGATATCTTCCTTGGCATGACGGGCGATAACCGCAAGCTGCTGTGCAAGGTGGAAAACCTGGAAACGCTGGACGGCCTGGGCTATGTGGGCTGGATCAACGGCGAGCGGGTCATGATCGGCTCCCGCCGGCTGATGGATACCTATGATATCCAGCTGCCCAGCATGGAATATGAACGCCGCCATACCGTGAACCAGCGCCGGGTCATCTACCTGGCGGTTTCCGGCAAGCTGTTCAGCATGTTCCAGGTGGCTTATCAGAGTGATCCCGATACCGCCGCCGTGCTGGATTCCCTGCGCCGCGCCGGACTTTCGCTCATTGTGGACTGCGATGACTTTAACTGCGATGAAGCACTGCTGCAGACTGCTTATAACCTGCCGGTTGGTACCGTCAAGGTGCTGAGCGGCAAGGAACACAAGGCGCTGGAGCCCGCTGTGGCCTGGCTGCCGGAAAGCGAAGGCAACATGCTGCACCTGGGCAGCTTTGCCAGCTTTGTCGGCGGCCTGGAAGCCGCTGCGGGTGCGGCAGAGGGGGAACACCGTTCTTCGATGGTGCTGTCGGCCTCGGTGCTCATCAGCTGCATTCTTGCCATGATCATGGCGCTGGCCGGCGGCCTGGCCGGGCTGCCGCTTCCGGCATTGGCCTTGTATCAGGTCGCTTGGGCGGTTCTGGCCATGATATTCCCCCTGATCCAGAGATATTAAGGGCAATACCGCATAATTCTAAGTGCCGAAGCGGTGCTTAAGCCGCTAGGCGGGAATTGTGCGGTGTTGCCTAAGGGATATCTGAAAACAAAGAACTGGATTGAGTTTTCGGCTTTTCAGATATATCCCAAGCGTTTTTGCGGGAAAAATAAAAACGGGAACGACATAAAAAGGAATGGTGCAACCATGTACCGCACAATTCAACATCAGATGAGCATTGATGACTACCTGCCGCCCTATGAAGGCGAGCTGGTACAGGAGAACCGCTGGGTGCGCCTGGCCCAGGCCATTGACTGGGATGCCATTGAACAGGAGTACAGCGGCCATTTTGCTGCTGGCGGCAAGGTGGCAATTCCGGCCCGTATGGCGTTCGGTGTGCTGGTGATTCGTGCAGCGTGCCGCACAACGGACAGCGAAACGGTGGAGATCGTGCGCGAAAGCCCCTACCTGCAATACTTTTTGGGCTTTGATTCCTTTACCTATGATGTGCCGTTTTCTTCCCGCAGCATGGAGCGGTTCCGTACCCGCATTTCCCCCGCCCGTGTGCGGGAAGCCGTAGCGCTGCTGCGCGGCTTTGAAACCAACAAAGGCAGTAAAAAATGAAAAAGGGCCGCATGGCTCCGGGCAGCTGCTCCGAACCGTGCGGCCATGTTATGCCCTGCAACCCCAACCTTTGCAACAGATAGGAGAATTATGGAAATTATTGTTGATGCTTTTTTGGATGCACTGATCGACGGCGTAAAAATGCTGCCGTTTTTGTATCTGGCATATCTGCTGATCGAATGGCTGGAACGCAACCATGGCGAGCGAATTGAAAAAGCGCTGGCTGGCGGCGGCCACTGGGGCTTTGTGCCCGGCGCACTGCTGGGCTGCGTACCACAGTGCGGGTTTTCGGCGGTAGCGGCCAACTTTTATGCCAGCCGGGTCATTACCCCCGGCACGCTGCTGGCCGTGTTCCTGGCAACATCGGATGAAGCCATCCCCCTGCTGGCGGCGGAGCCTACCCTGTGGAACAAGCTGGGCCTGCTGCTGGTGCTCAAAATCGTGTTTGGCATTGCAGCCGGTTTGGTGTTGGATGTTCCGCTGCGCCGCATCCTGCCCAAAGGGCTGTATGGCGGCTATGAGGGCCATGCCGATGAGGTGGACTGCCACGAAGAACACGAGGAACACAGCAGCATTTTCCTGGCGGCACTGCGTCACACGCTGGAAATTTTTGTGTTCATCTTGGTGTTCAGCTTTATCATTGGGCTGATCTTTGGCTTTGTCGGGGCAGATTCCGCCGCGGCATTTCTGGGCAGTCTGGGCATTTTCCAGCCCATGATGGCCGCGCTGATCGGTCTTGTACCCAACTGCGGTGCCAGCGTGCTGCTGGCTCAGCTGTATATGGGCGGGGCTATTACCTTTGGCAGTTTTTTTGCGGGGCTGTGCTCCGGCGCAGGTATCGGCCTGGCTGTGCTGTGGCGTGTCAACCCCAGCTGGAAACAAAACCTGTTCATGACAGGGCTGCTCTGGTTCTGCGGCACCTGCTGCGGTATTTTGCTGCAATGGGTGGTGTAAGAGCTGCCGGCGGCCATAACCCGTAAAATAATAAGTAGGGGACGATGCGGAAGCATCGTCCCCTTTGATATGCTTTGTGGGATGTTGTAGCCAAGGCTTGCGATAAAATTCTATTGTGACATCTACCGTATGGTTCCGGAACGGTCAAGACCGTTCCCTACGGAGCATTTTATAGTGGGTGATAGAACATAAAACATTCGGTAGGGCGGGGTCACCCGACCCCGCCGAAACCTGGCCCCATTGCATGTTGAAAAATTGTGATGAACCAACAAATTGCTTGTAGGGGGGCGGCGTCCCCGACGGACGTGTAAATAACAGTGAGCTTGTTTGTGCGCAGTAGAGCGGGGTGCCCTCACCCCGCCCGCCGGGCCTTGCCACGCTGCTACCCCCAAAACGTGGGAAGAACCCTGCCGTGCACGCAAAGGCTCTCCCTCCAAATACAAATTTACCCCCAAAACAAAAAACAAACGCCGCAGGGAGCATCACGCACTCCCTGCGGCGTTGTCATTTATATCGTCTCGCCTTCAGCCTCTGCAGCCGGTTTCTTCTTCCCAGTCGCCGAAATCTTCGGCTTTGGCGATGGTGGTAGGGTCCACCTTGCCGTCCTCCGTCAGCTTAACAGGTTCGGTCTTGTCCTGTACCGGGTTCACGTTCGGCACATCGTTACCACTCTGGATGGGAATGGTAACGCCGTCATCTTTCTGCGCAGGTTCTTCCACCGGGGCAGCAGGCTCCGCTACAGGGGCCTGCTCAGCGGGGGCAGGTTCCTCAATCGGTGCGGGCTGTTCCTCGTCCGGGGCAGGCTCTGCCGCCGGTTCTTCTGCGGGGGGTTCCTCGTCGGCATTTTCTTCGGTTTCGTCCGCATCTTCGGTGCTTTCGGAAGCTTCGCTGTCGTCAAATGCGGAGTCATCCACAATCTGTTCGCTCTCTTCGTCCTGAGCCAGATACTTGCTGACAACATAAACGCCAACACCGATGGCTGCGCCCAGCACAATGGGAATCAGATGAAATTTTGCCATAGTAATTTCTCCTTTCGTGCGCGGGCAACTGGCCCGGCAGCTGTTTGGGGCGGTTGTGCCTGGAACGATTGGCACAACCTTAAATTAGTGTCAGTATAACACCCTGCGGGGCAGAAATACAAGTCAAATTTGTTAAAAGTTACACAAAATCCAAAAACGCGAACTCGCTGCCTTACATCTTGTGGTCAGCAAACAGCGGGTCATCCTGCCACAGTACGGTGTGCCCGGCGGCGCGGGTGGCGTTCAAGTCAATGATGCGCTGGTTGCTGGAGCCGCGGAACCGCAGCGAAATATCGTGCTGCGCGGGGATAAATTCGCCGTCCACCAGCACATCGATCAGGCTCAGCATCTCGTCCGTCACTTCGCAGCGGGCGTGGCTGGGCTGCAAAAGTTCGGTTTCGTATACATTGCCGGTGTAGCACCAGATGGTTTTGTGGGGGTACAACACCCGTACTTCGTGCAGGAACGGCACCAGCGCACGCTGGTTTTCTGGCTCAAAGGGTTCGCCGCCCAAAAGGGAAAGCCCATCAATATAATCCGGGGCAAGGCTGCCCAAAATTTCATTGCGCACGGCTTTATCAAAGGGCAGGCCATAACCAAAATCCCAGGCAACGGCGTTAAAACATTCCGGGCAGTGGCGGCGGCAGCCGGAAACAAACAGACTGGTACGCACGCCCGTGCCGTTGGCAATATCACAGTATTTTATGGTTGCGTAGTTCACGCGGGGAGCCTCCTTATAACATGCAACACTATATCTTGTATAGTGCTGCGGCAAATCATCACAATAGGCAGGTGCCTTGCACCAGTATACCAGCCGTGCCGGGCAAAAGCAAGTGTCCAGGGAACAATAAAATCACATATCATCGCAGCTTTGAAAAAAGTGCCTATTTTACCCAAAAAGCCAGCGCTTTTTTCGGCGTTTTGTTTTGCAATCTTTTTGAACGTCCCATCGCGCTATATGGCATATATGGGTACTATTAGCAAATTATATACAATATATTGTGGTGTATTGGCTTGACTTTGCCGGGCCGATGCGGTAAGATAAATACGCTCGCCAAAATCATGGAGCGGTTTTGGTGTGGGGTATCAACCCGGCAGCTTTTATTGAGGTAAGGAGATAACAGTTCATGAAGATCATCAAGCGCAACGGCAGCGAGGCCGTTTTCGATATATCCAAAATTATTGCAGCGGTGACCAAAGCCAACAACGTTGTTGCCTCCAACCAGCGCTTGACCAAGGAACAGATCACGGCCATTGCCGACGATGTGGCGCAGGAATGCCAGAGCCGCAACCATGCCATGAACGTGGAGGAGATCCAGGATCTGGTGGAAGACGCCATCATGCAGACCAAAGCGTATGAGGTGGCCCGCAAATATATCACCTACCGCTATGTGCAGAGCCTGCGCCGTACCCATAACACCACCGACGACCGCATTCTGTCCCTCATCGAGTGCAACAATGAGGAAGTCAAGCAGGAAAACGCCAATAAAAACCCGACCGTCAACAGCGTTCAGCGCGATTATATGGCCGGCGAGGTCAGCAAGGACCTGACCATGCGTATGCTGCTGCCTGCCGAGATTGTAAAGGCACATGAGGATGGCATCATTCATTTCCATGATGCTGACTATTACGCCCAACATATGCACAATTGCGACCTGGTCAACCTGGACGACATGCTGCAGAACGGCACGGTTATTTCTGGTACCCTCATCGAAAAACCGCATTCTTTCTCCACGGCCTGCAACATTGCCACCCAGATCATTGCGCAGGTGGCATCCAACCAGTACGGCGGCCAGAGCATCAGCCTGACCCACCTGGCACCGTTTGTGGATATCAGCCGCAAAAAGATCCGCCGCGATACCGAAGCGGAGATGAAGGAACTGGGCATTGATCCCGGTGAAGAAAAGCTCTCCCAGATCGTTGAAGCCCGTCTGCGCGAGGAAATCAAGCGCGGTGTGCAGACCATCCAGTACCAGGTCGTTACCCTGATGACCACCAACGGCCAGGCACCGTTCATCACGGTATTCATGTACCTGAACGAAGCGGGCGAAAACCAGCGCCTGAAATCTGACCTTGCCATTATCGTGGAAGAAATGCTCCGCCAGCGCTACCAGGGTGTTAAGAATGAAAAGGGTGTCTGGATCACTCCCGCATTCCCCAAGCTGATCTATGTGCTGGAGGACGATAATATCCGCGAAGGCACCCCCTATTTCTACCTGACCAAGCTGGCCGCCAAATGCACCGCAAAGCGCATGGTGCCGGACTATATCAGCGAAAAAAAGATGAAGGAATACAAGCTGTCTAAGGGTGAGACCGAGGGCAACGGCGATGTATTTACCTGCATGGGCTGCCGCAGCTTTTTGACCCCCGACCGTTCCGGCACTGGCTGGAACAACGTGGCCAACGCCAAGAACTATGTGCCGGGCAAGCCGAAGTACTATGGCCGCTTCAATCAGGGTGTTGTTACCATCAACCTGCCGGATGTGGCCCTGTCCTCCGGCGGTGAGCCGGATAAATTCTGGAAAATTTTTGATGAGCGCCTGGAACTGTGCCACCGCGCCTTGCAGTACCGCCATAACCGCCTTAAGGGTACCCTGTCCGATGCGGCACCCATTCTGTGGCAGTACGGCGCTCTGGCCCGCCTGAAAAAGGGCGAGCCCATTGATAAGCTGCTGTACGGCGGCTACTCCACCATCAGCCTGGGCTATGCGGGCCTGTATGAATGCTGCAAATATATGACCGGCAAGAGCCATACCGATCCCGCCGCAAAGCCCTTTGCCCTGAGTGTGATGCAGCACATGAACGATAAGTGCAACGAGTGGAAGAACGCTGAAAATATTGATTACTCGCTGTACGGCACCCCGCTGGAATCCACCACCTACAAGTTTGCCAAGTGCCTGCAAAAGCGGTTTGGCATTGTGCCGGGCATTACGGACCGCAACTATATCACCAACAGCTACCATGTGCATGTGACCGAGCAGATCGATGCGTTCACCAAGCTGAAGTTTGAAAGTGAGTTCCAGCGCCTGTCTCCGGGCGGTGCCATCAGCTATGTGGAAGTGCCCAATATGCAGGATAACCTGGAAGCTGTCATCAAAGTGATGCAGTTCATCTATGATAACATCATGTACGCAGAGCTGAACACCAAGAGCGACTACTGCCAGGTGTGCGGCTATGACGGCGAGATCAAGATCGTGGAGGACGACGGCAAGCTGGTGTGGGAGTGCCCGCACTGCCATAACCGCGACCAGAGCAAGCTGAACGTTGCCCGCCGCACCTGCGGCTACATCGGTACCCAGTTCTGGAACCAGGGACGCACCGCCGAAATCAAGGACCGCGTGCTGCATCTGTAAAACGTATAAAGATAATAGAATAAACAAAATGAGGCGTATCCACGATATATGGATACGCCTCATTTTGTTGCTAAGATAAATGAAACGGTTGAATTATAGAGGGGGGTATTCTGATGTATTTGAGGGGAACTTATTTTGGTTGTAATTTATTTATTGTTTTTGGAAATAACTTTGTAATAATATGAATAAACGGAATAGCTCTAAGCGATTGAAAAAACTCAATTCTTGCGATATAATAAATTACACTTACAGTGAAATATATTTCAAACAGATGAGGTGGAAGTATGCTGAAAAATAATATAGAGGTCGATGTAAAGGTAAAATGTATAGAAGCTGCGACCACGCAGGCAAAGCTGGCTGAAGAAGTTGGAACCACGCCGTCCTATGTAAATCGCCTGATAAAGAAGAAAGACGGAATTGTAAATAACACATTTTTGCAGATGTTAGAAAAGCTTGGTTATGATGTAGAACTGACCTATGTGAAAAGGGAAATATAAGGCGAGGAGGATACAGTGATGCGAGGCAAAAGTATAAATCTGTTTCTGATGGATGGTGAGGCCGGTGGCAGAATAAAATGTACACTGGCGAATTGGACAGGTATTGCATATAAAATTCCTCGGACAGAGCTTGACCGCTGCAAGGAACGAGAGGATTTAAAACAGAGTGGTGTTTATTTCCTCTTTGGTACTTCAGACACCACTGGAAAAGGTGTTGTTTATATTGGACAGGCTGGAGCAAGGAAAAACGGTGAAGGTATTCTGAATCGCCTGCAGGAACATAAGAGAAATCCAGAAAAAGATTACTGGACAGAAGCCATCGTATTTACCACATCCAATAATTCATTTGGACCCACTGAGATAAGCTATCTTGAAAACCGTTTCTGTAATTTGGCACTGCAAGCGAATCGCTATGAGGTCAAAAATGGAAATGATCCTACGCCGGGTAATATTACAGAAGAAAAAGAATGCGAACTGGAGGAGTTCATTGATTATGCAAAAGTAATCATGGGAACCTTGGGACATAAGCTGTTTGAACCTATTACCAAGCCAGTTGAAGTAAAAACGGAAGTTGAAGAAAAACAGGCGGATGATATCGGGAAGTTGTATCTGAAAAGAACCATTAAAACAATCGGTACGGTCGAAGCCGTTGGAATGCAGACTGCAGAAGGCTTTGTGGTTTTGGCGGGAAGCCACATCTCTCCATCGGACGATGATACGATTTCGGAAGTTATCAAAGAAAAAAGAAAGAAGACTACTCTTGATGCTGACGGGAAACTGATAGAGAATTTGCTGTTTACCAGTCCTTCCTATGCTGCAATGTTTGTGATTGGCAAGAGTGCGAATGGACTGACAAGCTGGAAGGATGCTGATGGACATACACTTAAGAGCTTGGAATCTAAAATTGATGAATAAATGTTGCGGATGAAGCAACGTTGAAGTTTATAATCCTAAGACTTGTATAAAGCGAATATAGAAAAGAAAAATCTATACCGTAAAGCAACCGCCCGGTACAAATCCTGTACCGGGCGGCTGCTTTATGATGAAATAGCAGAGAATGGCAGAAAGTTACAGCTGGTCGATGGTGGGGTAGCTGTCAATGGCACCGTAGCGCTGCACACTGTAACCGCAGAACCGGTTGGAAAAATCCAGCCACTGGTTCAGCTGGTCCGCCTGCAGAGCAGGCAGGGCGGCGCGGTCCACCCCGTTTTTGTGCAGCTGCCACAAGAACGAGCCGATGAACCCGTCCCCGGCGCCGGTGGTATCCACGGCCTTTACCGGCTTGCTGGCGGAAAAGCCGTGGGCGGTGCGGGTGTAAGCGTGGGCACCGGCGCTGCCGCAGGTGTAGAGCACCAGCTGTACATGGCCCACAAACAGGCTGGGCAGGGCGGCTTCAATATCACTGGTGCCGGTCAGAAATTCCAGCTCTTCGTCCGAGATTTTGACCACATCGGCCAGCGGCAGGAACTCCAGCACCGTGCGGCGCAAAGCATCACGGTCCGGCCACAGCGGAAAGCGCAGATTGGGGTCAAAGTCAATGATAGTCCCGGCGCTGCGGGCTGCGGCAATGGCAGTTTTGTGGGCTTCCCGCATGGGGCTTTCCACCAGGGCAACGCTGCAAAAATGCAGGGCATAGGCGTTGGCAAACAGGCTGATATCCACCTGCTCCGGGGCGTACAGCAAATCGGCTGAGGGCTTGCGGTAAAAACTGAACGTCCGGTTGCCGTCTGCTTCCAGTGAAACAAAGGCCAGGGCGGTGTTGGCTTTGTCCGTCAAACAGATGTGGCTGGTATCAATGCCGCAGGCAGCCAGTTCATCAATGATCTTGTGGCCGAACGGGTCATCTCCCAGCTGGGTCAGCAGGGCAGAATCCCCACCCAGGCGGGCATAAGCACCGCACACGTTGGCGGGCGCGCCGCCCACACGGGGGCTGAAAGAGGGAACCTCGGCAAAGGAACAGCCGGTTTTGGACGGAATCATATCGATCAGCGCTTCGCCGATCGCATACAAGGTATCATGTGCCATGGAATGTCCTCCGTTAAATCGAAAGGGAATACAGGGTGCTGCCTGCGCCGCAAAGCTGCACGGCAACCTTGCCCGCTGCCGGGTAATACCGGGTGGAAAGCACCGCGGCACCGTCGTTCAGGAATATTTCCAGCGAGGAAGCATCCCCCACAACACGCAGGCTGCGGCAGGGGGCATCCAGCACAGCCTTGCGCTCGGTGCGCCCGGCGGCAATCGCTGCATCGGTAAAGCGCAAGGTACAGGTGCGGTCCGCTTCGGTGTAAGTCAGGGTCAGGCCGTTGGCAATGGTCAGGACAAAATCCCCGGCGGGGGAGGCGGTCAGGTCAAAGCAGGGGTCCGTTTCAACCGTTTCGCCGTCTGCCGGCTGGCGGACTTCGCCGCGCAGGGCGTTCAGCTCGGCGGCGGGGGCTTGCAACAGGCGGCCAGTGCCGTCCTGGGTCAACACGCGGGGCAGGGTCAGGCAGTGTTGCCAGCCATACTCCACGGTGGGGTTGGTATAATCGGCATCCGGCATGCCCATCCAGCCAAACTGGATGCGGCGGCCATCCGCGGCGGCAAAGCTTTGGGGCGCGTAATAGTCAAAGCCATCGTCCAGGGCGTGGAATTCGCTCAATGTGCAATCGGTGCGCCAGTCACCCTGCAGGGCAAAGTAACCGCAGCCGTACACGTTCTGGCAGGCAATGCCCTGGGGCGACACCGCCAAAAACCACTGGCCGTCCAGCTCAAACAGGTCGGGGCATTCCCACATGTAGCCAAAGGCTTTGGGGGTAGTGATGGTGTTGATGTGGTTCCAGTGCAGCTTGTCGGCGCTTTCAAACACCAGCACTTCGCCATGGTCGTCCAGTGTTCGGGCACCCAGCACCATATAGTAGCACCCATCCAGTGCAAACACTTTGGGATCGCGCACATGGCAGGTCAGCCCGGCGGGATAATCCTGGTTGTACATCAGGCAGCGCTTGTTGTCCAGATGGATGGCATCGCGGCTAGTGGCAAGGCAGACATTGTGCCCGCGCCCCTGCTTGATGTAGTCATATTCGCCGGGGTGCTTGACATTGCCGGTATAGTACAGGTACAGCATGCCGTCCTCCACCAGAGCGGAGCCTGAATAAACGCCGTGGCAGTCAAACGGTTCGTCCGGGTACAGCATTACGGGCAGGCGTTCCCAGTGGAACAAATCGCGGCTGCGCACGTGCCCCCAGTGCTTGACCCCTCCCGTGGGGTCAAACGGGCCGTACTGATAAAATACATGGTATTCATCGCCAATCTGGCACAGCCCGTTGGGGTCGTTCAGCCAGCCAACCGGGGGCTGAACATGCAGCTTTTGCCGGTGGGGATCCGCCGCCGCGCGGGCGGCCCCAGCGGCTTCCACCATGGGGACAAGACGCTTCAAATCACGCTGCAAGGCATTCATAACAGGTAGCTCCTTATTGATTGAGAGGGGAAAACATCAGGCTTTGGCTTCCTCGGCTTCGGGGGTCCAGATCACCCAGGTCACAGCGAAGGAAACGCCGAAGGAAATTGCCATCATGATGAGGTACTGCAGCGGCATGTGCAGATGCAGCAGGATGCCGAAGATGCCGGTCACGCCAGTGCCGGTGGCACCCAGGCCGGTCACGCTGGCATACAAAGCACCACAGGCACCGCCGACCAGACCGCCGATAAAGGGCTTAAAGTAGCGCAGGTTGACGCCGAAGATGGCGGGCTCGGTAATGCCCATGCAGGCAGAAAGGGCGGAGGGCAGGGCCATAGACTTAACTTTGGCGTTCTTGCTCTTGAGGGCAACGGCAAAAGCGGCACCGCCCTGGGCAACGTTGGCGGCACTGGCCAGGGGCAGCCAGTAGGTGAAGCCAAACTTGGCCAGCTGGCCAAGGTCGATCAGGGTGTACATATGGTGGATACCGGCCACAACGGTGACGGCGTACAAACCGCCCATGATGAAGGAACCGATGCCGAACGGCAGCTGGATCAGGGTCTGAACGCCGTTGATGATGCCGTCCTCCAGCGTGGTGAAGATTGGGCCGATGACAGCGAGGGTGAGATAACCGGTAACGAAAACGGAGACCAGCGGGGTAACAAACAGGTCGATCATGGCAGGCACAACTTTGTGCAGCCGCTTTTCAATCTGGCACATCAGCCACACGGCAATAATAACGGGGATAACGTGGCCCTGGTAGCCGACCAGCGGAATTTTGTACAGCCCGCCAAACACCGATTGGTAGGTCTGCACGCCCTCAGAAGCAACGGTCCAGGCGTTCTGCAGGTTGGGGTGAATCATGATCATGCCGATGACAGCACCCAGGAACTGGTTGCCACCAAACACCTTTGCGGCGGAGAAGGCGATCAGGATAGGCAGGAAGGTGTACGCCGTGTTGGAGAACAGCTGGGCAAACACATAGATGGAACCGCTGGTATCAATGTTCAGGAAGCCGTTGTTGACCATAAAGTTCAGCGCTTCCATAATGCCCATCAAAAAGCCGGAAGCCACGATGGCCGGAATGATGGGAACAAAGATATCGCCCAGCGTCTTGATGGCCCGCTGGTACCACGGCGCTTTGGAAGCGGCAGCCTGTTTGACTTCCTCCTTGCTGGCACCGGTGATTCCGGCCAGGGCGGTGAACTCGTCATACACCTTGTTCACAATGCCGGTGCCGAAGATGATCTGCAGCTGGCCCTGGGCTTCAAATACGCCCTTGGCGCCCTCAGCATTTTCAAGCTCTTTTTTGTTCACCTTGGAATTATCCGCAATCACCAGGCGCAGGCGGGTTGCGCAGTGTGCGGCCGATACAATGTTGGAAGCACCGCCGATGTTGTCCAGTACCTGCTGGGCTGCTTTCTTGTAATCCATGTTGCACGCTCCTTCTTTTATCTGTTGGCCCGGTAGGAGGTTCCGGGGCCTGTTTCATTTGACAGCTTTATTATATACGAAGGTGAGTGCTTTTTCTATTGACCAAACGACCCAACTTGCAAAGAATCTGTTATCGATTTCACACAGTTTCACACCGTTCTTTGGTAAAATGCACAAAAAACAGGGGGCTGCATGGAAAGGGTGCACAAAACAAAAACTTCCCCGCAGTGATGCAGGGAAGTGTGGCGCAAAGGATGCCTGTTATAGCGACCAGACATTTTCATCTGAGTTGTCATCCCCGGTGGAGGCCCGGCATTTTAACTCATAATCCAGCTTAATCATCTGCGGCTCGGCATGGGGGTCCGCCAGCATGTCCAGCAGCAGGCGGGCGGCTTTGTCCCCGGCGGTGCGGTAATGCAGATGGGCGCTGGTCAGCGGCACATAGGCAACGCGGCCAATGCGGTTGTCGCCCACAGCGGCAATCATGATGTCCTCCGGCACCCGCAGACTGTGGCTGCGGCAGTATTGCAGCGCACCCAGGGCGATGGAGTCGGTCGCGCAGAACAGGCAGTCCAGCCCCGGCGCACGGCCAAACAGCTGGTCCGCCTGGTGGTAGCCGGATTCCATGTTGAACTTGGCAATGCTCATCCGCTGCGGCTGGGGCACGAGACCTGCATCCCGCAGCGCACTGTCAAAGCCTTCGCGCCGGGCAAGGCCGACGGCTTTGTCCAGCAGGGTCACGCCCAGGTAGCCCGGCTTGCGCCGTCTCTTTTGCAGCATGTGGGCGGTGGCGGCCTGCGCCGCGCCGAAATCATCGTGGAACACACAGCTGAACCCGGGATACTGCTGCCCCACGATTACCACCGGCACATGCAGGCTTTGCAGCACCGCGTGGTGTTCCGGGGTAAACATGGTGGCAATCAGGATAATGCCGTCCACCGTATCATGCCGCAGGGTATCCAGCGCGCGCACTTCGCGGGTGTTGTCGTTGGCGGTGTTGATCAGCAGTAGCTGGTAGTTCTGATCGTCCAGTACCCGGCTGATGCCCTCCACCATGCGGGCGCAGCTTTCGCTGCTCAGCCGCGGCATGATCACCCCAATCTGCCGCGTGCGGCGGGTGCGCAGCATCTGGGCCTGCATACTGGGGCGGTAGCCGGTGGCTTCCACCGCAGCGGCAATCTGGGCGCGCTTTTCGGCGCTTAAGTACCCACCATTAAAGTAGCGGCTGACCGCTGCCTTGGATACCCCGGCATATTGGGCAAACGCGGTAATGTTCATAGGCCGCACTCCTGTCCGGCTGCCGGCGGGGGAAACCTGCCGGTGCACTTTTTTATCAGTATAATGCAGAAACTGGCAGGGTGCAACGGGAAAGAGCGGAGAAAAGAAAAATAAGAATGAATGGCATGAGGCAAAGAGTAAAATAGACAAAAAACGGGGATTGAATTTGTGCTTTTGACGGAGAAAAAAGAATGAAAGCTGAATACAAAAAAGCACACAGCTAAAAAGATTTACCAGAATGAATTTGGTGTAAAAGTTATCTTCCGCGCTGGCACAGAATGAAAAGGTATGCTATAATATAATATTAGTTACACGATGAAAAAGTAAGATGCCCCTGATGCCAGTGCGGATGTGCGCGGGGCAATGATATGTGTTTAGTGAGGAAAAAGAATGGGACTGCTGCAAAAAATTCAGGCAAAAACCGAGGAAGCCCGCGCGAAGGAAAAGATCCGCCCGCTGCTGGAAAGCCGCATGATGCGGGACATCCTGCTGGAGATCGGCCAGCGCGGCAACGAAGCGCTGGACCCGCAGTCCGTTCCATTGGCTATGCGCCGCCGCGCCACCCAACTTGCCAGCGAAAGCGGCCTGAGCGGCCTGAAGCAGTGCGCTGTGGATGAACTGCATCTGGACGAAGCGGGAATCACGCTGGTCTGCAAGGGGGAGCACACGGCATTTTTGTACGCAGACTATAACTATGAAAACATTGAGGATACCGACTGCCTGCCCGCTGTGGCCGAATACCTGGTGCAGCACATGCGCGGCTATTATAACATTACCCGCAGCTTTTACAGTGTGCCCAAAGCCAACGGCCATGTGGAGGAAAAGACCCGCGAGGTGACCGTGGTGCGCCACCACGAGGATACCCCCTTTGCCCCCGGCCCAGTGCAGAAACAGCATTTGTTCTGATGCACATGAGATATCCCCCAGCATACAGGAATTATGCCGCCCCGCATCTTGACGCGGGACGGCATTTTTGCTATACTAATTTAGTATCCGGCAGGAACCCAGAACATGGAGCATTCCCCAAGAGGTCGTAAGAGGGAGCACTCGAAATCACACCCTGCGGGAAGTTCCGCGCAACAAAATTAAATATGCAGATGTACTCAAGAGGTCGTAAGAGGGAGCACTCGAAAGTTTGCATCCAACAGGTCACCTTGTCCGCAGGAAATCCCATAACGGCGGGCTTTATCGGGTGTCGCGTACCCAACTTTTCATCGTTATCTTGCATCGAAATCTCGCATTTTTCCAAACGCTGTGCGGGGCGGTGCGATAAAAACTAAATAAGCAGACGTATCGAAGCGGTCGTAACGAGATTGACTCGAAATCAATTTGGCAGCAATGCCACGTGGGTTCGAATCCCACCGTCTGCGCCAAGAGCAGCACCCTGCGGGGTGTTGCTTTTTATTTTTGCGGCAAACTATGCAAGGGTTGCAAGGTGGGATTCGAACAGCCCGTGCCCGGCGCTTTGCGTCCCGCCGGGCTGCAACAGTCCTGCGGACTGTTGCAAGGGCGCGGGAGAATCCCACCGTCTGCGCCAAGTATCACTACTCGATTTTACATTGGGTAGTGATTTTTTATTGCCACTTTGCAAAATTTCGATGCTTTTCTTATAGGCATCTCCCCTTTATTTTCAAGTAGTGATTTTCGGGTTCGGTACAAATCATACCAGCAAACTGCCCTAAAAGCTATTCACGGAATTGCACAAGAATTAGCGGTTTGGTTTGGAATAAATTCTACAAGAGCCATTGTAATCTACCCATGAAAAAAGCACCCCGGCATCCGTCCTCGCTCGGTGGATGTTTATTTTATCAAGTGGGAAATACACGTTTCACTTTATGGATCCTTCATGTCTCCTTTCAGCTCTGCTTATGCACCATATATGCCTGCTTCTACAACTATAAATACATCCAGCTATAACTACGACTGACCCCGCTTTAGGTTTGTCAGTCCTGTTGAAATTTACACTACATTTTTGCGCATATCTACTAATTTTGAGAAAGTTCATTCGGTAGCGGCCTAAGAGAAAGCGCGGTTTTATATATCTTGGTGAAACCTACGTCTAAATTCTGTAGGAGATATCCCGATGATCTGTGAAAAAATGCGAGAAAAGTAATTTGGATCATTGAATCCAACAGCGGCCGCAATATCTGCCATACTCTCATGCGAAAGAAGCAGATGATTTTTGGCGGCTTCAATGCGCATCTTATTTATGTAGAGGTTAATGTTAACACCTGTTCTTTTTTTGAAAATGCGACTTATATACGATTCACTACAATGACAGAAATCGGCTAGTTCTGTAATTGTAATGGAATTTGTTATATTGCTGCGTATGTATTCCAAGGCATGGGATAAAATCGTATCTTCACTTGAATTATGATATCGTCCAGATAGGGGAGCGTTGTGAGTCTGTTGGAACAGTTTATAAGTTTGTCCCAAGTACTCAGCCAGCATTTCCAAACCCGGCAGGAGAAGACGAATATCAATAGTAGGAGACGCTATATTATCATGGTACAAACAAATTGCTCTTTCAACAGATAATGGCGGCTTTGTGGCACAGGTTCTGGCAATTCGTTTGACGGTTCTATTTTCATCGTTCTGGAAAAAGCCAACGTTTAGTGCTCCAAGTAATATCTCGTCCGAAAAAATAGGAATAATATATTCGCCTAATCCCGCGTGGCACATTCCAAAATAGACTTGCTGGGTCTTATCACATTTTAATCGCATAGGACGAATCATGCTAAGGCAAACGCGATAATGAAACTGATCTGTTTTCATGTACATACAAAATGGATTCGTATGGGCAAGAAAAGGCTGCAAGGCACGATCGAGTTCTTTATTAATTGGGATAAACCCGCAAAAATCTTTGATGCAGATTTGGACATTGTACTCATCTCTCAAGTAATTTAAGTACGAAGCAACTTTTGAAAACGCCTCTCCCATGTAGAATTTCACCTCCTGGGATGATTTTGAAAACCGTGGCACATCAATTGTTGATGGTATGGTTACCGACTGGCGGATCCGTAGGCAAAAATATAAATCGCAGTAAACCTATAATATAGCTGTCTTTACAAAATGTCAATTAGTTGTGCAGATATATCCAGATAGTGTGCAGATAAATTATGGAAATGTGCTGTTCTTGTTGGTATTATATAGACAAATCAAACAAAAGCGGCTGCGTTATTGAAAATAAACAGGTGATAATGCCGCCTATATAATAGTGATGCACAAGAAGATTGTCTATACTCCGTAAATATCCGAACGGGACGGTGCAGATTTGTGAAGAATGCTAAGCATATAGTTTGCTGCAATGTTGATGTCGCAGTAATTGGCGGTGGACCTGCTGGTGTGTGTGCTGCTCTGGCAGTAGCACAGAATGGGTGCAAAGTAGTCCTTGTTACAGATCGTCCGGTTTTGGGAGGAAACTCCAGCAGCGAAATTCGTGTTTGGACCAGAGGCGCTGTGGGCAGTGGTAACCTGATGGCAGAAGAAATGGGCATCTGGGGTAGATTAAAGTTAGAAAACTTGTATCGCAACTTCGATGCCAATCCAGTATTTTGGGATGATGTTCTTCTGGATGCAGTGCTTCAGCAACCAAATTTGCAGCTTGAGCTGAATACGGAAATTGATGAAGTCAAACTTTCTGGTCAATGCATTGAAAAAGTGGCAGGAACCCAGCAAGGAAGCGAAAAGCGCTTCGAAATAACGGCGAAATATTTTATCGATGCAACTGGAGATGCTGTCATTGGACAGCTGGCGGGAGTTTCACAGGTCGATGATTCGGTAAGCAATTCAACCATGGGCAATTCAATCCTATTCAATACATGTAAAGAGGATCATCCGATAAAATATGTAGCACCTCACTACGCATACAATCTCCAGCAAATCGAGTCCATTCTTGGCCACGGAGGTCGTGTAATTAGTGAAAATATGGGCGGAAGCGATTGCTGGTGGTTCGAGTATGGCGGACTTCAAGACACAATAGGAGATTCCCAAGATATTGCTTTGGAACTCAGAAGAATGGCTTTGGGTGTCTGGAATTACATCAAAAACAGCGGCCATTATAATGCGGATAATTATACTCTTGAGTGGATCGGAAGCATCCCGGGAAAACGCGAAAGCCGCCGGATGAAAACCGAATATGTTTTGACAGAGCAGGATATCATTCAGAATAAACGTTTTCCTGATGGAGCATTTTATGGTGGATGGTATATCGACTCGCATCCCAGTGGAGGGTTTGCAGATACAGAAGAAGATAACTGCAAGCAACGGCCCGTGCAAGTTTATCAAATTCCGCTCCGCTGTCTATATCAACGAACTGTTCCCAATCTCCTTTTTGCAGGCCGCAATATAGGAATTGAACGCGGAGCATTTTTCTCTAGTCGAGTTATGAACACTTGCGCACTAGCGGGGCAGGCGGCTGGAACTTTAGCAGCTACATGTGCTAGACAAAATAAGGTACCTTGTGACTTAATGCAAACGGAAGTTACAGATGTAATTCATCAGCTTCAGCCTGTCTCTTATACACATCTCCGAGCCCACGAGACGTAGAGG
>OJOE01000226.1_pt1 | contig 37792 bp, 36 predicted proteins | sample 1598191 | NCBI WGS metagenome assembly OJOE01 (sample SAMN03922463, study PRJEB24848) | human gut metagenome | isolation source: stool sample | host: Homo sapiens | place: Germany | collected 2009-11
TGTGTACTTCTAATGAGGTGCCTTATGTTTAAAGGTATGAACGGCGTCCAGTTGGTCGCCATCACAGGAGCTGTAACGCTCCTTTTTTCTTGCCTCGGACGTTTCTTAATGATGAAAACGGAAGACGGCGAAAACGTTTTTGCAGTGCTTTTAGCAGTTTCGTTGTTGTTCGCCTCAATCGTTTTACCGTTCTTTTTCGTAGGGTGGTTTTAATGCAGTACACGCCTAGAACGTGTCCGGGGCCGGGCGATTTATGGCAACTGAGCAGACAAGAAGAAAAACGCGAAGCAGAGTATGAGCGGCTGCTCGAAAAATTCTTTGAAGAGTACATCCATCGCTACTGCGATGAGCACATCAACGAGCTTGCTGAAGCTGGCGAGGATGAACGGCACCCCGAAATCGAACCGATATTTGACGCGTATCTAAAAGATCACGATTGGCGCAAATAAGGAGGTTTACAAATGTCGAAAATGATGAATTGGATGATGAATGAGGCTGAAGAAGGCCGTTTCGAGTTTCATGAGCCACCAGACTATCCCGACGAAGCGGAATACTACGGGCATGGTTTTACGTTCGCTGAGGCTAGAGAGCTTTTAGGGAACGCTCCTAAAGAAGCTCAGATGACTGACGAACAACTCGATGACTTCGCTAACTACGTCACGAAGAACTCAAAAGCAAAAGAAAAGGATTTCATCCCTTTTGAGCAAGACGAAATCCCATTCTAATCAGTCAAACATGAACGGTAATCTACGAGAGGCGCCCACCGCCTCTCAAATATAGATTTAGTTCAATCGCGATAAGGATAACACTAAATGAGCTACAGTTGTTTAATCTTGGGGGACTCAGGAACTGGTAAGACGTGTTCACTGAGAAACCTAGACCCATCAAAATGCTTACTGATTCAGCCAGTGCGTAAGCCTTTGCCATTTCGTAATCTCGGCTGGAAAGAAAGAAAAGAAAAAGGCGATGGCGGAAACGTTTTTGTTACGACAAACACGTTTTACATGCTCGAAGCTATGAAGCGAGCGACAGCGGACATCATCATCGTTGACGATTTTCAGTACATTCTCTCGTTTCAGTACATGCAAAGACGTAATGAAAAGTCGTTCGATAAATTTCTCGACATTGGCGGCGCTGGCTTCGACATCTGCAAACTAGCCTCAGAGCTTGCGGAAAATAAACGAGTCTACGTACTTGCGCACACTCATACTGAGGACGGCAGGACACGCATTAAAACGCTCGGGAAACTGCTTGACGACAAAATCGTTTTAGAAGGAATGTTTACTACTGTTTTACGTACAGCCGTAGACGGCGATAACTACCTCTTTTCTACGCACAATTCAGGAAGCGATACGGTCAAGTCGCCTATGGGTATGTTTAGCGAGCACTTCATAGAAAACGATCTAGCCGCTGTGGATAGAACTATTTGCGAGTTCTACGGAATCGAAGCAGCACCCTCTCATATTTCATTAACTAACAAAAGGATAGAAAATGCGTAATACTAAATTTAGTCTCAACGTTAAAAACGCTCGTACCGTTGGCGGCGCGTCATACATCACAACGTCCGGCGCTTACATCGGAAAAATCACGGCGGCACGTATCTACGACACACCGAAAGGAGCGACGATGCTTGCGCTTGATTTTGAATCGAACGACGGCGAAAAGGCACACATGCAGACATGTATTTACAAAGATGACGGCACAGAAACATTTGCACGTGCGATTCTTGACAGTCTTATGACTGTATTCAGACTTCGTGACCTTGAAGCCGTACAAGGAAAATATCGCGATAGAAGCGGTAAAGAGCAGACTGGCTACTTCTTTAAAGAGCTTATGAATAAGTCTGTAGGATTGCTTATTCAGGCTGCCCCTGAGGAATATTTGCAAGGCGGAGTAATTAGAAACATGATTCGCTTGAATCTCCTTACGCCTTTCGATGCAAACACTCGACAGAATGCTGCTGAGATTCTCGATAACGCAGAAGCTAAAGCAGTTGACGCGAAACTCAAGAATCTAAAAGATAAGCCGCTCAAGAAGTTGCCTCCAGAAAGAGCCGCTGAGCAGTTTGAGCAATCTCCGGCTCCAGCGTCATACGACGATATTCCCTTCTAAGCTAACCTATAAGAGCGGAGCTAATAACTCCGCTTTTTCTTTAAATGAAACTTTACGAAATTCCGTTTTCATTACGTAAAGCGCTCGATGACGTAACGTATAACGAAGAAACTAAGACCGTCGAAGGACTTGATGAATACAGAGATTTAGCCGAAGAAGCTAAAGACAAACTCGAAAACACAGCTTTTTACTTATGTGAACTTGAGCATGACGAAGAAGCGATTAAGTCCGAAATTAAGCGTTTAACGTCACTTCTTAAGTCAAACAGGAATAAGCAAGACACGATTAAAAAGCTCATGCTTGAAGCTATTCAGGCGTTTCCAGAGCACAAATTAAAGACCGCAAAAGTCTCTATGTGGGTTAAAAAGACAGTCTCGCTAGACATTGATAACGAGAACGAAATTCCGTCGGAATACTACAGAGAAAAACGGACTATCGAACTCGATAAAACTAAGCTCAAAAACGACCTCGAAGAAGGCGTATTCGTTCAAGGCGCTCAGCTTAAAGAAAATCAATTCATTCAGATTCGATAGGTACTTTATGAAATTAGATTTTCTTTGGAAAGATCACGAGTTTTACGTAATGGCAAAAAATAAGAAACCGCGAAAGTCGTACAAGGCCCGTCCGATTCATTCGACGGGCTGTTTTTTTAGACGCGCTGATATCGACGAAGTTAAAGACATTATCAACAAAGCCGGACTGATCTTTGAGATCGTATTAAAAACTGGACGCGCTACAGAATTGCACATGAATCTCGCCGAGGACGTTTTGAATTGGGGCGGGATGTTACTTTTTGATCGTCGCTGGAAAGGACAAGAAGCGACTGTAGACGAATTTCAGCGCGAGCACTGGAAAGCGTTACATGCGTTCGGAGCAATCGTAAAACGAAAAAATGCAGGCAAGACTCAAGGATACGTCGGTACAGCAGAAGAATTAGAGATTATTAGTTACGTAGGCGGCGAAGTCGTTCGTTTGCTTAAAGAAGCGATGGAGCTAGCGCCTTTTCGTACTCTCAAAGAATTTCTCGCAGTACGTCAAATCGTAGGCGAGCGCGTTAACCAAGGCGGTACGAAATTAATACAAGGTATCGAAGCGTCAGCGCGATCGGTTCTTAATCAAAGACGATTTAGTCGTCCGGAGTAAATCACCAGTGAAAAAGAAAGAATACGTAAGTAAAGAGCAGTTAGACGCAGCCACAACATATTAGGACTTAATGATGAACAAAATTGAAATTCATAAATCGTTATGCGATCAGTTAAATGACATTTACAGCCGCAAAAACGCAGATTACGGCGATTCGTTCGCGAAAGTACGTAGAGAAGTACCTAACGCGATTCTCGTTAGGCTTATGGACAAAATGGAGCGCATTAAAACGCTGTTACTCAATGGCGAACGCTTGCAAGTCGCGGATGAGAAAGTCGATGACACGTTACTCGACCTAGCGAATTATTGCTTGATGGAAGTCGTTGAACGTCGTAACGATAAAAAGGCGAAGGCATGAGATACATCGTTAATCATCCGCAATCTTATTTATAGGGCGTTTTTTTACGACAGCGTCTTTTTAATTGGTGGAATAAATGACAAATAGATTAGTTTGTTGGTTTTCTTGCGGTGCCGCAAGTGCTGTAGCGACGCATACTGCAATCGAGATTAACAAGAAAGAGCATCGCTTTGATGAGGTCGTAGTCGCGTATACCGAAGTCAGAGAAGAGCACCCCGACAACAAGCGATTTTTAAAAGACTGCGAACGCTGGTTCGGAGTACCGATTACGGTTTTACGTAATGAAAAATACGACGGCTCTATCGTTAATACTTTTGATAAATGTCGCTATATGGCTGGCATTGCTGGAGCACCCTGCACGCGTCTATTAAAAAAGGAGGTTCGTAAAAGTTTCGAGAAACCTACTGATACTCAAGTTTTCGGCTACACAATCGAGGAAAAACGACGCTTAGATAGATTTATCGACGCTAACAATAACGTAAAAATCTGGGCGCCGCTGATCGACTTCGGACTTACTAAAGCCGAATGCCTTGAAATCCTTGAGCGCGCTGACATCGCATTACCTGCGATGTACAAATTAGGCTATCAGAATAACAACTGTATCGGCTGTGTGAAGGGGGGGGTGGGCTATTGGAATAAAATACGGGTTGACTTTCCGGACGTGTTTCAAAAACGTGCTGAGCAGTCGAGGCGCCTAGGCGCGAGACTATGCAACTTTCAAGGGAAACGAATGTATTTAGACGAATTGCCGCCCGACGCTGGAAACTATCCGACGGAGATCATGCCGGAATGTGGCATAGCGTGTGAATACGTTTTAGACATCACTAAATGACGAAATTAAAAGACAAGAAAGCCGCTTAACCGCGGTTTTTTTTATGGACTGAACAAATGGAATTGAACGAAAAAATTGAAGCGATTGCTGACAAATACGGATTAAATATCCAGTCAGTCAAACTCGCAGAAGAATGCGCAGAATATGCTGCTGCCACCCTCAAAATTGTTTACTACCAACTGCTGAACGATAACAGTCTCATTCTCGGTCTTGACAAGAAAATTGTTGCAGAGAAACTCGATGAGTCACGAGGCAAAGGGACCGAAGAATTAGCAGATGTTCTGCTTCTTTCGCGACAGCTTGAATACATCATCAACAAATACCCGGAAGCTAGTGAGACGATGAACAAGCTCATGTCTGAAAAGGCCGACAGACAGTTAGAACGAATAAAAGAAGGACGAAAACAATGAAAAAAATGAATCACTTAAAAATTTCTCTCAAACACAATACAGACAAAATCGAAATTCCTGACTGGACAAAAACGATCATTCTCAACGCTGATACCTACGAAGCATACAGCGACGAAAAACTAAACGCGATTTATAACCTATTCGCAAAAACGCTCGGAATGACCGCTGACGAAGCACGTCAAAAATACACATGTCGTTTTTACGTACGTTTCAATCAATCGTATTCAGAGTATTACGTCGAGTTTTTCGATTCTATCGAAAACATGAATAAAAAACGTTTTTGAGGTGAGTTATGGTTGAAATTGATTACAGACGCTTAGGCGCTGAAGTAAAGAAAGATTTTCTAACTTTTGACGATATTTGTTTGCGTATGGGTTTAGCTAAAGGCTCGCCAACGGCTCGAAAAATCGTCGAGGAAAAAGATTTTCCCCTACCCATCGCTTTTTCTGCAAATGGTCATCGTCGCTGGTTTACGAAAGACTACGAGCAATGGGTGGAGAAGAAAAGAATACAAAGATCAAACCTTGCATTCATTAGCTCAGCCGCTTAGCTATCTCCGAGGCGGATGCGCGATAATATCTCTGAAGCATTTGCAAATCTTTATGCCCCGTTTGACGTGCTAAGGCTAAAACGTCCAAACGGGGTTGCCCTGTTTTTGGATCAGGCGACGCGGCCCACGTTGCGAACGTAGCGCGCCCGTCATGAAAATTCAACCCTTCTTTGATTAAATTCCCGTGAGAGTCACGGACTTCGCCTAGTCCGGCTCTATCTCTTAAACGTCGCCAGAGAGCGTCTCGATTCGTCTGATTGAGGAATGCAAATGCTCTAGGCGAACTACCAACTCTGCATGAGATAGCTAAATTAAGCAGTCTCATAGCGTCATCGTTTAAAGCAACGTCACGTTTAGACGCTGTTTTTGTCGCCTCTCTAGGCAAATGAATAATATTCCCTTCTATCCAGCTATCCTCAATCGCTAATATCTCGCCTGAACGCATTCCCGTCCTACATGAGAGTAAGAAAGCAACTAAAACTAATTGTGTAGCCGTAGTCGGCTTAGATACTCCGTCCCACTCGGCGGAGGCCTTAAGTAATTCTATTTCTTCGTCCGAAGCCACGCGCTCACGATGCTCAGGAGGCTTAGGCAACTTTATTCCGTCTAACGGACTTTTCTCTAGTAACTCTCTTTCTAACGCGTAGTTAATAGCTGCGTAGATTGTCGTAAATTCTCTTATCACTGTTGCCGGAGATAAATAACCGCCTTTTGGCGAAGGAGTTGTAAGACGCTCGTCTATTAAATCCTGAAAATCGTGTTTAGTCAGTTTATTTAGAGCAATACGAGCGATAGGCTTTTGAAGCAGTCTGTTTATGCGTAATGTTTCGCTACGAGCGCCCTTCTTTTTAGGTGTCTCAGTGTCTCTATATTTTTCTAGAAGTGTACCGAATAGAATTGTTGACGCTCTTTGAGCTTTATTGGCATCAAGCATTAACATAAATTCTTTAGCTTCTTTCCTTGTCTGGAAAGTCTTAGATTTCCTTTTCTTGTTTTCGTACCACTGAACTTCATACGATCCAGAAGGTTTACGCGTTACTGTCGCCATGATTCGCCTCCGTCTGCTATTGAAATCTGCGATTTCATCTGCTGTAACGTAAAAAAAATCTAAAAAAGCATTTCGACTTTTAGGGGTAACCGAAACTTTTATTTTTGGATTTTTAAATCTGCTGTTACATCTGCGATTTCATCTGCCTTTTTGTTAACTAATATCAGTATATGTCGGCTTAGATAGCAAAATAGCCCGATATGTCTTTCCATATCAGGCTATGTTTAACTGTATGGTGCCGTCGGTGAGACTCGAACTCACACGACTTTCGTCACCACCCCCTCAAGATGGCGTGTCTACCAATTTCACCACGACGGCTTAGCAATTTAATTTTTTGGTGCCTTCGATGAGACTCGAACTCATACGACTTTCGTCACCACCCCCTCAAGATGGCGTGTCTACCAATTTCACCACGAAGGCACTTCTTTCAACTTTTTCTTTCGTTTCCGTTTTCATCAGAACCGAAAGACGACATTCTACCTCGGAATTTGATTTTGTGCAGGCTTATTGGTGAAATCACTAGTATTAGTCGCAGGAACAGGGGATGCGGGCTGAGCCGGAGCCTTCTGTTCAGTCGTAACAGTAGACAGAACACCGCCTGCAGCAGGAGCCTTGCGAACCTGACCGCCGAATGTCAGCGCTAAGGTAGCGCAGAAGAAAATGGTGGAAGCAACTGCGGTAGAACGGGAAAGGAAGTTGGCGCTTCCTGTGGCTCCGAAAAGAGAGCCGGAAGCACCGCCGCCGAAGGCTGCGCCCATGTCGGCGCCTTTACCGTGCTGAAGCAGCACTAAAACAATGATTGCAACTGCAGAAATCACCTGCAGAACAACCGCAACCGTAATCAGTAAATGCATAATAAATTGTATCCGTTTATTAAATCAGCCCTATTCCGCTGGCGGCCTGGGCAATGGCATAAAAATCCGCTGCTTTCAAAGAAGCTCCGCCGACCAAGCCTCCGTCAATGTCATTGCAGGCAAAAAGCTCTGCCGCATTGGACGGCTTGACGGATCCGCCGTAAATAATTCTGAGCGCGGAAGCAGCTTGAGAATCCCGAGATTCTACACTATCCCTCAGTTCCGCGTGAACTAATTGAGCTTGCTGAGGCGTGGCGGTTTTGCCGGTTCCGATGGCCCAAATAGGCTCGTAAGCTACCGCTCCGGTAACTAAAGCTTCCGGCCCGATAACATCCAGAACGGCATTGAGCTGTCCGATCACAACGTCGCTTGTCCGTCCGCTTTCACGCTCTTCGAGCGTCTCTCCGACGCAGACAATCGGACGCAGTCCGTGCTCGATGGCAATCTTGGCTTTTGCCGCAACGATTTCGTTGGTTTCTCCGTGATACTGTCTTCTCTCCGAATGTCCGACAATGACCCAGGGGCATTTAACATCGGCCAGCATCCCTGCGCTCACTTCCCCCGTAAAAGCACCAGATTCATGAACGGAGCAGTCCTGCGCGCCGACATTGATATCCAGTGCGCTTGTCAAAAACTTCTGCTGGAGATAGCGAATGTAGACAAAAGGCGGACACACGGCTAATTCGGTGTTCACGGGAGAAAAAGTTGTGAAGACGTTCGTCCATTGGTCAATGAAATCGACCGAGCCGTTCATCTTCCAATTGGCAATCACCAAACTTCTGCGCATCAGATAACTCCAATACTCCGTTGTAGAAACTAAATATCGAATTTTACTCGTAGTTTTACGATTCAGTTGATTTAATCCACAGCATGGACTGCTCGCTCGCACTCTTGTTGCCGTCGTAGCCTTCCTGCGAGTTGCCGGTGCGGTTCAGCCACTTTCTCGACGATCCCGAAAGATTCCAGCCGACTTCTCTGCCCTTGGATTGAATGCGTTCTTCAAGCTTCAGACCGAAGGTTTCCGGGTCGTCTTTGAGTCCCGGTTTCTTGTCATACAGCTGATATCCCTCTCGATACTGCAGCGGAGTAAGATTCGGCATCACGACATTGGCGCCGTAAGAAATCGCGGTTTCTCTGCCCTGAGGATCCAAAACCTGCATCGCCGTCGCGGCGGCAATATTGATATTGCCCATCACCAAACGCGTGACCGCAATCATGTTCAAAGAAAGCTGGAAAAGCTGCTTGTTTTCGGTTTGACCCAAAGACTTGAGATCCCCGCCCTCGCTCATGAGGTACGGACCCATACCGATCATGTCGGCTTCAAGTTTTTGGAACAAACGAATATCCGCGCACAAGTCTTTCAAAGTCTGCCCGGGAATGCCGATCATCACGCCGGTACCCACTTGATAACCGCATTCTTTAAGCCACTGCAGGCACTGCAGACGGTGCTCCAGTTGTTTCGACTTCTTGTGGGGAACGTTATGAAGAAAATCAAAGAGCTCATGATTGGAGCTTTCAAAGCGCGCCAGATAACGAAGATTCTTTCGGTTGCCGCTTGCCTGCGCCCACTCCTCGTACACATCTTTCGTTTGGTCGCCGAGACTCAAAGTAATTCCTAGACCGTTGGGAAGGTTTTTCGAAACGGTTTTGCGATGAATCTCTCTCAAACACTCAGAGATGAACGAAACGAACTTCGGATCGTTTCGTTCACCGGCCTGAAGACAGATGCTTCCGTAGCCGTTTTCTGCCGCAAACAACGCTGCGCTCAGAATTTCTTCTTTGGTCAGCGTGTATCGGCTGACAACGTGATTGTCTTTGCGGATACCGCAGTAACGGCAGTCAACCGTGCAGACATTAGAGACTTCAATGAGGCCTCGGTAATAAACCTTATTGCCCATCAGCTCGGTCGTCGTCTCATAGGCAGCCTGCTGAAGTTTTGTGCAGTCTTCAGGATCCGTCAGTCCGAGCAGGAACACGATATCCTCATCGGATAAAGTTTCCTTCTTCAGTACTTCATCGAGAGAGTTTCCGTTCAATTTCATTACTTTTTCTTCAGATTGCATCAGTGAATCGCAGAATTATGGCAAAGGGACCTGAAGCAGTCATTACAGGATTTCGCAACAAATTGAAAGACAAAACCGGCGGTCTTGGCCGCCGGTTTTGTTATTTAGCTATTTCAGAATCAAAGGGAATTAGCCTTTGATGATGTCAGGATTGCCTTCCTGCTGAGCAGCTTCTTCCTTCTTTTCCTTGTGTTCGGGCTTTTCAATCAAAGCCTTCATGGAAAGACGGATACGATCCTTGTCATCGATCTCAAGAACCTTCACGTGAACGATTTGGCCTTCCTTGAGGTAGTCGCTGACCTGGTTGACGCGTTCATGCGCGATCTGGCTGATGTGCAGCAGACCGTCGCGGCCCGGCAGAACCTGAACGATAGCGCCGAAGTCGAGCAGTCTCTGAACCTTGCCTTCGTAAACCTTACCGACTTCAACGGTAGCGGCAAGCTCTTCAACACGACGGCGGGCTTCTGCACCAGCGGCTTCGTCAACGGAAGCGATGGTAACGGTACCGTCGTCTTCGATGTTGATCTGAGTGCCGGTTTCTTCCGTCAGAGCACGAATCACAGCGCCGCCCTTGCCGATCACGTCACGGATCTTATCCGGATTGATCTTGAAGGAAACCAGACGCGGAGCGTATGGAGAAAGTTCTGTCTTCGGACCTTCAACGGCTTCGTGCATCTTGCCGAGAATGTGCATACGGCCTTCCTTAGCCTGAGCCAGAGCGACCTGCATGATTTCCTTGCTGATGCCTTCAATCTTGATGTCCATCTGCAGAGCGGTCACGCCGTGATCGGTACCGGCAACCTTGAAGTCCATATCACCGAGGTGGTCTTCGTCACCGAGAATATCGGTCAAAACGGCAAACTTATTGCCTTCCTTGATCAGGCCCATGGCCACACCGGCCACGAAGTCTTTCAGAGGCACGCCGGCATCAAGCAGAGACAGGCAGCCGCCGCAGACGCTGGCCATGGAAGAAGAACCGTTGGATTCGCAGATTTCGGAAACCACACGCATGGTGTACTGAAAATCTTCTTCATTCGGCAAAACAGCTGTCAAAGCGCGTTTAGCCAGACGGCCGTGACCGATTTCGCGTCTCTTCGGAGAGCCGACGCGGCCGGTTTCGCCGGTAGCAAACGGAGGCATGTTGTAGTGAAGCATGAAGCGTTCACGCTGCTCTCCGGTCAGACCGTCAACGATCTGTTCGTCCTGTTTGGTGCCCAGAGTTGTGACAACCAGAGCCTGGGTTTCACCGCGGGTGAAGAGCGCAGAGCCGTGAGCACGCGGAAGAACGCCGGTGCGAATTTCGATCGGACGAACGGTACGGGTGTCGCGGCCGTCGATACGCGGTTCGCCGGAAAGAATCTTGCCGCGAACGTGAGCAGCTTCCATTTCAAAGAGAATGTTGGCGACTTCGTTCTCACCGATATCGGCAAGTTCGCCGACTTCAACGGCTGCGTTAACTTTCTCGTTAACGTCATCATAGATCGCGCGCAGGCATTCGTTGCGGTCCTGCTTGCTGCGGTGTTCGTAAGCTTCATGAATACGGTTGCCGACAACCTGATTAATGAGTGCAACGAGCTGCTGGTTGCGTTCTGCAGGAGCCCAGTCCCACAGCGGTTTGCCGCCTTCTTCAACGAGTTCGTCGATGGCTTCGATAACAACCTGCATTTTTTCGTGGCCGAACATCACAGCGCCGAGCATGACTTCTTCAGAGAGCTGATCGGCTTCGGATTCGACCATCAGAACAGCGCGTTCCGTACCGGCAACAACGAGGTCGAGCTTGGAATCTTTCATCTGAGAAAGGTTCGGGCAGAGAACGTATTCGTTGTTGATGTAGCCGACGCGGGCCGCAGCAATCGGGCCGTTGAAGGGAACGCCGGAAACAGCCAAAGCTGCGGAAGCTGCGATCATGGAAGGAATATCAGGATCAACTTCGGGGTTCACAGAAAGAACGTGAATGATGATCTGAACTTCATTGAAGAAGCCTTCCGGGAACAGCGGACGAATCGGTCGGTCAATCAGGCGGGAGGTAAGCGTTTCTTTTTCGCTCGGACGGCCTTCGCGCTTGAAGAAACCTCCGGGGATACGGCCGGCAGCGTAAGTCTTTTCGATGTAATCAACAGTGAGGGGGAAGAAATCCTGACCCGGTTTAATTTCTTTCTTTGCAACTACAGTGGCTAATACAACGGTGTCATCCATGTCGCAGATGACTGCGCCGGTGGCCTGACGAGCGATTTCGCCGGTTTCCAGACGGACATTGTGATCGCCGTACTTAAAGGACTTGACTATTTTATTGAACATCGTCATGTCGTTCTTTTCCTTATGTTTGGAACTGCACATTGCGGTATCTACGACTCGGCGGTCCTCACCGCCTTACGTACATACAGCAACGCGCGTACGTTCCGGTTTTAAAAATTGTTATTCGTAAAAACAAACACAGCGGCCAACGGTAACAAAACCGCGGACCGCTGCTCATCGGTGATGCCGGTAAGATTACTTACGCAGGTTGAGGGCTTCGATCAAAGCCTTGTAAGCTGCGAGGTCACGAGCCTTGAGGTAGTCAAGGAGCTTACGACGGCGGGAAACCATCTTCAAAAGACCGCGACGGCTGTGGTGGTCTTTCGGGTTAACTTTGAAGTGCTCTGTGAGTTCGTTGATACGAGCGGTCAGAAGAGCAACCTGAACCTGAGGAGATCCGGTGTCACCCTTGGACTGAGCGAACTTCTCGATGATTTCAGCTTTTTGAGCAGTAGTCTGTGCCATTTTATTTTCCTTTGCCTTTCGGCGTTACGAGCGACTCCGACGGAAAATACGCCGGAGCGTGTTTAAAACGAGTCGAGATTATATCTAAAAAATCCATTCTTCTCCTCGTTTTCCATCAGATCCTTAACTTTTAGTCACTGTTTTCTGTCGTTTCGTCGCCCATTACGGCAGGATCATTCAACGGCGACCCTTCTCCGTCCCGATACTTTCGTGTTTTTGCGGGCTTCCTTAACGCTCTCGGCTTCTTCGGTTTGGGTGCCGGGAGCATCTTTACCGCAATACCGAAGTATCGTTCGACGGCTTCTCGATCGTCCGGGTTGGCAATCAGCCACATCGGATTGACCGCTCCGTCAAAAAGCAGCTTTTGCGGCATCTCAGGATACAGGGTTCTCATTTCTGCATTCGTCTTAACGAGAACTTCGTTATCGCACAAAAAGCCGACGGGTTTCTCATTCACGTAGAAACAGTATTCTCCGAACATTCTCTTAATCCGAACCTCTCCCAAAGGATTGAGCATGTCCGCAATATAGGAAGCCATTTCTGCGTCTGAAGCCATTGTGTTTCTCCTTACAGCGACGGGCGCCGAAGCGCCCGTCTGTCAATCTACTCGTAAGTCAGCTCTTACGGAGTCGGCTCATGATCGAACTGAGGATTCTTGCGCTCTTCAACTTTAGCCAGCTTATTCAAGGCGTCTAAGTAGGCCTTAGCGGAAGCCGCCAGCACATCGGGGTCCGATCCGTTGCCATTAACGACTCGGCCGCCGACAGACAAGCGAACCGTCACTTCGCCTTGAGCTTCGGCACCCTTGGTCAGAGCGTTAATCGAGAAGAGCAAAAGTTCTGCGCCGCTCTTGGCACAGCTTTCAATAGCCTGGAATGTTGCGTCGACAGGGCCGTTGCCTTCGGCACGCCCCACCCTTTGTTCTCCGTGATCCATATAGGTCACTTCAGCAACCGGTGTCTTGCCCGTCTGGCTTTCCTGTTTCAGAGAAACGAAGGAAATTTCCTGAGGCTGGATATTCTTCGCATCGAAGAGAGACTGAATATCTTCGTCAAAGATCTGGACTTTTCTATCTGCCAAATCTTTGAATCGTGCAAAGGCGTCATCGATCTCGGCTTCACTCTTTGTAGGAATGCCAAGCTCACGGACACGCTGGCGGAAAGCACTTCTTCCGGAAAGCTTGCCGAGAACCATACGATTGCTTGTCCAGCCGACATCTTCCGCGGTCATGATTTCGTAGGTTTCGCGATGTTTGATCACGCCGTCCTGATGAATTCCGGACGCATGCGAGAAAGCATTGGAACCGACAACCGCTTTGTTCGGCTGGATCGGGAAACCGGTCACAGAAGAAACAAGTTTAGAAGTCGGAACCAGCTGACGCGTGTTGATGTCGACACCGAGCTTAAAGAAGTCATTTCGGGTCTTAACCGCCATGACGACTTCTTCTAGAGCACAGTTGCCGGCTCTTTCGCCAAGACCGTTGATAGAACATTCGATCTGACGAGCGCCGCCGTGGATCACGCCGGACAAAGAGTTGGCTACGGCAAGTCCGAGGTCGTTATGGCAGTGAACGGACCAAACAGCCTGATCAGAGTTATAGACGTGTTCCCGCAGATCGCGAACAAAGGCGCCGAACTCGGACGGAACAGCATATCCGACAGTATCCGGAATATTGATCGTCGTTGCGCCTTCTCGAATTGCCGCCTCAATGATGCGATACAAGAACTCAGGCTGGGAGCGAGAAGCATCTTCGCAGGAAAATTCGATGTCGTCGGTGTATTCCTTTGCGATGCGAATCGCTTCAACGGCACGGGAGATGACCTGCTCCGGCGTCATATTGAGCTTCTTTTCCATGTGAAGGGGAGAAGTCGCAATGAACGTATGGATACGGCGTCTCGGGGCTGCGGCAATGGCCTCTCCGGCTTTTCTCACATCGGAAGGATTTGCCCGGGCAAGCGAACAAACCGTAGAGTTACGAATTACCTTGGAGATTGCGCAGATGGATTCAAAGTCTCCGGGAGAGGCGGCAGCAAAACCTGCCTCAATCACATCAACACCCAGGAATTCAAGCTGCTTGGCGATACGGAGTTTGTCTTGCGGGCTCATGCTTGCGCCCGGACTTTGTTCTCCGTCACGAAGGGTTGTATCGAAAATAAAAAGCTTGTCTCTTGCAGTTGTCATTGTTGTATCTGGCCACAAAAATTGTTGAGATCTGAGCATCACTGAAATGCGGCATAAACGTCTCTGCCTTACCCATAGACAGCGATGCTTTCGAGCAAATGCATTCTCCTTGCCGGAGCCTCCTGCTGCATCCCCGATAGTGCCTGAAGAATTGCACCTTTTTCGAGTGAAATCTGTTTTTTATTTTAGTTTGCTTGGAAGCTTAAAGCCCATACTTCCAAAAATAAATTACGGAAAAATCTTTAGTTATTAATCAAAGAGACTGATCACTCTGTCGAGAACTTCATCAATTAAATAATCGGGAGCCTTCTCTATCAATTGGCAATTTCTAACGGATAAATCAAGAGTTTGGATTTGATCGCAACGAACAATACCAGTTGTTTCTAGCCCTGTTCCTTGCAAAGTAACAGCGAAGCCGCAGTCTCTAGCCAGAGAGCCTCCTCCAGTGATCGGCGCAACACAAGCCACTCGCAATTGTTCATTGAAAATCTTTTTTGTAAGAATCAGTGCAGGCCTCCGTCCTTTTTGTTCATGTCCCAGAGAGGGATCAAAGTCAAGGAAAACAACGTCTCCTCGGTCAAAGAACTTTCTCATAAAATTTCTTCTCCAACGGGACGTTTTTTTGTCACCCAGTCACGGTCTTTGTCTAACTCAGCTTGTATTTTTTCTTGCTCTTTCAAGAGGTCAGAAAGGTTATATTTGGAAACCCTTCTTCTAGCAACCTTAGGTTCAATGATCAGACGCCCACTCTCTACTTTTATAACAACTTGTTCTCCAGCTCTCCGTCCCAAAATTTGAAGAAGTGCAGGAGAAAGGGCAAGCATGGTGGATCCGCCAACTTTTCGAAGTGTTAAAGTGGTCATTTTCAATACTCCTTTCTTATTAAATTATATCAAAATATAACTTTTATCGTAGTAAAAAACCCGAGTTTGACTCGGGTTTGTAGGTACGATAATCAGATTACTTGACCTGATCTGCAGGCTCGTCTAATTCCACTTCAGAGCGATGCGGAATAACCGGATTTGGCTGACCTGTGTACCAGAGGTAGAACTGATAAGCAAAACCGGAAAGTGCGTACAAGCAGAATAGGATAAAGACCATCAGAGCCGGATCCGTTGAAAGTACAAACAACAGAATCACCGCTGCGATCAGCACCCAGAAAGGAACGCTCTTACCGTAATGGAAGCTCTTGCCGGAGTAGAACGGTGCGTTGCAGACCATGGTAAGACCGGCATAAACCGTAATAACCATTGCGAGCCACGGCAGCCAGTCGCTGTTAACTGGCATTCTCTGGTCAACCGCAAGCCACACAAAACCTGCGACTAAAGCAGCGGCTGCAGGAGAAGGAAGACCTTGGAAGAAGCCCTTGTCAACAACATCCACGTTGGCATTGAAGCGAGCCAAGCGAAGTGCCGCACCGGCGCAATATACGAAGGCGGCAGCCCAGCCCAAGCGTCCTAAATCATGGAGAGCCCACTGGTAGACCACCATTGCCGGCGCCATACCGAAAGCACACATGTCGGCCAAGGAATCGAACTGAACGCCGAAAGAGCTCTGAGTATGCGTCAGACGAGCCACACGGCCGTCACAGCCGTCCAAAATCATGGACACGAAAATCGCAATAGCGGCTTTTTCAAAGTCGCCTGCCATCGCAATGATGACGGCATAGAAGCCTGAGAACAAACTCGAAAGCGTAAACAAGTTCGGAAGCAGATAGATCCCCTTCTTACGGACGGTATCAATGCGTTCGCGAACGATGGCCTTCGGTGTCACGCGAGGATGCGGACGAAAATTCCGACGGGCATGCAACTGTTTGGCTTTATCTCGCTGTAAAGGCATTTAAGCGTTCTCCTTCTGATTAAGCCTGCTGCTGAGTCTTCTCTTCTGTCGTTTTTGTTTCGGCAGCAAGAGCAGCGTCAGCAGTTGCAGCAACTTCGGTCACTTCTACGGCTTCAACAGCGGGAGCTTCGACCGGAGTTTCCGGTTTTTCTTCTTCCTGAGGATTCAGGAGAGCAAGGACGGTGTCCGCTGCGCGAACCTTCTGACCCACGAAAACGAGAACTTCAGAGTTGAGAGGAACGTAGACGTCGACACGGGAACCGAAACGGATAAAACCGAAGCGTTCGCCGCGAGTAACTTCCTGACCGATATGGAGATGGCAGATAATGCGGCGGGCAATCAAGCCGGCGATCTGAACGCAGGTAATCACAGGGCCTTCATCAGACTTGATGATGATGGCGTTGCGTTCGTTTTCCATGCTGGCCTTATCGAGGTCGGCATTCAAGAATTTGCCGGGTTTGTAATAAATAGCCTCAACAGTACCCCCGATCGGGCTGCGGTTGGAGTGAATGTTGAACACATTCATGAAGGTCGAAATAAGAATTTCTTCCTTGCCGGTGTAGGGATTCTCGACTTTTTGAACTTTGCAGATTCTTCCGTCAGCTCCTGAAAGAACGCTATGCGGAGTCTGACTGATCGCTCTAGGAGGATCACGGAAAAACTGGATGACAAAGACCAAAAGGACAAAGAAAATGAAGGAAATGAATCCTCCGATCAGCCACCATACTAACAGCGTAATAAAGATCGCGGCGCCGATGATTCCCCAACCTTCTTTAGCTAGGATGGGATATGAAGAATTTGATTTCAAACCTTTTCTCCTTAATAGGTTTATTTTTCGGAAAGGAGAAGGCGGACGGCCCTCCCCTTTTAACGGCCTATTTTAGACAAATTTCTTTGGATTAATACGTTTCAAGCCGTGAATGGTCGGTGAATGCAGAAAACTACTCGGCGCCTTCCGTCTTCAAGACAGCTGACACCGACATCGAGAGGTTGGATGTTCCAGCTTCAAAAACAGGTGTCTCCACAGTCTTAAACGCAGCGTTTGCACCCATAGCTCTGGCCGCAAATACTGCCCCCTCCGGTGCGAAATCAAACGAATTGAAATTCAGCTTTTCAATACGAAGGGCATCAGGCGCAACTTTCATTGCTACTGCGATGGATTCAGCCTTCTTATTTAAGGCATCGATCACATCTTTTGAGAGCTGATCCTGTGCTGCAGCTTTCGCTTCCTCACTTAGAGAATATGAAACGTTTTCAAGTGCTAGTTTTGCCTGCTGCCCGACCTGGACCAATGAGGCAACGCCGTTGACGTCTTCTGTCTCAACGATGATGTTTTGACGGGCTCGCCATCCTGTAATCACCGGAGCCTCCCCTTTCTTGGGATTAGTATAAATCGGCTGCGTGTAATATCCTCCGTTGCGGATCTTTGCGATTGATGAAAAATCTTTCACAGACTGCTGGGCCTCTGCCATGGTCTTATTGACTTCACTCTGCGCTGTAGCCAAGTCCTTGGCTTCAGACATTGTTGAGAAAATGATGCGAGCCTTGTCGTTTGGGAAACTCTTCTGAACGGTAACGGGCAGATTCATTTCCATCCCTTTAGGCGCAGGTTTGAGATAAAAATCCTCGGCATTTACGCCCATCGCAGCCGCGGCTAAAATAGTAGCAGTCATAATCTTTCTAAGCATTGTTGATTTCCGAAAGAAATAATTTAGACATCGCCACCCTATCACAGCATTGCCTGCCTTGTGACCCTTCGTGCTCATTAACGGAACTTTCTTTTCCATTAAGATGAAAAGTTTTAGCTCGCAAAAATAGTGTAACCTTGGGTATTTTTCTTCGACTTTCTCGTCAGAGATTGAAAGTTTTTTGAACTGTCATTCAGAAATATTTTGATGATTTGTATGATTTGAGGGAAATCCCGAGATGTTCGATGAAACGGACAAATACCGTGTTATTTCCCATCAGTTAGGGTCAAGCCTAACTGACAAATACCAATTGCGATTGTGGGGAGCCCACTTAAAATCACAAATAAGGAGAAAAAAAGTGAGCAATCGTTCAGCAGTCTTTGGCGGTGCCGGCTTCATAGGCACCAACCTGGTTTATCAGCTCATTGAAGACGGACAACAAGTCTTCAATTTTGACAATCTTTCCGGTCTCGGAAACTTGCTCAATATTGCCGAGCTCATGCAGCAAAGCCGTCACAGCTTTGCTCGCTGCGATATTTCCAATCCTGAGGAAATTCGTCAGGCGTTGCTCATGGCCGCTGCCGATACGATCTATTTCTGCATAACACCTAAAAACCCGGAAGAAGAATCCAGTTTGGAAAATTTTCGTACATTCTTTGAAACGGTCAAAGAATGGCGAAACGGCATGGCCGACACTAAGCTGCACAAGATTGTCGTAGTTGTCTCCGAGCATTACAAGCTTTTAGGAACTTACGGCAAGATGTACGCCGGCTTGCTTAAATTATTGGACGGTTATGCATCAGACGGCCTTCCGATCAGCAGTTTACTCGTACCGCCCGCATTCGGACCTTTCCAACAGCCTGATAGTCCGATCTCCATGATCATTTATCGCGCGATTGAAGGTGAAACGATACCCGTTGTCAATCCAGAGGAAAAGGTTTCTGACCTCGTCTATGTCAAAGACGTGGTCGACGCCATTGTCCTAGTTGAAAAGAACGGTAAAATCGGGGGACACTATCATTTGACCGGACCCGCCTCCTCCATGTCAAATTTTGAAGCAGCTGACGTGATCTGCGAGAGTCTAAATGAAGCCCTACCGCCGCCGGTCGGTCGTTATCAGGCACTCATCGAAGAGGTTGCAACTTCCCCGGTTGCATCTGATATCTCTAAAGACGAGTCAACGCTTACAGTTCTCGGTTTACAAAACAAGACTTCTCTTGGAGAGGGTCTGAAAGAGACGGTGAGCTGGTATCTCAATAATCCTCGCTGGTACAACCAGTCCAGAACCCGTTTCTTCTATCTGTGGCAGAACCCAGAAACGGTTCTCAAAATTGCTTAACCAGTGACCTGAAGAACCGGTTTCACGCCTTCAACGATTAAGAACAAGCCTCTGCTGGCACCAAACCTCCGAGGCTTCTATCTAACTTCTAATCTTTTTAGTATTTAATCCTATGTAGCAGGGCCGAAAACTCCGGCCCTCTCCATTTCTTGGATGCTTACTTACCGACTTCCCGACCGGCAATCGTGCCGAAAATCAATGCATCGGGAACCGCATTACATCCGACACGGTTCGTCCCGTGGATACCGCCGGTAATTTCGCCTGCTGCGTAAAGACCGCGAATAGGCCTGCCGTTTTTATCGAGTACACGGGTGTCTTCGTCGATCGTCACGCCGCCCATTGTATGGTGTACAGACGGAGTCATGACAGAGGCATAGTACGGACCGCCGGGAAGCTTGTTTCCTTCCTCACAGCTCATACGGCCGAACTCATCACCCTTCTGTGTCTTGCAGAATTCGTTCCACTTCGCGACCGTACGCTTCAGATTATCCGGATTCATGCCAAGTTTTTTCGCCAGCTCGTCCAGCGTATCGGCCTTGAATGCTTTCTTCTGTTTAAGTAGGTCGGAAATCAAGATACCGTATGGCCCTCGTCCTTCTTTATCCTTTAACAATGTTTGTTCCGTACCAATAACATAGAAGACATGGTCAGGCTGGGCAAGGGCAGCCTTTGCAAGCACGTCTCTTCTGCCTTGTTCGTTTACGAAACGGTTGCCTTGCTTATTCACATAGATATTGGTCGACTCCACAATCTTATGGTTAGTTGCACCGGTTGCAGGATCAGTGGTCGGAAGAAGCTGGATATAGCCCATGTCCTTGAGTCCTGCCCCTGCCTTCACGGCCATATTAATACCGTCGCCGGTAATCGCAGGCATATTGGTCGTCTTGACTTGATTGTCCAGCTTTTTATCCCAAATTTCATCGTACTGATTGCGCATCTTCACATTTGCGCTAAAACCGCCAGTTGCCAAAATCACACCTTTAGAGGCATAAAGTGTGTAGTCTTTCCCGTCCGGTCCCGAAGCCTTAACTCCGACCACTGCTCCGTCTTTGGTAATTAAGGAACTTGCCGGCGTGCTCATCATGAAAGAGATCGGGAGTTTTTCTCCTTTGATGAGGTCAAGATACGTATCGATGTAGCCTACACCGGATTTGTAATTGCTTGCGCGGTGAGAACGCGGCCATAAAGCTCCGACAAATTGTGTCGGTTGTTTTTGCCAGACAAGGCCCATTCCGGCTAAAGTTTTTTGAATTGCCGGAGCCTCCTTTGTGAGCTTGTAAACGAGAGCTAAATTTGCCTTGTAATCTCCTGCTTTCCAGCTTTGAAGCGCATGGAGTTCGGGACTATCAAACAAGCTCTTTGAACCTGACTGTTTATAGGCATCCCATTGCTGTTTAACTTGACTGATCAGTTTTTCCTGAAGTTTATTTTTGGGTTTTTCACCCAGAAGATTCTCGATAGATTCTTTCTGACCTTCCGTCATAGAGATAGGTTTCTGGCCTTCAGGATCCGCTGCATTGAAGCAGCCGCCGGAAACAGAGGTATTGCCTCCGGCAAAATGAGCTTTCTCAACGACTATCACATTGAGGCCGCGCTGAGCTGCAGCTACTGCAGCGGAAAGGCCTGCACCGCCGGCACCGACAACAATGACGTCAGTCTTCTCTTCAACTTTTCCTCCGGCCTTTTTCGGCTGAGGAACTGCCTTCGCATAATCTTTGGGATTCAAACCAGCTTGTTTGAGGCAGTCCTGTACCGCTGCTTTGATAGCGAATGTCGTTAACGTTGCTCCGGCAACGTTGTTAACGTTGGTCGACTGATACTTGACAACGTCCTGAGGAACTTTGAGCTTCGGCAGATCGGCGACAGGGTGCGTCTCACTCCAATTGAGAACTTTTACATCCTCGATCTTGTTGTTAAGAATCCTAACTTGCACCGTAACATCACCGTTTCGTCCAAGAGTCGTTGCGGTATATGTACCGTCTTTAGCAAAAACAGCTGTTTGACTGCTGACCGCAAGCATAACAGCTGAAACAATAAGGCTCAATCTTAGCTTCATAATTTCTCCTTGAATGGTTGTTTCACTTAGTAAGCTTAATGGCTATACTCAAAATCAAGAAGCTTTAACTCCTGAATTACTTCTTAAAAAATGAGAATTAAATACTTAATGTGATGAAGCCAAGAGAAAATCTTTTATCGTGGCAAGTTTTTTTGACAACGGCCGTGACAAAAAACATATCCAAGACATCTATCGAACTGGATATGGATCTGAAAACTGTCTCAAGAATAGTAAAAGAGCTTGAATCTGATCTTGGCTTTATTCTTTTTGACCGCTCCTGTCGGCCTTTCAAACTAACGGAAGGCGCTGAAAAAATCTTGCCGTTAGCAAAAGAATTGCTCCGGACCAAAAACAAGATCGAATACAAAGTCCAGGATTTTCTCCTAAAGCCGACTGAGATTCGCTTGTCTTTACCGGTGAATATGACAAGAGACGATCTCTTCGAGTTGATGGATAAATACGCAAGCGCGCACCCAAATCTGAAGATACGGCTCCTCAATGATTGCGACCATAAGCACCTTTTAGATAATGAGACAGATGTTGCCATGCTTCCGTACCTGCCCCAAAACGATGAGGATGAAATGGTCCTCTTTGACGCCGGATTCAGCTACAACATGCTGCTTGCAAGTCCTGAGTACATTCGACGAAACGGAGCTCCCCAATCATTGGATGAACTAAAAGCTCACCCCTTAATTCTTAGAGAAAGCAGGATTTACCCCATTACAAAGACATTAGAGCACGGTGACGAAAGAATTAACCTGGATCCGGAATTTAAACTTCGTTATCTCGGAGATGCTTTCTCTTGTAAAACAGCCGCTCTCATGGGAAAAGGCATTGCGGTTGACCTTTCTCTCGCTTACTGCAAGGAAGAAATTGAGGAAAGCCGCTTAGTACCTCTTCTTCTGGGATGGCACAGACCAAAGTGGACAATGATTGTCGCCATTCGAAAAGAAGATGCAAAAGATAAGGCGGTCTGTGAATTTGCGCAATGGTTTGCGGATAGACAAAAAGAAGCATACCCGTCGCGTTGGAAGCCACTGTTTAACAAGTACCAAGTGACTCCCTGACCCTTCCGCAGAGGCGCCCTTCCGCCCACCAATTTAAAGACCGAGTGTTCTTAATTTTAGTTTTCCGGCTTCTTCGGAGCTTTATCGACCCAGCGATCGTCCTCGTCTTCTCCCAGGAACAGGGACTGGAAGCTTTGGGCCTTCATCGAAGGCGTGAAATCGAGTCCAGGCTGGACCAGAGCTTCAAATTTCGGATCGCTGATGGCTTTCAGAACAGACCACTTTACCGCCTTATTTAAGGTCTCGGCAACCCGGCGGCAACCGTCCTGCATGTTCTTAAGTCCGTCGGTGGGCGCGTTGTAAACCACGTCCAGTTTCATTGAGTGCCCGTTGGAGGAGAACAATTCCATGTTAATGCGCCAAGCTAAGAATGTCGGTTCTGCCTGAATCTTTACGCTGTCAATTAAGTTATAGATTTTGACCTTAGGATTTTTTTGATTCAGGATTCCGGCCTGATTTAAGTCAGACATTAAGGCATTACGCCAATAATTAGAAAATGCTCCGTTGATTGTTTTAAATCCTTCCTGGCCGGGAATAGGAATAATGTTTCCGGCACATTCAAGATCCATCGCCTTAACCACACGTACCTGATCGACTGCAACATCTTTAACATCCAGCCGCTTCAAAATACGAGCATTCTGAGCCGTGACTTCATAAGGATAAGAAACGTAAGGCTCTGCAGTTTGGCACCCGGCCAAGACGAGTACGGAACCTGCTAAGGCAGCGGAAAAGAAAAGCTTTGGGATAGTTCTCATAAATCGGCCCTTAATGTTTTCTGAAATTCTATTGGTTTCCGAGATTTTCGTCAGGGAACGCGGGAGGATTTTTATTGCACGTTTTGGAACCTCGACAAACAAATACTCCCGAACACCAATACAATGAATCAAGAACAAAGGAGTAAAAAATGTATTTTCAGTGGTATCGCTACTGCTTTAGTAAATACTTTACGTTTCAGGGGCGTGCTTCCCGTACTGAGTATTGGTCTTTCACCATCATCAACCTTTTGATTTTATGGGTATTTTGGTTCATATCCAAGCTTGTTGACATCCCAGAAGAAGCAATGTCCGAGGGTATACCTGTTTTTCCAAAAGATCCTGTTCTCGCTTTGATTTTCGGAAGCCTTTATTTGATTTTCTGCATAGCGATTTTCTTCCCGTCCCTCGCGGTTACGGTACGACGTCTGCATGACAGGAACCACAGCGGGTTTTGGGTCATTGCTCAGCTAATTCCGCTTCTTAATCTTGTAGTTTTGCTGATGCTGCTCTTGCCATCTTCTCCGTACCCGAATTATTATGGGCTTCGCGCACCGAGATTCCCGGGAGAAAAGATCCCCGAGCCCGGAGCAGATATTTACGGTCCGTACGGAACTGTCGCCTACAGACCACAATCCAATGGAGACGAAACAGTGACACAGCAAAATCAGAATACGCCGGCAAAAGGTTCCGTCATGGACGAAATCATGCACGAAAATCTTGCTAACGCCGATGCTCAAGCCGGCCTCGAAGACGGACCGGCCGCGGCCTCACCGTCCAGGAGCGAAACTCATCGTCCGATGAGGGGGGAAGAATCTTCCTTAGTCGCTCGTTTAAATAAGCTCTCAGGCAAATAATCGAGTTCTATATACTTTTGGGCCGCCCTCAGTCAGGGCGGCCTTTTTTCTTGCATGTCCACAAGGCGGCAGAAACTGCAAGTCTTCAAGATAATTAGTTTGCGTCCCGGCAACGATTCCGATAAATTACCAGGCTAAAAATAACCCCTTCCATGTAGTTATCTGAACCCTACTCAGTGTTAAGAATCGGTAAACGAATTCTGCAAACTAAACCGCCGTTCTTCCCTCTTTCCAGCACCAAGCTGCCATTGTGATTTTGCACGATTGAGCGGACTATTGATAAGCCGATACCAAGGCCAGAAGCTTTTCCGGACTTAAAAACCGAACCCATGCGTTCAAAATCGGAATCGGAAATGACAGCTCCATTATCTGAGATATCGACAAAGCAATGAGTTTCACTACTCGAAAGCTTTATGAACAGTTTTGGTTCATCGGCTTTCTGAGCCTTTAAAGCTTCTTTGGCGTTTTTAAGAAGATTAAAAACTGCAAGCTCAAACTCTAACGGTGCCAAGCTGCAAATCGGAGAACGAGGATCCTCTTCAAATTCAATTTGAAGAGGATAGTCCTGCAGAGTTGAGGTGAAATCTTTAACTGCTTCAGTCACAACCTCATTGACACTCAGAGGCGATTTTTTTAGTTTTTGCTCTTTGGCATAAGAACGAACAGAGGTCACTATTTCTTCGGCCTTGCGCGTTTGAAAAACGATCTTTATAAGCATCTCTGTAAGAAGCTCATCATCAACAGGGCCCGTTTTCTGAAGACGAAGCAGCCCTTCGGAATACGCCAAAATTGCTCCCAGCGGCTGCGGCAATTCATGGGCTATCATCGAACTCATATGATCGATCGTTGTAATTTTTTGAAGAGAGAGAAGCCGCGCCTCAGTTTCTCTCATCGCTCGGTCGGCATGAAATTTTTCTTTTAGGGTCTTGATGAGCTGTGCCGACCGTATTCTCAACTGAAAGTATAAAAAACCTGTGAATGTAAGCAGTCCTAACAAAAAGATAGTAAATACGAATACGGAAAAAGAATATTTCTGAAGAAAATCTCGGATAGTCCAGGGCTTGGCGCCTGAGAACTGAGCGATATTAAGCTGCTTAAAAACAGCATCCACCCTTGAAAGATCAGTTTGAACCGACCACGAGGCGCCGTCGGGAAGATGCGGCATAGCTAAGAGCGCGGCTACAAGGCGCTTAGTGAATGCAGGATCTGCCCCTCTTGTAGAGGAAAGCACCCAGTTGGGATAGGTACGAGTTGAACGATAACAGGGCTGTTCACTTACGATCGCTGCCGGTTTAACAGCGTTTGCGAGCTCAGGGTTGTCCATTAGCCGACTCTCCCAAAAGCAGCTAGGCAATGCCGCAACATCGGCACTTCCGTCCTTCAACGCCTTAAACAAATCGAGCGGCTGTTTGTATTGAAAATGAATGGAACTAAAAAATGCTGAGGGATCATAGCCTGCGTAAGAAATTTCTCCGAGGGGAGCTACGTAACTATAAAAAGCATTCGGATCATTTGCGATAAACCTTTTGCCTTTCATCCCTGCGAGGGTATTGATTTTTGAGTCTTTAGCGACAAAAAATGTCGATCCGAGTTCATTACGATCCTGCTCGTTTGGTCCCGGTCGATAGATGACCAATTCTCTCACACCTTCTTCGCCTAATAATCTGGCAAATCCGGCCGAAGAAATAAAGTAATCAATCTGTTTGGTACGGATTAATTCCTTTAATTCTCCCAAAGCAATCGGACCTTTGAGTTCTATCGTCCTTGCGCCAAACTCTTTTTCTAAGTATTTAGCCGTCTCCTCAAAAAACAACTTCTGACTTGCCGCCATAGCTCCTGTTCCTATGCCGATAACGTATTCAGCAGAGGCCGTACACCCCGAGAAATAAAGCAACAGGAACATCGAAATAATCAATCGTTTCATAAACAGCCGTCCATGTTTTTTTGTGCTCATCATCTCACGGACAAACCGTTTTAGTCCTCAGGATTTTCACGGTTTTCACTACTTAAGTACCGGGCACTTAAGTGAGCTGTTCATTAATCTTTTCTGCAGATGGTTTTTTGCATTTTCTCACCTAGTTGATTTTCAAGGAGAAATTCAGCATGAGTATCAAAATAATCAAAAGTGCCGCTGCAATCACTTGTTTAACGGCAATGTCGGCAGCCGCAGCCAGTTCAGTTTCCGTTTATGGCGTCATTGATACCGGATTCGGCGTCTCCAAAGGCAAAGGACAAGCCGCCAAAGTGCAGGCTATTTCCGGGGGCAACGCTGCCAGCCGGTGGGGTTTAAAAGGACAAGAGGACCTCGGGGGAGGCAGCTACGTTAAATTCGTCCTGGAACAAGGCCTCAAGATTAACAACGGCGAGGGACAAACTTCCGGAGTTCTTTTCGACAGAGACTCCCTTCTCATTATCGGAGGGCGTTGGGGTGAACTTGGATTCGGGCGATCCGGATCACTAATGGGAACGACCGGTTATTTTGGACAATTCCCGAAGATGAGTGCGAACCCGATGGCCTGCAACTATCTTGACGCAGCGTTAATCGGTTCGTTAGTTAACTCGGGAATGCTCAACAATTCAGTCACATACCAAGTTAAGCCGACAAATACCCTTACGCTCACGGCGCAGTATTCAAACGGCATTTCAACGGACGAAGCCAAGTGGGCCAAAAACAACCATTACTATGGTCTATCCGCTCAATATAAAAATCAGGGATTTAATTTAGGGACCATTTTTACGGTCATTGATTATCGCCAAAGCGGAGCCAATAACGGAGCTGACTCTGATCCGACCTACAACCTCTTCTTCGCCGTAAATCAAACCTTTGATCAAACCCGTGTCCATTTTGATTATCAGCACGTTTGGAATTCCAGAAGTCTCGGAGGAGGCCCAAATGCGTTCTATGCAAAAGATTTAGGTTTCGGTTCGACCGCAGCGGTCAAAGGTAGCAAAAAAGGCTTCCGCTCAGACACATTTGTCATCGGTGCGAGCACACCTCTGGCCGGCGGCAGAATTTTTGGTGCCTTCAAATGGAATGTGGGAAAATGGCAGGGAACCAGTGCGAAGAAAGATGCTGACCGTGACGGCAACCGCTGGGTTGCTTCTCTGAAGTATCAATATCCGCTTTCAAAGCGAACATTGGTTTATGCATTAGGCACTTATGCTCGGGGAGCGGGAATGTTCAACAAAGCACAAGCCAAAGCAACTCGTCTTCTGACGGCTTTTGGAGTCCAGCATAATTTCTGACACTGCAGGAACGTGAGACCGGGGAAATGAAATGAACAGCCAGTACAAGGAAAAAGCAGTGATTCGAATCGTAGACGATGACGAGGGCTTCGGCGATGCGATTCGATTTATGCTCAAAACCGACGGATGGCTGGTTTCTTATTACTCCGAAACCGAGACTTTCCTTAAAAAGGATGATCCCGACGTTCCCGGGTGCATTATCCTGGATTATCAGATGCCGCTCGTCAATGGCTTGGAATTTCAAGACATTCTGGCCCATAAAGGTTATAGACAGCCAATCATTTTTTTAACAGCTCATGCTGACGTAGATATGGCTATCTCGGCTTTCCGCAGCGGAGCCGCAGATATCTTGAAGAAGCCTGTTTCATCAGAAATTTTATTAGAAGCCGTTGAGCGAGCAGTCGAAAGCGATTTTGCATTCCGTCAGAAAGATTTCCGCATTGTGCGTTATCAGGAGTTTTACGATGCTCTCACACAGAGAGAAAAGCAAATCCTCAACAGCGTCAATGCAGGGTTAATGAACTACCAAATTGCACAGCGACTTGGTTTAAGCGAACGAACGGTAGAGACTCATCGGGCCAACGCCTATAAAAAAGTAGGTGTCAAGGACCTTCAGCAGCTCAAAGAGTTTCTGTCACACGTCGATATTTAACCGGAGCGGTTTGCCGAATCGGCTGACCCACCTCCTCATTCCTTGATTTAACCGCCCGTGACCTTGTCACTGGTTAGGAGATATTTTGCCCTTTACAACGCTACCTCCCATTTTTTCAAAGCAATAGTTTTCGAATTCAGTCTTCCAATTATCAAATATCACTCAAAAGAGGCAACACTATGACACTTAGCAGAAGAAGTCTTTTTAAATATGTCGGCGCCGGTACAGCTGCCCTCACCTCTGTTCCTGTTCTTGCTCAGGAAAAGTCTCCGAAGAATCCATACCTTCCAGAAGTTTGGGATGAAAATTATGACGTTGTTGTCGTAGGCGGAGGCGGAGCCGGGATGGCTGCAGCTCTTCTCGCCTCCCAAAACGGAGCCAAGCCCGTCATTATCGAAAGATTGCCTTTTGCCGGCGGTAATACCATGGCCGCTCAAGGTCAGATTAATGCTGCGGACCCGGTTCGCCAACCGAAACAAAATATTGAAGATTCTCCGGCTAAGCACGCCGCCCAAACATTGGCCGCCGGAGATTTCAGAGGTGATCCCGCACGCGTTAAGGTGCTCTGTGACAACGCCTATAGCGTAATCACTTGGCTGGAGGGCCTCGGAATGGAGTTTAAGCCGACTGTCCACCAAATGTTCGGAGGACTTTATCCTCGCGCTCACTCTCCCGCTGTACCGAAAGGTATCGGCTATACAGGCGTATTAAGCAAAGCTCTCAAGGAAAGAAACGTTCCGTTTAAATTGGGATACTCCGTCGTTGAGATCTACCGTGAACAGCCGTGGTCCGGCGATGTGATCGGGGTCAAACTGCAAAACAGCAAGGGCCACACCCTTAACATCAAAGCGAATAAAGCTGTGGTCTTAGCTGCCGGCGGTTTCTCGGGCAATCAATACCTCAGAGAGCTGCATGATCCGAGAACCGCGGGGCTCGGTACGGATAACCTTCCCGGCCACACCGGGGACTTAATGCTGGCTGCCAACCGCATTGGGGGCTACTTGGTCGGGATGGATTTCATCCAATCTACTCCGGGCGCCCCTGCAGGCAAGAAACTAAAAATCATTTTGAACACCAACGTTGACGGTTCCATCTACGTGGACAAGCGAGGAAATCGTATTGTCGATGAAGGCGCACGCCGTGACGTGATTCGAGATGCAGTCCTCGGTACTCCTGAACGATATGCTTATACAGTCGTAGACAACAACCAGTACAACTCTTATAACAGCGCAGTTCACGATGCAGTGGAACGCGGAATTGCGATTGACGAAGCTTGGACCGCACCGACAATTAAAGAACTTGCCAAGAAAATGGGAGTTGACCCGGAAGGCCTTCAGAAGACTATCGATCGCTATAACAATGTCCTTATTAAGAATAAAGAAGACCCGGACTTCCATAAGGCTCCTCGGAATCTGACCAGAAAAATTGCTCAGGGCCCCTTCTGGGCTTGTTATACCGGAATGACGGTCCACCACACGATGGGCGGCCTCAATACCAACACCAAAGCGCAGGTTCTGGATGCAACAGGAACTCCGATTCCGCGTCTGTATGCTGCCGGTGAAATCACAGGAGGTATTCACGGTACCAACCGCGTGGGCGGTAATGCGCTTCTGGACGTATTCGTTTTCGGAAGAATTGCCGGAGAGAACGCAGCCAAAGAAAGCTCGCGCTAGCCGATCGGTTATATCCGATAACAACGAAATAACTTGAACTTTAATTAGGATCCGGCCTCTTTTTCCAGAGGCCGGCCTCCGGAAGATTCTTGAGAATTTAAGAAAGAGTTGTTTTGTTGAAAACCACTGCCCCAAATAACCGCTCGAAGGCAAAGCCATCATGACCCCTCAAACCATTAAGAGAAGATCAGTCTTAAAAGGAATCCTAGGTACCCTCTCCCTTCCTTCAACAGCCTTTGTTAAGTCAGCTGCAGCCGAGGAAACTTCATTAGACGAGTGGACCGGTTATTCAATATGCGATAACTGTAATCAGGTTCCGTCCTGTGGAATAAAATTTAAAGCTTGCGGAAACATCATTCAGTCCATCGGCAATTGGAGTGAAAATCCTCGGCATGTTCTCTGCTCCAAAGGCCTTTCCACACTACAGAGGCTCTACAACCCGAACCGTCTGCTCTACCCGATGAAACGGACCAATCCTAAAGGCAGCGACGATCCGGGATTTGTGCGCTGCAGCTGGGATGAAGCTTATCGTATGATTGCCGAAAATCTCACCAGAATTAAAGCTAAAGACGGTGCTGATTCTGTGATGTTTTATATCGGCGATCCTAAGGAGCCGCGTCCGCCGATTATGCGTCTTGCTCGCTACTTTGGCTCAGTCCACCTCGGTACTGAGTCCTCGGTCGCTTGTCGGGCGGCTTGTATGCAGGCTGAAATCCTCACGTGGGGACGTCCGTCTCAGGGATCGATGCCGAATGCAAAAACTAAATCTTTTATGGTCCTTGCCTCCAACGTCTGGTCGCGCCCGCTTGGATGGTGGCAATCTCTGACCGCAGCCAAAAAACGCGGCTGCAAGATTATCGTGATTGATACCCGAAACACGAAAACCGCGCAGTTTGCCGATATCCATCTAGCACCAAAAGTGGGAACAGATGCTGCACTCGCTATGGGCATCATCCGTGTTCTTGTCAAAGAAAATCTTTATGACAAAGCCTTTGTTGATAAATGGTGCCATGGCTTTGAAGAACTTAAAAACTATTGTGAGTCTTTTACCCCAGAGCGTACGGAGGAAATTACCGGAGTACCGGCTCAAAAGATCATTGATGCAGCCCGCATGTACGCCGACGGTCCCGGCTCATTTTCTCTGACATCTCAAAGCCTGACCCATAACACCAACGGCGTCAACAATGCTCGAGCCTTACTTCTCATTCCGTGTATTCTCGGTTATATCGATGTTCCCGGCGGTGTTAGTTTTCCGCTTTCACCGAAAGGGCTTCAGGCCTGCGGGATGGGGCTGCAGCCTAAATTCTATGAAGCCAAGTGGTGGAACGCCAAAGCTCAGAAGGATAGACGTCTTGACAAAGACTTTGTTCTGCTTTGGCATGACATGATGATCATGTACAACCCGAATCATCTTCCGGAATATATTGATGCAGGCAAAATCAAAGCCTTCTGCGGCTGGGGTTTCAATTCATTCATTTGGCCGCAGCCTCAGCAGTACCAAGAAGCTTTAAAGAAACTCGATTTCGCTTTCTGCGCCGACTACTTCTATCGAAAAGAAAGCCACAGAGACATGGATCTCATCCTTCCGGCGGCTATGAATTTTGAACGCTATGCTCCCTTCGGAGTCTACGGATCAAAATTTGCTCCGCGAACTCCGGTTAAGCCGCTGGGTGAGGCCAAAGAAGACTGGAGAATTGCACTGGAACTCGGATGTATCCTGGACGATCCCAAGCACTTTTTCAACGGAGAACCGGTTAAAGCGTGCAACGCCATTCTCAAAGAGTGGGGTGCAGAGTACGAAGCCGCAGTGGCTGCTTTGCCTCAGGTTTCCTCGCTGGAATGCAGAAAGAACGAACCAAAAAAATATGAAAAAGGGCTGCTTAGACCGGATGGACAAGCCGGCTTTAATACGCCTACGGGCAAGATCGAGCTCTTCTCAACACGATGTGCAAAATTTGGTTTCGACGGTCTGCCTGTCTATAAACCCATGATGGAGCCCGACGGCCGTTTCAATCTAAGAATGATCAACGGAGCACGCAAGCCATACATCACACACTCTAAAACCCGTTCGGATGCTCCTTATTTATTAGAACTCGAACCGTGCAGCACGATTACTATGCATCCGAATGATGCTTCTGCGAGGGGTTTGGCAGACGGAGATCGTGTCGAAATTTTCAGTCCCTTCGGAGGGCCGGTGAAGGCAAATTTAGAAGTATCCATTTTGGTTCCCCCCGGAACAATAGACGCTCAGTACGGTTGGAAAGGTGAAGAAGACACGCAAAGACTCGTTCCGAGACAATGGGATCCCCTCTCCGGATATGCGCCGTATTTTGAAGTCAATGTAGAAGTTAGAAAAGTCGGGAGCCAAAAATGAGTCGAATGGGAATTATTGTCAATGTCGATGAATGCATCGGCTGCCACGCCTGTTTCATTGCTTGTAAGCAGGAGAACCAAGTCTCCCCGAATATTCAATGGAATCGGATCCGTAAGGTTGAAAATAGAGAAAAAAACATCATTAATTATTTTCGTGTCTCGTGTCAGCACTGCGAGGATCCGGCCTGTCTAAAAGTTTGTCCGATGAAGGCGGTTTACAAAGGACCTCACGGAGAGATTCTGATTGATCAGGATAAATGTATTGCCTGCAAGGCATGCTTAGCCGCTTGCCCCTATGGAATGCCGATGTTCAATGATCGGAAACTGACAAGTTATTACGGTGAAAAACAACCTTTATTCTCTCCGTCTAATCCTCCGACCAAAAACGCTCAACCCGGAAAAGCAGAACACTGTACGCTATGTTCTCATCGTCTGGCTAAAGGCAAAGAACCTGCTTGTGTAGAAATTTGTCCGGCAAAAGCGCTTACCTTGGTTGATTTTGATGCTCCTACGGAAAAACAGAAAAAACTCCTCTCCAAGGCTGTCCAACTAAAAGCCGGAGTTGATACAAAACCTAAAGTTCGCTACATCTGCAGCAATATGGATTTCAGAGAAGTTGCCCTGAAGTAGCTTTCAAATACTGGGAAATTATTGAGGCTTATATTTGGGCTGATGCAAAACCGGGAGCCACGCTTCGCATCAGCCCATTATCTATTCGTCAGGATATACCTGCTCGTCGTGGTTAACACGATTCGATCCGAATACAACCTTCACCGCATCTCTAAGATTATCCACTCCGATAATTTCAACGCCGGGAATATCTGCCGCTTTGTTCTTAAGCGGAACAATGATTCTTGTGAAACCAAGCTTGGAAGCTTCTTTGATACGTTCCTGTCCTCTGGAGACCGGCCTAATCTCACCGCCCAAGCCCACTTCTCCGAAAATCGCCGTCTTACTGCTCACCGCCTGATTCGTCATAGAAGAAACAATTGCGATAAGCACAGCTAAGTCGCTGGCCGTTTCACTGATTTTGATACCGCCGACTGCGTTTAGAAAAACATCCTGATCATAAGTGGAAAGCGTCACATGGCGATGCAAAATTGCAAGAAGCATCGTGAGACGCTGGGCATCGGTACCAACGGTCAGGCGTTTGGGATTGGGGAGCATGGATTTGTCCACCAAAGCTTGAATCTCGATAAGGATCGGGCGCGTACCCTCTAAATTAATAAAGGTCACGCTTCCCGCCACTCCTTCTCTTCTTTCTGCCAGAAAAAGAGCCGAAGGATTTCTGACGCCGCGCAACCCCTTGTCTGTCATCCCGAAAACACCGATTTCGTTGACGGAACCGAAACGATTTTTACACGCCCGAAGAATACGGTAATTCGACTCCGGATCCCCTTCAAAATAAAGAACAGTGTCAACCATGTGTTCCAAGACGCGAGGGCCGGCCATCGCACCCTCTTTTGTGACGTGTCCGACAAAAATAATGCCGATACCCTTTCGTTTTGCAATTCTCGTCAAGCGTGCGGCACATTCTTTAACCTGAGAAACAGAGCCCGGCGCCGCACTTAAATCTTCGGAGAAAAGCGTTTGGATGGAGTCAATCACAACCCACTGCGGGCTCGTTTCTTCAATAATCGCTTCAATTTTTTCAAGCTGAATTTCACTGATAAATTTCAAGCCTTTAGTGTTTACGCCGAGACGCTGAGCGCGAAGAGCGACCTGTGTAGGACTTTCTTCACCGCTTGCATAAAGACAAACCTGACCTAGAGCCACCATTTTGCACATCGCTTGGAGAAGAAGTGTGGATTTGCCGATACCCGGATCACCGCCGATTAGCACGACAGACCCCGGAACAAAACCTCCGCCGAGGGCGCGTTCGAGTTCGCTGAATCCGATTAGGATTCGAGGACTTTCTTTAGCTTCGATTTCAGAAAGATCAAGAATGTCACTGGTCCCTGCTAGGGCCGCCCTGCCTCTTCCTGTGGTGGCAGATGCTGCTTGTTCTGCTCGAGCATAACGATTAGAAGATTCCGCTTCGATGCGAAATTCTTTCATCGTGTTGTAGGCTTTACAAGAAGGGCACTGTCCGAACCATTTCGGAGCATCGTATCCGCACTCGGAACACACCCATGCAGTTTTCGTCTTGGATTTGCTTGCCATATCTTTTCTCGAACAATTCAGCTCTATTCTAAAGACTCTAACCTAACCAACAGTGCGACGGTTTACGGCGCAACATCAATTCTTGTCGATGAAATAATCACTCAATCAAAAATACATCGTGAAAAAAAATGATCCTTTCAGCCACACCTAGATTCGGACCAGATCTGTCATTCGTCAAAAATAAGGTTCGGAGTAAAATTCAGGTTCAAGATATTTCGAGTAAGCAATAAATGGCAAACCCCTCTATCTCTTTTACCGACAGGTACAGTTCGACGCTCCAGCCGCTGCTCCTGTTGGCTACGGACTACTTGGCTATTATTATTGCCGAGTGGTGTGCCGTCGGAGGCAGGGACATTGTTTTAGATTTACTCGGAAGAAAGAACGATTGGTTTGAGCTGAACAATTTTTATTTTTACTTGTTTGTACCCCTCATCTTCATGGTTTTCCTCCATTGGGGCAGAACCTATATTCGTTTGCTTTCTATCGGGGAGATGATTCGGAGAACCTTCTACTCCGTAATCTATTCCATTGTCGTCTCTATTGTCGTTTTATTTATCGCCGGGAAAGCTCCTGTCGTTTCGCGCCTTTTTATTGCATTCTTAGGCTGTTTTGTTTTCGTTTTTGTTTGCAGCTCTCGCCTTCTTGTTCGTTACCTCTGTAACCGTGCCAATATCCTTTTAGAACCGACCATCATCATCGGATCTGACGACACAGCAAAACGCGTCTTGAACTATTCCGCGACAAACTCCTTTTTTGGAATCAAAGTCGTGGGAATTATCGATGACAAAACTTCTGGTACGGCCCTCGAAGGGAAATACCCCCGGCTCGGCTCTACGGACAAGGCTGCAAGAATTATTCTTCGGACAGGAGTACAAAACATCCTGATCCTGGCCCCAAGAATGGACAAACGGCGGCTTTACACGCTTATTGATGAAATTTTTCCTCTGGTTAAGAATATTTCCTTCGTACCGGAAACGGAGGAGTTGCCTGTATCCAATATGGAAATGCACAGACTGTATTCTGAAAATCTTGTCGTCATTTCCGTTAAAAATAATCTCTCACGGTGGTACAACCAATTCTTTAAGAGAGCATTCGATCTATCGGTCGCAACCGTCGGGACGATTGCGATTTCACCGATTCTTTTAGGGATCGCCATTGCCATCAAAGCCTCAAGTCTGGGACCGGCCTTTTACGCTCATCGGCGTATCGGTAAAGACGGTATTTATTTCAACTGTTATAAATTCCGCTCAATGGTGGTCGACTCCGACAGGCGCTTACAAGAATATTTGCGGGCTAACCCTGAAGCGGCAAAAGAGTGGGAAGAGACTCATAAACTCAAGCATGATCCTAGAGTGACTAAGATCGGAGCATTCCTTCGTAAAACTTCGCTTGATGAATTGCCTCAGCTTTTTAATGTCATTCGCGGTCAAATGAGTCTTGTCGGCCCAAGGCCTATCGTGGATGAGGAAGTCATTAAATATGACGTCTTCTTTTCCGATTACACAATGGTTAGACCCGGGATGACAGGCTTATGGCAGACAAGCGGTCGAAGTGATACTTCTTACTCTCGACGAGTTCGTTTGGATGCTTGGTACGTCAGAAACTGGAACATCTGGCTTGATATCAGTTTACTGGTCAAAACAGTAAGAGTAGTCCTGTCTTCTCGATCCGGCGCTTACTAACTAATTGAACCCTTTTACTCCGCGATAAACAACGATGAAAATTTGGATTACAGGAGCTTCAGGCATGCTTGGCACTGAACTCGCGTCGAAACTGTCTTCTCATGATCTGCTTCTGACCGGCCGAAGTGATCTCGACATCTCTAACGAAAACGCAGTCCTAAATTTTTGCAAACAAAATAAGCCGGATACCGTAATAAACAGCGCGGCTTTTACAAACGTGGATGCCTGCGAAACAGAAAAAGATCTCGCCTGGATGGTCAACGCATGGGGATGTAGAAATTTAGCACTCGCTTGCAGCACGGTCGGATCTCGTTTAATAAGTATCTCGACAGATTATGTTTTTGAAGGTGACTTTTCTCGACCCTATCATGAATTTGACGTCGCAAATGGAGGTAAAACTGTTTACGGACAGACTAAATTTGCCGGAGAACAATTCATTAGGCAGCTTTGCCCTAATCATTTGATCGTCAGAGTCGCATGGCTTTACGGCAACAATGGCAAAAATTTCGTAGATACAATGCTTTCTCTTGCCGAGAAAAATTTAAGCGAGATAAAAGTTGTCAACGATCAAATAGGCAATCCGACAAGCACGTCTGCAGTGACATACCTCATAAAAGACTTATTACGAACTGATTACAAAGGTGTTGTTCACGGTACCTGTGAAGGCTCCGCGACATGGTATGACTTTGCAAAGACCATTTTTGAATTGTCTGGATTACACCAGAAAGTGGTTCCGTGTACATCGAAAGAATTTGTGCGCCCTGCTCCCCGGCCGAGCAATTCTCGGCTGGAGAAAAGGGTCATTCAAATGTTGGGGCTAGCGCCCATGCCTGAATGGAAAGAAGAACTGGCCAAGTACCTCAAAACATCTATTTGAGATATCTGGAATTCTCCTTCAAAACCTCTGGAATGTATGCAGGGATAGTTTTATCCTTTGACGGACGATAAGTTTTGTCCAAAAACTCCAATGCACCTGCGGCGTTGATTAGAACAATCCTATTGGGCTCAACAAAAGCGTCTCTGCTCCATCCTTTGGAGTACACCCAATTCCGACGCCCCGCTTCCTTCCAGATAGACATTCCGACTGAATAATCTTCCGTGGGGTTTTCACATCCCAGAACCTCAGGCAGCAAGGTCGGTACAAGATCGAGATGTGAAGTCATGTATTCAATGTTGGCAGGTTTCTTACCGGGCCAATGAATCACCAGAGGGACCTTAATTTGAGCATCCGTAAAGTTTCCTCCGTGGCCCCAAAAATTCAGCTTATTGTCATTAAATTCATCACCGTGGTCAGAACTGATAACCACTATCGTTTCATCAAGAAGATGCTTTTCTTCTAAATAATCCAAAACTTTTTGGATGAGGTCGTCTGCGTAACGGACGGAATTTTTGTATCTTGCCAGGTAAGGAGCGGGATCAAAGGAATTATTCAGTTCCATATGATTAATCGATCCCCAATATGGCTTAAATACCTCGTACTTCGATTCCTTTGGAAAACTATATGCATGCACAGAGTCGAAGAAAATGAAACTAAAGAAGCGGGAGCCGGGTTTGAGAGAAGACTGCCACTTTTCAAAATCTTCTACGGCAAATGCATCGGAATCGACAGCGCCTTTTCCTCTTGGATAGATTTGAAGATTAGAAATCCCTGCAAATATGGACTTATGAAACTCTGGCATATTCAACGGTGCGCCGGCAAAAATCCCTATTTCATAGCCTCTCCTCTGGAGCGCTGTTAGCAAAATCCCGGGAGTTCCGCTCGACAAGGAGCCTGTCCAATAATTTCCAGGAAGCCCGGTAAACAATGAAAAAATACCGTGCCTTGTATTATTCCCGTTCGAATAGTGGTTATTAAACCTTGAATTTTTTAAGGCAAATTTCCAGGTATTAGGCATAACCTCTTCTGTCAGCATGTCGTACCGAAGGGTGTCTACAAACAGAAAAAGAATGTTGTAATCTTTTGAGGGCTTACACACCAAAGGATTGAGCGGATAGTTTAATTTTCCGTGTTCGTCTAAAGAGACCTTTCTTGCGTCGATAGCTTTTTTGTCTATTAATCCGAGCTTTTGAAGCTGCGTGTTCATCCTAAGGGGG
>OJOE01000230.1_pt1 | contig 37102 bp, 30 predicted proteins | sample 1598191 | NCBI WGS metagenome assembly OJOE01 (sample SAMN03922463, study PRJEB24848) | human gut metagenome | isolation source: stool sample | host: Homo sapiens | place: Germany | collected 2009-11
AGTCAGAATGATAATGATACTTCTCTACGGAGCTGGCGGAGTACCCGGCAGAGGTGAGATTCCTATGATACGGTTTCGCAAACCGTAACCTTAGCGCTTCCCGTACAAAGCGAATTGCTTTCCGCAGGGGGCGTTGAGAACAAATACTGCGGTCTTTACATAGCCGCCTCTTATTGAGGCAGGCTGTGAAATCTATGAAAGGAGGTAAAGCCGGAGATGTCAAACTGCAAGACGATTGCAGTATGCAATCAAAAAGGCGGTGTGGGCAAGACCACGACGGCGGTCAATTTGGGCGTCGGACTGGCTATGCAAGGGAAAAAGGTGCTTCTGATTGACGCTGATCCGCAGGGCGATTTAACGACCTGCCTCGGCTGGAGGGATACCGACAGCCTTTCCGTAACGCTGACAGAGAAGCTTCAGGCAATCATTTCGGAGCAGGAGCAAAATCCCTTTGACGGTATCCTGCAACATAAAGAGAAAGTAGACCTTGTACCGTCCAATCTCAGCCTATCGTCATTGGAAATGACACTTGTAACGGCGATGAGCCGAGAAAGCGTCCTGAAGAATTATCTGAGCCTTGTAAAAGACAAGTACGATTATGTCCTTATTGACTGTATGCCGAGCTTGGGCATGATTACCTTTAACGCTCTAACGGCGGCGGACAGCGTGATTATCCCCGTTCAGGCGCAGTATCTTCCCGCTAAGGGAATGACGCAGCTTTTGGGGACGATTGTGAAAGTGAGGAAACACACAAACGCCGATTTGAAAATCGACGGTATCCTTCTGACGCTTGTAGACGGAAGGACAAATCTTGCGAAAAGCACAGTGGAAGCGCTCAGGGAAAATTTCGGCAGCCATATCAGGATATATAGATCAATGATTCCGGCAGCCGTAAAAGCCGCAGAGGTATCTTCTAAAGGGACAAGTATCTACGCCTATGAGCCGAACAGTCCGGTGTCTAAGGCTTACGCCGGTTTCACAAAGGAGGTGTTAGCCGATGGCAGGCAGAAAGAGCGACTTCACGCTGCCCACGAACACGCTCGATGAGCTGTTTTCCTCTCAGGAGGAACGGGACGAAGCGAAGCTGTCTAAAATCAGGGATATTCCGCTTGAGGAAATCGACGATTTCCCCGACCACCCGTTTAAGGTGCGGGAAGATGAGGATATGTTTCAGCTTGTGGGAAGTATCAAAGAGCGTGGCGTGATTACTCCCGCTACCGTAAGGCAGAAGGAGGACGGCAGATACGAGCTTATTTCAGGACACAGACGAAAAAGGGCTTGCGAGCTTGCCGGATTTGAAACGCTCAGATGTGAGGTAGTAGACCTTGACCGTGATGAAGCGACGATTTTAATGGTCGAAAGCAACTTCCAGCGGTCACAGATACTTCCCTCGGAAAAAGCCCACGCATATAAAATGCGGCTTGACGCTATGAAAAGACAAGGACAGAGAACAGATTTAACTTGTGCCCCACTGGGGGACAAGTTGGTGGGAACAAAATCAGTAATGCTTTTAGCTGATAAATCTGATGACAGTAAAACTCAAATTCAGCGATATATCCGCCTTACAAACCTTGTTCCCGAACTGCTTGAATTTGTAGACGAGGGCAGGATTAAAATGCGTCCCGCCGTTGAACTGTCCTATCTGAACGAGGACTGCCAGAGGGATTTGGTGGACGAAATCGACCTAAACGACTGTACCCCGTCCCACGATCAGGCAATCCGTATGCGGAAGTTTTTCGAGGAAGGCAAGCTGACAACAGAAGCGATTTCTGCGATTATGAGCGAGGAAAAGCCGAATCAGCGCGAGAAGATTGTTTTGCGTGGGGACAGGGTGCGAAGCCTGATCCCGAAAAATATCCCCATCAACCAAACGGAGGAGTATGTCTGCAAGGCGCTGGAGCATTACAACAGGTTTTTGCGTAACCGTGCCGAGCGTGACAGCAGGTAAGGCGGAGTGTGTTTTTCTTCTTCTTCCCCCTTCCTCACACTCCAACCCCTAAACTATCTCACTATCCGAAAGAATAAAACTATCTCTCCTGATTACAGCTATCTCACCTAACTCAATCTATCTCAGAAAAACGCACCATTCCAAAACACAGGAGGTATGCCCTATGATGTAAGATTAACCTTCGTTTCACACCTTTGCCTGAAACGCTGTTTCGCATTACAATGGCGGCAGAAAAGGAGTGAAACGCAATGAAAACAAAAACGATTGTTTTTTTATTGGCTCTTTTGCTGATCGTGTTTGCAGGCTGCAACAATGCCCCGTCAAATGAAGATGAGACGCAGCCGTTTTCTTTTTCGGAGAGTGTTCAAAGCACCTCTGAATCCGAAGCGCCTGCGGGAAAGGAAAGCAAAGAGGTTGAAACAACGCCTGAAGCCGTACAGGAATCAGAGCCGGAAAAGCAGGAAGAAACAACGGAAACGGATACGGTCAGCTCCGAACAGCCTCAGACTGTTTCTGAAAGCGGGCAGGCGGCACAGTCCGCCGAACAACCCGATAAAGCGGATAAGACCGAACATTCCGTATCCACACCGCAGCCGGATATAGCAAAAGAAAGTGAAACGCCTGCGCCGCCTGAAATGGAAGAAACGACGAGCGAAACTAAAACTGACTTTGACATTGACTACTGGATTTCCTTTGCAAAAGGTTACGCTCAGAGCGTGGGGCTTCTGTTAGACAGCGAGGCGGTTTACTGTTGGGATAATCCTATCTGTGCCGGAGCGCACTGCAAATATCTTGAAAGGGATATTCACAGCCGCTTGGATCGGTACAAGGCTGACGAAGAAATCACAGCCGTATGGATTTGGGCGGAGGAAGTCTCTGACGGAATCTACGACATCTATATCGGCTATGCTTAAATTTAATATTCCATTTTGAGGACGCACCGAAAAAACGGTGCGTTTTTTCATTTCAAGGAGGATTTCAGATGAAAATTAAGAAACCAAAGCGCATTATGTCGCTGTTTCTTGCGGCGCTGATGTGCGTGACTTCCCTTGTGGGAATGGGTACGACCGCCTACGCCGCAGAGGAAACGGACGATGTGTACCTTATCTCGTTCCCCCGTGACGGGGACTCGAATTACAACGCCGAATGGGGACACGGAAGCCTTACCTTTATGAACGGCTGGAAAACAGGCAATTCCCGTTATACAACCGTCCGTGCGATGGGATCATATACGGGAAATATCTGCTACTGCATTGAGATTGGCGTCCCGCAGCAGACCGGAGACAGCTTTACCAAAAAGGGCGAGAATTTTTGGGACAACTACCCTTCGTCCTATAACAGCACCATTTCTCCTGACGATATTAAGCTGTTCATTGGTCGTATCTTCCAGTACGGCTATACGGGAACAATCTCAACCTCGTGGCGTTCTCAGAACGAGGGCGGCGATAAGCTGGCTCACGCAGTCGCTACACAGCTTCTCATTTGGGAAACCGTGATCGGCGAGCGTGATGAAAACTTTAACAAGGTCAGCACAGGCGGCAAGGACGCTGTTCTGGATCAGATTAGCCGCAGCCACCCGCTTTATGACAAGATTATGAGCTACTACAATTCAATGGCTGCAAGTGTGCAGAAGCATTCCAAGCTGCCGAGCTTCCTTTCCAAAACGCCGGGAAGCGCACAGGAAATTGAGCTTAAATGGGATGGCTCTAAATACACGGTTACGCTGACGGACAGCAACAATGTCCTTTCCGGATATAAGTTTTCGTCCAATGATTCGGGCGTTCAGTTCTCCGTAAGCGGAAACAAGCTGACGATTACTGCCGAGAAAGCGCCGAGCGACGAGCTGACGATTACCGCAGAGAAAACGGCGCAGAGAAAAGGCGTTATCACTTGGACGGACGGTATCTATGGACCAAACGGCGGTGTGCAGGATACCGTAACCTACGCTCAGAAGGTCAATGATCCGGTTAAGGGATTTCTTAAATTAAAGGTTTCCTACGGCTCGGCGAAGATCGTCAAAACCAGCGAGGACGGAAAAGTTGATGGTATCTCCTTCCGTATTCAGGGCAACGGCATTGATAAAACCGTTAAGACAGAAAACGGCGGTCAGATTCAGGTCGATAACCTAATGCCCGGAGTATATACCGTAACCGAGCAGGAATATGACAGATACGAGCCGCAGGAGTCCCGCAGAGTAACCGTAGTTGCGGGGCAGGTTGCGACCGTCAACTTCAACAATACCCTGAAGCGTGGCGATATTGAGGTTATCAAATCCTCGGAGGATAACTTCAATGAGGGCGTGACCTTCCATCTTTACGGCACATCGCTCTCCGGCATTGCCGTGGACGAGTATGCGGTTACGGATAAAAACGGTGTGGCGACCTTTGAAGATGTGCTGATCAGCGGCACAACGCCGTACACCATTGAGGAAGTGGATACCGCTATTCGCTATGTCGTTCCCGAAGATCAGACCGCACCCGTCAAGTGGAATGAGGTCACTACCCGCAATTTCACAAATATCCTGAAGAAGTTTACCGTTACCGTCACAAAAAGCGACGCTGAGACGGGAACGACTCAGGGCAATGCCTCGCTTGCAGGCGCAAAATACGGGATTTTCAAGGGCGAACAGCTCATCGACGAATACTATACCGATGAAAACGGTCAGTTTACCACAAGAGAATATATCTGCGGTGCGGACTGGACGATTAAGGAACTGGAGCCGAGCGAGGGCTATTTGCTCGATCCGACCATCCACAAGGTCGGCGCAGAGCCGGAGCTTTATACCATTGAGCATAACCAGACCGCAAATGATGTAAACGAACAGGTCATCAAGGGCAATATCGCCATTATCAAACATACGGACGATGGCGAAACACAGATTGAAACGCCCGAAGAAGGCGCAGTTTTTGAAGTGTATCTCAAGTCCGCAGGCTCTTTTGCGAACGCAAAGGAATCCGAGCGTGATACGCTGACCTGCGATGAAAACGGCTTTGCACAGACAAAGGATATGCCGTATGGCGTATATACCGTTCATCAGGTATCCGGTTGGGAAGGCAGGGAGCTGATGGACGATTTTGATGTGTTCATCGCAAAGGACGCCCAGACTTACCGCTATTTGATTAACAACAGCAATTTTGAAAGCTATATCCAAGTAGTCAAGGTGGACGCAGAAACGGGCAAGACCATTCCCTATGCGGGTGCAGGATTCCAGATTTATGATTCGTCCGGCAATCTTATCACGATGGAGTTTACTTATCCTACCCCGACAACCGTTGACACTTTCTATACCGACGCTAACGGCTCGCTCGTAACGCCGGAGAAGCTGCCATACGGTCAGGGCTACTCTATCGTTGAGGTACAGAGTCCTTATGGATATGTTCTTGATTCCACACCCGTCTATTTTGATGTCACGGAAGAAAATTCTTCTGAGGAAAGCGGGGTAACAGTGATTAAAGTTGAAAAAACCAATATGCCGCAGAAAGGCACAATCAGCATTGAAAAGACGGGCGAGGTATTCTTCGGCGTTTCGGTAAGCGGCGGGACAGATGAAAACGGGCAGGAACTTCCCGTTATCTATCAGCCGGTTTATGAAACACAGGGACTGCCTGATACCGTTTATGAAATCCGTGCCGCCGAAGATGTGGTAACGCCAGACGGAACTCTCCGATACAGCAAGGGCGAGCTGGTCGATACGGTTACGACCGACGAAACCGGCTTTGCAAAAAGCAAGGAACTCTACCTCGGAAAATATGAGGTAAAAGAGGTCAAGGCAGGTTATGGAATGGTGCTGAGCAGTGAAGTCCATACCGTAGAACTCATTTACGCCGGACAGGATGTAGCCGTGACTGAAACGGCGACTTCCTTCGTCAATGAACGGCAGAAGGTTGAGGTAAGCCTTGAAAAAGCGTTGGAGACAAACGAGCTGTTTGGTATCGGCAATAACGGAGAAATCAAAAAAATCAGCTTCGGCTTGTTCGCCGATGAGGAGCTTGTATCCGCAAGCGGCACTTCCATTCCGAAAGACGGACTGCTTGAAATCATCACGCTTGATGAAAACGGCAGAGCGACCGTAGGGACTGACCTGCCTTTGGGCAGCTATTATGTAAAAGAGCTGGCGACAGACGAGCATTATCAGCTCAGCGGCGAAAAATATCCCGTTGTATTTGAGTATGCGGGACAGGAAGCCGCAACGGTTGTGATTGCCGTAAATGACGGAGAGCCGATGGAAAACAAGCTGATCTACGGCTCGGTTTCCGGCAAAAAGGTTGACGAGAATGGCGAGGGACTCGGCGGTGCGCTCATTGGTCTGTTTAAGAGCAATGATGTGGAATTTACCGAAGAAAATGCCCTGATGACCGCCGTATCCGGCGACGATGGCAGCTTCGCCTTTGAGAATGTGCCTTACGGAAACTGGTATATCCGTGAGATCAAGCCGATTACTGGATTCGTCCTTAACGAAACGGTCTATGATGTGAACATCTCAGAGAATGAGCAAGTTGTTGAGATTGAAATCGTCAATGAGTTGCTGCGTGGCAACATCGCTCTTACGAAGGTGGACGCTGAATATACCGATACGAAGCTGACGGGCGCTGTGTTTGAAGTCTATAAGGACACCAACGATAACGGCGAGCTGGACAGCGAGGACGAGCTGATCGGCACACTGACCGAAAAAGAAATCGGGCAGTATGAAATGAACGATTTACTCTACGGACGATACTTCATTTTGGAATCAGCAAGTCCGGATTCGTATATCCGTGACGAGGGCGTGTACGAGGTATTCATCGACACGGACGGAAAGACCTATCAGGTGGAAAACACAGAGGGCAAAGGCTTTGCAAACGAGCCTATGCGTGGGAACTTAAAAATCGTGAAAACATCGTCTGACGGAAAGGTGGAAGGTTTTGCTTTCCGCATTACCGGAGCAAACGGATATGATGTTACCCTTGAAACAGATGAAAACGGCGAAATCTTCCTCGAAGGTCTGCGGATCGGCGAGTACAAGATTTCCGAAGTAAATAATTCTGTTTCCGCTATGTATATCCTGCCTGCTGACAAGGAAGCTGCGGTACAGGTAGGCTCTACCACGGTCGTTGAAATGCACAATGAGCTGAGAGATACGCCGAAAACTGGAGATAACAGCAAGCTCGGTCTTTGGCTTGCTCTTGCGGGCGTATCGGTAGCAGGCATTGCGGCTTGCGGTATCATCGGCTTTAAGAAAAAGAAGAAGGAGGATAACTAATGGAACTGAAAGCGATTATCGGAATTGCTTTGGTCGTCTTTATCGTAGGCGGCTTTATCTTTTTGCAGATCCGTAACAGAAAGAAAAAGTAAGAACTTCTGCGGGGGCGGGGCTTAAAAACTCCGCCCCCTTTTTCTATTTTGGGAGGCTTAAATGAGAAACCTTAAAACGATTGAAAACCGAGTGCTTGCGGTGTTAAAGGAACACCCCGAAGCACGAAATGACGATATGAAGCTGTATCTACTTGTCAGCAAGGCGTGTATCTATGATACCCACGGTATCAGCCATTTCAGTTTTGAAGATGTGATGAGCAATTACAAGGCTTACGGTATCCCCTGCTTTGAGAGTATCCGAAGGACAAGGCAAAAAATACAGGCGAAGTACCCTGAACTTGGCTGTTCCCCCGAAGTACGCAGGGCAAGGCATAAAATGCAGCGTGTCTATTCTGACTACGCTAAAAACTAAGATGGGAGGTAAAAGAAAATGGCAGCGAAGAAAAACGCAAACACCGCTTTGCAGCAGAAAGTAAAGGTGCTGGCGAAGCTCTATGATTCCGGCTGTAAAACGGAAAAGGATTTGAAGGGGCTGAGCCTGCAAAGCATTTTGAAAATCCCCGATATATCCGTTTCCGATATGACGGTTATCACAGAGCTTCAGGAGCAGATCGCAAAAAACAGGCTCTTTTCCTATTTGGGAGGTGCGGATGATGAGCAGGAATCAAAGCAAAATGAATAAGGAAAAACAGATTTTTGAGAATCAAATAAGCCTGAATCTCAGGGAAGATAAGACTTTGGAGATTTATGTAGGCGACAGTCTTGCCGCCGAAATTTCCGATGGACGGCTGGATATGGAGTTTGCAAAAGAAATTCTGGAAGGGCTTGATTATGAAATCAACGAAAGTAGTTTCACAATCCGACCGCTTCATACGGACGAACAAAAATACACTTACAAGCAGAGTACGCAGATCGAGGGACAGACCGGAAATATCGGTTATCTTCGTGGCGACTTCGGCGCAGGCGGCAAAGAGTTCTTTTCCTCTTGGTTTGACCACAGGCGGGATTTGAAAACGGACGAGTTCAAAAGCGAGCTGGACGAGGTTATCAACACTTTGCGTTCCGAAGAATACGGGCTGTTAAAGAGCTGCACGGCTATGGCGCAGTATGCAGAGAAATATCCCGACAGCGCCTTTCAAGGCAACTATGCGACCGAGTACGGTTTTCGTGCCGATACCGAAAAACACAGCTTCCTGATACGGTGCAATCCTGCCCGTGGGGACTACAATTTTTACTGCTACTGCTATGTGCAGGAATGGCTTGACCGCCATATGGAAAAGGCGAGCCGTGGAATCTGCTTTATTACGCCGGATTACAAAGAAAAGTTCAAAATCCCCGATGGAGATAAAATTCGCATTATCCTGAGTGACGGAGAACAGCTTGACCGCACCTGCCGATATATTGACGACTATCATTTGGAAGTTGGCAGCAATCTCTATCACATCTGCGAGTTTGCCGAGCGGATGGAGCAAAACGGCAATACCGTGATCCCGCTCCGTTCTTCTCTGCCGGAGCAGTGTTATGTGTTCGTGCAGACGGAAAACTGCGTCGGCATTGTCAAAAAGGGCGAAAGCGGATTTTACCGCACGGATATTCAGGGCGGCAAGCCCAGTGAAACAAACGCCCTTGTAAATGAGATGAACGAAAAGCTCGGCTTGTCAAAAGGACAGGCGGAAGCAATGAAGGCAGGCTCAATGTTCGGTTGGGATACCCCTGCCGCCGATCCGAAAAGCTATGATAAAAACGGTATTCCCGTAAAACCAAAACAGAAAGACTATGAAAGATAGGAGGTGCATAACCGATGGCACGAAAGTACGACCTGATTTCCGAGCTGTACCGCCGTACCGCACACGCTGTTGTTTCCGATGTTCAGAACTGGCAAGCCTTTTTGCGCTGTGCCTGCCGGAACTATCGTCTGCGCTTTGACGAGCAGCTTCTCATCTATGCCCAAAGACCGGACGCAACGGCGGTATTGGAGATCGAGCGCTGGAACGACAAATTCGGGCGTTGGGTAAACCGTGGCGCAAAGGGTATCGCCGTATTTGAGGACGCCGACCGGAGCAGGCCGCGCTTAACCCATTACTTCGATATTTCCGATACCCACGCAAGCCGCTATTCCCGCCCCGTCCCGATTTGGGATATGAAGCAGGAATATACGGACGATGTGATCGAATCCCTTGAAAACACCTTCGGCGAGCTGGAAAACAGGGAAAGCCTTGCGGACGCAGTTCTGAGCGCCGCTAAAAACGCCGTGGAGGATAATATTCCCGACTATTTGGGTGATCTGATGTATGCCGCAGATGACAGCTTCCTCTATGGTCTTTCGGAAGATATGATTACCGCTATGTATAAAAAAGCGGTAACAAACAGCGTGGCGTATATGATGATGGCAAGGCTTGGGATAGATACCGAGCCTTTTTTTGAAGTGGAGGATTTCTCTGCCATTACAAATTTCAATACGCCGGAAGCCTTAAACGCCCTCGGTATTGCGTCAAGCGATATTGCGGAGATGGGGCTTGGGGAAATCTCCCGTACCGTTCTTGCCCTTGAAAGGCAAAATCGCATCATTGCAGACAGAGAGAAACCGGAATACAATAAGGCTGAAAATAAGAGCGAAAGGAGCTTTGAAAATGAACGAGCTGACTTATACAATGCAGGGCGATTACAATCTTCCCGACCTGACAATGCCGCAGCAGCCGGAGGTAACTTTGGGCAGGTACGCTCAGATGAGACGGAAATTTCTCAGGGAACACCACAAAATCCGGTACTACAATCTTCTGACGAGCTGCACCCTGACACAGCATTTGGCGGAAACCGAGCAGACAGCGCTCCGCTTGGAAGAAACCCTGATGAAGCAGATGGCGGCGCAGGAGGGCTTGACCGAGAGCCTGAAAGCGGCGGATATGATGAAGTGGGTGCAGGGGATGAACAATCTGAGGAACAGAGTGCAGGAGATCGTAAAAGCGGAAGTCATCTTCGCTTAGATTACTACGACCGAAGCAACGAGGACAAGAGCCTGCCGTTTTTCGGCGGGGACGATACCATTCGTGAAATCCTCGGCACAACGCCCCACCTGAAAGCCTCGAAAGAGGAAATTCGTGCTTTCTATGAAAGCAATCCCGATAACGCCGCCCGTACCGAATATATCAAGGGTATTTTCAATAACGATTATACCGAACTGATTTTGAGCGACGGGCGGCGAGTCGGGTACAAAACCTATCAGAATGTGCTTCAGCTTTGGGAGGGTAGCTATCTGTCTCGCACAAAGCAGAGCTTCTATGATTGGGGCGTGATCGCACAGCACTTTGAAGCAATGCGACTGCTCGGCGAATTACAGGATACGATGAAGCCGCTCCCGTCCGTAGACGGACAACTGAACTTTTTGGATATGCAGGCAGAGGAAAAGACCTCTGCTTTTTCTTTTTCTCAGGAGATGATCGACGCTGTTCTCACTCGTGGAAGCGGCGTGTCTGAGGGAAAATTCCGTATCTATGAGCAGTTTGAAAAAAGTTTGTCCGCAAAGGAAAATGCCGATTTCTTAAAGGACGAATACGGTTGGGGCGGCGCTTATCCTGTGATTGTCGGCGCAGGAATTGACGAGCAGCACGATGGGAAAGGCATTTTGATCTCAAAGGGCATTGGGGACGATAAGCCGCATATCCGGCTGAATTGGACTCAGGTTGAAAAACGGATAAAGGAACTGATACGCCTTGACCGTTATCTCAATCCAAAGGAAAAAGAGATTTATCCACAGTGGCTCGAAAAGCAGGAGGAACGCCGAGCCGAACTTGCCGAAGAACAGCGAAACCGTGAAATCCTCTCCTCTGCTCCGCCTGAACAGAAATCGGTGCAGGCGGCTGAAAGCGAGCCGCAACAGGAAGCGCAGTATGCCTATCATCTCGGCGATACGGTATATATGGGCGCTGACGAATACGAAATCCTTGCCTTTGATGATAAGCGTGTCGTTCTTCACGATATGCAGTACCCGTTGTTCCAAAAGGAATTGGAACGGGATGAGTTTGACAGCAGGGTGCGGGAAAACCCGATGAACGACCACCTGAAGGTAACGGATCAGGCGGCGGTTGCAGAGCAGCAGCCTCGTTTCAATTCTATCGAGTTTGAAAAGCTCATTCCCCACCATATGCGTTTCAAGGAAACCGATTTGGTAAACGGCAATGAGATGTATTGGGTAACGCAGGAGATTTTTACTGCCGGGGATTTAAGGAAGTTCCAGCAGGCTGTTCAGAGCTACGACGGGGATATTAAAAAGTTTTATGTTACACCCCGTGATCTAAGCCCGTCCTACTCTTTTGAGGAGGATATGGAAAACAAGGTTTTGGCAGTTGTCACGCCCGACACTATCCTGCAAGACGATTATATTCAGGCTGTCCGAAGCGAAGGACTCGGCGATTACCTTCAGCCGGAGGAAAAAGCTGATCCGGCTGAAGCGCCAGCCTTTGACATTGGTATGGGGTATCTCGGCAACGGTCTTACCGTCTGGAACAGAGCCGTTGAGGAAAACGGAGATTATCAGACGATTGCCCATATCAGCGATGAGGGCGAAATCCACTACTATGTGGACGGACTGCCCGAAGATGTAGTGGCAAGGATTGAGCAGGCGGCGGCACGGGAACAGCAAAAAGCGTTATTCTCAGCCACTTATAAAGTCGGCGATAAGGTTAATTTAGACGGAAAGCCATTTGAAATCACACGGGTAGATGACTGGAATGTTGAGCTGATGGATCGCTCTGTGCAAAATCCGCAGCCCCGTTTGGAGCAAAAAGACAGCTTTATGCGGCTTGTTCAGCAGAACGAGCGCAGCAGCTTTACGGACACTTATCGTGCGTACAGCGAAATCAAGAGTGCTAATCCCGACAGCCTTGTGCTGTATCAGATGGGCGATTTCTTTGAAGCCTACGGTGCGGACGCACAGACCGTAAGTGAAACGCTGGAATTAAATCTGACTTCTCGTTCTATCGGGAATAACCAGCGAACGGGAATGTGCGGCTTTCCGGCAAACCGTTTAGAAACCTATGTCAATATGCTGCTTGACCGTGGCTTTGATGTGGCGGTTTCTTCCCTTGAAAGCGGAGAGCGAAATACCCGAAACATCATATCAAGCAATAAGGAAGATCCGGTGCAGTCACAGCCAATCGGCAGGATTGATTATCTGCATACAGACGGTTCAGTGCGGGAAAGCGTTGAATATACCAGCCTATACCAGTTTGAAAAAGACATAAAGGAAGAAAATTACTACGGTGTTCCTTTTACTGTCGTTTTCTATAAGGATAAAGACGGGAACACCATACCGCAGGATTTTATCGGCGAGCTTGATCCGCCGCCGCAGGACATAGAAATCATTGATTCTCCCTATCTTGCAAACGATAGAGCAGATGAAATGCTCAGGCAGGCGGAGCAGATTGCGGCAGAAAATACACTCCCGCCCGACGAAAGATTTTTCGTCATTGAAACCGATGATGGCTATGCAATTTGGGACGATCTGACGGAAGCGATCTATATCGACGATGAAGGCGTAAGCGAGGAGTTTAAGAGCGAGTGGCAGGCAAACGATTATTTAGAACAGGTGAAAAAGTCTGTTTCTGAAAAAGAGTCTGCCGAATGGCTTTATGTGGAACGGGCAAAGCAGAACATATCTGTCGAACAGCCTGAGCAAAAAGAAGCCGAGCCATTTACGCCTGCTTTCAGCCAGCCGAAGCGCTCACGGGTACAGACCTTTGATCTGCACCCTGAAATCCCGTTATCCGAACGGCATACCTTTGACCTTGCTTCCCACGAAGTGCCGGAGGCAGGCAAAAAAGAACGCTTCCGCAGGAATATGGAGGCAATCAGGGTGCTGAAGGAATGTGAGTTTGATAACCGTTTTGCAACACCTGAAGAACAGGAGATATTATCACAGTATGTCGGTTGGGGCGGTATTCCAGAAGCATTTGATGAAAATAATTCCTCGTGGGCGGACGAGTTTATCGAGCTTTATACCGCCCTTTCTCCCGATGAGTATGAAAGCGCAAGGGCAAGCACCCTGACCGCTTTCTATACTCCGCCCGTTGTCATTTCCTCGATCTACAAGGCAATGGAGCAGATGGGATTTAAGGAGGGCAATATCTTAGAGCCTTCCTGCGGTATCGGAAACTTTATCGGTATGCTGCCCCAGTCTATGCAGGACAGCAAAATCTACGGCGTGGAGATTGATAAGATTTCGGCGGGTATCGCACAGCAGCTTTATCAGAAAACCTCGATAGCGGCGCAGCCGTTTGAGGAAGCAAATATCCCCGACAGCTTTTTTGACGCCGTGATCGGAAATGTGCCTTTCGGCGATATTCGAGTGAATGACAGGAGGTATAACAAGCATAACTTTTTAATTCACGACTACTTTTTTGCGAAGTCCTTAGATAAGCTCAGACCGGGCGGCGTGATGGCGCTTATCACGAGCAAAGGCACAATGGATAAGGAAAATCCCGCTGTGCGAAAGTATATCGCACAGCGAGCCGATCTGCTCGGCGCAATCCGCCTGCCCAACAACACCTTTAAGGGAAACGCAGGAACGGAGGTCGTTTCGGACATTTTGATATTACAGAAGCGGGACAGGCTCATTGACCTTGAGCCGGAATGGGTACATCTGAACACCGATGAAAACGGCGTGAAGATGAACGCCTACTTTGTCGATCATCCCGAAATGGTACTTGGCGAATGGAAAACCGTGTCCGGCAGATTCGGCGAGGAAGATACCGTTGTCCCTTATGAAAACGCTGACCTTGCCGAGCTTTTGGACGAAGCCATTTCCAATATCCACGCAGAGATCACGGATTACGAAGTGGACGAGGAACTGACCGAAGAAGATAACTCCATTCCCGCCGATCCCGAAGTCCGCAACTTTTCCTATACGGTTGTGGACGATAAAATCTATTACCGTGAAAATTCCCGAATGACGCCGGTGGAGTGTTCCGCTACGGCAGAAAACCGGATCAAGGGTATGATTGCCATAAGGGACAGTGTTCGCAGCCTGATTGAAATGCAGACTGCCGATTATCCCGATTATGAAGTCGAAAAGGAACAGCAGAAGCTAAATGCGCTTTATGACACCTTTTCCAAAAAGTATGGGCTGATCAATTCCCGTGCGAATGTGTCCGCATTTTCGCAGGACAGTTCCTTTGCCCTGCTCTCCGCACTGGAGGTGCTTGATGAGAATGGGGAGCTGGAGCGCAAAGCGGATATGTTCACGAAACGGACGATCAAGCCGCACACCCCTGTTACCTCGGTGGATACCGCCAGCGAAGCGCTTGCCGTATCTATGGGCGAAAAAGCCTGTGTGGATATGGAATATATGTGTTCTCTCACGGGCAAGACCGAGCAGGAAATCTATGAGGAATTAAAAGGCGTTATCTTCCTAAACCCGATGTACGGCTACGGAAACAGCACCGAGCGAAAGTACCTGATGGCGGACGAATATCTTTCCGGCAATGTGAGAGAAAAGCTCGCTTGGGCGAAAAAATCCGCAGAAGTCTACCCCGAAGATTACAAAATCAATGTAGAGGCGCTGGAAAAGGTACAGCCGAAAGACCTGACTGCCAGCGAGATTTTCGTGCAGCTCGGCACGACTTGGCTGCCGGAAGAAATCGCACAGCAGTTTATGTATGAGTTTTTGGATACGCCCGTTTATGCGAGATGGAATATCAAAGTCCACTACTCAAAGCTGACGGGCGAATGGAATGTGGAGGGAAAATCCTATGACCGTGGGAACCTGAAAGCCTACAACACCTACGGCACAAAGCGTGTCAATGCCTACAAGATTATCGAAGATACGCTCAATATGAAAGATGTGCGTGTTTTCGATTATATCGAAGATGATGAGGGTAAAAAGAAAGCTGTCCTCAATAAAAAGGAAACGGCTATCGCCCAGTCTAAGCAGGAGCTTATCAAGCAGGGCTTTCAGGATTGGGTATGGCGTGATCCCGCAAGACGGGAAAAGTTGGTACGGCTGTATAACGACAAGTTCAACAGTATCCGTCCCCGTGAGTATGACGGAAGCCATATCACTTTCAGTGGTATGAATCCCGAAATTGAGCTTCGGGAACATCAGAAAAATGCGGTCGCCCATATCCTTTACGGCGGCAACACCCTCTTGGCACACGCCGTGGGCGCAGGCAAGACCTTTGAAATGACTGCCGCCGCTATGGAATCCAAGCGGCTCGGACTGTGCAATAAATCCCTCTTTGTCGTGCCGAATCACTTGACGGAGCAGTGGGCGGCGGAGTTCTTGCAGCTCTATCCTGCGGCGAATATCTTGGTCGCTACCAAAAAAGACTTTGAGATGAAAAACCGAAAACGCTTCTGCGGCAGGATTGCCACAGGCGATTATGACGCTGTGATTATCGGTCATTCACAGTTTGAAAAAATCCCGATAAGCATTGAACGGCAGAGGGCTGTTTTACAACAGCAGCTTGACGATATTATTGAAGGGATTGCGGATATAAAGCGAAACCGTGGCGACCGTTTTTCGGTCAAGCAGCTTGAAAAGACAAAGAAATCCCTGCAAACGAAGCTGGAAAAATTAAACGATCAATCAAGAAAGGATGATGTCGTAACCTTTGAAGAACTCGGTATAGACAGGCTTTTCATAGATGAAAGTCATTATTACAAGAATCTGTATCTTTACACCAAAATGAGGAATGTGGGCGGTATCGCTCAGACGGAAGCGCAGAAATCTTCCGACCTTTTTATGAAATGCCGTTACCTTGATGAGATTACCGGAGGGCGTGGCGTTGTGTTTGCGACGGGTACGCCGATCTCAAACAGTATGGTAGAGCTGTATACGATCCAGCGGTATTTGCAGTACCGGACGCTGCAAGAACACGATTTGCAGCACTTTGACGCTTGGGCGTCGATGTTCGGCGAGACGGTCACGGCGGTTGAGCTTACACCCGAAGGAACAGGATACAGAGCGAAAACACGCTTTGCGAAATTCAATAATCTGCCCGAACTGATGGCGATGTTCAAACAGGTTGCGGACATCAAAACGGCGGATATGCTCAATCTTCCCGTACCGGAAGTGGAGTATCACAATATCGCCGTGAAACCGTCGCAGGTGCAAAAAGAAATGGTCGCCTCTCTCGGCGAACGAGCCGAAAAGATAAGGGGCGGCAATGTGGATTCCAGCGTGGATAATATGCTCAAAGTTACAAACGACGGGCGCAAGCTCGCCCTTGACCAGCGAATGATGAATCCAATGCTGCCCGATGAAGAAGGCAGTAAAGTCAACGCCTGCGTGAACGAGGTGTTCCGTATATGGGAGGAAAACAGCGATAAAAAGCTGACGCAGCTTCTCTTTTGCGACCTCTCCACTCCAAAGGGCGCAGGCGAATTTTCCGTCTATACGGACATACGGCAGAAGCTGATCGAGCGTGGTATTCCCGAATCGGAAATCAAGTTTATCCACGAGGCGGATACTGAGACGAAAAAGCAGGAGCTGTTCAAAAAGGTGCGCCGTGGCGAAGTGCGAATCCTGATGGGCAGTACGCAGAAAATGGGTGCGGGGACGAATGTGCAGAACAAAATTATTGCTTCCCACGACCTTGACTGCCCGTGGCGACCTGCCGATCTGGAGCAAAGAGCCGGACGGACAGTGCGGCAGGGCAACGAAAACCCGAAGGTCGGTCTGTACCGATATGTTACGGAAGGCACTTTTGACGCATACTGCTGGCAGCTCGTTGAGGGCAAGCAGAAGTTCGCAAGTCAGATTATGACGAGCAAATCGCCCGTGCGTTCCTGTGAAGATGTGGACGCTACCGCCCTTTCCTATGCGGAGATCAAAATGCTTGCGGCGGATAACCCGCACATCAAGGAGAAAATGGACTTGGATATTCAGGTGCAGAAGCTGCGCCTTTTGAAGTCCAATTATCTCTCCGAAAAATATGAGCTGGAGGACAAGATCATCAAATATTACCCGACAACAATCGCCCGGATAAAAGAGACGATTGCGGGACTGGAAAAGGATAGATCGCTTGCAGAAGAACACCCAAAGCCTCTTGACGATACCTTTGTGGGGATTGAGGTTAAGGGTGTTTCTTATTCCGAAAAAGCGGAAGGCGGACAGAAAATCATTGACGCCTGTAAGGAGATGACCTCGCCCGATCCCGTCCCTCTCGGCAAGTACAGGGGCTTTGATTTGGAGCTTTCCTTTGATACCTTTGAGAAAGCTTATCAGGTAAAAATCAAGGGCAGCCTTTCCCGTTCCGTCTCTTTAGGCACGGACGCTATCGGCAATATTACCCGAATCGACAATGCCATTGAGAAAATCCCTGAACGGCTGGAGGCAAAAAACAGAGAGCTTTCCACCCTCGAACAGCAATTTGCTACTGCGAAAGCAGAGGTTGAAAAACCGTTTGACAAGGAAGAAGAATTGACCGAAAAAACAAATCGGCTCAATGTCTTAAACGGCTTGCTCAATGTGGATAAGCGGGAAAATGAGCTGGTGGACGGTGCGCCGGACGAGGGCGACAGCGTACCCGCTCCAAAGGAAAGAGCCTATGAGCGATAACCTTTTTTGCGGTATGGGAGAAGTCTCATACCGCCTTTACATAGTAAGTTCTCTGAACTGCTGTGTCAGTAAAAATAGAACTGTGGCTTCCTTGTGCGGGCAGTGCTTTGATTTTATAATATGAGACATCATATAAAGAAAAGAGGTAAAACCCGATGGAAGAAAACTGTTCTATCAAACTGTTTGAAAGCGATCTTGAAAGTATGCTGTCTCAGGTACTCGCTAAAGCCCGTTCCCGTGATGAGAAATTAAAGGCTGCAAAGGAAAAGTCGGCAAGGCTGAAACATCAAAACGAGAAACTCAATGCTGTCTTGGATTTGGAAAAGCCATCTGCTCTTACCGAAGAAGAGTGCGAGCTTTTAATCCAGTACCTGCTTGCAGAAAACAATGTTGTATTGGAAGAATACCGTATTTGCTATATGCGGGGGCTGACAGATGGGATAGAAATCAAAAAAATTGTAGAGTGAAAATTTACATAGCCGCTTGGTTTTACAAGAAATCAGGCGGCTATATTTTTGTTTAAGGAGGTGTTCGCTTATGGGCGAAACAGACTACAACGCCCTGCTCTACGACAAGATGAAAGCCGAGCAGGACAAGTACAGGGACTGGCTGCTTAATCAGCCGCCGGAGGAAATTCTGAATCATACCTACGAGTACACGATGAAAGAGGACATTGTGATGTGTATGGAGGAGCTGGAACTTTCTCCGAAACAGGCAAAGGCGTTGCTTCGCTCTCCCTGCCCGCTTGATGATGTCTATAAGGAGTTTAAGGACAGAGAGGTTGAGCACATGGATACCATTCGGGATTCCATTGAAACAAGGGCAAACGATGTACTCAAACGGGATAAAAGCAGAGAAAGCAGGTGAGAAAAATGATGTGTAAATTAAAAACAATCCGTGGAGATATGCTGGTGTTGCAGTGCCAGCTTGAAAGAGAATTGATCCGATATGTGAAGCGGTATCTTTGCCAGCCGCAGGTCACAATCATCACAAACGATAAGCAGTTTGCCTTTATGTGCGAGCTGTACGACTATGTGGAGAATACGGAGCTTCCGTCCGAAATGGTAAGCTCTCTTATGAAAACGAAAAATGTCTTGGAGCTGTCTTGGGACGAGTGGTTGATGAATGCCGAAGTTGAAGATATGGAAGATTCCATTGAGAAAGTCGCAGAGCTTCTCAGGAAAGGGAAGATCTGATATGCCATATATAGCGCCGGAGGTAATCGAGCAGGCTCGGCAGATTGACCTTTTAACCTATCTGCAAAACTGCGAGCCGCACGAGCTGGTGCGGATTTCAGGCAACAACTACACTACCCGTACCCACGACAGCTTAAAGATTTCAAACGGCAAATGGATGTGGTGGTCGCAGCGGATCGGCGGACATAACGCCCTTGACTATCTTGTGAAAGTCAGGGGTGTTTCTTTTGTGGAGGCGGTCGAAACCCTGATGGGAAAGGCGGCGGTTATGCCCACGCTGACCGTCAGACCGAAGCAGGAAGAAAAGCCGAAAACTCTCTTACTGCCTGAAAAAAGCAAAACGACCGATAAGATCAGGGAGTATCTGTTCGGCAGAGGGATTGACGCAGCCATTACCGACGAGTGTATCAAAAAAGGCGTTATCTTTGAGAGCCTGCCTTATCATAATATCGTTTTCGTCGGCTTTGATGAAAAGCAGAAACCAAAATACGCCGCTTTCCGGGCGACCAACAGCCGCCGTATTTTAGGCGACTGCTCCGGCAGCGATAAGCACTATTCTTTTCGGTTAGCAGACAGCGCAAGCAGCGAGGTACACCTTTTTGAATGTGCCATTGACCTGCTTTCCTACGCAACGCTTTCCAAGCTGTCCGGCAGGAACTGGCGGCAGGAAAACCTTGTTTCCCTTGCGGGCATTTACCTTCCGAAAGAGAAAATTGAGGACAGCACTACCCCCGCTGCCCTTGTGCGATACCTTGAAGAAAAGCCGCATATCCGACAAATCCATATTCATTTTGATAACGACAGCGCAGGAAGGAAAGCGGCTAAGGCGCTGCAAATTATCTTGCCAAAGCGGTACGAGGTCTTTGACGAGCCGCCGAAGAAAGGCAAGGACTATAACGATTACCTCTGCATACAGCTTGGAATCTACAAATCCAAAGAAAGGAGCTATGAGCGTTGAATGTACGAATTTATCAGATCAATATGAAGCGTGACGCCAACAATGTCGCCTTTATGAATTATGAGAGCCTGCCCAAATTTCAGGGTGACTCAGAGATCGACAGCAGCCTCTATGATAAGGTGTTCGAGGGAGAAGTAAACTGCTTCACGCTGGAAAAACTCTATGAGATTTTCAATCTTGAACACCCCGCAGGATATAAAGGGCGGTCGATGTCCGTATCCGATGTGGTGGAGATCATTGACGGGAATACCGGAAAAAGCTACTTCCACTTTTGCGACAGCTTCGGTTTTCAGAAGGTCGATTTTGAGCCGGAAAAGACGCAGGTCAGCGACCGCTTCCTATCGCTTGTCGAGCAGGAAAAAATCTCAGTTCTGCTCGTTCCGGTCGGCAAATCTCCGGTTGTGAAAGAGATACCGAACACCTATGAAGCGATGAAAGCGCTGGTCGGCGGAGGCGGTTTAGATGAGTATATGCCCTTTGAAGATGACGCCGCTATCGTCTGCAACCGTGATGGGAAGCAGGGAAAGCTGCCGATGAATCGGGCGGTCTACCAGCCGCCGAAGCGCACACAGATGAGTTACAGCGACTTGAAATCTCTTTTTCGGGAAGCGGAAAACAACAGACAGCACCTTACCGCACATATCGTTTTTACCGCCGATACCTTCAAAAAACCGTACAGCGAGTTTGAACGGACTTATGAAGTAAGCTCGGACAACAAAGCGTTCCAGTCCCGTATGGGCGGCTATTCCATCTACGGCGCTTCTCTGGACGGTGTTGATCCGTGCCTGAGAATGGAGGGCTTGATGGCGGATGAAATGGGCGGAAAGGACGGTTGGAAAATTGAAAAATGCTTCTTAATGGAAGATTCAAGAGAGGTCGCCGACATCATTCACGGCGACTTTTTTATTGCCCGTTCCAATATCGCCGATGAGAAATACAGCAGCTTATCGGGCGAACAACTACTGAAATATAAACGGCTTTTTCGGTATCCTGAGCGATTCCACGAAACCGTACACGGGATTGAGATCGAGCCGTTTAAGCCAGACAGGGCGGACAAAGAACGATAAATATCAGGAAAAACGGGGCAGCCGGACAGGTCTGCATTAGCTTAGCGAGCAGACTGTTTGTATCCCCAAACGGGATTCAAACAGTAAAAGCTCGTTAGGGGCTGCCCCTAATACCCCAATACAGGAAAGGAGTTTGACTATGCACGAATTTCTATTCTTTATGATAGGCTTCCTGCTTGGCGGCGTTATCGGCGTAATGGTCATGTGCCTTATGCAGATCAATCGAATCCACGGCGGCTCTACCGCCCGAAAGGAGGACGATGAGAAATGAGGAAGCGGAATGTAGACAAACATATTTGGTTTGACCGTCAGGAAGCTCAGGACTTGCAGAAGAAAGCAAAGAAAGCCTGCCTGACCGAAGCGGCGCTGATTCGTCTGCTGCTTCGAGGTTATGAGCCGAGAGAAAAACCGGACGAGAGATTTTATGACGCTATGCGGGAGCTTTCCGCTATCGGCAACAACATCAATCAGCTTGCCATTAAAGCAAATGCACTCGGCTTTGTGGATTCGCAAATGCTGAAGAACGAAGCGCTGAGGTGGCACAAATTTCAGGCGGCGATTGAGCGTGAATTTCTGCGCCCTGAAAAAAGCGGTCTGAAATGGCAGTAACAAAGCTTTGGAAGGTAAGCGTCCGGCTCGGTCAGGTACTCGACTATACGACCAATCCTGAAAAGACCGCCAACCCCGAATATTCTGCCGAAGATTATCAGGCGCTCAAAGATGTGCTTGCCTATGCGAAGGACGAGGAGAAAACGGAACACGAGTTTTTCTGCGACGGGATCAACTGCAATGTGGCGATGGCTCGTGACCAGTTCATTACCGTCAAGGAGCAGTTCGGTAAGACGGACGGGATTCAGGCGTATCACGGGTATCTGAGCTTTAAGGAAAACGAGGTCACGCCCGAACAGGCACAGCAGATCGGAATGGAGTTTGCAAGGAAGATGTGGGGCAAGCGGTTTCAGGTGGTCGTCACTACCCACCTGAACACGAAACATCTCCACTGCCATTTTGTCATCAACTCCGTTTCCTTCGCCGATGGGAAGCGACTGAAAGACAAAGAAAAGTCTTGGTACTACTTCCGCCATATCGCCGATGAGATTTGCTTGGAGCATAAACTGTCCATAGTAGAAAAGCCGGAGCTGCACAGATCACCCGCCTATCTTACAAAGAAGGACGAGGCGGGTATGCCTACCCGATACAACAACGCAAAGAAAGCGATTGACGAAGCTATCGCTATGAGCCGTAACCTGCGGCAGTTTCAATACGAACTGGGCGTAATGGGGTATCACTCGAATTTCAATCCCAACCGCAAATATGCTACGGTTACGCCGAAAGGCAGTGAAAAACCGATACGGACTTATCGGCTCGGCGAGGAATACACCAAAGAGAAAATCCTTGAGCGGCTGACTGCCAACCGGGATAATATCGTGTTTAAGCCGTTCCAGCCAAAGACCTATATTGTAAGGCAGTACCGCCTGCCCACAAGAGAGCACAAAATCCAAAAGGTCGGCGGGCTTTACGGCTTGTATCTTTACTATTGCTATCGGCTCGGCTATCTTCCGAAGCACAATCAGAAACAACAGAATACGGCGAGGCTTCATTATCTTCTGAAAGACGATCTGATGAAGATGGACGAACTCACCAAACAGGTAACGCTGCTCGGCAAGCACCAGATCGGTACGGACGAGCAGCTTTTTTCATATAAGCGGTCGGTTGAGGACGAAATCAAAACCCTTACCGCCGACAGAACACATCTCCGAAATGAAATACGAAAGGTAGATATATCAGATGAACGGCTGTCGGCGGCAAAGATAAAAATTTCAGCTATCTCCGAACGCCTGAAAGAGCTTCGCAAAGAAGTAAAGCTCTGCGATGGAATTGCAAAGCGGTCAGGCGTAATTGCCGATACCCTTTCGCAAGTCAAGGCAGAGGAAGAAAAATCTCAAAGAAAGGAGTCCCGAAACTATGAACAACGGCGGTGACGCAGCAGAACAAATCGTTAGGCTATCGCTTGAAGGATTTGAAGTGGCTGTCCGGCTCACAGGCTCGGCGGCGAAGAATATCGCTATTCTGTTAGCTTCCGTGCTGAAGCAGGAGATCAGCCAGTCGAATAAGACACGAGGGAAAGCACGGCTTACCAATATGATTAAGTCCGGCAAGGAGCTGAAGGTCTTTTCATTCCAGCAGAAAGACCTGCCGAAGTTTACCGAACAGGCAAAACGATACGGCGTCCTTTACTGCGTTCTGCGTGATAAAAACACCAAGAGCGATACGGCGATGGTCGATATTATCGCCCGTGCGGAGGACGCTGCGAAAATCCAGCGTATTTCCGACCGCTTTGAACTTGGTAAAGTCGATAAAGCTTCCATTGTTTCCGAAGCGGAAAAAGATGTGGCAGACCGTGAAGCGGCTGCCAATGAAGTGCCTACGAAATCAAGGGGCGAGATCATCGTGGAAGAAGCGATGGGAAAGCCAATGCAGAAGGAGGGAAATTCCCACCAAAACCCCTCGGTCGCAAAGACGGACAAAAGCCCTCTGTCCGAGCGAGACTCAGAAACGACAGGTACGCACACTGATAAGGGTGTCGCAAAGGCGGCGGATAAGAAGCCTTCGGTCAAGGAAAAGCTCGACCGATACAAGGCGGCTGCCAAAGCGGAAAAGGAAGCAGAGCGTACTGTGCCGGAGGTTTCCAAAGAGAAGCCGAAAACCCCTGAAGCCAATCGGCAGACTGTTCACAGGCAGCCGAAGAAATCCAAGAAGCCGAAAGAGAGGTAAATCAGTATGACCAACGATTTTAAGAGTAAGCAAAGCAGCGGCGCAAGACCGCCGAGACTTTCGCCGGAGGAATACGCCGCCAAGAAAAAGGCGGAGAAAGAAGCCATTTATCAACTGCTCGACAATACTGCTTCGGAAGTGGTGCAGTCGCCGGAAAAATTCAAAGCCTACCTTGATGTGCAGAGCCGTATGGACAGGTACACGGCGAACAATGCGCTGCTGATGTATAAGCAGTTCCCGCAGGCAAGCCAGATCAAGGAATTTGACGATTGGGCGGCTGAGGGTGTTAAGGTCAATAAAGGCTCCAAGACCTTTATTATCCTTGATCCGTATGAGTACACCAAGAAAGACGGGACAATCGGCATTGATTTCAACTTGAAAAGAGTGCTGGATGTTTCGCAGACCAACGGCAAGCGCCCCGCCGCCCCGACCGCTAACCGTGATCCGAGAAAGCTGGTGGCGGTTATGCTCGACAGCGCCCCGATCAACATTGAAAGCACCAATGAGCTGCCTTATCCCGATATGGGCGCTTTCTATAAAAATGAAGATCAGACGCTTTATGTGAAGCGGGACATCGGCGACAGCGTTGCCCTCTGCCAGTGCGTCGCTCAGGAACTCGGTCACGCCGAGCTTTCTATGAACAGCGAGGTATACAGCCGCAGGGATATGGGATTTCAGGCGGTGTGCATTGGGTATATGCTCTGTAAGAAATACGGAGTTGATACGCAGAATTTCGCTATCGACCGTATCCCCGACGAACTGAAAAACAAAGAGCCGAAAGAAATTAAAGCTGAACTCGGCAAGACGCAGAAGGCGTTTAAGGAAATTACCGCCCGTGTTTCCGACGAGCTGTACCGCCAGCGGGCGGAGCGCTCAAAGGAACAGGAGAGATAACCGGAGGTAGCTGCGATGAAAGAAGAACTCTACCATATCGCTTTGGACGATTATGAACACGGTGTTGTAATCCGTTCCCTGAACGATAAAAAGACCGACCTCAAAAAAGAGGGCAAGTCCACCGACGCCGTAGACGATCTGATTATTAAAATCGGTCACGCCCCAAGACGCAAGTTCAAAGTGGTAGAAAAGGAATCCTGCCGTGAATCGAGATAGCAACAAGCAGTCTGCGATTATCCTTGCGGTTATTGGGATTATTCCCGTTGTGTGGCTCGGCTTATTGATAGCGCCGTCCGTCAAGGGCGGTCTGCCGGAGATACTGCCGAGCCTTTTGACGGCATTCAATGATCCGTTCCATATCGAGCTTTGCGGGGACAGCTTAAAAACTGTCCTCGTTTTGCTTTTGCTCTACGGAATGGGGATTGGAATTTATTTGTCCACACGGAGGAACTACCGCAGGCGTGAGGAACACGGCTCAGCGAAATGGGGCAGCGCAAAAGCCATTGATAAAAAGTACCGTCAAAGCCCGCCCTCGGAAAATAAGCTGATGACGCAGAATGTCCGAATCGGACTCAATGCGAAAAAGCACCGGAGGAATCTGAATACTCTGGTGTGCGGCGGCTCCGGCGCAGGCAAGACAAGATTCTATTGCAAGCCGAGTGCGCCCGTAAGGGCGGTATAAATCCTACCTTGAGCAAGTAGTAGGTAAAAGTATCAAGCGGCATTGTGCCGCAACCTATCATTCCCCGTCTTACCCCAAAAGGGAAACCGGAGGGCGACCATAGCATGACGGAGGACACGGGGCGCTGAAGCCTCAGAAGCGCCGGCGTGACGGAATGAAAATCCACGTATGAGGATGGAAGCTAGACTGCTTGAATGACAGCCTGAAATCGGGACCAAGAGCGTACCCCTGACGTAGAGAGGTTGTACTCGTCAGTGTTCCTGACAGTCGCATTGTTCGGCTATGCGGCTGCTGATACTCGGAGCAGGTTCAGCCACGGGAAAGTGGAAAAAGGCGAACGTCACATACCGACAACGTGGAATGCTTATTTATACCGTACTAAACGGGGATTGCCTAAAGTGAAATGCCAAAAGGCTATGAAAACGCTGAAATGCGGGGTTCTGAATATTCACCATGGCAACAGAGTTCCCATAGTAGTCTGCGGACGGGAAAGCCGTCTACACGGCAAAGGGGAACAGTGAATCATTTTCAAAACAGAAAGGATGGTGTGTGAGACACTATGAGAAATCCGATTCATGTCTTGAAAAGCCTTGAAGAAAAGGCAAGTGTAAGTAACTACAAATATGAAAGATTATATCGCAACCTATACAATCCAGAGTTCTATCTCCTTGCATATGCGAACATTGCGAAATCGCAGGGGAGCATGACGCAGGGGGTAGACGGGCAGACGCTGGACAACATGAGCCTGCCGAGAATTAACCGGATTATTGAATCCATACGCAACAGGACATATCAGCCAAAGCCTGCAAAAAGAAAGTACATTCCTAAAAAGAACGGGAAACTTCGCCCGTTGGGAATCACTTCTACTGATGATAAGTTAGTGCAGGAAGTGGTCAGAATGATTCTTGAAGCAATCTATGAGCCGACATTCAGCAATAATTCACACGGTTTCAGACCAAAAAGAAGCTGTCATACGGCACTCACGCAAGTGAAGAAAAATTTCACGGGTGTTACATGGATTGTTGAGGGAGACATTAAGGCGTGCTTTGATAACTTCGACCATCATGTGTTGGTTGAATTACTGCGGAAAAGGATTTCAGACGAGGCTTTTATCGGTCTTATCTGGAAGTTCCTGAAAGCCGGATATATGGAGCAATGGCAGTACAACTGCACCTACTCCGGCGTTCCGCAGGGCAGCGGCATTAGTCCGATATGTGCAAACATCTACCTCAGCGAACTGGACAACTATATGCAGGAATACAAAGAAAAGTATGATTGCGAGCCAGAACGCAGAAGGACGACCAGAGAATACGAGCGGGCGTCCCGGAGATATAAAAAGGCACGTAAAGCGTTAATGGGCGCAGAGAAATCAACTCCTGAAATGGTAAAAGAATTTAAGGATTCCAGAAGGGAGAAGATGAATCAGCATTATTATAATCCGGTCGAGGAAGGCTTCAAAAAAATCCAGTACAACCGCTACGCCGATGACTTTGTAATCGGTGTTATCGGCTCAAAAAAGGATGCAGAAAGAATCAAAGAAGATATAAAAATCTTTCTCCAAGAAAAACTGCATTTGGAAATGTCCGAGGAAAAGACGAAAGTCACCCATTCCAGTAAGCCGGTACGCTATCTGGGGTACGATTTCAAAGTAATCCATTCCAAGAACATGAAGCGTTGTAAAAACGGCGACATGAAACGGGTGTGGTATGGAAAAGTATTCCTGTATATGCCGAAAGAAAAATGGATTAAAAAGGCAATGGAACGGGGAGCGATACAGGTGAAACGCAACAATGACACAGGCAAAGAAATGTGGCGGCCTATGCCGAGGAAAGACCTGATGAACCGCAACGACGCAGAGATTGTGTCTACTTTCAATTCTGAAATTCGAGGGTTATATAACTTCTATCGGATTGCAGAAAATGTAGGTGCATTGCACAAGTATTACTACATGGTGCGGTACAGCATGTTAAAAACTCTGGCAGGAAAGCACAGAACGAATGTCAGTGTTATTAAAAAGCGGCACATGGTAAACGGAGTATTGAGAATCCCCTACGATACAACTAAGGGGCGTAAATACTGCGAATTTTACCATGATGGATTCAGAAAGCACAGCGACGGCTATGACAATGTGGCGGACGTTATGCCGAGTTATAGGAAATATGACAGCAGGCACACGATAGTCAACCGCATAAAAGCCGGAGTATGCGAGATTTGCGGGGAACATGCAGACTATTTATGTATGCACCACGTAAGAACGCTGAAATCGCTGAAAGGCAGGGATATATTCGAGCAGAAAATGCTGAAAATGAGAAGAAAATCTCTGGCTCTCTGCCCTGACTGCTTTGAACTCTTACACGAAACCAAAGAATCAAGGTGATTCATGGAAAGCCGGATACGCTGAGAGGTGTACGTCCGGTTTGGGAGGCGGCTCCCTGAAACCTACTGATGAAAGTCAGCAAGGCGCAGGGTGCCTACCTCATATTTAATGCAGACAAGCAATTCCTCTCAGGTAATTTTAGATCCAAAAGGGGAAATTCTGCGTGATGTCGGCAATCTGCTTGAAAAAGCAGGCTATGAGATCAAAGTCCTTGACCTCATTGATATGGAGAAAAGCCATTGCTACAACCCGTTCGTGTATATCAGCAGCGATGATGATATTCAGCGGCTTACCACAAACCTCTTTAAGAATACAACACCCAAAGGATCTCAGACACAGGACCCGTTCTGGGATCAGACGGCGGCGATGCTGCTCAAGGCCCTTGTCTGCTATCTCCATTATGAGGCTCCGCCCGATGAGCAGAACTTTGCAATGGTAATGGAAATGCTCAGGGCGGCGGCGATTGAGGACGAGGAGGACACCAGACCTTCTCCCCTTGATAATCTGTTTGCCGATTTGGAAATGGATAATCCCGACCATATCGCCCTGAAATACTACCGTTCCTACCACTCCGGCTCGGCAAAGACGCTCAAATCCATTCAGATCACTCTTGCCGCAAGATTGGAGAAATTCAATCTTGAAAGCTTAGCGGCGCTGACTTCCGCCGATGAGCTTGACCTTGCTTCAATGGGCGAGAAGAAAACGGCGCTGTTTGCGCTGATACCGGATAATGATTCGAGCTTTAATTTCCTCGTCAGTATCCTTTACACACAGCTTTTCCAGCAGCTTTTTTACTCCGCCGACCATATCCACGGCGGCAGCCTGCCGATACCCGTCCATTTTTTGATGGACGAATTTGCGAATGTTTCGCTGCCCGACGATTTTGACAAGATACTATCTGTTATGCGTTCAAGAGGCGTGTCGGTATCCATTATCCTGCAAAATCTGGCGCAGTTAAAGGCGTTGTTTGAGAAACAGTGGGAAAGTATCGTAGGCAACTGCGATGAATTTCTCTATCTCGGCGGCAATGAGCAGAGTACGCACAAGTATGTGTCCGAGCTTTTAGGCAAGGAAACGATTGACACCAACACCTACGGGAAAAGCGAGGGGCGGAGCGGAAGCTACTCGACCAACTATCAGATTTCCGGTCGTGAGCTGCTTACCCCTGACGAAGTGAGAATGCTCGACAACCGCTACGCCATTTTGTTTATCCGTGGCGAGCTTCCGGTAATGGATTTGAAGTACGACATTTTGAAGCACCCGAATGTGGCGTATACCGCAGACGGAAAAGGCGGCGTGTATCAGCACGGCGAAGTCACAAAAAATGTGGCGACCATTGAAACCCTGTATGTTGATCTCGACAGCGTTCCCGAAATGGAGCTTTCGGAAACGACTTACGAGCTGTTGTCCGATGAGGACTTTGAAAACTTAACAAATTGATTGGAGGAAAATAGAATGAACATTTTTCATAAGACTCAGAAGAAAGAAACCCGCAGACTGCCGATGATCGGAAAGGTAAAGAAAGGCTTTCGTTATTACTGTGCTGCGGTTTTGAGCCTGACTGCCATTTTTGCGATGTCTACAACGGCTTTTGCCGCAAACGATCCGCTTACCGTTGTGAATAACCTGTCCGATTTCATTTTCGGCTTTATCCGTGCGATTGGTCTGATCCTGCTCGGTTTTGGTATCGTTCAGGTCGGTCTTTCCCTGAAATCCCACGATCCTTCGCAGCGTGCGAACGGATTTCTGACGCTGGCGGGCGGTATCATTATCGTTTTTGCGAAAGAAATCCTCACTCTGATTACGGGCTAACCTTTACGCAAACGACGCTCAGGGGCGTTCCTGAAAAACAATTCAGGGACGCCCCATTTTTCTTTATAAGGAGGTGCTACGAAATTGAGTGATAACTGGGTAGTTCAGAATCTCCAGAATGCCCTCGAAACATGGAATGAAAAACTCGCTGAGATATGGCAGCTTATCACAACTACGCCGCAGAGCTTCAAAGGCGGCGGGATATGGGCGGTCATTGTCAATATCAACGGCGCTGTGCAGGCGATTGGTCTTGCGCTTTTGGTGCTGTTTTTTGTGGTCGGTATGGTACGCACCTGCGGCAGCTTCAGCGATGTTAAGAAACCGGAACACGCTGTCAAGCTCTTTATCCGATTTGCGCTCGCAAAGGCGGGTATCACTTACGGTATGGAGCTAATGCTTGCCCTGTTCAATATCGTGCAGGGGACAATCGGCACGATTATGACCGCCGCCGGCTTTACTTCAGCGCAGCAGACCACTCTGCCGCAGGAAATGATCGACACGATTGAAAGCTGCGGCTTTTTCGAGTCAATTCCGCTTTGGGCGGTTACGCTCATCGGCGGCTTGTTCATCACGGTAATGTCATTCCTGCTCATTATGACGGTGTACGGGAGATTTTTTAAGTTATATATGTATACGGCGCTCGCCCCGATTCCGCTTTCCACTTTTGCGGGAGAGCCGAGCCAAAATGTGGGGAAATCATTTATCAAAAGCTACTGCGCCGTGTGCCTTGAAGGTGCGGTAATCGTTTTAGCCTGCATTATCTTCTCGCTGTTCGCTTCTTCCCCGCCTGTGGTCGATCCCAATGCGGCGGCAGTCACGCAGGTTTGGTCATATATCGGCGAGCTGCTCTTTAATATGCTTGTCTTGGTCGGTGCAGTGCGAATGAGTGACCGGATTATCCGTGAGATGATGGGACTGTAAGGAGAACAGAATGAAACGAATATACAACAAATTCAAGGGCTACACCCTTGAGGACTGCGATTGCAGATACTGCCTGTATTACGGAGGGCGGCGGAAAGGCAAAGTTATCTGTCTTGCGGACGAGTGCGTCTGCGCCGATGAAATCCGGCAGGCACAAAAACGAAAAGAAAGGAGTTCCTAAATGGAAGTCAAAATCAACAGAGAAATCAGGAATTACACAGAAGCGATGTTTTTCGGACTGTCACTGCGGCAGTTCATTTTTTCTGCCTGCGCCTGTGTGGTGGCGGTGGGTATCTATTTCCTGCTCAAACCCTATGTCGGCACAGAAACCGTATCGTGGATGTGCATTTTGGGAGCCGCACCCTTTGCGGCTCTTGGTTTTGTCAAATACAACGGAATGACCGCAGAGAAATTCATCTATGCGTGGATTAAGTCGGAGTTTTTAATGCCGAAGAAGCTCACTTTCCGTTCAACGAATACCTACTACGAGCTGTTCAAGCCGAGTATCGAAGCAAAAGCAAAGGAGGCTATGAAATCGAATGATTAAAACACTTATCAATCTCCGTAAACAGGAAAAGGAAAAGTTTGTCGTGCCGAAGGGCGTTCAGGATGTGATCCCCATTACCGCCATTTATGATGACGGTATTTTTCAGATTGGAAAGGACAAATTTTCAAAGACCTATAAATTTTCAGATATTAACTATGCCGTTGCCAGCCGTGAGGACAAGGAAGCAATGTTCCTCGAATACTCGGAATTGCTTAATTCCCTTGATTCCGGCGCAACGACAAAAATCACAATTAACAACCGTCGCTTAAACCGACTGGACTTTGAGAACAACATTCTTATCCCGATGAAAGGCGACCGCCTTGATGAGTACCGTGAAGAATACAACAAGATTCTTTTGGAAAAAGCGACAGGCGCAAACGCTATCGTGCAGGATAAGTATATGACGATTTCCGTCTGCAAGAAAAGTATTGAGGACGCACGGAACTATTTTGCTCGTGTGGGCGCAGATCTGATCGCTCATTTCGGCAGACTCGGCAGTAAGTGCGTGGAATTGGAAACAGACGAAAGACTGCGTATCTTCCACGACTTTTATCGTGTGGGTGAGGAATCCTCTTTCCACTTCGATATGAAGGAAACCCGTAAAAAGGGACATAGCTTCAAAGACTATATCTGCCCCGACTCAATGGAATTTGAAAAGGACTATTTCAAAATGGGAAACCGTTATGGGAGAGTCCTTTTTTTGCGTGAGTACGCTTCCTATATCAAGGACAGTATGGTGGCGGAGCTGACCGATCTCAACCGCAACCTGATGATGTCGATAGATGTTATTCCCGTTCCAACGGACGAAGCAGTAAGAGAAGCGGAAAACCGTTTGCTTGGCGTGGAAACGAACATCACTAACTGGCAAAGAAGGCAAAATTCCAACAATAACTTTTCTGCGACAGTTCCTTATGATATGGAGCAGCAGAAAAAGGAAATGAAGGAATTTCTCGATGATTTAACAACGAGAGATCAGCGAATGATGTTCGCCGTGATTACCTTTGTGCATACAGCGGATTCCAAAGAGCAGCTTGATAACGATACCGAAGCGTTGCTTACTACAGCGAGAAAACACCTTTGTCAGTTTGGCGTGCTGAAATTTCAGCAGGTGGACGGATTGAATACTGCAATGCCGTTTGGAGTACGAAAGATTGACACCTTCCGTACCCTCACAACTGAAAGTCTCGCCGTGTTTATCCCATTCAGGGTACAGGATATTTTCCACGAGAATGGTATCTACTACGGGCAGAATGTTATCAGCAAGAATATGATTATCGCCGACCGCAAACAGCTTTTGAACGGTAATTCCTTTATCCTCGGCGTATCCGGCGGCGGCAAGTCCTTTGCCGCAAAGGGAGAAATCGAGAATGTAATCCTTTCTTCGGAATCAGATGTTATCATCATTGATCCGGAACGAGAATATTCACAGCTTGTTAAGGCGCTCGGCGGCGAGGTAATCCATATTTCCGCCACTTCGCAAAATCACATCAACGCTATGGATATGACGAAGGAATACGGCGACGGGGCGAATCCGGTTATTTTGAAATCCGAGTTTATTATGTCCCTGTGCGAGCAGCTCATCGGTGGCAGCAACCTCGGCGCAAAGCAGAAGTCCATTATCGACCGCTGTACTGCCAGTGTGTACCGCACCTATCAGCAGAATAACTATCAGGGTGAAGTACCTACTTTGCAGGATTTCAGGGCGGAGCTTCTCAAACAGGACGAGCCGGAGGCGCAGGAAATCGCCCTTGCAATCGAACTGTTTACAAACGGCAGTTTGAACACCTTTGCGAAGCATACGAATGTGGATACCAATAATCGCCTGATTTGCTATGACATCTTAGATCTCGGCAAGCAGCTTATGCCTATCGGTATGTTGGTCGTTCTCGATTCTATTTTAAACCGCATTACGCAAAACAGGGCGAAAGGCAGAAACACCTTCATCTTTATTGATGAGATTTATCTGTTGTTCCAGCACGAATACAGTGCAAACTTCCTTTTTACCCTTTGGAAGCGTGTGCGTAAATATGGTGCGTATGCGACAGGCATTACACAGAATGTGGATGACCTTTTGCAGAGCCATACGGCAAGGACAATGCTCGCCAATTCCGAATTTATCATTATGTTAAATCAAGCGTCCACCGATAAGTTCGAGCTTGCCAAATTGCTGAATATCTCCGATCTTCAGATGTCGTATATCACGAATGTGGAAGCCGGACACGGACTTATCAAGGTGGGCAGCGCCCTTGTTCCGTTTGCCAATAAGTTCCCGAAGAACACTAAACTTTATAAATTGATGACAACCAAACCGGGCGAGAGCGCATAAGCTCTCGCTCTTTGTTTCAGAAAGGAAATGGCAATGAGAAAAAAGATTTGTATTGCGCTGATAGCGGCGTTTACCGTCCTGCTCGGTGTGAGCGGCTATTTTATTTTCAATCATTACAAGGAGGCGGAACAGCAGGCGCAAATGTACGATTCCCTCGTACAGATCGTAGAGGACAGTAAAACTGAGCCTGCCGAGCTGATTCCCTATTCGGAGGATAAGACAATCCTGCCGGAGCTTACCGAGCTGTATCAGCAAAACACTGATTTGGTCGGCTGGATTTGCGTGGAAGATACGAACATCAATTATCCTGTTATGCAGACGGTTGATAATCCGAATTACTATCTGAAGCGTGGATTTGACAGAGAGTACAGCTCTTATGGCTGCCCCTATGTGCAGGAGGACTGTGATGTTCTGAAACCATCGGACAATTTGGTGATCTACGGTCATCATATGAACAACGGCTCGATGTTTGCCGATCTTGAAAAATTCAAAGACAAGGATTTCTGGCAGGAACACAAAACAATTACCTTTAGTACCCTGACAGATAGAAACGAATACGAAATCCTTGCGGTTTTCAAAACCGTTGTCTACACCGACAGCCCTGAAGCTTTCAAATATTACCGCTTTACGGACGCTAAATCGGCTGAGGAATTTGCAGCTTATGTAAAAAAGTGCAAGGAGCTTTCCCTTTATGATACGGGTGTGTCGGCGGAGTATGGTGACAAACTGATTACTCTTTCCACCTGCGAGTATTCCCGCACAAACGGAAGGCTTGTTGTTGTGGCAAAAAAAGTAACAGAAAGCAGTGGTGATAATGCTCCCGCAAATGACGGGGCGGCAGAGATGCCGAGCTAACGCCCTGATAAAAAAGCTGTGCGCTAATTATGATGACGGAAACTGCCTGCTTCTTGATGACGGGGAAAGCTGCGTTTGCGTGCAGAGTATTTCCTACTCACTTTTATGCAAATATTTCCGAAATGCGGTACTTCCGGCAGATCCGTCTTTGGAAGCGGAGATACTCGGAACGCACCCCGACAGGTGCGTTTCCTGCGGCGCTCCCATTATCAGGCGTGGGAACAGAAAAAAGTATTGCGAGAAATGCGCCGAGATCGCATATAAAAAGCAGCAGGCAGAGTACGCAAGAAAAAAGCGTACAGAATCGAAAAATAGAGGGTAAAAAGTCCTTGATTTAAGCGGCTTTTCAGCCCTCACACTTTGAGGGGTAAGGTGTTTATACCTTTTCCCCTCTTTTTTTATCTCAAAGCGTCCACAAACGCTTGGAAAGGAGGTTTTCTATGCCTGATATTAAGACAAGGGATACCCTGAAAGGCACGATCAAAACGATTGATAAATCGGCGGTGGCTGCCGAGCGTATGAAATCTGCTTTTATCCAGACCAAAGAAAAAGCGGAACACTCTGTATCTGTTCCTGAAAGCAGTGCAGAGGAATACGCTTCTAACCGTCTGGAGAGCGGTATCGACCGAGTTTCCCACGACGCCATACACCAATTTGATAAGCAAGGTCGCAAAGGCGTTAAAGAAACAAAGCAGAACATAGCAAAGGCAAAGGACGGTATTCAGAAATTTAAAGAGAAGCGTGCGGCACAGTCGCTTCAGAAGCAAACGACTGGAACTGTCCGAAATAAAAGTATCAAAGCCGCCGAGCAAACACAAAAGACGGTTAAAGAGACAGCCCGTTCTGCCGGGAAAAAGACGATTAAGACAGTCGGGAAAGGCTCAGCGAAAACAGCGCAGAAAACGGTAAAAACCGCAGAGCGTACCGCCAAAACGACCGTCAAGACAGCGCAGCGTACCGCAAAGGCGGCGCAGAAAACAGCGCAGGCTACGGTCAGGGCTTCTCAAAGGGCAGTTCAGGCGGCACGGGCGGCTGCAAAGGCGGCAGTCGTTACAGCGAAAGCGATAGCGCTTGCGGTCAAGGCGATTATCGCCGGAACAAAGGCGTTGATTGCCGCAATCGCCGCAGGCGGCTGGATAGCGGTTTTGGTCATTATTGTGATTTGCCTGATCGGTATGCTTCTCGGATCAGTGTTCGGTATCTTTTTCTCAGGCGAGGATTCCGGCACGGGTATGAGTATGCAGACCGTTGTGCAGGAAATCAATACCGAATACGATACCAAACTGCAAGAGGAGAAAAGCTCGGTATCCTATGATGTTCTTGAAATGAGCGGCAGCCGTGCCGTTTGGAAAGATGTGCTGTCGGTTTATGCAGTTAAAGTAAACACCGATCCGGATAATCCCCAAGAGGTTGCGACGATGGACGAATCGAAAAAACAACTTCTCACGGACATCTTTTGGGAGATGAACGAAATAAGCTCCAGCACCGACACCAAAACCGAGACGGTCATTACCGAAACCGATGACGGTCACGGAAATATCGTGGAGACGGAAAGCACGGTCACGCAAACTTATCTGTATATCACGGTCAGTCATAAAACCGCCGATGAGATGGCGGCGCAGTATGGATTTAACGAGGAACAGAAAGAGTATCTTGCAGAGCTGCTTGCCGATGAAAACAATTCGCTGTGGTCGCAGGTACTTTACGGGATTACGGGTACAGACGATCAGATCGTAACCGTTGCGCTTTCCCAAATCGGGACGATGGGCGGCGATCCGTACTGGTCTTGGTACGGTTTTAATTCCCGTGTAGAGTGGTGCGCTTGCTTCGTTTCGTGGTGCGCTAACGAGTGCGGGTATATCGACGCTGGCGTGATTCCGAAATATGCAGGCTGCGTCAACGGCGTACAATGGTTTAAGGACAGAGGGCAATGGCTGGATAACAGCGCAGAGCCTACGCCGGGTATGATTATCTTCTTCGATTGGGCGGACGAAAGCGGTCAGGACGGATTATCCGACCATACGGGTATCGTCCAAAAAGTGGAAAACGGCAGAGTTTACACGGTCGAGGGCAACTCCGGGGATTCTGTTCGTCAGAACAGTTATCCGGTTGGATATTATGAGATACTCGGCTACGGTGCGCCTGCCTATTGATCGGAAGGTAAAAACGAGCCGCTTGTTTAAAATGCAGGCGGCTTGATTACATAAAAGCAAATGTCTTATTGGAACAAAAAAGACTGATTGGAGCTGAAAGCTGTTATCTTTTTTGTTATAATGTCTCTGCAAGCGCCAAAAGAAGGCGCTATAATAAAAGCATAAGGTTAGCTGTGGCTAACAAGAAGGAGGAAAAAACAATGTCTGATGTGAGTATTGACAGAAAAATGAAAGGAAAAGACCTTATTACAATAGGTATTTTTTCCGCAATCTATTTTGTCATTAACTTTGCATTTATGCTTCTTGGAGGCATACACCCTGTTCTATGGATGTTAATGCCGGGGCTTATTGCTCTATTTGCGGGTATTCCATTTATGCTAATGGTCGCAAAAGTACAGAAACCGGGAGCTGTTTTTTTGATGGGGCTTATCACTGCTCTAATCTATTTTGCTACGGGACAGTTTACACTTGTGATTTTGATTTCTATGGCTTCTACCTGTATTCTGGCTGAAGTTGCTCGTGCGGTTACCAAATATAATAGTTTTAAGGGAAATTCTATTGCATATGCAATTTTTTCATTGGGTATGGTTGGCTCGCCCCTTCCGATTTGGTTATTCAAGGCGGATTTTTTGGCTCAGATCACGGAACAAGGGATGACTGCTGATTATGTTGCAGCAGTGGAGGCTATTTCTTCCAATTATATGTTGATTGTTCTGTTTGTTGCCCCTATTATCGGTGGTATTG
>OJOE01000247.1_pt1 | contig 35046 bp, 29 predicted proteins | sample 1598191 | NCBI WGS metagenome assembly OJOE01 (sample SAMN03922463, study PRJEB24848) | human gut metagenome | isolation source: stool sample | host: Homo sapiens | place: Germany | collected 2009-11
AGGCTCCGGAGGCCGCCGGACAGGAGTAGCAGTTCAGCCCCGGCACGCAGACGGTCTTCCCCGCCCCCTGATACAGTCCGCCCTTGAGAAAGTTCGGCAGATGCAGGTTGGTCAGCAGCGTCGCCCCCGCCTGAATCCAGCCCCGGAAGCGGGACAGCACCTGAGATACGCCACATTTCTCAAATGCATCGATGAGCTCATTCTCAATGCTCTCCATCAGTGCAAAGCAATCGCTGTAATGGGCATAGAAGGTGGCACGGTTAGATGTCAACCATCCGCCATTCGGCCTTGCTTGAGATCAGCTCCGTGTAGTAGCGGTTTTGGGCCGCAAAGGAATTGAGTTGATCCTCGGAGTCCGAGCTGACACGAGTATGCATATCAACATGATTAGCGCAATCAGCAACCAAGGGAAACTGCATTTCCTTCTTTACTCCGATGCTATTGATTCAGACCGTCTAATTTCTTTCATGAATGCCATCATAAAAACAGCCGCAGGAAGACGTGTATATCTGATACTGGATAACCTGAAGGTACATCACAGCAATAAGGTATCGGCTTGGGCCAAAGAGCATGAAGCTCAAATCCGCCTGTTCCACTTGCCACCATATTGCCCTGAATACAACCCTGATGAATATCTCAACAATGACTTGAAGCGGAATCTGGGGACACAGGCGATGGTTAAGACAGTCCAGGAATTAGAAGAGAATGCAACGGAAGTGCTGAACCAGTTTTCAGCGGACACTGAGCATGTGAAGTCCAATTTTGACCACCCGAAGCTCAAACCTTACAAGCTGGACTGATTTGTGATTATTTTATTGCCGGAGTAATAATATCAATATCGAAAAATCTGCGCCGTTGGGTGCGTTAGGGGGCTTGCGTTGTGGGCTTAAAGGATAAAATGATTAAAAAAGCGGCAGAAATAGAGGAAAGACGGCCCCAATTTACTCCGCTGGAACTGAACGAGGGCAATGTCCAGGCCATCTTCAATCGGTGCCTGCGGAAAGAGGACAGTAAAGAAATCACAAGAACAACGCTGTTCTCCCGTGTTCTTGGATATGCTCCGGAAGATGAAATCGAAATAGCATTTGATAAAAATGTACTATTAGAGAATGAAAAGAATATAAGATACTTATATGGCCAGCTGAAAGTTGTTCACACAGCTGAAAGTAAAACCAACTGCTTATCCTTAAATGATTTTAAGACCGCCTATCAGGGTACCATTTGGGCCCAAAGTAAATCCAGCTTATTGGAATTACTATATTTAGGTTGTAATAGTGCTTTGGGGTTAGGTTATCGATTTAGTAAAAAATATAATGATACCACAATAATCAGCAGTGACATTACCCCCACCCTCTCCCCGAAAGACCCCGCCTTCCCCGCATGGTGGGAGACCCACAAGTCCGAGTGGGAAGCGTAAAACCAAACAAAGCCGCAAGCCCCACGGGGTTCAACTCCCGTGGGGCTTGTTTTCGTCAATCGCCGCATATGACGCCTGCACGGACCGCACTGCGTTACGCACACCGGCCATTGGCCGGCACGATCCTGTTCCGTGCTTTGCCGTTATGGGCCGATCCGCGTGGGGCGGAAAGCGTCCGGTCAGGCCTTTTTCTTTTCGAATTTCTCACCGGGGCAGCGGCACAGGGGGCAGATATAGCCCTCCGGAATGACCTCGCCGGTGTAGTGATAGCCGCAGATGGGGCAGATCCAGCCCTCGTCCTCCGCCATGGTGCGATATACGGTGGCGGTGGGAGGCGGCGCGAAGGAGCCTTTCTGCAGGAACTCGTCCATGGTCATCAGGCGCGCGTCGCTGAGGACCTCGCCCTCCACGGCGTCGCAGATGAACAGGTAATAGTTCTTCACAGGAACGGTCTCCGTGACCTTCAGGCTGACCCAGGCGGCCATATTATCGGTCAGGTAGGGGTTCCCGGCGGCATCCTGACGGAAGTTCAGCCCGGCGAATTTGTCCACGATGCGGCCGGATTTATGGCCGAAGGTCTTCAGCAGCTCCTTGTCGGCATCCTGGCCCACCATGGAAACGGCCAGCGTGCCCGTTTTCAGCAGCGCGTCGCAGGTGCGGTTGTCCCGGTTGAGGATCACCGCGCACTTGCGGGGATTCCCGCTGGTGATCTGGGAGAAGGAGCTGATGAGGCATCCATAGTTGCGGCCCTCTTCCGCGACTGCCGCGATATACAGGCCATAATTCAGCTTTTCAAATACATTGCGATCCATAAAATATCTCCTTTCTTATAGTGGTTTTTATTTGCATTATACACTTCTTTTTGGCAAAACACAAGCGGAAATTGTCTGCCTCCCCGCGCGGCAAGTTTTAATATGTAATTGCAGGGTACGGAAGTCCGCACGGCGCTCTGTGCCCTGCAAATTTTATACAACGAAAGGCTTGTACAGCGATGAAAATAATTGGTTTCCGCAAAAGTAGTTTTAAGGGTAATGACGGCACGGTTGTTTCCGGTGTGCATCCAGGCCCTTTTCTTCTGCTTATCCAGTATCACGAAACCCTCATTTAAGAATGTAGTTTCAAGGAAACTCAGGATCACTTCCTTGTGTATTTTGCAGCTTTTTGCGCAAAAAAGAAAGGATTCCAAGCATTTCTGCTCAGAATCCTTACACTTGTCATACCTCAACACTATAGATTTTTTTCGAAATTTACTTTCAAAAAATTGTCGTATGACGGCAAGAAAACCTTGACGTGCAATGCTCACTTGTCTTTCGGTTTTTCCTTTGTGTCGGAGACTGCGCCCTCCAGCAGGTCCGTTACGACTTGATTGAGCTGTGCGGCGTTCTTGGGTGTGATGACAGGAACACCCGTGCGCTCCTCCACTGCTTTCCGGGCAATTCCAGCGGCCTCACCGCCTTCACGAGCGACTGCCATATTCTCCGAAAATGTACTCGGTGCTTTCTGCTTGGATATCTCCGTAGTAGTGGCCTCCGCCAGCATGTTCAGTACCAGTTCCAGCGTGGTCATGTTATCACGAAGATTTTCCTTTTTCAAACCCTTCAGATTTTTGTACTGCCGGGTGGACATGCCAGACCATGCGCGGGATATCTCATCCGTGAGGATGGCATACTCTACGCCCTTCTGCACACCGCGGGCATCCCATTCATCGGTCAGTTCTTTACGGACCTGGATGGCCTGCAGCCGCTGGTTGATCCACTCACGGCTGTACCCCTTCTTGAGATAGGTTTCCAAAGCCCGGTCAATGGTCAGTTCCGGGTCGATGGCCTCCTCGATGCGCTCTCGACCGACCTGCGCCAGCCACAGCTTGAACGGCTCCGCTTTCGGGGAGGGAATGGACTGGATGATTCGGAGAAGCTGCTCGGTGTCGGCTACATCAGTATTATAGCGCTTCCCATCTTTGGGAGATCTCATTTTCAGTTGCTGACAATTTGTCAGCAACTGATCTGCCCCTTCTTCTTTAAGACGCTGCTTCAGTTTTGCCCAATAGTTACTTGCACCGCGCTGATCCGGCTGATCAGTCAACACAGCTACCACATCAACGATAGAAAAGTACCATTCTTCCTTTTCTTCATCCCATGCGGTGCGAATGCGCTTGTCTTCGAACAGTTGAATCTTATCGTTGTGTGCCATTCGAATCACCTCATTCTGTCATAAATTCTTTCAGAAGTCCTTGGCAGCCCGCCAGTACATCCCGCCAGGTTGCCTCGAAGTCGTCGGTGTACCACGGGTCTGCCACATTGCCGGGGCGGGCAGTGTGGTCCATCAGGAGGGACATCTTGCCGGCAAAGTCGCCGCCGCAGATGCGGTACATATTCCGCAGGTTCGCGCTGTCCATGCCGATCAGGAGATCGTATTCGTCGTAATCCCGATTTGTCAACTGCCGTGCAGCATGGCCTTCGCAGGAGATCCCATGCTCGGCCAGCTTGCGCCGTGCCGGAGGATAGACCGGGTTGCCGATCTCCTCCCGGCTGGTGGCTGCCGATTCGATATGAAACCGTGATGCCAGCCCGGCCTTCTTTACCAAGTCCTTCATCACAAACTCGGCCATGGGGCTGCGGCAAATATTGCCGTGACAAATAAACAGGATCTTCTTCATACTGCGTTCTCTCCGAATTCTCATCGTTGTCCTCATTATACCACGCATCGACCTTTTCGTCGAGAACACTTTCCAGATGTGCGAAATTCTCGATCATTCGCAGAAGCTCCGACTTGGATAGCTTCTGTGCAGCGGCCTTCCGGATGTACCAACAGCGTTCCTCTGCGGTCAACTCCGCCTCCATGATCACGACGTTCTGCGTCCAATTCAGGCAAAGCGCTTCGCCAAGCAATTCCGGCGTGCCGCTACACAACTGCCAGAAATCCCGCATCCGGCGCACATTGCGTGGAGAGAAGCCGGTCATATCCGGGTGCTGTTCTCTCAGGAACTCCGCAGTGGCCACCGCTGCGCCCTTTTCCGAGCGGGCGCAGACGATCTTACCGATCTCGCAGTGCAGCTCCATCTGCGGCAGATCCGCGTCCATGGTAGCTTCCAGTGCGGCAAACATTGCGCTGTAATCCACAGCTTTTCGAATATTCATAGCTTCTCCTTTCCGGCGCACAGCGCCTGATTCAACGCTCAAAGCAGAGAAAAGCACGGTGACATCGCCGTGTTTTTCTCTGCTTTGACCTGTTTTAGTACATGATTTTCTGACGAATCTCTATGCCGCCCTTCAGCGTTACTGCGATCTCATCCTTGGAGAGAACTTTGACTGTCTCCACCAGTTGTCGAACGGCGCTCTCGTCCCACTCCGTAATGTGGAGGCGATGCGTTTTCCAAAGTCTGTGCGGCATCCATGATGCGCTGGTTGGCTTTTGCCTGTTCGTTGTTATTGACCGTGAGCATCTCCATGCGCTTGAGCACAGAGTAAAAGCTGTTGATCTCCTGCATCTGGCAGTCGGCTTTGACTGCGTCGCCAATCTCCAGCGCCTCCAGCAGCTCCATGCAGTGGGCGTACTGGTCATGGGGGATGGGGAATGGGATGGTCGCCACGCCATATTCTGGGTGATACGGATTGCCAAGCACCGCCTGTATCATCATGTTATATCAGCTCCTTTTTCCAAATTCAAAACCACATCTCCGTACTTGGCCATCAGCAGTGCGCCGGTAATCAGGTGGAACGCCTCATCTGTGACCACTTCCGGAGACGCAAGGTCCGCAAGAGTAATATTGCAGCAGCCGACCGCAATGGCCTTCGCCGCCTGGTATACGCTGTATAGCTCCGGCTCGATCCCTCCGAGGCGGACGCTTTGGAAGTCAAAGCCGTCATTCCCGCATTTCCAGACCATCCTGCGCCAAAGGCTCTCGTATGCCGTGAGAAGGAAGAGGGCAGCTTTGTTCCGGTCGGACAAGCGCCAGCAGCGCTCTCGCCAGTGTGTCCATCTTCGCCGGTGGGCATCTGACAGGAAGAATTGAGGTTTCCGTTCTCTGAATTGCTGATGCATCCGTTTTCGGAGCTGTGGCCCCATAGAGAGTGCGAAGCAGTCCCGCACAAACTCATTCAGCTCCAGTACACCTGCTTCGATCCGTTCCTCTAGACAGGTGCATTCATACAGGCGGCACGGATGCTTGCGGTCATAGTTCTGGCAGTATTCGCACGCCACATCTTCGGGCGTGTAACGAAATGGGCTGCGGTATATCCCACCGCCTCGGGGCTTTTGACCGGGCTGAGACATCATCAACTGCTCCAACGCCTGCAGCGGCGTGTCTCGCATGAAATAGCGCGGCATAAGTGAACTCCTCTCTGAAACAAAAAAATGGCCGGAATCTTATTGCTAAGACTCCGGCCCACAAAATATTAACGCTACAACCAGCGCCCTTTTTGAAATGAAAAAGGGCGCCGCTTTCTCAGTCCGTCAGGACCAACAAAACGACGCCCAAATCTTTGTGATTCTTTTTTAAGAAAAATACCGCTGCCAGCCAGAAAAATCGCCGCTCAAAAAGGGCGCTGGCTGAATATATCTGCCAGAAGGGAGAAAATGCCCGGTTCGAATCGGGGCAGACGCTCTGAAACAGCGATTTGCATCTATGGTTTGAAAGAAGAAATCCGGGCCCGAAAAAGCCCGGAAACGGTTGATGCGCCTGGCTTTTCGCCAGACGCATCTATACCGTTTCGTTAATATGGAGGTGACACCCAGATTTGAACTGGGGAATGAGGGTTTTGCAGACCCTTGCCTTACCACTTGGCTATGTCACCATATAAGAGAAACGACTTTTTGGGGCCGTTTCTCTGTTTGGAGCGGGCGACGAGGCTCGAACTCGCTACCTCGACCTTGGCAAGGTCGCGCTCTACCAGATGAGCTACGCCCGCGTATGGCGCCGGTATTCCAGCACCATGGTGCCTCCGGTCGGAGTCGAACCAACGACACGCGGATTTTCAGTCCGCTGCTCTACCAACTGAGCTACAGAGGCAAATGGCGACCAAGATGGGGCTCGAACCCACGACCTCCAGCGTGACAGGCTGGCGTTCTAACCAACTGAACTACTTGGCCAAATGAAATTTGGTGGGAACAACTGGACTCGAACCAGTGACCCCCTGCTTGTAAGGCAGGTGCTCTAACCAGCTGAGCTATGCTCCCGTCCTTGCCGCACACATTAGTACCGCGGCGACAAGAGAGATTATACTAAATATAAGCCAGACTGTCAACACCAAATTTCAATTTTTTTACTATTTTTTTCGGGCGTCCGCGGCCAGCTGCTCCAGCTGCTGGCGGTCGAAGTCATACACCGCGTCGCAGAACTGGCAGGTCATGTGGCAGGAGCCCTGCTCCCGCAGGATGCCCTCCAGCTCGTCGGCCCCCAGGGACAGCAGCGCCCGCTCCACCCGCTGGCGGCTGCAATAGCACTTGTAGCTCACCGGGCAGGTCTCCAGGATCTTCAGCTCAAAATCGGACATCACCGTCCGCAGCAGGTGCTCCGGGTCCGGATCCCGGTCCAGGATGGCGGACACCGGCCCGGCGGCCATGATGCCGCCCTCCACCTTGGCGATGGTGTCCTCCCCGGCGCCGGGCATCAGCTGGATGAGATAGCCTCCGGCGGCCTTGACGCTGTGATCCCGGTCCACCAGCACCCCCAGGGCGCAGGCGGTGGGAATCTGCTCCGACTCCACGAAATAACCGGCAATATCCTCGGCGATCTCGCCGCCCATCAGGTCCACAGTGCCCACATAGGGCTCCTTCATGTGCAGGTCCTTGATGACGGTGATGGTGCCCTCGCCGCCCACGGCGCCGCCTACGTCCAGCTTGCCGTCGTCCCGCAGGGGCAGGTCCACCTGGGGATTGGCCACATAGCCCCGGACGCTGCCCTCGGCGTCGGACACCGCCAGCACCGTGCCCAGAGGGCCGCCGCCCTTGATCTGCAGGGTCAGGCTGGCCCCCTGGCCTTTCAGGGCGTTGCCCATCATGGACGCGCCGGCCAGGGCCCGGCCCAGGGCCGCCGTGGCCACCGGGCTGGCGTGATGAATCTGCCGGGCCCGCTCGGTAAGCTCCCGGCTGCAGATGGCTGCGGCCTGCACCAGGCCGTCGGTGGAAATCGCTCTTACAATATAATCGCTCATGCTTACAAAACCTCTTTTATTTGCGAATGCAGGTGAAATACACCCGGTCCTCACCGGGTACGGGGCGGCGCAGCTTCCCGTCGCCCCAGGTGCGCACGTCGGCAAAGCCCGCCTCCTCCAGCCACCGTGTCAGCTGCTCCACGGGGTAGCCCCGCTGGCGGTGCAGCTCGAAGCTGCGGTCCCAGGATCCGTCCTCCGCTAAGGTGAACAGGTCCATATAATAGGTACACAGCCCCCGGCGATACTCGGTGCGCCACACGCAGTAGGTGTCCTCCGTCTCGTCCAGGAACACCTGTCCGTCCAGGGCGGCCAGCCGCTCCGGCAGCCGCACGTCGAAGGCCAGCAGGCCCCCGGGGCTGATGAACAGGTGCAGCCGCTGAAAGGTCCGCTGCACGTCCCGGGGATTTGTCAGATAGTTCAGGCTGTCCAGGCAGCAGATGGCGGCGTCCACGGTGCCGTACAGGTCCAGCCGGGGCATGGACTGGTGCAGGAACAGGGGCGGGACCTCCGCCGGGGCGCTTTTCTCCCGGGCGGCGGCCAGCATCTCCTCGGATCCGTCCACGGCAATCAGCTCATAGCCCCGCCCGGCCAGCAGCCAGGTCATGGACCCGGTGCCGCAGGCCAGGTCCAGCACCGTGTGCACCGGGATGCGGCTGCGGCGGAACAGCTTTTCCAGAAAGTCCGCCCGCTTTTCATACCCCACGTCCCAGGTCAGCTCATCATAGGCCCCGGCCAGCTGCTGGTAGCTGCTCATTTGTCCTCCTGCTCCTTCATGCGCTCCAGCACGTTCTCGTACCCTCCCGCGCCGTTGAGCAGGGACCGGTTCACCCGGCTGATGGTGGCGCTGGAGGCGCCGGTTTTCTCCAGAATATCGCTGTAGAGCATCCCGTCGTTGAGCAGGGTGGCCACTTCGTACCGCTGCTCCATGGACCGCAGCTCGGAAATGGTGCACAGGTCCTGGAAGAAGTTATAGCATTCCTCTTCGTTTTTCAGGGTCAGGATCGCACGGTACAGCAGGTCGCTTTTTTCCTTCTGGGCAATCTTGGATTTCGCCGCTCTTACCATAATTGTTTTTCCTCCGTTTCCAAAAAACGTAGTATTTGTTTTCCTCGGGTAGTCATTTTACCATTTTAACCTATAAAAGTAAACCGTTTATGCAAAATTTTTTTGCAAATTTTACGGTTTGTTCACACTCTCCTCCGGCGCTGCCCGATAACGCTCCCGGGAGCGTTACCGGGTACTTTGCGTTCTGGCGTCTTAAATCCTACCAACCTACCATGCTGACGGTAACGGTTTTTGCGCGCTATTTCGTCCCGTCTTAAAATTTTCATCATATTGTCGACCCTTTTTGCGATAAATTCCGGTAAAATCGTCTGTTTTCGATTTTCTTCACGAGAAATCTTTACGCCATCGGGGCAAATCTTTATGAACTATTTATGAATGCGGACTATTCGTTGTCACCATTTTCACGAAATTTGTGCTATACTCACTGCATAAACCAGAGCTGTCCGGGAGCTCTGAAAATCGCAAAACGACTATGAAGGAGTGTGTGTTTGTGGCAACATTTATCATCGGTCTTGTGATCCTGTTCGGCGGCGCTGCGCTGTACGGACGCTTCTGCGAGAAGGTTTTCGGGCCTGACGACCGTCAGACCCCGGCCTATGCCAAGCAGGACGGCGTGGACTTCATTCCCATGCAGGGCTGGAAAAACAGCCTGATTAACCTGCTGAACATCGCCGGCACCGGCCCCATCCTGGGGCCCATCCAGGGCATTCTGTTCGGGCCCATCGCATTTATCACCATCCCCATCGGCAACGTCATCGGCGGCGCCATGCACGACTATTTCTCCGGCATGATCTGTCTGCGCGACGGCGGCACCCAGATGCCCCAGATGATCAAGCGCTATTCCAATAAGGGCATTTTCAACGTATACAACGTGTTCTGCTGCCTGCTTCTGCTGCTGGTGGGCGCTGTGTTCGTTTATACCCCCGGCGACATTGCCGCCACCTCCGTGTTCGGCTTCGACGGCAAGCCCACCTCCATCTCCACCTGGATCATTTACGGCGTGATCTTCCTGTATTACCTGATCGCCACCGTGTTCCCCATCGACGCCATCATCGGCCGCATTTACCCCATCTTCGGCGCGATCCTGCTGTTCTCCGCTGTGGGTGTGTTCATCGGCATGTTCGTCAAGGGCTACCCTCTGCTGAACGTGTGGGACGACTGGTCCTCTCCCATCCTCCAGCTCACCGGTGCTGACGGCGCGGTCAAGAGCTTCACCTATGCCGACTACTTCAAGGGCGGCCACTTCCTGCCGATCTTCTTCGTTACCGTGGCCTGCGGCATTCTGTCCGGCTTCCACTCCACCCAGACGGCTATCATCTCCCGCACGGTGAAGAACGAGCGTCAGGGCCGCATGACCTTCTACAACATGATGATCCTGGAGGGCTTCATTGCTATGGTGTGGGCCGCCGGCGCTATGGGCGTGTACAATCTGGCTCTGCAGGAGCCCAACGCCTCCCTGGCCACCGGCACCATCGGCGTGGTGTGCAAGGATATCCTGGGCCCCGTGGGCGGCATCATCGCCCTGGTCGGCGTCATTGTTCTGCCCATCACCTCCGGCGATACCGCTCTGCGTGCTCTGCGCCTGTCCCTGGCGGAGACGTTCCACCTGGACCAGTCCACCAACGGCAAGCGTATGCGTCTGGCCATCCCCGTGTTCGTTCTGGCCGCCGCCATCATCGTGTTCGCCAAGTTCAACAAGGACGGCTTCAACATTCTGTGGCGCTACTTCGCCTGGTCCAACCAGACTCTGTCCCTGTTCGCCTTCCTGTGCATCACCGTGTGGCTGTTCGAGAACGGCAAGGGTAAGTTCGCGTGGATGCCCCTGATCCCCGGCGCGTTCTACGCCTTCATCTGCTCCACCTACATCGCCAATGCCCACATCGGCTTCAACATCCCCTGGACCGCCTCCTACATCATCGGCGTGGTGTTCGCCATCGCCTATGTGGTGGCTCTGTGCCTGTATGGCAGAAAGCGCGGCGCGGCTGTGAAGCTGAAGATGAACAAGTAACTCCTTTTTTCTCCTGAAAGCATTCATAGCCAAAGGCCCCCGGCGAAAAGCCGGGGGCCTTTGGTCAACTTGTCAGAAAGCCTCGCAGAGTTTGCCGCCCGCAGGCGGCAAATCAAATGCAATCCATTTTCGCCCGGGGCGTGTACCTGGGCGAAAATTCTTCTCAGTCTGCAAGTGTGGAACTTGTTCGCCCCTGGCGAACAAATTATGCGCGCGGCAGACTGCAAGCCTTTTGTCCAAAAAGGGCTTTGCCCTTTTTGGACAGTCTCAGCCAAAAGCCCCCGGCGAAAAGCCGGGGGCCTTTGGTCATGTTCAAGGCGCAGTGACGGCTTGCAGCGCCTTGAAACATTTTGGCGGATATGATATAATTAACTCCATCTATACACACTTTTGTCGGGAGGTTTCCCATAGAACCCCGCCGGGACGAACCCGTAAGAAAAACAGAAGGGAAGGCTGAACCATGCAAAACAAACCGATTTCTGATCTGGTGGCAGCGTTTGACCAACAGTCGGACAGGGTCAGGGCCTGTCTGACGGACCTGCTTGGCACGGTGGGGGAGGGACGCGTCCCGTCCCGGGAGGCCATGTCCGGCCTGGACAGCTCCGTGGCGGAGCTGCGCACAAGATACGACGCGGTCTATGCCATGACCCGGGATACCGTTTCGGCCGGGGAGCTTCCCCAGGACGGCGCGCCGGTGGGAGAGCTTGCCGACGCCGTGGAAAACTGCCGCGCCCGGTATCTGGAACGGCAGCTGAAGCGTGCGGCGGACATCCTGGAAAAATTCACCGGCGTCAGGTCCCTGATCCGGGAATACGCGGCCGCGCTGGCTCCTTATCAGGCCGCGGCGGCTGCGCTGCTGGACGAGCTGGCGGAGGACACGGTGGAGGAGCTGTTTCCCCGGACCCAGGGACCCCAGCTGTTCCTGCAGGCGGTGGAAACGGAGAGCATGCACAGCCCCGCAGGAACCGAGCTGATGAAGAAGGTCCAGGAGCACTATCCGGACATGGCGATCACCATCGGCCTGGCCACCCGTCAGTTTTATCTGGACGACCGGGCCGCCCCGGAGACTGTCCCGGAGGCCGTGCCGGAAGAAGCGCCGGAGAATGCCCCGGAGGCCGTGCCGGAGGAGATTCCTGCGGAAGCACCGCCCGCTGACGAGGAAGTCCCCGAAGCGGACGGACAGGAGGCTGCGGAACTGTTGCCGATCCGGAACCAGGTGAAAACCGGGGCCCCCGGCGCATCGACCTTCAGGAAAGAGGTGGAGCGGCTTCGCCGGAGCTATCCGGAGGTCAGCGTGATCCTTCCCATATTCACCAACCTGGGGGTCATGTCCAAGATGCAGATCTTCGGTATGGGCGTCGCCATGGACTGCTTCCTGGACGACGACGCCGAGGAACGCGTGGGGCTGGCGGTGGATATGCTGACCGACAAGGGCTATCTGGCCGAATTTGAGGCGGACGGTACGGCCTGGTACTGCCTGCCGTCCTACAGCTGGGGCTGCATGCAGAAGGAGAGCATCCGGCAGGACCGGCGGCTGATGGCTCTTTCCGTGGGAAATGCCCGGCTGTTTGCCGACACGGAGATAAGCGCCGGCGACGCCCGGCTGCTGGGCATCCATAACGACGTTCTGCTGGCGTATCTGCTTACCCAGCGGGCAAGCCTTTCCGCCCCGGAGTATGAAAAGGTCAAACGGTCCATCCGGTGGTGCGGCGACCATTACCAGGCCGCGTGCTATGTGGACGGCGCTCCCCAGACCGCGTACCTGGCGGTGCTGTCCGATGACGACCGAGGGAAGGACGGCGTGATCGACGCACGCCATATCCAGGCAAAGTACATCGTTCTGGCCGCCCGCAGGGAGCAGCTGGGCACGGTTCTTTTCCATCCCGCCTGCGAAAAGGTGATCGTCACGGAGGGCGTCCGGCCCTATTTCTGCGACCCGGACGGGAGCCTGTCCCAGCAGATGGACCAGGCCGACGCGGCCAGGGAAGCGGCAGCCGAGGATGCGGAACCGGATGCGCCCGAAGCGGAACCGGAGGAGACCGGCCAGGAACCGGAGGCCGCCTCTCCCGCCGGGGAGCCGGAGGATATCCCCGCCGACGCCCCCGCCGATACCCCTGCCGCACCCGAAGCCCCGGAGGATACGCCTGCCCCGGCCGCGGAGGCGCAGATGGAGGAGCCGTCCGGCGGGCTGACGCCCCGGGCGCTGCTGGAACGGAAGCGCACGCCCGGTGACGACGAGTTCTGCGGGCTGATCCATGAGCTTCTCAGCACCGAGGTCCCGGAGGACCAGCTGACCGGCGCCGTCGTGAACGCCGTGCTGCTGGCCAGAGGCGCCGGACTGGCGGATGACCGCCCCGCCGCCCGGCTGCTTTCGGCCCAGGTGCGTCTGGCGTCCATGCTGATGCCGGAGGAGTGCAGCTACAGCTCCGAGTGCCTGGCCCGGGTGTTCGGCGGCGTGGAAGCGGAGCTGCCCGCCCTGACGCTGGCCGCGTATATGTACGCCCTGCTGACCCCCGCCGTGACCTATGACTTCGGCCTGAAAGCGAAGACGGAGCAGTTTTTGTGGGATTTCGATGACTATTTCGGGGAACTGACGGCCTTCAAGGCGCTGTTCAACCAGCTGATGCGCGTGCGGGAGGTGAAGGTGAGCGGTTTCACGCCTGCCGTTATCGCCCTGCTGGGCAACGAGGCCGAAAACGAGCGGTTCAGAAGGACCCTGTGCCGGGAGGCCAATGCCAATCTCACCGTGAATACCCCCAAAACCAGAATGAAAGCCCTGCCGATCCTGTACAACTCCGAATTCGGGATCGGAAGCGACCTGTACCAGTGCATGGAGATCATCGCCCAGGGCAGGAACGACGGGGACGCTCTGGAGTGGGTGGAAACGGTGCTTTCCGAATACTGCGAGGCGGAGGACGGAGAATACCGCATTGCGGAGCACAAGGTGGACGACCGCCTGAACCGGGCCTGGGACGATGCCAACCCCAAGACCAGGTTCCGGCTTGAATATGACGCCCGGGACCTGGCCCTGAGGCAGTACCGCCAGCGGCTGGAGATCATGGTCCGCTGGGTCGAGCACATCCGCAGCGGCATGGGCGGCAGGCAGGAGCTGGAGCGCCTGCGGGTCCTCCGCCGGGATATCCTGGCCCTGATCGCCGACATCCGGGAGGACCGCTCCTGGAGAGGGGTGAAGGACGCCAATATCCTCGCCTGGCTCCTGACCCATATGGAGAGCTATCTGACCGACACGCTTTCCGACCTGCGGATCTATTCCGATCTGCTGTATACCGGCGTGTTCTCCCTGTCTCCGGGGGGCGTGCCGGAGATCGACGCCTCCCTGGGGAATCTGAAATACTACGAGGTGTGGCGCAATGCCCTGCGGCACATGATCGCGCCCAGAAGAAGCCTGGAGGAGATCACGGCGGAGATCCTGGGCGAAACGGCCGACGGGGATGCGGGACTCAAGGATAACCTGCGTCAGCTGTCCCTGCTGGGGCAACTGGCCGGAACGGATGACGAGGTGTATGCCGTTTCGGACGCCCAGGCCAGGGAGGCCGCCGATTACGCCAACATCCGCACGGAGCGGTTCAGGGACGCTCTGGAGCTGGCCTATACCTATAACCAGATCAACGAGACCGAGAAGGAAAACCTTGCCGGCATCATGAACCAGTACAAGGGCGCCTTCTATGAGATCGGCGACTTTGCCGCCTGGCGGCGCTTCCTGGAGGCTCTGGAGGAGCAGATCCGGGAGCTTGCCGACGGCCGGAAGGCCCGGCTGCGCTCCCGTCTGGACGGCGCCCTGGCCAGGTACGGTACGTCGCCCCTGCTGCAGGAGGCGGAGCGCCTGCTGGAGCAGGAGTCCAACTTCGCCGTGGCGGAGGAGTACCTCAACCGCGCCGAGACCGGCGAGTGCGAGCTGGATGACGCGCTTCTGCATGACAACGACTATTTCAGCGATTTCCTGACCCCGTCCGTTTATGACCCGCTGCTGCAGGAGTGCATCCGGAGCAAGGGCAGAAATCTCAAGACCTTCGGCTGGAATTACGTGGAAAAGCAGCTTCCCCGGGACTGGACCGCCCGTCTGCGGGACAGCAGCCGGGCCCTGGTGTCCAACTGGCCTGCCCGCAGGGATATGGCCTCCCCGGCCCAGGTGCAGGGCCTGCTGAAGGGCCTGGGCATCGACGCCGGCGGGGCCGTGAAGGCCATGGGGAGACGGGAGGAAATGTGGCAGGTGACGGTCAGGCCCACGGCCCGGAGCCTGGCCGACTATCTGCACCCCATTGCCGCCTTCGGCACGCAGATGAAGTCGCCGCTGCAGGTGATCTTCCTGTATGGCAGCCATACGCCCCAGCAACTGGTGGACACGGTGACGTCCCTGAACCTGGGCACCATGTCCATCGTGTTCATCGACCAGCCCATTGATGCCGCCGCCCGGCGCTATATCGGCGAAATCTTCCATACCCAGAAAACCGGGCAGAATCCCTTCCTGCTGGTGGACCAGGTGCTGCTTTTGTACCTTGCCATGCACCAGGAGACGGAGCGCCTGCCGGCTATGCTGAAGTGCACGCTACCGTATACCACCTATCAGCCCTTTGTCAGAGACGGCGGCTCCACGGCCGACGAGATGTTCTGCGGCCGGGCCACGGAGCTGGCCACCATCATCGATCCCAACGGCGCCTGCGTCGTTTACGGCGGCCGCCAGCTGGGCAAGACCGCCCTGCTGGAGCGGGCCGAGAGCCGCTGCTCCAAGCCGGAGAACAAGGCCTATGCCGTGTATTCCACCATCATCCGCCAGAAAAGCGAGGCCGAGGCGGTCGAAACCCTGCTGGCGGACATCAAGCGCAAAACCGAGGGCAAGGTGGCGCTGAAGCCCTGCGGGACCCTCCGGGAAATGTGCGCCCAGCTCAGCCGGATGTTCATGACCGGCCAGATCGTCTCCATGCACCTGCTGATCGACGAGGTGGACGACTTCCTGGGGGCCATCGCGGACGAGGCGTACAGGCCCATCCAGCCCCTGGTGGACCTGAAGCGGGAGACCAAGAACAACTTCAAGTTCGTCATTGCGGGCCTGCACAATGTCTGCCGGGCCAAAAACGCCACCAGGGCCAACGGCATCTTCGGCCAGCTGGGCCGGCCGCTGTGCATCAAGCCCCTGTCGCCCACCGACGCCATGCAGCTGCTGTCCAAGCCCCTGCGGTATCTGGGCTTCCGGATCGACCGCTACCCGCACCTGGAGACCATCCTCACCAACACCAACTACTATCCCGGCATCCTGCAGTTCTTCGGGTACATCCTGGTGGAGACTCTGACGGGCCAGTATGCCAAGTATTACCGCGCGGCCGACGGCAACCCGCCGTTTACCCTGCGGGACGATCAGCTGGGCGCGGTGATGAACTCCGCCGACCTGAACAAGAGCATCAAGGACAAGTTCCGCTGGTCCCTGGAGCTGGACCCCCGCTACTTCATGATCGCCCGGTGCATCACCATGCTCTATCACATTTTCGAGGAGGACCGGGCCTCCTGCAGCTGGCGGGGCTTCTCCGTGGAGGATATCATGGGCGTTGCGGAGGACTATCACATCCACTGCCTGGAGAACGTGTCCAAGACGGAGTATATCATCCTCATGGACGAGATGGTGGAGATGGGTATTCTCGGGAAGCCGGATGAAAGCGCCCATACCTACAGACTCCGCCGCAACTCCTTTGTGGACATCATCGGCGAGTCTCTGGACAGTCTGGAGGCCGACATCATCAGCAATAACACGGAGGAATGATCATGCGTTATACAGCTTGGGAGGAGTTCTGGTGGAACAGCATCACCGGCGCCCGGACGGTGGTTGACCGCGTGGCCATGGCGCTGCTGGAAAACAAAATGGTGGTCCTGAAGGTGCCGTCGGACCTGCCCTGGCGATATCCCATGCGAAGCGCCATCCAGAACGCCTTCAACGAGCGGACGGATGCGCGGGATATCGTGATCGAGACCATCGACGCCGTGGACAACAACCCCACCGATCAGGAGCCCGGCCGCTTCATCCTCCAGACCTACGCATCCTCGTCCATCCGGACGGGCTACCGCGAAAAATCCCGGATCAGCATCCAGGACTACATTTCCGACAGGAATGTCATCAAAAACCGCATCATCTGGGTGAAGGGACTGGACCAGCGGACCGCCGGAAAATGGCTCAGCTTCTGCCGGGGCTTTTCCCCCAGAAGTGCGGCGGACGGGCTGTTCGTGCTGGAGGTTCACGGGAATTTCACCTCCGGGGACTCCCGGTATATTCAGTCCATCGACTTTGACGACTGCGTCAGCAGCTATGACGTTCAGCAATTCAACAGCTTCATCATGGATGAAAGTTCGTATTCCACCGACTGGAAGCGCTATATCGCTGCGGCGGCGGCCTCGGTGTGCGGAACGGACGCGGAGCTGTCCGCAATGCTGCTGGAACAGGTGGATTTCCGGAGCGAGACGGCGGTGGACGGCCTGCAGCGCATTGACCGGCAGGGAGATTTCGACCGCCGGGGCGCGGAGGACGGCTCGGACCATCCCCTGCGGTACCTCCGGACCGGCGGCACCGCCGAGCTGTGGCACCGGATCTGGACCGCCCAGATCCAGGTCCTGTTCCCTCTGATCGAGCTGGAGCGCCAGAAGCTGATCGAAAAATGGCACGACTCCATCGAAGAAGCGCTGCAGGAGAACCATGTGGAGCAGTTCGGCGCGGCAGTGACCGACCCGGCGGAGGTGGAGCTGGGGACCCTGTGCTATATGATGCGCTGCAGGGTGTCCGGGGACTATCGCATGCTGTATATCCCGGAGGAGGCGGACCGGGAGCGGATCCGATTCCTCCACGAGTGCCGGAACAAGCTGGCCCATATGAATTGCTGCGCCCCCGGCCAGGTGGCCGCCCTGCTGGACGGCATCTGCTGAAAATCAAGGCCCCCGTTGGCCGGACGGTATCGCACCGCCCGGCCAACGGGGGCCTTCGGCGTCCGTCGGGGAAATTGTTAAGAGATTTGTTAATAATATTCTGCTTGTTATTGGTGGACAAATAGTATATAATAGTCTATATTATTGTCCTTATGCCGCCTTGGCGGCAGTCTATAGAAAGGGAGATAGCTATGATTAAGGTTCAAACCGGTCAGGGTGAGATCACCATCAGCAGCGCGGTATTCACCACCATCACCGGCGCGGCAGCCACCAACTGCTTCGGCGTCAAGGGCATGGCCTACCGCAGCATGACCGACGGCCTGGTGCACCTGCTGCGGCGGGAAGCCATGAGCAAGGGCGTGAAGGTCACTTATAACGAGGACGGCACCGTTTCCATCGAGCTGCACATCATCGTGGAAAACGGCGTCAATATTGCCACGGTCTGCCGCTCCATCATGAGCGAGGTCAAGTATGTGGTCACCAAAAACACCGGGGTGGAGGTCCGCGAGATCAACGTGTGCGTGGACTCGGTCACCGTGTAAGCACCCGGCCAAAGGAGTAACAAAGAGATGACAGATAGAATCAGCGGCAGCGCCTTCAAGCAGATGATCGCCTTCGGCGCTGCCTGTGTCGCCCAGCAGAAGCAGGCCATCAACGATCTGAACGTGTTTCCGGTGCCCGACGGCGACACCGGCACCAACATGAGCCTGACCATCCAGACCGCCGTCAACGAGCTGAAAAAGTCCGAGCCCGCCACCGTCGGCGAGGCGGCAAAGATCACCGCAGGGGCTCTGCTGCGCGGGGCCCGGGGGAACTCCGGTGTGATTTTGTCCCTGTTGTTCCGGGGCATTTCCAAGTCCGCCAAGGGCCTGGTGGAGATGGACGGCCCGGCCCTGGCCGCCGCCATGAGTGAGGGCGTGGCCACCGCCTATGGCGCGGTGATGAAGCCCGCCGAGGGAACGGTGCTGACCGTGTCCCGGCTGGCCGCCGCCCGGGCCGCCCAGGCCGCCCAGGAGAATCCCAGCGCCGAGTATGTGCTGGAGCAGGCCATTCTGGCCGGGCAGGAGACCCTGGCCCAGACCATCGACATGAACCCGGTGCTGAAAAAGGCCGGGGTGGTGGACGCCGGAGGCAAGGGCTACCTTATCATTCTCGACGGTATGCTGCGGGCCCTGCGGGGCGAGGAGCTGCCCCAGGTGGAGGAGGACGAAAAGGCCCAGGATAAGGCGGATTTCGGCGCCCTGAGCCTGGAGGACATCACCTTCACCTATGACACGGTGTTCATCGTGCGCAAGAAGGAGGGCGTGTCCATCGAGCCCTTCCGGGCGTATCTGGACGGCATCGGCGACAGCCTGGTCATCGGCGAGGACGACGAGGCCTTCAAGGTCCATGTGCACACGGATATCCCCGGCCAGGCCCTGACGGAGGCCGCCAAATACGGCACCCTGGAGCTGGCCAAGATCGAGAACATGCGCACCCAGGCGGAGGAGCTGGCGGCCGGCAAGCAGGCCCAGAGCACCGATGATCTGGACGCCGTGGAGGAGGAGCTGGAGGCCATGGAGGGCGGCGTGGCCGCCCCGGAGAAGCGCTACGGCTTTCTGGCGGTGTGCGCCGGTGACGGCCTGGCTGCCACCTTCCGGGATCTGGGCGTGGACCGCATCGTGTCCGGCGGCCAGACCATGAACCCCTCCACCCAGGCCATTCTGCAGGAGGTGAACCGTACCCCCAGCGAGGTGGTGTTCGTGTTGCCCAACAACAAGAACATCATCATGGCCGCCCAGCAGTGCGTGGGCCTGACGGAAAAAGAGGTCATCGTGGTGCCCACCAGCACCGTGCCCCAGGGGATCTCCGCCATGATGGCGGTGGACCCGGAGGAGGCCGACCCCCAGGTGATCCTGGCGGCCATGACGGAGGCGGCGGAGAACGTGGTCACCGCCCAGGTGACCTATGCCGCCCGGAACTCCGACTTCGACGGCTTCGCCATCAGCGCCGGGGACTATCTGGCCCTGACGGACGGGAAGCTGTTCGGCACGGACCAGAAGCTGGAGACTCTGCTGGATCAGCTGGCGGCTCTGGCGGCGGACAAGGGCGCGGAGTTCATCACCGTGTTCTATGGCGACGGCGTCACCCAGGAGGACGCCCAGCGGGCCGAGCAGCGCTTTGCGGATGCCTGCCCGGAGGCGGAGGTGTCCATGCTCCCCGGCGGCCAGCCCGTGTATTACTATATTATCTCCATTGAATGACGCGCTTGTCCTTTCTGACGCGCAAAAGCCCCTGCTTTCAGATGATGAAAGCAGGGGCTTGAAACTGTCCAAAAAGGGCGAGGCCCTGTGACAAAGCCACAAAAAAAGAAAAGACTCTCAGCTTTGGCTGAGAGTCTTTCTGGCGGCGGGAGAAGGATTCGAACCCCCGGCACAAGCGCCGGGAGCTGCGCCCGGATTGAATTTGTGTGAGGGTCCGAATCCCTATGACAGAACCATGGAAAAAGAAAAAACTCCCAGCATAAGCTGAGAGTTTTCTTGGCAGCGGGAGAAGGATTCGAACCCTCACATACGGAGTCAGAGTCCGCTGTGCTACCTTTACACAATCCCGCTATGTTCCTGACGAACAAAACTTATTATACTCGTTTTCCGGCGTTTGTCAACACTTTTTTTCCGGTTTCTGAAAAAATTTTCCGGGGGCGGTCGGCCCGCCCCCGGAAAAGGTGAGAGGCGTTACGCCGCCAGCAGATCAGCCGACGTGAAATACTTCTTCAGCGGCTTATACAGCAGGGCAAACACCACCAGGCACAGGACGATGCTGGGCAGCATATAGCTTCCGTTGTACAGCAGGGAGTAGAACCAGGGGCTGGTCATGGTCATGCCGAAGAACTCGTCGGGCATCCACTTGCCCCAGACAAACACGCCGATGAGGTAGTGGGCCAGGAAGCGTAGCACGCCGCCGATGATGGTGCCGTAATAGACGCTCCACTTCCGGCGGGACAGCAGGCCCGCGCCGAAGCCCAGGGCCACAAAGGCCAGGAAATAGTCGCAGAGAATGGTGGTCCAGTCGATGGAGAACTTGTTGCCGATGAGATAGGTGATGGCGCCATACACCAGGCCGGCCAGGGAGCCCCAGCCGCAGCCATACCGGGCGGCAAACAGGACGATGGGCAGCATCTCCAGGGTGACGGAGCCGCCGTTGGGGAACTCATAGAGCTTGATCAGGCTCAGGATCTCCGCCATGGCGATGAAGATGGCGGCCTCGCAGATCATGCGGGTCTTGTTGATTTTCATGTGTCTTTCTCCTTTGCGAAAAAAATACCGCATCGCGGGCCCTGGAGGCGTCGCAATGCGGAAACAAAAGCTATATAGTCGCATTCCTACGCCGGCATTACCCGGATCAGGTTCGAGGGACCGGACGGCGATACGTCTCATCTCAGCCGGCTTGCGCCAGCACCCCTTGGATTGTGAGGATATTCTATCACGGCTGTCGTTTTTTGTCAAGCCCTAAACGCACCGGAATGGTAGGGAGATTTCTGACAAGCTGAGGAAGTTCCCGGCGCGCAGCGCCGGGAACTTCCTGCTATTCAGAGAAGTTCGCAATGAAACGGGATCGGTTGGGTTCAGCGGCCGTACATTTCCGTCATATGACGGATGCGCCAGGCCAGGGCCGGGGTGGCCTCGCCGGGCAGCAGACGCCACTGCCAGTTGCCGCTCTGGGTGCCGGGGACGTTGGTGCGGTGGTGCAGACCCAGCTCCAGATAGTCCTGCATCTGGGCCACAAACAGCCGGGCCACGGAGCTCATACCGCCCCGGATAAGGCCCCAGTTGAAGCCCTCCTCATCGTTGAGCCCCAGGTACTCCCGGGCATAGGCGATGTCCTCCGGCGCGGCCTCGTCCTTCCACAGGGCCAGGGGGCTGTTGTCGTGGGTGCCGGTGTAGCACACGCAGTTCTCCCCGTAGGAGTGGGGCAGATAGCTGCTGCTGTCCCGGGAGTCGAAGGCGAATTCCAGCACCTTCATGCCCGGCAAACCGGAATCCTGCAACAGCTGCCGGACGCCGGGAGTGGGATAGCCCAGGTCCTCGGCGATGAACCGCAGCTGGGGGAACCAACCGGTGAGCACCCCCACCAGGTTCATGCCCGGACCCTTGACCCAATGGCCGTTCTTGGCGGTGGTTTCGCCGTAGGGCACGGCCCAATAGGCCTCGAAGCCCCGGAAATGGTCGATGCGGATCACGTCATACAGCTTGGAGGCCCCGTCTACCCGGCGGATCCACCAGCCGAAGCCGTCGGCCTGCATCCGGTCCCAGGCGTACAGGGGATTGCCCCAGAGCTGGCCCTCGGCGCTGAAATAGTCCGGCGGCACGCCGGATACCTCCGTGGGCACGCACTGGTCGTCCAGCTGGAAGCTCTCCGGCTCCGCCCACACGTCGGCGGAATCCATGGCTACATAAATGGGCAGGTCGCCGATGACCTGGATGTCCAGGCCGTGAAGATAGTCCCGCAGCCTGTTCCACTGGCGGAAGAACAGGAACTGCAAATAGGTGAACAGCTCCACGTCCTCCCGCAGCAGGGTGCGGTACCGCTCCAGCACCTCCGGGGATTTCCTCAGGCGGATGTCCGCGTCCTCCCACTCTGTCCAGGAGCGCATGCCGAAATGGCGCTTGCAGGCCATGTACAGGGCGTAATCCGGCAGCCAGCGGCTGTTCTCCGCCTGAAAGGCGGCCACCGCTGCCTGGTCCCGCTCCCAGCCCCGGTCCTTGGCCTTCTGCAGCACGGCGAAGCGGCTTTCGTAGATCTTTCCGTAGTCCACATACCGGGGTTCGGTGCCCCAGTTCTGCTCCTGCACCTCGCTCTTTTCCAGCAATCCGTCCTCTATCAGCATATCCAGGTCGATGAAATAGGGATTCCCGGCGTAGGTGGAAAAGCTCTGATAGGGGGAGTCGCCATAGCTGGTGGGGCCCAGGGGCAGCATCTGCCAGCAGCGCTGCCCGGCGGCGTGGAGAAAATCGGCAAAGTCATAGGCGGCCTTGCCCAGAGTCCCGATGCCGTAAGGAGACGGCAGGGAAAATACCGGCATCAAAATGCCGCTGCAACGATTCATATGTCAGTCAACTCACTTATCAGAAAAATGCTTTGTTTTTTTTAGCCCTTCACGGCTCCTGCGGCCACGCCCTTGATGATGTGCTTCTGGCAGCACAGATAGAAGATGATCACCGGCAGGATGCTCAGCATGATCAGGGCCATGGTGGCGCCCATGTCCACGGTGCCGTAGCTGCCCTTCAGATACTGGATATGAATGGGGATGGTGCGGTACTGGTTGATGTCCAGCACCAGGCTGGGCAGCAGATAGTCGTTCCATACCCACATGATCTCCAGCACGCCCACGGAGATCATGGTGGGCTTCAGCATGGGCAGCACCACCCGGAAGAAGGTGCCCACAGGGCCGCAGCCGTCGATGGCGGCGGCTTCCTCGATCTCCAGGGGCAGGCTCTTGACAAAGCCCGTGAACATAAACACCGCCAGACCTGCGCCGAAGCCCAGATAGATCACCGGAATGGTCCAGGGGGTGTTCAGGTGCATCTGGTCCGCCGTCCGGGCCAGGGTGTACATGACCATCTGGAAGGGCACCACCATGGAGAACACGCACAGGTAGTACACGATCTTGCTGACCAGGCTCCCCACCCGGGAGATATACCACGCCGCCATGGACGTGCACACCAGGATCAGGGCCGTGGAGGTGATGGTGATGAAGAAGCTGTAGAACACCACCTTATAGAAGGCAAAGTTGCCGAAGGTCATGCCCTTGACATAGTTCTTCAGCCCCACGAAGGACTCCGCCGTGGGCAGCTTGAAGGTTTCGGTGTTGACAAAGGCGTTGGCCTTCAGGGAGTTGATGAGCACCAGGAGCACCGGCATCAGATAGAGCACGGAGATGATGGTGAATACCACCGTCAGCAGGGCCTGACGGCGCTCTCTGCGGCGCAGAGCATCGGATCTGATCATTGCTGCACCTCCTTGCGACGGTTGGCCTGAAGCTGGATGATGCTGATGGCCGCCACCACGATGAAGAAGATCACGGCCTTGGCCTGACCCACGCCGCGGTTGCCGCCGCCGCTGGTGCCGAAGGCGTTAACGATGTTCAGAGCCAGCATTTCCGTTGTTTTGATGGCCTCTCCGTTGCCCAGCTGCTGGAAGGGACGTCCGGCGGTCAGTGCCAGGTTCTGGTCAAACAGCTTGAAGCCGTTGCTCAGGCTCAGGAACATGCAGATGGTGATAGAGGGCATCACGTTGGGGATGGTGACCCGCCACAGGGTCTGCCAGCGGTTGGCGCCGTCGATACGGGCCGCCTCCAGCATGTCCTCGGGCACGGCCTGGAGTCCGGCAATGTAGATGATCATCATATAGCCGATCTGCTGCCAGCACACCAGGATCACCAGACCCCAGAAGCCGTATTTCGTCTCCAGGACCACGGAGGTGTTGTACTTGATGAGGATGCCGTCGAAGATCATGGACCAGATATAGCCCAGCACGATGCCGCCGATGAGGTTCGGCAGGAAGAACACCGTGCGGAACACGTTGGTGCCCTTGAACTTCTGGGTCAGGGCGTAGGCGATGGTGAAGGCGAACAGGTTGATGGCCAGCAGGCTCACCAGGGCAAACAGCGCCGTGTACCAGAATGCGTGCATATAGCCGGGGTCCTGAAAGGCTTTCCGGTAGTTTTCCAGCCCCGTCCAGGTCCACTGGCTGGTAATGCGGAAGTTGCAGAAGGACAGAAACAGCCCCTTGAAGAAGGGGTACAGGAAGCCGATGCAGAAGGCCCCGAAGGTGGGTAGCAAAAACAGCCACACCATGCGCTTGATGGGGCGGCGGATCAGCCGGGAATTCAGCGCGGCCTCGTCCCGGCGGTGTTTCGGAAGTTTCATGACGCCTCTCTCCTATCTATGTATTTTCCGGGCGGCGCCCGGAGCTCTTGCCCGGTCCATACCGGACAACAGCTCTGTGCGCCGCAGGTGAGAAAAATCGGGGGCGGGCGATAAGCCCGCCCCCGGTCCTATTGCGTTACAACGGAGCGCTTATAGCTCAGCCGTTCTCCTTGGCATACTGGGTGGCCCAGCCGTCCACGAAGGCGGTCTTGACGTTGTCCCAGCTGCCGCCGTTGACGGTGTACTGGGTCAGAGCGTCCACCACGCCCGCACGCCAGTCATCCACGGCGGGAGTCCAGTTGAAGGCCCAGGTCACAATGTACTTGCCGGCAGCGGTATAGGCGTTGGCATCGGCAAAGAACACGTTCTCGGGGGCCTTGGCGTTCTTGAAGGGGCAGGGGCCAAACTGCTCAGCCAGCATGGTGGTGCCCTCGTCGGAGGTGACGACCCACTTCATGAAGTCCAGAGTGGCCTGGATGTCCTCTTCCTTGGCGTTCTTGTTGACGGCCCAGCAGTTCTCGGTGCCGCAGCACAGACCGGACTGCTCCTCGCCCTCAACGCCGCAGTAGATGGGGATCATGGCCAGATCCTCGGGGTTCATCTTAAAGCCCTTCTCCTCGCCGGTGAGGTTGGCATACTCCCAGGAGCCGTTCTGATAGAACACAGCCTTGCCCTGACCGAATTCGGCCTCGGAGGCGTCGCCGGTGGCGGTGGTCAGAGCAGCGCCGGTGGTGGCGGAGTCAGTGGTGTACAGATCCCAGACGTTCTTGAAGTTGTCCAGATAGGTGCCCTTGATGCTGGCGGGCTGAGAGGTGACCTTGTCATCCCGGAACTCATAGAACAGGGGCATGTTGGCCAGGTGACCGGAGAAGCGCCAGCTGGAGGAGCCCTCCAGGCCGGCGGAGCTGAAGGCGTCAAAGCCCAGCTCGGCAGCGCGGCTGTGGATGTCGTCGGCGACCTTCTTCAGGGTCTCAAAGTTGGTGATATCGGAGATCTCATAGCCGGCCTGCTTCAGCAGAGCCTTGTTGACGATGATGCCAAAGGCCTCATAGCAGTAGCCGATGGACACGGTCTCGCCGTTGGCATTCTTCAGGTTGAAGTCCTGGGTGGTCATTTCCTTCATGACGTCGGTGTTATCCAGAGGATAGCAGAAATCGCCATAGGAGTTGACAGCGCCCTGGTTGCCCACCTGGAACATGGTGGGAGGAGCAGACTTGTCCAGCTCGGAGGTCAGCATGGTGTCATACTGGCCGGAAGCGGCGGTGACGACCTTGACCTCCACGCCGGTCTGCTCGGTGTAGGTCTTGGCCAGCGCCTGCCAGGCCTGATCGGCCTCGGGCTTAAAGTTCAGGTAATACACGGAGCCCTTGGCCTCCGTGCCGCTGTTTCCGGGGGTCTTGGCGCAGGCTACCAGGGACAGAGCCATGACAGCGGCCAGGATCAATGCAAGAGTTTTCTTCATGATCAATTCTCCTTCATAATATTTTTTTCAGGCGGTTTCCGCCGGAAAAACTTAAGAAATGTCCCGCACGGACTCGCCGGTCCGCAGGGTGGTGTGGGCCGTCTCCCGGATGGGGCCGCCCCGGTGCTCCACCATGTCCAGCAGGATCTCCACGCTGCGCCGGCCCATGTGCTCCATAGGCTGGCAGAGAGTGGTCAGGGTGGGGTTGATATAGTCCGAGATGGTCAGTCCGTCGATGGCGATGACGGAGCAGTCCTCGGGGATCCGCCGTCCGGCCTCCCGCAGGGCCCGCATGGCCCCGATGGCCATATTGTCGGAGATGGCAAACAGGGCGGTGAACTGCGCCCCCGTCAGCAGATGCTGCTGCATGGCCAGATACGACTGCCGGATGTCGAAGGAACCGGCCTCGATGACCAGCGCCGGGTCCAGGGGCAGATCGTGGGCCGCTAAGGCCCGGACATAGCCCTGATACCGCAGCTGGCTGATGGAGCGGTCCTCCGTGCCGGAGACCAGCGCCGCAATGCGCCGGTGGCCGCAGCGGTACAGCTCCGTCACCGCCCGGCAGGCCTCCTCCTCGTCGGCGATAGACACCGAGGCGTAGGAGTCCGGCGGCAGGGTGCCGTACTGGTTGTCATACGAGCAGCAGACATAGGGGATGTTCAGCGGCGCCAGCTCCTGGGGGGTATAGTCGGACCGGCCGCCCAATAAGATCAGGCCCCGCAGCCGCTTTTCCCGCTCCATCATGGCGCCCCGCTTCACCTCGTCGTCGCAGGTGCCGATCTGCTGCATCACCAGGGTATAGCCCCGGGCCGTGACCTGCTCCTCGATGACCCGGATGATATCCGTGTAAAACGGGTTGGACACGCCCCGCACCACCAGGCCGATGGCATCGGACTTGGTTTTCACCAGGTCCCTGGCGGTGTTGTTGGGAATGTAATTGGATCGTTGAATGGCGGAGAGCACCTTGCGCCGGTTCTCCGGGCTGACGTCCGGCCGGTCGTTGAGCACCCGCGACACCGTGCTGACGCTTACGCCGCACTGCCGCGCAATATCCTTGATGGTCATAAAGTGCGTTTCGTCTCCCTTCTTCTGCCATTCCAAAGGGGCGGCAACATTACCGGTAACGTTTCCGACCCCCTATGGCCCTACTTTACCAACTTTCGTCCCGTCTGTCAATGGCATTTGTAATTTTCTCCGAATCTCACAGTTTTTTGTCGTATTTTGTTGTGATTTTAACGGACGTCCTGCCGCAGAAGCTCCTCCAGCCGGGACTCGCCCACCACCCGCAGGCCCTGCTGGCGCAGCAGGGCGGCGGTGACGCCCCAGCCCTCCGTCAGAACGCCGGAAAAGGTGCCGTCATACACGGCCCCGGAGCCGCAGGAGGGGCTGCGCTCCTTGAGAATGGCGGCCTGGGCCCCGGTGAGCCGGGCCAGCTGCGCCGCAGCCTCCGAGCCCCGGCGATAGGCCTCCGTCACGTCCCGGCCGTCCCGGGTGACCACCTGGTCCCCCTGAATCTCCGCCGGAGGCCGGGGCGTGGGCAGTCCCCCGAAAATCTCCCCGCACACGGGGACCACATGGTGCTTTTTGCACAGGGCACGGGCCAGGGGATGGGCCCTGCTCTGCCCGTCGTACCGGCAGGGGACCCCCAGCAGGCACGCGCTGACCAGAATCGTCACAGTGTCAGCTCCTTTCCGTTCAGGCAGGCATAGACCAGCGTCTCCCCCTGATACCGCAGCTTCAGGGAGAAAAACGGCGCCCCCTGCCGCAGCAGGTCCAGAAAGATCCGGTCCCCGGCCCACTGGGGCAGGGCCGCCAGCCGGTCCTTGTGGATCCACTCCAGCACCCCCTCGTCGCAGTCCTCCCGGACCCGGCCGGTCCACTCCGTGGCGGTGAACAGGTGCATATATTCCGTTTCCCACCGGTCGGACACAAAGGTGACGATGCCCCGGTAGCGGTATCCGGTGACGGTGAGCCCCGTCTCCTCGTTGATCTCCCGCAGGGCGCACTCCTCGGGGCTTTCGCCGTCCAGGAACTTGCCGCCGATGCCGATCCACTTGTCGCGGTTGCAGTCGTTTTCCTTTTTCACCCGGTGGAGCATCAGATACTCCCCGGCGGGATTTTCCAGATAGCAAAGGGTGGTATAGCGCATACGTCCGCCTCCTTCGGCCCACTATTATAATGTATCCCCCGAAAAAACGCAACCCTTGTGGAAACCTCCGGGCTGTGATATAATACCGGCATCATCTGTAAAAATGTGAGGTATTGCTATGCTGCTGATCCGTAACGCTTACATAAAGCCCATCACCGGGCCGGATATCCCCAACGGCTGCCTGCTGGCCGAAGATGGCCGCATCACCGCCGTGGCGGCCCACATCGACGCCCCGGAGGGCTGCACCGTCATCGACGCCGGCGGCCGCCTGCTGACTCCCGGCTGCGTGGAGGCCCACTGCCACATCGGCCTGGACAACCAGTGCATGCGCTGGGAGGGCATGGACTATAACGAGATCGTGGACCCCCTGACCCCCCAGCTGCGGGCCATCGACTCCATCAACCCCCAGGACGAGGCTTTCCCCAGCGCCATCCGGGGCGGCGTGACCACCGCCTGCACCGGCCCCGGCAGCGCCAACGTGGTGGGCGGCACCTTCACGGTGCTGAAGCTGGCAGGCAAGCGGGTGGACAATATGCTGCTGAAGGAGCCTGCCGCCATGAAGTGCGCCTTCGGCGAGAATCCCAAGGGCTGCTATGGCCAGGGCCTGAAGAAAAGCCCCATGACCCGCATGGCCGTGGCGGCGCTGCTGCGGGAGCTGCTGTTCAAGACCCAGCGCTACCGGGATGACAAGCTGGCCGGAAAGAATCCCCCCTTCGACATGAAGCTGGAGGCCATGCTGCCGGTGATCAACGGCGAGATTCCCCTGAAGTGCCACGCCCACCGGGCCGACGACATCCTCACCGCCGTGCGCATCGCCAGGGAGTTCGGCCTCAAGGCCACCCTGGACCACTGCACCGACGGCGAGCTCATCGCTGACGAGCTGGCCAAGGAGGGCCTGCCGGTGTTCGTGGGGCCCACCCTGGGCAGTAAGAGCAAGGCCGAGCTGCGCCACAAGAGCTTCACCACCCCCGGCACGCTGTACAAGGCCGGGCTTACCGTCAGCATCATCACCGACGCACCGGTGATCCCCCTGGAGAAGCTGCCCATGTGCGCGGGTCTGGCCGCCGACGCGGGCCTGCCTATGGACGAGGCCTGGCGGGCCATCACCATCAACCCCGCCCGCAGCCTGGGCATCGACAGCCGGGTGGGCAGTCTGGAGCCCGGCAAGGACGCCGATTTCGTCCTGTGGACCGCCGATCCCCTCACCACCATCGGCGGCCAGGCGTATATGACCGTCATCGACGGCCGGATCGTGTATCAGGCGGAGTAAAATCGCCTAAATTCCCGGGAAATCCCGATTTCCTCTTGCGAAGCGCCGGATTTTCCTGTATAATCAACCAATAGCACATTACAAAGGGTACCGCGTACCTATTTTCGAGAGGACTGAAACAACTATGAGTGCATCCAGAGAAAAGAAAGCCCGCCAGGAATTCAACGCCAGCGGCGCAGTGGACCCCAAGGCCGCCCGCCAGGCGGAGGAGCGGGCCAAGCAGCGCCGCAACAACCGGCTCTATGGCGGTATTGCCATTGTGTTCGTGCTGGTGGCCGCTGCGCTGCTGGTGTGGAACTCCAACGTGATCCAGCGGGGCTCCGCCGCCGTCACCGTGGAGGGCGAAACCTATTCCGCCGCCGAGGTCAGCTATTTCTATCATGTGGCCTATAACTCCATTGCCCAGAACCAGTACGCCTCCTATTACGGGCTGAGCACCTCCACCCCCCTGACCCAGCAGAGCCTCAGCGACATGGCCAAGACCCTGCTGGGCGTGTCCGAGGACATGACCTGGGACGCCTATTTCAAGGACGCCGCCAAGAAGAGCCTGATCCAGATCACCATGCTCAAGAAGGGCGCTGCCGAGAAGGGCATCACCTGGAACGACGACATGCAGAAGGAGCTGGACTCCACCATGGAGACCCTGGCCTCCTATGCCAAGTCCGCCGGTAAGAGCGAGGGCGAGTACCTCAAGCAGCTCTACGGCAGCAACATGACCAAGAAGATCTTCCAGGGCATCCTGAAGGATACCATCATCGCCTCCCACTATAAGCAGGACTACATCGACAGCCTGACGTATACCGACGAGGAGCTCCAGAAGTACTATGAGGAGAACAAGAACTCCTTCGACGTGGCCAACTATGAGATGATCACCTTCAACGGCGCCGCCGCCTCCACCAAGGACGCCGACGGCAACACCGTCCAGCCCACCGAGGAGGAGAGCGCCGCTGCCCTGCAGAAGGCCAAGGACGCCGCCAACGCGGCCCTGGAGCAGGTCAAGGGCGGCGAGCTCCTGGCCAAGGTGGCCAAGGACTATGAGTCCATCGGCACCTATTCCCACCCCGAAGCCGGCACCTACAGCGGCGATGCCGCCACCAAGTGGGTGTTTGACGAGAGCCGCCAGGAGGGCGACACCGAGATCGTGGAAAACGGCACCTCCATCTATCTGCTGGTGTTCCACAGCCGGACCCGCAACGATTACAACACCGTGGACGTGCGTCACATTCTGTTCAAGGTGGACACCACCGGTCTGGACAGCAAGGCCGAGGATTACCAGGCCAAGCTGGAGGAGCTGAAGGCCGGCAAGAAGCAGGAGGCCGAGAACGCCCTCCAGGCCTGGAAGGACGGCGACGCCACCGAGGACAGCTTTGCCGCGCTGGCCAACCAGCTGTCTGACGACACCAGCTCCAACACCAACGGCGGCCTGTGTAAGCAGGTTTACAAGAACCAGATGGTCACCGGGTTCAACGACTGGTGCTTCGACGAGAGCCGCAAGGCGGGCGATACCGGCATCGTGGAAAACGACGGCAATTACATCGGCTACCACGTCATGTACTTCGTGGGCACCGACGATCCCTATTGGATGGTCCAGGTCCGCAATGCCATGATGAACAAGGAGTACTCCGAGTGGTCCGCTAACCTGGTCAAGGACATCACCGCCACCGAGAACTCCGGCATGAAGTACGTGGGCTGAGTCCCCGCTTCCTGCAACGGCATAATCCATAACGGCATAAACAAAAGAGACTGGCCTGCGCCAGTCTCTTTTGTTTTCCCGGCGAGGTGGAAATCCGCGAAAAAGTGTGATATACTGGGAAAAATCAGTAGCCCCCTGCCGCGGTATGCCATGGCCGGGGGACATAAGGAGATCACCATGGAACACAGATTTTTACGGACGGAAATGGTCCTGGGGGACCGGGCCCTGGACCGGCTCTCCCGCTGCCATGTGGCGGTGTTCGGCCTGGGCGGCGTGGGCAGCTATGCCGCCGAGATACTGGCCCGCTCCGGGGTGGGGGAGCTGACCCTGGTGGATCAGGACAGCCTGAGCCTCACCAACATCAACCGCCAGCTGTACGCCCTGTCCTCCACCGTGGGGGAGTATAAGGCAGAAGTCGCGGCCCGGCGGTGCCGGGACATCAACCCGGACATCCGGGTCCACCCCCTGTGCGCCACCTATGACGCCGCCCACCGGGAGGACTTTTTCGCCGGGAAATTCGACTATATCGCCGACTGCATCGACCTGGTGACCTGCAAGCTGGACCTGATCCAGCAGGCGGGGGAGAGGGGTATCCCCATCATCTCCGCCCTGGGCACCGGCAACAAGCTGGACCCCACCCTTCTGCAGGTGACGGACATTTCCAAAACCTCCGTGTGTCCCCTGGCCCGGGTCATGCGCCGGGAGCTGCGGGACCGGGGCATCCGGCATCTGCAGGTGGTGTACAGTCCGGAGCCTGCCGCCGAGACCCGGCAGCTGGAGGCCCCCTCCCCCGGGCGGCGTAGCGTTCCGGCCAGCGTGCCCTGGGTACCCTCCACGGCGGGGATCCTGATGGCCTCCGCCATCGTCCGGAACCTGATAGCGAATGAGAGTGAATAATATGGATATCATACAGGAAATCGAGAATTTTGTCCCGCTTTGCCCCCAGGAACAGCGGGACAAGGCCGGGATACTGCGGTTTTTGGCGGGAAATCCCGACGCGTTTGAACGGGAAAATCTCACCGCCCACATGACCGCCTCCGCCTGGGTTTTAAGCCCGGACCGGCGGCAGGTGGTGATGGTGTATCACAATATCTATCACTCCTGGTCCTGGACCGGCGGACACGCCGACGGGGACCGGGACCTGCTGGCGGTGGCCATGCGGGAGGTGACGGAGGAGACGGGGCTGCAGCGGCTGGAGGTGCTGCACCCGGGGATCTTCTCCTTAGAGTGCCTGACGGTGGACGGCCACGAGAAGCGGGGGCAGTATGTCCCCAGCCACATCCACATGAACGTCACCTATCTGCTGGGGGCCATGGACCACGAGCTGCGGCAGAAGCCGGACGAGAACAGCGGCGTGGCCTGGTTCACGCCGGAGGAGGCTCTGAAGGCCTCCACGGAGCCGTGGATGGTCCGGCGGGTATACAGCAAGCTGACCCAGCGGGCCGTGGCCTATATGGCCCGGTAAGGAGGCAATTTTTCATGGCAAAACGAAAGCCGGACACCGGCGCGATCTATATTTCCCCAAGACTCCGGGCCAGTCTGGAGCCGGTGGGCCGCTGCGCCCTGACGGTGGTAACGGCCCCCATGGGCTACGGCAAGACCACGGCGGTGAACTGGTTCCTGGGGACCCAGCCCCCGGGCTGCGCCATCCGCATCAGCATCTATTCCGACAGTCTGCCCGCCCTGTGGCAAAGCGGCCGCCGGGCCTTCCGGGACGCGGGGCTGACGGCGCTGGAGGGCTTCGAGTGCCCCGGGGACCCGGCCTCCGCCGGACTGCTGGCCGACACCCTGTGCCGGGAGCTACGGCGGCAGGAGCCATGGTATGTGTTTCTGGACGACCTGCACCTGATGCCGGACCGGCGGGTGGCCCACTTTTTGTGCGAATTGGCGGCAAGACTGCCGGATAATGTGCATCTGATCGTCGCCAGCCGGGACAAGGTCCTGTCCGGGGACCAGGTGCTGCGGCTGGGCGGGCGGCTGCACCGCATCGGCGCCGGACAGCTGCGGCTGGAGGGCGATGAGCTGGCGGCCTATGCCCACCGGTTCGGCGCGGCCCTGGACCGGGAGCAGCTGACGGAGCTGCAGCAGGCCACCGAGGGGTGGATGGCCGCCGTGTATCTGCATTTGCAGGCCCTGGCGGACCGGGGCACCGCCCCGGCGGAGACGGCGGACATCTATGACATGTTCACCGCCGCCATGCTGCGGCCTCTGCCGCCCCGGCGGCAGAAGTTCCTGGCGGTGATGGGCCTGGCGGACGAGTTCATCGGGGAGATGGCCCAGTTTATTACGAAAGAACCGGACACGGCGGAGATTTTGTCCGACCTGACGGCCAAAAACGCCTTTGTCACCCGACTGCCCGGCGGGGGATACCGGTTCCACCACATGATGAAGGCCTGCGCCCAGCGGGACTTCGACGCCCTGCCCCCGGAGGAGCAGGCGGCGTATCAGGCCCGGTACGGCCACTGGTACGCGGAAAACGGACAATATTTGCAGGCCCTGGCGGCCTATAGTAAGGCGGGCCGGTGGGACGCCGCCCTGGAGGTGGTGCAGCAGGACGCGGGCATTCTGCTGGCGGCTCTGCGGCCCGAAGAGGTGCTGGAGCTGCTGGACCACTGCGGCGATGAGGTGCTGATGGAGCACCCCACGGCCCTGCTGGTGCTGATGCGGCGGATGTTCACCTGGGGCCGGATCCCCCGGATGCGGCAGCTGAAGGAGCTGCTGCTGGAGTCCGTCCGGCGGCACCCGGAGCTGACGGACCGGCAGCGGGGAAACCTGCTGGGGGAGTGCGACCTGATCGAGAGCTTCCTGTATTACAACGACATCGGGGCCATGAGCCGGTTCCACCGCAGCGCCAGCAGGCAGATGACCCGGCAGGCCGTCAGCATCCAGAGCCACGGCAGCTGGACCTTCGGCTCGCCGTCGGTGCTGATGATGTTCCACCGGACCCCGGGACAGCTGGACCGGGAGCTGGCGGACATGGACGAGTGTATGCCCCACTACTATCAGATCACCGGGGGCCACGGCATGGGGGCCCAGCTGATCATGGCCGGGGAGGCGGCTCTGGCCCGGGGACGGCTCAACGACGGAGCCATTGCCTTAGAGCGGGCCCGGGCGGCCATCAGCGGCAGCGGACAGGAGAATATGGCCCTGTGCTGCGACTTTCTGGAGATGCGGCTGCACATGGCCGCCGGGGAGGCGGTGGGAGTGGACCCGCGCCGCCGCCGACAGCTGATGCAGCAGCACAATGCCATGTGGCTGCATATTTTCGACAGCAACGCCGCCTATTGTCAGGCGGTGCTGGGCCGGACGGACGATATTCCGGAGCTGTTCCGGGAGCATCGGCTGGATACCGTGAATTTCCTGGGGCCGTGCCTGCCTATGATGCAGATGATCGAAAATCAGGTGTATCTGGCCCAGGGAGCCTATGCCCGGGTCATCGGCGGCAGCGAGGGGCTGCTGGCCCTGTGCCGGGGGATGCACTATGCCCTGGTGGAGCTCTATGTGCTGGTGCAGACCGCCGCGGCCTATGAGAAGCTGGGCAAGCGCCGGGAGGCGGCGGAGCTGCTGCGTCAGGCGGCGGCCCTGGCCCAGCCGGACGGCCTGGTGACGCCCCTTGCGGAAAGTGGCCGCTGTCTGCGGGAGCTGCTGCCGGAGTACGGGACCCTGGGCCGGGAGGCGGCGGAGCTGAGCCGGGTGCTGGAGCGGGGGAAGCAGCAGGAGCAGCGGCCGGCGGCCTTTGCCCCCCTGACGGAGCGGGAGTGGGCCGTGGCCCAGCGGATGGCCCGGCGGCTCAGCAACCGGGAGATCGCGGGGCAGCTGTTTTTGACCGAGGGCACCGTGAAGCAGTACATCAACCAGATCTATTCCAAGCTGCACCTGACCGGCGACGCCCGCACCAAGCGCCGCCGCCTGGAGGAGCTGATGGGGGAGTAAACGGCAGAGAAATCGCCGAAGCGCCGCCTGTGGCGGATGAAGCGAGGCGATTTCGAGGAAGTGCC
>OJOE01000249.1_pt1 | contig 34951 bp, 29 predicted proteins | sample 1598191 | NCBI WGS metagenome assembly OJOE01 (sample SAMN03922463, study PRJEB24848) | human gut metagenome | isolation source: stool sample | host: Homo sapiens | place: Germany | collected 2009-11
CGGGTCGGTCAGCAGAACGCGGATGTTGCGGATGACGCTGCGCATGACGGCTTCGCCCAAGTCATCGGAAAGATTGTTTTCATCCGGCTTGCCGAAGTAGGTTTCCATGGCGTGACTCAGGGTATCAAAGGCACCGGAGATAACCTGCTTCATGGGAACAGTCAGCGTGTAGCTGGGGTCGAGGAAGGCAAAATCCGCCTGTGCGCCCCAAAGGGCGCCCTTGATTTTCTTTTCCTCGTGGGTGATGACGGCACCGTTATTCATCTCGCTGCCGGTACCGAACACCGTAACGATGGTGCCGAGGGGGATAAACTCCGTTGGGAATGTGTGCTTGGTGTTCTCCAGTTCCCAAATGTCCTCGTCCAGCTTCGCCTGTGCGGAGATGACCTTGCAGCAGTCGGAAACGCTGCCGCCACCCACGGCGAGGATAAGGTCCACATGATTCTCCCGCGCCAGCTTTGCGCCCTCCTGCGCCTTGGCATAGGTGGGGTTGGACATGATGCGGTCGAACTCCACGACGCGCTTGCCGGCGGCGTTCAGGATACCCATGATCTCATCGTACACGCCGTTGCGCTTGATGGAGCCGCCGCCGTAGGCCAGCATGACGGTTTCGCCGTAGTTCCCCAGCAGACAGCCAAGATACTCCTTGACACCGCCCTTGCCGAAATACACCTTGGTCTTGTTTTCAAAAATAAAGTTGTTCATAAAAACGCATCCTTTCTGAATGTTATTTCTTCATTTGCTGTTCCCAAAAGGAAACGGCATCATTGATCCAGCCTTCGGCGCTGGTTCCAGTCCCAAGTCCAAAGCCGTGACCCAGACCGGAATACACATGAAACTCCGTATCGATCCCGGCCTGCTGCATGGCTTCGAGCCGCGCCTGCATGACCCGCCAGTTGGCGATGCCGTCCCTGTCACCGACACAGGCATAGGTGGGCGGATCGCTTTCGAAATACTCGCTCAGTCCCGTGTACTGCATGATGACCGCACCGGGACGGGGCAGATCGCCGCCGCCAAAGGCTTCTGCACCGTAAGACCCAAGCCACGCCGCCATTCGCGCTCCTGCCGAGCCGCCCCATAGGGAGTAGCAATCGGTGTCCACTTCCAGTTCGTCCGCATGGTCAAAGATGAAGCGGATGGCTCTTGCCAAGTCCTCGCAGGCGGTCTGTGCGCCGGGGCGATAAATGAGAGCGAAGGCGTTGTAGCCCTTTTTGGAAAGCTCCAGCGCATGAGGGAAGCTGTCCTGCATGGCCCCCACATAGGCAAAGGCACCGCCTGCATTGCAGATGGCGAACTTCTCGCCGGGGATTCCCTTGAAGAAAAACAATCCTGTATCTTCTTTGGCAGGGTCAGCCGCCTTTTCCTCGTCGGTGTAGATGTCATAGAAAATGGTTTGGCCGTCCCTGCCCGCTCTCGCAGGGTGTTCACGATCTCCACCGTTTCGTCTGGATCAATATGGCTGTAGTAGGTCAGTTGAAGTTCTTCCAGAGTGTCGCCGCTGTAATAGGCATCCTCTACAGGGAACAGCAACCGTCCGTAAGAACCGAATATTGGAGCATTCTTCACATCTTTGATTTTGCTTTCCCTTGTAAATGCTGCTGTTTGGGGTAGAGTGGTTTCCGTAGGTTCCTGTGGTTCACGAGCGCCGCAACCGCTCAGCAGAAGCGCCGTACAAAACAGCAGCGCAGAGAAACATCCAAGCTTCATATCATCATCTGCCTTTTCCTGAACTTCTGCCTATAGTATAAACAAAGCGAGACTTCAAGAGAAGTCTCGCTTTGTTCATCAGTATATACCTTTGGGTTATAATCAGCCGTACAGTTCTTTTCTGACGGCCTTCGCCGCATCCAGAAAACGCCGTACCGTAGGCGTCGGCTCCGGGGAATGGAGGATGCCGTAGGGGATGTTGTGTTCCCATTCGACAGGAATGACCTTTAGAAGCGGATGGACATTCGCCCAGCCGGGAATCGCCAGCAGCACATCGTTGGTGTTCTCGCAGCGGTTGAACACGTCCATGCTGTAAAAATCAAAATCCACAATGTGAATTTGCGGGTGGTGCTGCCACAGATCGTCCCGAAGCTGATCGACATAGTGGCTCCAGCCGCGGTGCATCAGCAGCAGATTCTCCCCATAGAGGTCAGAAACTTGCAGCTTGTCTTTGTCCTCCAGCCGGTGGTGGATGGAGACTGCACAGCAGAAGCGCCCCCGCGTCAGCTCCAACCCGGCACAGCCCCGCAGGTGCAGCATGGTCTCATCAAAAATACCGCCTACAATATCAATGTTTTTGCCGAGATTGGCAAGAATTTCCCGCGCATTTTCCGGCGTGTTCTCAAAGGGCACGATCTGGAATTTAATATCGGGGTGCAATGCTTGCACTCTCGACCAGAGATCCATCAAAAGCTGTGCGGGCGTCATGGGGGACGAGCCGATGCGGATGATGTTTTCGTCCTCCTGCATGGCGTTTTTTGCCCGAGTCACGGAGTCCCGGCAATACTGGATGATATATTTTGCATCCTGGTACATAGAGCGCCCAGCTTTTGTGAGTTGCAGCCCCCGGTGGCTACGGTCGAAGAGCTTCACGCCGAGGGATTCTTCTAAAAGATTGATTTGCTTGATGACAGCCGTGGGCGTGATGTAGCTTTCTTCGGCGGCTTTGTTGAAACTGCCTGCATCCGCCACGCGCAGAAAAGTTTCAAGCTGTGGGTTATACATGAAGCACCTCCTTTATTTTATAGCATTCCAAAATGTTTCAATGCCTCCGTAATGGCTCTTTCCTTTTCCAGTGGGCATTGTGGCTGCCTGGCATCGTCAGACTTGGGCTTGTTGTAATTCTCCCGCTCAATAATGCCGTGTTTCTGCTTTACCTGCGCGATATAAAGACTACTAACCTTCAATCCGCTGTGTTCCAGAACATACTCCTTGATTTGCCCATAGGTTGCCATTCCTCTTTTATCCTGCACCATTTCTTCCACATCCACATCAATATTGATATGTGTCACAGGATTTCTCAGAACTAAGAGACAAACCGTCTCCACATGCTCACTGTGAGGGAACATATCCACCGGCGTGCTGCTCTCCACTTTGTATCCCTTCCGGGTCAGCAGCTCCAGATCCCGGGCCAGCGTGACCGGGTTGCAGCTCACGTAGACCACACGTTTCGGGGCCATGCGGGCCACGCTATCGATAAACTGCGGCGTAGAGCCCTCCCGCGGCGGGTCCATAAAGATCACGTCTGTGCGTTCACCAGCCGCAGCGGCTTCGCCGATCCACCGGGTGGCATCTGCGGCAAAGAAGCGGGCGTTCTTCACGCCATTGTGCTTTGCATTGCCTATGGCATCGTGCACCGCTTCGCGGTTCACCTCCACGCCCACTACCTGCTTTGCATGGTCGGCGGCGGTCAGGCCGATGGTTCCGATGCCGCAGTAGGCATCCAGCACCACTTCTTTGCCGGTGAGATGCGCCGCGTCCACCGCAAGGCCGTACAGCACTTCGGTCTGGGTATGATTGATCTGATAAAAGCTGCGTGGGCTGATGGCATAGGTCTTGCCGCAGAGGGTATCCAGAATGAATCCCTTGCCGTACAGCACCTTTTCCATATCGCCCAGCACCACGCTGGTTTTGCGGTCGTTCACGTTCTGGACGATGGTGGTGATGGCCACGCCCTGCTTTCCGGCTTCGGTCAGCAGGGCTTTGACAAAGTTCTTGGCCCCCGGCAGCACCGGCTGAGCTGTCACCAGCACCACCATCACCTGCCCGGTCATAACGCCCCGCCGCAGCAGGCAGTGACGCAGAAGGCCGGTGCCCTTATCCTCATTGAAAGGCTGGTAATGGCAGGTGCCCGCTGCCGCACGCACGGCCAGCATGGTCTTATCCAGCACTTCGTCCTGCAAAAGGCAGCTTTCCACCGGCAGCACCTTGTGGCTGTTTGCCGCGTAGATGCCGGAGGTAAGTTTTCCACCCCAGCCGGTGGTAAAGGTGGAGATCACCTTGTTCCGATAGTGGTACGGCGTTTCCATGCCCCGGATGTGCTCCACCGGGCCGTACTTTCCCAGCAGCTTTTTCACGGTTTCTTCTTTCTGTTTCAGCTGTGCGGCGTAGTCCATGCCCAGCATCGGGCAGCCGCCGCAGTTTTTGGCACGCAGTTTGCAATCCATCTTCCGCTCTCCTTTTTACCCATAAGGGTCATACAGATCATATTCTTCCGCTTCCAGGTGCTTTTCCTCCAGCACCTTCATGGCCTGTTCCAGCTCGCTCTGGCCGCAGCCGCTCTCGCTGACCAGCGCGCGCACCGCCGCGGCAAGGTCGCCGCCAAAGAGGGTGTCCAGCCGTTCGCGCATGCTCCACACATTATAGGCGCGCCGGGTGATGGCCGGAGTGTAGGTATTGCGGTTGCCGTCCTTGCCGCTTTTCACCCAGCCCTTTTTCTCCAGCCGGTAAAGAAAGTTGAGCACGGTAGCCGGTGCCCAGCCCTTTGCGCGCAGCTTTGCGTCAATGTCCCGCCGGGTGACGGGCGCACGGCAGGCCCACACGGCAAGCATGACCTGCTCCTCTGCCGCCGAAAGCGACTTTACACTGTCCGGGATGCCGTACATCCTGCTGTTCTCCCTCCTTTTGGCATCTTTTTTACTTTTACGTTTGTCTTTGTTTTATTATTATACCAATTTCTGCGCCAAAGCGCAAGAGCCGGAAACGCCGATGAAATCAGGCTTTTTCAGCTCTATTTTACATTTGTCTTTGTTTTTGTTTTTCTATCAAGGACATTTGTGTGCTTTGTGCCCGCACAGGGGCTTTTGCGCCGTATCTTTGTGCAAAGATGCTCTTGTTTTCATCCCTGCAAAACCGGTATACTACGGCTACAGCAATCAACAGAACGCACCGCAGAAAACCGCGGTGCTGTGCGATACAGGAAAGGGAGAGTTCATTATGGCACGAGTTTACAACTTCAGCGCAGGCCCCAGCATGCTGCCCGAGAAGGTGCTCAAGCAGGCACAGGCAGAGCTGCTCGAGTATGGCGACAGCGGTCAGAGCGTGATGGAGATGAGCCACCGCAGCAAGTGGTTCGATGCCATCATCAAGGACACCGAGGCCACCCTGCGCCGGGTAATGAACATTCCCGACAACTACAAGGTCGGTTTCTTTCAGGGCGGTGCGACCCAGCAGTTTGCCATGGTCCCGCTGAATTTCATGACCACCGGCAAAGCAGATTACCTTGTCACCGGCAACTTCTCGAATCTTGCCGCCAAGGAAGCCGCCAAGTTCGGCGAGGTGAACATCGTTGCTTCCAGCAAGGACAAGAACTTCACCTACATCCCGGACGTGAATGCCATCAACTATGATAAGGATGCCAGCTATATCCACATCTGCCAGAACAACACCATCTTCGGCACTCAGTTTGTCGAGGTGCCGCAGGTGGAGGGTATGCCTCTGGTAGCCGACATGAGCTCCATGATCCTCTCCAAGCCGGTGGATGTGACCAAGTACGGCTGCATCTACTTCGGCGTGCAGAAGAATGTGGCCCCCGCCGGCATGGCAATTGCCATCGTCCGCGACGACCTGCTGGGCCATGCCGCCGACAATGTGCCCACCATGATGAACTACACCACCCTGCTGGGCAAGGACAGCATGTACAACACGCCCCCCTGCTGGTGCATCTATATGACCGGTCTGGTGCTCAAGTATCTGGAAAACGACATCGGCGGTCTTGCCAACATGCAGAAGATCAACGAAGCCAAGGCCAAAGTTCTGTACGACTATCTGGACGGTCAGGGCTTCTTCACGAATCCTGTGGAGCACCGCTACCGCAGCACCATGAATGTCACCTTCACCAGCCCCAATGCAGATCTGGACAAGAAGTTCTGCGCCGAAGCTGCAGAAGCAGGCTTCGTGAACCTGAAGGGCCACCGTCTGGTGGGCGGTATGCGCGCTTCCATTTACAACGCAATGCCCGCCGAGGGCGTGGACAAACTGGTGGACTTCATGGAGAAGTTCCGCAAAGAGAACGCGTAAAACCCTCTCAGCCTCACTTCGTTCGGCAGCTCCCCCGAGGGGGGAGCTTTTTATCAGAGGGACAACTTGATCGAACCCGCTTTCTAAGCTCGCCCTTCGGGAGAGCTGGCACGGCGCAAGCCGTGACTGAGAGGGTTCCTGTATAATAGAAGGGAAATCTGGACTATGTACACCATCAAAACTTTGAACGCCATCAGCCCGGTGGGTCTGGCAAAGCTGAACAACAAGCAGTTTGACGTGGCTGTGGACACCGATGCCCCGGACGGCATCCTCGTCCGCAGCGCCGACATGCTGAATACCGCCTTCAACGACAATCTGCTGGCCATCGCCCGCGCCGGTGCCGGCGTGAACAACATCCCGCTGGACCGCTGCAGTGAGCAGGGCATCGTGGTGTTCAACACCCCCGGTGCCAACGCCAACGCTGTGGCCGAGCTGGTGATCGGTATGCTGATCGCCGGCAGCCGCAATGTGGCTGTTGCTGCCCAGTGGTGTCAGGGCCTGACCGGCGATCCCGCCATGGCAAAGACCGTGGAAAAGGGCAAGAAGCAGTTCGTGGGCAACGAGATCAAGGGCAAGACGCTGGGTGTCATCGGTCTGGGTGCCATCGGCTCCCGCGTGGCCAACTGCGCCATTGAGCTGGGCATGGAGGTCTACGGCTACGACCCCTACATCTCCATTGATGCCGCATGGAACCTGAGCAGTCAGGTACGCCACTGCGTGAACCTGAACGACATGCTGCCCCTGTGCGACTACATCACCATCCATGTGCCCTACCTGCCCACCACCAAGGACACCATCAACGTCCAGACCCTTGCCCTGTGCAAGGACGGCGTGAAGATCCTGAACTATGCCCGCGGCGAACTGGTCAACACCGAAGCCCTGCTGGAAGCCATGGAGACCGGCAAGGTGTCCGGCTATATGACCGACTTCCCGTCTGAGGCCATTCTGGGCAAGCCCGGCATCGTGTGCACCCCGCATCTGGGCGCTTCCACCCCGGAAGCCGAGGACAACTGCGCCGTGATGGCTGCAAAGGAGCTGAGCGACTACCTGAAGAACGGCAACATCATCCACTCGGTGAACATGCCGGAGGTCAACCAGCCCCGCGCCGGCGGCAAGCGCATCTGCATCATCCACAAAAACGAGCCCGGCATGATCAGCCAGATCACCGCCCTGACCACCGAAGCCGGCCTGAACATCGAGAACATGGTGAACAAGAGCAAAAAGAACATGGCCTACACCATGCTGGATGCTACCGGTGCTGTGGACAAGACGCTGGCCGAAAAGCTGGCTGCCATCCCCGCCGTGATCCGGGTGCGTATCCTGTAAAGCAAAACGATTTTTATTTTAGCAACCCGGAAAAGTCTGCGGATTTTTCCGGGTTGCTTTTTCACAGAGAAGGGCCGTGGCGGCAACCTGCATTTCCAAATCAGGATTTTTTACAAACTGGAAATTCTTTCTCGTCCCATCTGCCGGTTAGTTTCCATTTACAAACTGTAGTTTGTCTTAAAAAACGCGTTAGAGATAGCTTTTTCTAACTACACATCGTAAAAAGTTTACATGTATTAACATTCAAGAAAAAGCTTGAAAATGGTAAATTCTGTGCTACAATAGGCTCGACAGAAGGGAAATGTCCACCCTGTTCTCCGGCTTTTGGGCCGGTATATTCATCTTACAGGTCCTGCGGTGCAGGGCCTCTGACAGGAAATAGAAAAGGTAGGGAAGTTACTATGGATATCAAGAAGATTGCACTGTTCGCCGCCGGTACTCTGTTCGGCTCTGCCGGTTTCAAGCTGCTGTCCAGCAAGGACGCCAAGAAGGTCTACACCCAGACCACTGCTGCCGTGCTGCGCATGAAGGACTCCACCATGGAGACCGTCAGCAAAGTTCAGGAGCAGGCCGGTGACATTCTGGCCGATGCAAAGGCCATCAACGAGGCTCGTGCTGTTGAAGCCGAGGCTGCTGTGATCGAGGATGCCGCCGAGGAGACCACCGAAGAGACCGCTGAGTAATTTTCGGTTCGTAAAGCACTGAAAGCCCCAACGTGGCTTTCGAGCCGCCTTCGGGCGGCTCTTTTTTGTGAGAGTGGGGCCGCAGGCGTGCAGGGTATAGCAGCCTGACGCTGCGGCAAAAAGATAGAGAAGGATATTTGATATATGAAATGTACCATTCTGCATGAAGGCAAAGGCCGGATGCGCGTGCATGTAGAAAAAGTCCGCATGACCCTGCACCGTGCCGATGTGCTGGAAGCTTATCTGAACCACCATGATGCCATCGTCCATGCCGCCGTCTACGAGCGCACCGGCGATGTGGTCATTACCTATACCGGCAGACGTTCCGCTGCCATCGCTGTACTGGCGGGCTACAAGTTCGATGTGGCCGAGTATGACGCTCTGGTCACCTCCGCCGACAGCCGCAGGCTGAACCGGGAATATCAGGATAAAATGTTCGATCTGGTGGCAGGCCGCTGCCTGCGCAAGCTGTTCCTGCCCGCACCCCTTGACGCTGCCTACACCGCCTTCCGCTCCATCCGCTTTCTCTGGAAGGGTGTGCGCTGCGTGCTGAGCCGCAGGCTGGAAGTGGAGGTGCTGGACGCTTTGTCCATCGGCGTCTCGCTGCTGCGCGGCGACTTTGGCACCGCCGGTTCTGTCATGTTCCTGCTGAATCTGGGCTCTCTGCTGGAAGAGTGGACCCGCAAGAAGAGTCTGGACGATCTGGCCCGCAGCATGGCCCTGAACGTGGACAAGGTGTGGGTGCGCAGTCAGGGCACCGAAGTGCTGGTGCCTCTGACCAAAGTACGCTCCGGCGATGAGGTGGTCGTGCGCAGCGGCAATATGATCCCGCTGGACGGCACCGTGCTGGAAGGCGAAGCCATGGTGAATCAGGCCGCCCTGACCGGCGAAGCCATGCCGGTGCGCAAGGCAGAGGGCTCCACCCTCTATGCCGGCACCGTTGTGGAGGAGGGCGAGTGCGTCTTTATCGCCAAGGCCGAGGGCGGTTCCAACCGCTACGACAAGATCGTGGCCATGATCGAGGAATCCGAAAAGCTCAAGTCCAGCACCGAGAACCGTGCGCTGGTGCTGGCCGACAAGCTGGTGCCATGGTGTCTGGGCGCAACGGTGGTCACCTATCTGCTCACCCGCAACGCCACCCGCGCCATCTCCTGCCTGATGGTGGATTTCTCCTGCGCGCTCAAGCTCTCCATGCCGCTGGCCGTGCTTTCCGCCATGCGCGAGTGCGGCAGCTACCACATCACCGTCAAGGGCGGCAAGTATCTGGAAGCGCTGTCTCAGGCCGACACTATCGTGTTCGACAAGACCGGCACCCTCACCCGTGCCACCCCGCAGGTAGTGGAGGTCGTGCCCTTCTCCGGCTGCAACGAGCGCGAAGTTCTGCAGCTGGCCGCATGTCTGGAAGAGCACTTCCCCCATTCCATGGCCAACGCCGTGGTGCGTGCCGCCAAAGAGCGCGGCATTTCCCATGAGGAGATGCACTCCGAGGTGGAGTACATCGTGGCCCACGGCATTGCAAGCCGCGTGGGCGGCCAGCGCGTGGTCATTGGCAGTCACCACTTCGTCTTTGAGGATGAAAAGTGTACCATCCCCACAGCCGAGCAGCAGAAGTTCGATGCCCTCAAGCCCGCGTATTCGCACCTGTACATGGCTGCCAGCGGGCAGCTGGTGGGCGTGATCTGCATTTCCGACCCGCTGCGCCCGGAAGCCGCCGCTGTGCTGAACGGCCTGCGTGCGCTGGGCATCCGGAACACCGTCATGATGACCGGCGACAGCGAGCGCACCGCTGCCGCCATTGCAAAGCAGGTGGGCGTGGACCGCTTCTTTGCCGAGGTGCTGCCCGAGGACAAGGCAAACTTCGTCCAGCAGGCCAAGGCCGAGGGCCACACCGTGGTGATGATCGGCGACGGCATCAACGACTCCCCCGCCCTGTCCGCTGCCGACATTGGCATTGCCATCAACTCCGGCGCTGCCATCGCCCGCGAGATCGCCGATGTGACCATCAAAGCCGACAGTCTGGAGGAGCTGGTGGCCCTCAAGGCCATCGCCAACTCTCTGCAAAAGCGCGTGCACGCAAACTACCGCTTCGTGCTCACCTTCAACTCGGCCCTCATCGCGCTGGGTGCTCTGGGCATCCTGCAGCCGGCCTCCTCTGCCATGCTGCATAATCTCTCCACCATCGGCATCAGCCTGAAGAGCATGACCAATCTCCTGCCGGAGAACAAGGCTTCACAGCTGAAAGCATAATTACCGCAAAAAATAACGCCGTGTCTGAACATTCGACACGGCGTTATTTTTTATCTGTTATTCCAGCCCGATCTGCTGTGCGTACTCTTCCAGCAGCTCCCGCTCCAGGAACGGGGTCTTGACACCCTCGCGGTCACGGTAGGTCTCGTGGCCCTTGCCAATGACGGCGATCAGGTCGCCCTCCTGCGCGTGATCCACTGCGTAGTGCAGCGCATCCAGACGGTCGGGGATCTCCACAAACTTTGCGTCCGGGTTGCCCTTGTTCATGCCCACGCGGATATCAGCAAGGATGTCCTCCACCTTTTCAAAGCGGTTGTTGTCCTCAGTGAGGATGGAGAAATCGGCCATTTTGGCGCAGATCTCGCCCATGCCATAGCGGCGCAGCTTGGAGCGGTTACCGCCGCAGCCGAACACCACCACCAGACGGTGGGGCTTGTAGGCCCGCAGAGTGGTGAGCAGGCTTTCGGTGGACACCTCGTTGTGAGCGTAGTCCAGCAGGATGGTGAACTTCTTGCTGATGGGCACCAGCTCCACGCGGCCCTTGACCACGCACTTGCCAAGGCCGTCGTGGATCGCCTGATCCGGCAGCCCCAGCACCTTGCCCACCGCCAGAGCTGCCAGCGCGTTGTACACGCTGAACTCGCCGGGCATGTTCACCTTCACGTCCATCTCGTCCTTGCCGGTCACATGGAACTTCACTCCCAGAAAATCGTGGGTGCGCAGCAGTTCAAAGCCGGTCTCGCGGTAGTCCGCCTGCTCAGCGCGGCCATAGGTGACAAGGCGGCAGGTGTGGCCTTCCAGCAGGGCTTCGGTATTCTCATCGTCAATGTTCACCACGCCCACGTCGCAGCGCTTGAACAGCTGGCCCTTCCAGCTGCGGTACTCCTCAAAGGTCTTGTGCTCGCCGGGGCCGATGTGATCCGGCGAAAGGTTGGTGAACACGCCCACATTGTAGTGCACACCGGCCACGCGGTCCATCATCAGGCCCTGGCTGGAAACCTCCATCAGCGCGGTGTCGCAGCCTGCATCCAGAAATTCCCGAAAGGTCTTTTGCAGCTCGTAGCTTTCGGGGGTGGTGTTGGCAGTTTCCTTGTGGCGGCCCATATAATAAATGCCGTTGGTGCCGATCATGCCCACCTTGCGGCCTGCAGCTTCCAGCACGCTCTTGATCATGTGGGTGGTAGTAGTCTTGCCCTTGGTGCCGGTCACACCGATCATGGTCATCTGGCGGGACGGGTTGCCGAAGAGGTTCGCGCTCATCAGAGCCATGGCATAGCGGCTGCTTTCCACCTTGACCACGGTCACGCCCGGCATGGCGGAAAGGTCGATGTCGTGCTGGATGACCAGTGCGCTGACACCCTTTGCCGCGCAGTCGGCGGCAAACTCATGGCTGTCACGCTGGGTGCCCACGATGCACACGAACAAAAGGCCCGGTGCCGCCTTGCGGCTGTCGTAGATGATATCCGAGATCTCGGTGTCCAGACTGCCCTGCGCAAGGGTAAAGGGCACGCCTTCCAATAACTGTTCCAGTTTCATACTGCACACGCTCCTCAAAACATTTTGTCACATGGGGTTTTCTTCGTTATTTGTGGTCATGCGGGCGGGGTCGGTCAGCGGTGTTTCTTCCGCAGCTGCCGCCGTATCGTCCGCAGGCTGGGCCGCAGCGGCATCCTCTGCACCGTCTGCCGCAGTATCCTCGGCAGCAGAGGTGTCAGGCTCTTCCGGCACGGTCTTTTCCGGCACAACATAACCGGAGGGCAGGGTCGGCTGGCCCTGTGCAAAGTAAATTTTACGGGTGCTGCCCGCGCTGACATGGCTGAAATCCAGTCTGCCGGTGTCGGTAGGGGCACAACCCTTGCCGTCGGCATTGGTCAGCACATAGCGTGCGCGGTCCAGCTTATAATCCAGATCGTTCCGTGTACCCAGAAGCACACTGACACGATCCTGATACAAAAATGCCATCTGGTCGGTGTCCGCAAATTCCATGCGGGTCACATCGTCCAGCATCCCATACTCTTCCAGCTTTGCCTGCAGCTCATTCAGCGCATCCAGACGGTCGTCCGTCTGCACCGCTGCCGAAGCTGCTGCCGAACCGGATGCATCCGATGCCGCCGGGTCTGCCTGCGCTGCAAAGGTCAGCTGGTCGCCGGGTGTCACCGACACCGGCTCGCCGCCGTATAGAGTCTTGAGTTCTTCCGGCTGGGCAGACTCGCAGGCCAGGATCTTGAACTGATCCGAGAGGGTCAGCCAGCCGCTCTTCGTCTGCATGGCATAGGTAGGCACCGCCTCGGTCACCTGCACCACCACCGTGTTGGGGTAATCCCGAACCACCCTGATGGATTCCAGCAGCGGGAACTGCTTTTCCAGTTCCGCTTCCTTGGCGGCAGGGTCAAAGCTGAAAATGTTCTCTTCGGTCTGCACACCCAGTGCCTGCAGGATCTGGCTGCTGGAATAGCCGCCCACCTCCTGCACCACGGTGCCGTCCGCCGTCTGCACCTGAATGGTGCCGATCTTAAACAGCATGGTCATGGTCAGGTAAACACCGGCGGCGATCACGGCCAGCAGGGTCACAAAGGCCATCAGCCGCCGCAGCATCCGCCGCCGCTTCAGTGCAGCGCGGGTTAGGCGGCGCTTCTTGCGTTTTTCCCGCTGTACCGGGTCGCGTGGCTGCTGTTGTGCCGGGCGCAGACGCTGGTTTTTGTAGCGCTGCTGCGCTGCCTGAGCCGCTGTCTTGCGCGGCTTCTGTCCCTGTGAACGGCGCTGCTGCGGCTTGCGGGCCGTGCCGGATGCACGCTGTTCCGGCTGGGCCGTGCGGCATCGCTGCGCGGTACGGTTCCGGTTCTGGCCGCTGGTGCGCCGGGTGCCGCTCTGTTCGGTGCGGCGCGGCTGCGAAGGGAACTCGATGCTATTATCGGTACGGGTGCGGCGCACCGTACCATTGGCGGTGCGGTCCGGCGCAAAGCTCAGCGGTTCCCCGTTGAAGCCATAGCGCCCGTCCGCACTGCCGGAAGATCCTTTTTGTTGTGAAGGCGGCGGAGTATGCTGCAGGTCTTTCCGCAGGTCGTAGATATTGCCGTTGTTTCTGTTATTGCGGTATTGCTGCATGGCGCACACCTCCTTTCCGGTTTAGGTTTTGTTTTACTTCTGCACCAGTTTCATCAGAGCGTCTGCAATACGGTCAAGGCTGTCATCCACCGACAGGCTGCGGGCATTTTTGCCCATCTCAGCCAGCTTGCCGGGCTGTGCCAGCATGTCGGACACCGTGCTCACCAGCTTTTCGCCGGTCAGATCTTTTTCCTCGATCACCACAGCGGCATCGGCCTTCTGCAGTTCCATGGCATTGAAGTACTGGTGGTTCTCAGCCACATTGGGGCTGGGGATGAGCACGGCTGCACGGCCAACAGCTTCCAGCTCGGCCAGCGTCAGCGCACCGGCGCGGCTGATGACAAGGTCTGCCGCAGCCAGCAGTTCCGGCATATTGTTGATGTATTCCTTCACCACAAGGCCGTCGCCTTCCGCGAAGTTCTTTTCCTTTTCCAGATCCTTGAACAGCTGCACACCGTACTGGCCGGTAGCGTGGAGATGCAGCACCGGCTTCTTCTCGTGCTGTTCCCATGCACACAGGTCGGCCACCACCTCGTTGACGCGGCGTGCGCCAAGGCTGCCGCCGAAGGAAAGGATCACCGTGCGGTCGCCCGCGCCCAGCTCAGCGCGGATGGCATCGCGGTCCTTTGCCTTGGTGAACACCTCCGGGCGCACCGGATTGCCCACCACGATGGTCTTATCAGGTGCGCCCAGCTTTTCCACAGCAGCAGGCACGGCGGCAAACACGAGATCCACATCCGGTGCCAGCAGCTTGTTGGTCACGCCGGGGAAGGCGTTCTGCTCATGAATGGCGGTGTGGATGCCCATTTTGGCGGCACAGCGCACCACCGGGCCGGACACATAGCCGCCGCAGCCGATCACAAGATCGGGTTTGACCTCCTTCATAATGGCCTTTGCCTTGGGGCCAGAGAGGGCCAGATTCCACAGCGTAACGATGTTGCGCTTGATGTTGTGCAGCGACAGCCTGCGCTGGAAACCGGTGATCTCGATATGGTGGAAGGGATAGCCCGCCTGTCCTACCAGACGGTACTCCATGCCCTCCTTGCGGCCGGCAAAGTGGATCTCGGCAGAAGGGTCTGCCTTTTTGATAGCACCTGCAATGGCAAGTGCCGGGTTGATATGGCCGGCAGTGCCGCCGGCAGCGATCAGAACTCGCATGACGATTCCTCCTCTATTATTAGTGCATCTGGGCAGGTCATCGGGGAGCTCCCCACTGGCCTGCGCCCTCAAAACAGTCGTTACAGTTCATTGCGCGCACGGCGGGCATCGTCCAGATTGATGGTACGGTCCTTCAGCTCCGCATCACGCTGAGCCTTTGCAGCCTGCCGCTGTGCGTGGGCCGCCGCCCTCTGCTGCGCCGCCCGCTCTCCGTTGCGCCCAATGTTCACCATCACGCCCATTTCTGCCAGCAGCAAGATCAGACTGGTGCCGCCGGACGAGAAAAACGGCAGGCTGATGCCGGTATTCGGGATGGTGTTGGTGACCACGGCGATGTTGCAGAACACCTGCCAGGCGATCTGCGCCATAATGCCAATTCCCACCATGGTGCAGAACTGGTTCTCGGCCTTATAGGCGATCATCAGGCCCTGCGCTATGAGCAGTATGAACAGCACGATGATGAGCACCGCACCGATGAAGCCCAACTCTTCACACACCACACTGAAGATGAAGTCGTTGGTGCTTTCCGGCAGCCAGAGCTGCTTTTCCACGCTGTTGCCAAGGCCAAGGCCCTTCAGTCCGCCGGAGCCGATGGCGTACAAGCTCTGCTTGGTCTGGTCGTTCAGCGCTTCCAGATCATCGGACCATGTGTTCAGGCGGTCCTGCAGATAGCCAATGGATTCCACCAGCGTCAGAGCCGGTTTCAGCAGCAGAGCCGCCGCCGCGGCCCCGCACCATGTCAATACACCGCCGCAGCCGGTCAGCATGAGGATGGTGCCCACGATGGCGGTGGTCAGCAGGATGCCGGACATGTGCGGCTCTAAAAACAGCAGCAGCACCACCGGCACCAGCGGCAGCACCGGCACGATCAGCTGCCTTACGATGCGGATGAACAACCAATCCTTTGGCTTGATCTTTTCTCTCAGCGACGGGCTGAACCGGCCGATCTGCGGCGCACTTGCCGCCAGATGGGACGAGAGCAGGATCATCTCAAACTTTGCCACCTCAGAGGTTTGCAGAGTCAGGCCGCCCAGACGGATCCAGCGGCGGCAGCCGTTCAGCGGTGCAAAGGTCAGCGTGACGGCCAGCATGGCCAGCACCACCCAGTACAGCGGCTTGCTCGCCCAGCGCAGAAAGCGGTGATCCACATAGCTCATGACTACCATACAGCCAATGCCAATGGCCATGCAGATAGCCTGCTGCTTGATGTAGTGCAGGCTGTCGCCCATGCGCAGGTAGCCGGTGGTGTAGCTTGCGCTGTACAGCATTACAAGGCCGAACACCATGATAATGGCCAGCGTTGCCAGCCAGTTGAGCAGCAGCCGGTTCCATGGTCCCGGGTCCCGCTGCAGCGGCGGCACCCATGCACTTTCTTTTTGGTTTTTATGTTGTCTGCGGGTGGCTGCCATTGCCACGCCCCCTTATTTTCAGAATCAGGCGCTCAGACCCAGCGTGCCAGACGCACGGCCAGCGCCAGCCCGCACACGCTCAGTGCGCACAGGCTGTAAAAAATATTCACTGCACTCATGCCGCGCTTTTCCAGCCAGCGGTGCAGCGGTGCCGCCGCAAACAGCGGCCTGCCCTTCCAGCGGCAGAACAGGACCTGCAGCACCACCATGCCGCCCTCCACCCAGAAGGGCAGTGCCAGCGGGATGCTCAGCTCTGCGTAGCCAATGCACAGCGGGATGCAGCCAATGGCTCCCGCTGCATACAAGCAGCCGCACCGGCCGGGGTGCAGCTTTGCCGGTGGAAAATCCCACAGCAGAAAGGCCATCAGTGCACCGGCCAGTGCCGCCGGGAATACTGCCAGCGGGAACCAGCCCAGCTGTGTTTCCAGCATCATCAGGCCCAGCATGGCCGCAAAGGCCGCGCCGCACACCGTGCCGTCGGCACCGTCGGCCACGCGGGCCGCCTCGGCCATCGCCACCAGCAGCACAGCCCACAGCAGCGGTGCCAGCGCACATTCCACATAGCCTGCTCCCGGCAGGATCAGCCCTGTAGGCAGGCACCCATTCAGCGCCAGCAGACCCAGCACCAGCACTGCAGCGATGCATTCCAGTGCAAGGCGCTGTGTGCGGCGCAGGCCAAGGCCTAAACCGTTCGGGTAGCGGCTGCGGATGCGGGCCAGATCATCGGCCAGCCCCACTGCGCCAAAGGCCAGCGACCCCAGCAGTGCAATGAGCAGGCGGGAGGTCATCTGCCGGTCGCTGCCAAGCAGGGAAGGCTGTGCAGCACATGCGGCCAGCCAGCCCACGCCCACAGCGGCAAGGGTGCCCACCATCAGGCACAGCCCACCCATGGTAGGCACCGGGCTGTCCGGGGCATCGCTGTCCGGCTGTGTACCGCGTGCCGCACGCTGCAGCTCCCGCAGCAGCGGTACCATCATATTGCCGAGCGCCGCAGTCAGCACAAAACCCAGCACCGACGCGACGACCAAGGCGAAACGAATCATTTTTCAATCTCCAAATTCATGCCAAAGGGTTATTCTTCGGCATCTTTCTGCTCTGCGTAGAAAATTTCCAGCACTTTTTCCAGCGCCATGCCGCGGCTTGCCTTCACCAGCAGGGCATCGCCCGGCTCTATCCGGTTCAGCAGAGCATCCGCTGCCTCGCGGTAGTTGTTGGCATGGAGGGTCTTGACCCCCTTGGCCGCAGCCACCACAGCCGTGCGCTTTGCGTTTTCGCCGTAGGTCACAAGGCAGTACAGATCACTCTCCGCAGCCAGACGGCCCAGCTCCTCGTGGGCTTCGCGGGACAGCTCGCCCAGCTCCAGCATATCGCCCAGCAGGGCAAAGCGGCGCTTGCAGTGGAATTCCTTGAACATGGCAAGCGCGGCCTTCATGCTGTCGGGGTTTGCATTGTAGCAATCCTCAATGACGGTAACGCCCTTGCTGTGCACCACCTTCTGGCGGCGGCCGGTCTGCTCAAAATTGGAAAGCCCCTTGATGACACCGCGCGGGTCGCAGCCCAAGCGGGTGGCGGCGCAGTAGGCAGCCAGAGCGTTTGCCACATTGTGCTTGCCCATGGCCGGGATCTTGACCACAAAGGTGCCCTCTTCCTGATCTTCCAGCACAAAGCTCATGCCGTCCTCTTCCTGCCGGATGGACAGTGCACACACATCAGCGTTCTCATCTGCCAGACTGAACCATACCGGCTTCACGTGGGCGGGCAGCTTTGCGGCGCGCAGGAACTTATCATCATAGTTCAGCACCAGCGGTGCACCCTCCGGCAGGCCGTTGCAGATCTCCAGCTTTGCCTTGCAGATGTTCTCCTGACTCCCCAGATTGCCGATGTGGGACACACCGATGCAGGTAATGATGCCCACATCCGGGCGTGCGGCCCGGGCCAGACGATCGATCTCGCCCGCATGGCTCATGCCCATCTCGATCACGGCATACTCAGTGCTGCTTTCCAGCCGCATCAAGGTGCGGGGCATGCCCAGTTCATTGTTCTGGTTGCCCTCGGTCTTGATGGTCTCGCCAAAGCCTGCAAGGGCGGCGTAGGTCATCTGCTTGGTGGTGGTCTTGCCCACGCTGCCGGTCACACCCACCATCTTGGGGTGATACTGGCTGCGGTAGTTCGCGCCCATCACCATCATGGCGTGGTAGCTGTCCGGGCAGAGGATGGCCTTTTCCGCAGGCACGCCCTCCACCGGGTGGTTCACCACCACATAAACAGCACCGTTCTCCAGTGCTTTGGCCGCAAAATCGTGGCCGTCAAATTTTTCACCCGGGAACGCTACAAAAATGCAGCCGGGCCGTACCTCGCGGCTGTCGGTGGTCACCAGTTCCACCTGCACCTCTTCCCGGATGAAGTCTGCGGGCACCAGCCCTGCCAGAAGCTTGCTTGCAGAAATTTTTTCCATTGTTCATGTCCCCTCTCTTTTATCTTGTAAAACCCTCTCAGTCAATGCCTGCGGCATTGCCAGCTCCCCCGAAAGGGGAGCTCTTTTGCATCTTACGATAAAGTGCAGTTCTTCAGAAGATTCACTTTACCGTGCCCACTCATAAAGCTCGCCCTTCGGGAGAGCTGGCGCGCAAGCGCCTGAGAGGGTTCTTGTTACCCACAGGTAATGGTCACGACGGTGCCGCGCTGCACACTGGAACCGGGGTCTGCACTCTGGGCCTGCACGGTGCCGTTCGCATTGCCCTCCACCACACAGTTCAATCCGGCGGCAGACAGCATCTGGCGGGCAAAGTCCGCGCTCTTGCCGGTCACATCCGGCACATCGGTATGGCTGCCCTCATAGGTATCGGTATACAGGTACACGGTGGTGCCGTAGGCCACCTTTGCACCCGCGTGCGGATACTGGTAGGTGACAGCTGCTGCCGCCTGACTGGTGGTGCTTTCGGCCAGCTGATGCCTGAGGCCCTTGATGTTCAGCTGCACCTGCGCACTGCTCCACTCGGTGCCCACCAGATTCGGCACAGTGACCACAGTCTGGCTGCGATCCTCGCCGTCGGCGGCAATGCCAAGGTAAGGTGCGATCTCGCTGATGATGTTGCCCACAACGGGCGCTGCCAGCAGGGACGAGTAGTCCGTTCTGGCGTTGTTGGGGTCATCCAGCATCACATAGACGATGATCTCCGGGTCGTCGGCGGGCAGGACAGCGGCAAAGGATGCCACCTTCTTGTAGTCACCATCAGCGCGGCGGTCCATGTTCAACTGTTCGGAAGTGCCGGACTTGCCGCCGATACGGTAGCCGGACACATAGGCATACTTGCCGCCGCCGGTACCGGCGCCCACCTCATATTCCATGATCTGGCGGATCACATTGCTGGTGCTCTCGCTGATGACCTGACGGCGCACATTGGCACCGATCTCCTCGATCACGTTGCCATTTGCATCGGTGATCTTATCCACCACATGGGGCGTGACCAGATAGCCGCCGTTGACGGCTGCGGCCACAGCGGTGCACATCTGCAGCGGGGTGATGGCCATTGCCTGACCAAAGGCCGAGGAAGCCAGCTGCACTTCGCCCAGCTGGTTGGCCTTATAATACTGCATGAAGCCCGTCTCACTGGGCAGGTCCACGCCGGTGCGGCTGGTAAAGCCAAAGGCATCGAAGTAGTTATAGAAGGTCTGGGAGCCAACGCGCTGGCCCAGCTGGATATAGTAGATATTGCAGCTCTGACGCAGAGCTTCGGCCAGTGTGATGGTGCCGTGGGCTTTGTGGCCTGCGCAGTGGTAGGTCTCCTTTGCCACGCCGTAAGCACCGGCGCAGGTAAAGGTGGTGTTGATGTTTGCAAGGCCGGAGTCCACGCCCATGGCCGAGGTGATCACCTTGAACACACTGCCGGGGTAGTACAACTCGGTGATGGCCTTGTTTTTCCACTGGATATCGCGGAAGTAGCCGGAGTAATCGCCCTCCTCGTCCAGAATGCGGTTGCCGTTTGCGTCCTTCAGCTCGTTGCCGTTCTCATCCTTTTTGTAGATGCCGTACAGCTCCGGCTCAGCGCGCACCAGCTCGTTGAGGTAATCCAGATTTGCGCTGTAGTCCAGCGGGTCGTTGGGGTCAAAATCCGGCTTGGAAGCCATGGCAAGGATGGCACCGGTCTTGACGTTCATCACGATGGCGCAGCCGCGGTTCTCCACCGTGTTGGCTGCAATGGCTTCGTTCAGATACCGTTCCACGATCTCCTGCACATTCACATCCAGCGAAAGCACCAGATTGGAGCCATCCTTGGCTGCAAAGGTGGTGGCATTCTCGTCCGCAATGGCGTTGCCGTAGGCATTGCGCTGGGTAATGGTGCGGCCATCCACACCGGCCAGCGTGGACTGATAGGATTTTTCCAGACCGTAAGTACCAATGCCGTCCGCATCGGTAAAGCCCAGCACTGCCGCTGCAAACGCTCCGTAGGGGTAATTGCGCTGGAAGCTCTTCTCGCTGCCGACCGAGATGTTGCCCTTGCGGGAGGTCTCAGTGGCACGCTTGTGTGCCTTGTTGAACTGGGAAACGTAGGATTCGATGGACAGCTTGACAGCGTTGTTCACCTTGGTGGCCAGCACCTGATACTTGGTGTCCGTCTTGGAAAGTGCATCGTAAACCTTCTGGTACTGGGTCTGGTACGCTTCCGAGGAAGTGTCCACCGCGTCCAGACTTTCGCCGTCGCCGGAAAGCAGGCGCAGGGTCAGTTCCCGGCTGACCTCGGCGCACATGGCAGTGTCCAGCGTGCGCACCGTCTCCTCATCCTTGCCGGTGGTGGTATATAAGATTTTGCTGTTGTCCGGGTCGGCCCAGATGGTCCACACCACGCTGGTGGAGGCCAGCGTGATACCGGAGGTATCGTAGATCTCGCCGCGGGTGGCCTTGATGGTGGTATCCAGCAGCTGCTGCTTTGCGGCCAGCTGGCGGTAGGTGTCACCGTTTTTGATCTGGATATCATACAGGCTGTAGGTCACACGGGCCGCAGCAAGGCCCATGACCACAAGGGCCAGACCGCCGCAGATCAGACTGGTTCTGGGGTTCATGCGGGCACCGGTGCTGGTTTCCGGCCAGGGGCCTTTTATTTTTTTGATGAATTTTCGGAAGAATTTCCACATGGTATGCTCCTGCGGCAGCGGGCATTTGCTGCCTTCTGCCGCGCTTTTGTCAAATTTGGAACTGCCCTGCAAACAGGGTGTATAAACCGAAAAAGCGTGCGCTGCCGCACGCTTTCCCGTATTTGGTTCACTTTACAGTGCCAAGAATGTTCACGGCACCGTTGTAGATAAAGTCGGTCCACTGCCGCACAGCGGACTGGGTGCGCTCCAGCGTGTCGCTCTCGCCCAAACGGATGTAGGTGATCTGGCTCTGATCAATTTTCATCAGGCCCAGCCTGCCGGCCGTCTCTTCCACGCTGGTGATGTTGGTCTTGCTGTTCAGGGTGCTGTTATAGTAAGTATACTGGCTCTGCTCACTGACCAGCTGAGCCTTTGCGTCCTGAATCTGGTCGTTCAGCTCCACCAGCTTGGACTCGCTCCACAGCAGGCTGATGGCAAACCCCACCAGCAGTGCTGCTGCTACCAGATGCATGGCGTTGTGCACCGCTGCCTGCAGCGGCGAAAGCCGACGCTTGCCGCCCTTTGCTACCCGCAGATCTGCCTTGCGCTGTGTCTGCGGGGCTTTTCTGCGGCGTACCGCGTTATAATCATATGCTGCCTGACCCATGGTTTGCTCTCCTCCTCACACAACGGCTTCTGCCGTTCAGCATTTTTCCAAAACTCTCAGGTGGGCGGACCGGCTGCGCCGGTTCTCTTCCAATTCCTGACTGTTTGCTTCAATGGGTTTGCGGGTGATCAGCTTCGCTTTGGCTTTGCCGCCGCATACGCACACCGGAAACTCCGGCGGGCAGGTGCACGCGGTGGACCAGCGGCGAAATTTGTTCTTCACCAGCCGGTCCTCCAGCGAGTGGAAGGTGATCACGCACAGCCGGCCGCCCGGCGCAAGGTGATCGAAAATGGTATCCAAGCCTTCTTCCAGCGCATCCAGTTCATGGTTCACTGCAATGCGCAGCGCCTGAAAGGTGCGGCGGGAAGGGTTCTTGTTTTTGCGGCGTTCCGCCGGGGGCATGGCACTGGCCACGATGTCTGCCAGCTGCAGAGTCGTTTCGATGGGAGAATTCTCCCTTGCCTCCACGATCCTGCCCGCGATCTGCCATGCGAAAGGTTCTTCGCCGTAATCCCGCAGGATGCGTGCCAGCTCTTCGCGGCTCTCGGTGTTCACAAGGTCCGCTGCCGTTTCGCCCTGCTGGCTCATCCGCATGTCCAGCGGTGCATCCGCACGGTAGGAAAAGCCGCGGGCCGCATCGTCCAGCTGATGGCTGGAAACGCCCAGATCCAGCAGCGCGCCGTTGACCTTGTCGATGCCAAGGCTTTCCAGAGCTTGTCCGGCATAGCGGAAGTTGATCTGCACCACCGTGGCAGGCAGGCCCGCAAGGCGGGCACGCGCGGTCTGCACCGCGTCCGGGTCCTGATCCAGCGAGATCAGCCTGCCGCCCTTTTCTGCATCCAGCCGCAAGGCGATCTGGCGGGAATGTCCCGCGCCGCCTGCGGTGCCGTCAAGGTAGGTGCCGGCCGGATCAATGGCAAGCCCCTCCAGACACTCGTTCAGCAGAACGGGGATATGCTCAAACGAGGCCGGGTCAAAGGCTGCTTGTGTTTCAAGTTCCATCGCTGCGGCCTCCTTTCTCAGTTCATAAGCTTTCCGTGTTCCGGGCACTGTGCACACAGCGCACACTTTTACCCGATAACACAGTTTTATTTTAACAAATCAGGCCCCTGATTGCAAGGGTTTGTGCTCCCGTTTTTGCCGCAAAATGCAACAAAAAAAGTCCCTGTCGGCCGTCATTTCTTCCTGCAGGAACTTTGGTTTTTGCCGTATGTGTAATTTGTGTGTGAAAAAGGCTGTCTTCAGCCGTTTTTCTTGGCGTTCTGGCGCAGATTTGCGCGCACATTCTTTACCTGTGCCGCATTTTCCACCATTGTTTCCTCGGTGTTCTTGAGCATGTTGTCGCAATAGTCGGTCACGGTCTGGCGCAGGGTGCGGGCCTCGTTCTGGGCTGCAGTGGTGATTTCCCCGGCGCGCTGCTGTGCAGCCTTCACGATCTCGGCTTCGCTCACCAGAATGCGCGCCCGCTCCTCAGCCTTTTTCACAATGGCCTGCGCCTGTGCGTTGGCCGTCTCCACGATCTGAGCGCGGTCGTTCACGATCTGCTGGGCCTGCCGCAGCTCGCCGGGCAGGTTTGCGCGGATCTCGTCCAGATAATCCCGGATCTGCTCCACATCCACGATCTTTTTGCCGCCGGAAAGAGGCACATTGGCACCTTCCTCCAGAGCATCCTCAATGGTATCCAAAAGTTCGTTCACGTTCATAGTGCTTCTCCCTTCGGTTCGTTCTCGGCAGGGTCTGTGTTCTGCATGGGCTTTGTGTATTTCCACAGCAGCACCCTGCCGTACTTGTACTGTTTTTTCAGGGTCAGGCCGCCAGCCTCGGCCGGCAGCACGATGCCGGTTTCGCTCTCGCACAGCACGATGCCGCCGGGCGCGGTGCATTTATCCACCGCAGGCAGGATCTTTTCCAGTGTACCATTGCGGAAGGGCGGGTCCAGCAGTACGATGTCGAACTGCTCGCGGCAGGCGGAAAGATACCGCGCAGCTTCGCCGATATTGACGCGGCTGCGGTCGAACACGCCGCAGGCCTTGCAGTTGCGCATGATGATGTTCACCGCCTCGCGGTTCTCGTCCAGAAACACGCAGCGCGCCGCGCCGCGGCTCAGTGCTTCAATGCCAAGCTGGCCGCTGCCCGCATACAGGTCCAGCACCCGTGCGCCGGGCAGGTCGAACTGGACGATGCTGAACATCGCCTCCTTTACCTGCGAAAGGGTGGGCCGGGTCACGTCGGTCCCCGGCAGGGCCTCCAGACTGCGGCCCCGGGCTTCTCCTGCGATCACGCGCATGTTCTCTTTCCTCCTCCTTGCAGCCGGAAGATGTGGCTGCAAACACGTTTTTTGTATCACTTTATTATCACCCAACTGCATATTCTTGTCAAGGGCCGCGCGTTGCGCCGTCTGGCGGTTTGTGCTACAATAAAACCGGCAGCGCCGGGCTTTTGCGGCGCATTCTGGCATAAAAGGAGAGTATTCCCATGAAAGTTCTGCTCATCAACGGCAGCCCGCACGAAAAAGGCTGCACCTATACCGCCCTTTCGCTCATTGCAAAGGAACTGAACGATGCCGGTGTGGACACCGAGATCCTGCATGTCGGCGGCAAACCCGTGGGCGGCTGCATCGGCTGCGGCGGCTGTGCCGCAGGCAACGGCTGCGTGTTTGGCGGCGTGGTCAACGAGGCCATCGAGAAGGCCAAAACTGCCGATGGCTTCGTGTTCGGCAGCCCGGTGCACTATGCATCCGCATCCGGCAACATGACCAGCTTCATGGACCGCCTTGCCTACGCGGGCGGCAGATATCTGGCCTACAAGCCCGCCGCCATCTGCTGCTCGGCCCGCCGTGCAGGCACCACCACCACGCTGGACCAGCTGGTAAAGTACCCGCAGTTCTTCCACATGCCGCTGGTGAACGGCTCCTACTGGGCCATGGTGCACGGCTCCAACGCCGAGCAGGTGCTGCAGGATGCCGAGGGCTGCGCCGTAATGCAGGAGCTGGGCCGCAACATGGCATGGCTGCTGCACTGCATCGAAGCAGGCAGGGCCGCTGGCTTTGAACACCCGCAGAACCCCAAGCGCCCCATGACCAATTTTATCCGCTGATCGGAAAATCAATTTCTGATCCAGAGGCTCAGAGCAGTCCATAAGCTGCTCTGAGCCTCTTTTTCTTTGCAGTCCACGCCATTTCGTGCCAAAAGCGGCAAAAATCCTTTGGAAATGGGGCTGCAGCTTCTTTTTTCGTTCATAAGTTTGTGTTACTATAAGATGTAAAGTGATTTTAGCAGGATGGAGACCCTTGTATGGAACACTACGATTGGAACGAAGGCTGGCTGTTCACGCCCCGGTTCGACCCGGCACTGGTGCGGCCGGAGTGCGGACTGGAACTGGAACCGGTGCGCATCCCCCACACTGTGCGGGTGCTGCCCTACAATTACTGCAACGAAAATGAATACCAGTGCCTGTGCGGCTACCGGCGGGAGTTTTTTGCACCCAGAGAGTGGGCAGGCCGCACTGTTCTGCTCACCTTTGGTGCCGTTGCCCATGACGCGACCGTGTTCTGCAACGGGCGGCGGCTGTTCCACCACGCCTGCGGCTACACCGCCTTCACGGTAGATCTGACCAGCGCTTTGCATCTGGGTCAGAAAAACGTGGTGGCTGTGCGCTGCGACAGCCGCGAGGATCTGAACATTCCACCCTTTGGCGGGCAGATCGATCACCTGACCTACGGCGGCATCTACCGTGCCGTCAGTCTGGACATCAAGGAGCCCGCTTACCTGCGGGATGTGTTCATCGAGGCAAAGGCCGAGGGCGATTTCCGCATCTATACCTCCACCGTGGGCGAGACGGTGGGCTGCACACTGCAGGCCGAGATCCGCAGCCCTTCCGGCAGCCGCGCCGCCTACAGCGGCGAGCTTTCCCTGCCCATCACCGGCGTGCTGAACGGTGTGCACCCGTGGAGCATCGAGCATCCCACCCTGTACACCCTCACCGTACAGCTGATCCGCCCCGGCTCTGCCGGTCTGCCGGACCGTGTGCTGGACGAAAAGACCATCCGCTTCGGCTTCCGCACCGTGCAGTTCGTGGCAGGCGGGCTGTACCTGAACGGTCAGCGCGTGGAGCTGCGGGGCCTGAACCGCCACCAGAGCTACGCCTATCAGGGCTATGCCATGCCGGACAGCATCCAGCGGCTGGATGCTCAGATCCTGAAAAAAGACCTTGGCTGCAACGCAGTGCGCACCAGCCATTCCCCCCAGAGCCCGGCGTTTCTGGATGCCTGCGATGAGCTGGGCCTGCTGGTGTTCACCGAGATGCCCGGCTGGCGGTACATCGGCGACGAGAGCTGGAAGGCGCAGGCCCTGCAGAACTGCCGCGAGATGGTATGCCAGTGCCGCAACCACCCCAGCATCTTTTTGTGGGGTGCCCGTGTGAACGGCAGCGCCGACGACGAAGCGTTTTATAAGCGCACCAACGAGGCCATCCACCGGCTGGACCCCACCCGCCCCACGGCAGGCGCGCGGAACCACCGCAAGAGCCAGCTGCTGGAGGATGTTTACGCCTACAACGATTACTCTTACCGCGGGCGCGGTGCCGCCTGCGAAGCCCGCGCCGCGGTGACTTCCGATCCCCGCAAGGGCTACCTCATCAGCGAGTTCGGCGGGCAGCAGCTGCCCACCAAGCCCTTTGACGACGAGACCCACCGGCTGGTGCAGGCTCTGCGCTATGCCGCCGGGATCAACGATTCCATTGCGCAGCAGGGCGTGGCCGGCAGCTTTGGCTGGTGCATGGCCGATTACAACACCCACCGGGAATTTGGCAGCGGCGACCGCATCTGCTACCACGGTGTGATGGATATGTTCCGCAACCCGAAGCTTTCGGCGGCGGTATATGCAAGCCAGAAAACGCCGCGTTCCCCCTCGGACATCGTGCTGGAAGTCTCTTCCGGCATGGCACTGGGCGACCTGCCCGGCGGCGTTCCCACGGCCTGCTGGGTGTTCACCAACGCCGAAAGCGTGCGACTGTACCGCGGCAACGACTACATTGCCGAGTTCACGCCTGACCGGCACGGCCGTTTTGCCGCCATGACGCATCCGCCCATTGAGATCAACGATTTTGTAGGTTCTCTGTTGGAAAAGTACGAGGGCATGGACCCGGCCTCCGCCCAGATGACAGCCGCTATCCTGAACGAGATGCGCCGGGATGCCATGGAGCTTTCGCCGCTTTCCAAGGCGCGGATGCTTTCGCTGCGGCTGAGCTGGAACGAGGTAGCCCGCATGTATTACAAATACATCGGCGTGCTGGGCACACCGTGCGCAGCCTACCGTTTTGAAGCCGTATGGCATGGCCGCACCGTGCGCACCGTGGTGCGGGAGCCGGTGCAGAGCGTCCGGCTGGAATGCACCGTGCACAACCCCATCCTCACCGACGGCCCCACCTGGGACTGCGCCGCTGTCAGCCTGCGCGCCATCGACCAGAACGGCAACCTGCTGCCCTACTGCGGCGAAGCCGTTCAGCTGAGCGTGGACGGCCCGCTGAAGATCATTGGTCCCAGCGTGGTGCCGCTGCGCGGCGGCATGGCGGGCACCTACCTTGCCACCACCGGCGAAGCGGGCCGCGCCGTACTGCACTGCCGCATGGAAGGTGCGCTGGATACCGATGCCGTGGTGACCATCCGTTGCCGGGAAGCTTAATTTCCGTCCCTTCATGATAGATTTGCACTCTGTTCAAAATTTCATCATGGTTGACTGGTATCCTAAGAACTGTAAAATAACGGCGGGCGCGCCCGCTTTGATTCCAAAACAAAGGATGCAGGAGTTATGAGAGAAAAATTCCGTCAGTTTATGATCGGCCGCTACGGTACCGATGGCCTGAACCAGTTTTTGAGCATCGCGTCCATCGTGCTGCTGCTGATCTCGCTGCTCACCCGCTTCAGCCTGTTCACATGGCTGGGTCTGGTGCTGCTGGTGCTGTGCTACTACCGCTCGCTCAGCCGCAACATTTCCAAGCGCACGGAGGAGAACTACCAGTACTATGCCCTGAAGGACCGCGTAGACCGTAAGTTCCGCGGTCTGAAGGATCAGTGGGCCAACCGCAAGCTCTACCACTACTACCGCTGCCCCAAGTGCCGTCAGAAGCTGCGTGTGCCCCGTGGCCGCGGCCGCATCCAGATCTCCTGCCCGCGCTGCGGCACCCAGTTCATCAAAAAGAGCTGAGCGGCCATGTTTGGTTATGTTGTGCCCAATCAGGCTGCGCTTTCGGACGAAGCACAAAAGCGCTACCGCACCGCCTACTGCGGGCTGTGCCGCCGCATCGACGCACTGCACGGCCTGCGGGGCCGCTTTACGCTGAGCTATGACCTCACCTTCCTGAACCTGCTGCTGTGCAGCCTGTACGAGGGCGAGACCGAAGCTTCTTCCGGCCACGACCGGTGCCCCATCCACCCCTTGGGCGGTGTGGAATGGCGGGCGGCCTCCCCCACCGATTACTGTGCAGATCTGAGCGTAGCTTTGCACTACTACAACGCCGAGGATAAGTGGAAGGACGACCGCAGCCTGCTGGGCCTTGGATATGAAAAGCTGCTTACCGGCTGTAAGCAGTCTGCCGAGAGCCGCTGGCCCCGTCAGTGCAGCGCCATCCGCACCTGTCTGGACAGGCTGGCAGAATATGAAGCTGCCGGGAGCGAAGATCTGGATGCCGTGTCCGGCTGCTTTGGCGAGCTGATGGCAGAGCTGTTCGACTACCGGCAGGATCACTGGTCGCCGGAGCTGCGCAGCATCGGCTTCCATCTGGGCAAGTTCATCTACCTGCTGGATGCCTATGACGATCTGGAGCACGACCAGCGCAAGGGGGTCTACAATCCGCTGAAAGCACTCAGTCAGCAGCCCGGCTATGAGGAAGAGATGAAAGAGATCTTTGAGCTGCTGCTGGCGCAGTGTGCCCAGAGCTTTGAACGCCTGCCCTGCGTGGAGGACGCAGACCTGCTGCGCAACATCCTTTACTCCGGCGTATGGCTCAAATACAACTGCAAAACAGCCAAGCAGGCCCGCAGCCGTGGCTGAATGGCGGCTTTGTCTTGATTTTTCCACGGCAATACGGTAGACTATAAACATTGCGCGGCACTGTGGCTGCGCGAAATGAGACATGAGGAAGTATATCCATGAGAGACCCCTATGAGGTGCTGGGCGTTTCGCGCGGCGCAAGCGATGACGAGATCAAAAAAGCATACCGCGCCAAGTGCAAGCGCTGGCACCCGGACCTGAACCCCAACGATCCTACCGCCGAGGAGCACTTCAAGGAAGTGCAGGCGGCTTACGATGCCATTACCAAGGGCGAGACCGGCCCCCAGATGGGCGGAAATCCCTACGGCAGCTACCAACAACAGGGTTACGGCCAGCAGAACTACCAGCAGCAAGGTTATCAGAACGGTTACGGCGGTTTTGACGGATTCGATGGCTTTGACCCGTTCGGTTTCGGGTTTGGCTTTGGCGGCTACCAGCAGGGTTACGGCCAGCAGGGCGCAAGCTATTCCGGCTCCGACAGCCCGGAGATGCAGGCCGCCCGCAACTTTGTGGCCAATGGCCGCTATGCGGAGGCCCGCCGCGTGCTGGACGGCATGACCGGCCGCAATGCCCGGTGGTATTATCTTTCCTCCCTCGCAAATCAGGGCTTGGGCAACCGCATCGATGCGCTGCAGGATGCCCGCCGTGCCGTGCAGCTGGACCCGGGCAACACCGAGTACCAGATGCACCTGCGCCGGATGCAGAACCCCGGCCAGACCTACCGCACCACACAGGCCACCTACACCAGCCCCGGCGGCCTGATGCAGTGGTGCTGGAGCATGATCCTGCTGAACCTGCTTTGCAACTGCTGCTGCGGCGGCTGGGGCTTCCATTTCCGCATGTGATCCCGTTTTTCTCATAAGATACAGCAAGACCCCGCACCTTCTGGTGCGGGGTCTTGTTTTTGCTTTACGACATCACTTTACGGTGATGTTGCGGCTGATCTTGTTGCAGGAGTAATTGCCGCCGATCTCTGCCGTCTGCACATAGGTGCCCGGCTCTGTGGGCAGCTCGCTGGTGGCATCACAGCCCCAGCCGGACTTCTTGTAGCTGTAGCGGATCTTATCGGTGGGCACCACCTGACCATCCACTTCCAGCACAGCCGCTTCATTGAAGCTTTGCAGCTCTTCGGCGGTCATGGGCTTTTCGGCCTGCTGTGCCCAGTACATGCGCACGCCGTTTGTCTTGGGCTTGATCTTGAACATGGCAAAGCCTGCGGTGTTCATATCGCTGCTTTCCAGCGCCAGTGCACCGGCCACATAGTTGCCGGCATCCACCGGCTGCTCGTCCAGATAAATGCGGCTGAACGCGCCCTCCGGCAGATACTTGCGAATCAGGTTCAGCGCAAGGCGCAGGCCGTTGGACACCTGATCGATGGTAGGCACATAGAAGTGCAGTACATCCATCACCGAGACGGCCTCATCGGCCACCCGCAGCAGCACGCTGACATCGTTGCCGTCGATCAGCTGCTTGAGGTAGCTGTACACATTGAACTCCTCTGCCTGATCCGGTGTCTTGGACATCTTCTTGGGCAGCGGGATCATCTTCAGCAGCGTGCGGATCTTATCCGACAGCACCAGCGTCACATAGCCATTCGCTTCGCCGCCAACGCCCACCACAACACCGATATACTGGGTATCGGCAGGGTTGGTCTGCACCTCCAGCTTGTAGTTGGAGCCATAAACAAGGTCGCCCGTGGCTTTGAGCCGGATGGAAACCATATCATTCTGCTGCTCCAGCGCTGCATTTTCCTGCGGCAGAGCTGCTGCGGCAAACACCGGCGTTGCTGCCGCGCTGAGCATGAACACTGCTGCCAGTGCAAGAGCTATCAATCGTTTGGCCTTCATTGCTTAAGACCTCCTTATTCTGTAAAGGGATCGCACAGCCGCGCCCCACGGCACACTGCGTCGGGAACCGGCATGATACCATGCCTGTTGTACCTCGATTTTACCGCAAAACGCTGTTTTGGTCAATAACGTGATTCAAGTAATTCAATTTTTTTATATTTTATGCAAAAAAGAGGAACCTGCCCTCTTCCAGCGGTTTCTCTCTCAAGTTCATTCATCAATAAAATATTCCGGGTGGACGCTGCGGGCCTGCGCCACCGACTGCTTATACCGGCTCAGGTGGCTTTCCAGCGCTTCGCTCACGTCGTCCGCGCTGCCGTGCAGCAGTGCTTCCAGAATTGCCGTGTGCGAGGAGCAGACCGACTTGTTTTCCTCGGTCAGCAGGCTGAACTTGCGGATGCGCTCCACATGCTGCAGGCTGGCCAGCATGTGGTCGTAGTGAGCTTCCATGCCGCACAACTCAAAGGATTTGCGGTGGAATGCATTATCCAGCTCCAGCATACGGGCAGTGCGGTCCGGCTGGCTCATATCCGCTTCCAGCACACGGTATGTCTCAATGTTGCTGCGGTATTCTTCCTCCTGCCGGGGTGTCACACGGCCGCGCAGCCGGTTCAGGATCTCTTTTTCCAGTGTATAGCGGGCAAACTGCTCCATCTCCATCAACTTCAGGTTGATGGGTGCCACATGGGTGCCGCTCTGCGGTTTGATGTCCACCATGCGGGCCAGATTGAGCATCAGCAAAGCCTCCCGCATGGGCGTGCGGCTGATGCCCAGCTCTTCGGCCAGCTCCCGGTCATTCAGCGGATCACCGGGCTTCAGCTCCATCGTGATGATCCGGCTGCGGATCGTCTGGTATGCCGTTTCGCGCGCACTCAGTAATGACATGTGGTCTCTCTCCCTTCAACCTCCGGTGTAAAGCAAAAATTGATATACTAGTATTGAAGTTATCAAGACCATATTACCCAACCACAGGGCGGCTGTCAAGTGTGGCTGCAACTAAAAATCGCCAACATTTTTCTCTGTTTTGTCAAGACAGGCCCCATGGCAGCACAAAAGCCCTCCGGGTGAAGGGCTTTTGCTGCGTTTACTTTTTAGCGGAACGGTACACCACCGGCACCCACACAAAGGCCACGGCCAGACCGCACACCACATCAATAATGGAGTGCTGCTTGGTGAACACGGTGGACGCACAGATCAGTGCAGCCCACACCCAGGCCAGAATTTTCAGGGCCGGGCGCTCCTTTGCCAGCTTGCTGTGGCTGAACGCCAGTGCCATGCAGGCCGAGCTTTGGCAATGGATGGACGGGCACACATTGACCGAGGCATCCGCCCTCCAGATCAGCTGCATGATGCTCATTGCAATGTTGCTGCGGCCCACCGCATCCACTGTGGGGCGGATATCCAGACCGTTGGGCAGCAGCATGTACAGGATCAGGCAGAAGGTCATGCCGGAAAACATGGTCAGGCAGAGCTTATCGTAGCTTTGGGTGTCGCACCACCACAGCAGGGCCGTCACACCAGCCAGCAGCACAAACCAGCTGCAATACGGAAAGATGAACCACTCATTGAAGGGGATCAGATCATCAAGCGGGGCGTGGATGATATATTTGGGATCTTTGATGGTCAGATCCAGCCAGAAGAACCAGATCAGATACACCACCCAGTACAGCTGGAACCACAGGTGCGGGCGGCGCCGGCTCCACAATTGTTTGGGATTCATGGTATTTCTCCTATATTTTCAATGTGATAAGATATGATTATACCACATCACGCCATCTTGCGCAAACCTTTCCGGTGCGATAAAATAAAAAGAGTGTTGTAAACTTGCGCTCTGTTTTTGAGCGTACCTATTATAAAAGGAGTCATTATGTTGCAAAGCTTTCCCCTTGTCCGCCTTGCCGCGCTGGATCTGGACGGCACCCTGCTGAACCGGAACAACGAGGTCACCCTTGCCACCCGTCAAGCCATTGCCCGCGCTGTAGAGCATGGCGTGGTGGTGGTGCCCGCCACAGGCCGCCCGCTGGCCAGTCTGCCGCCTGTTGTGGCAAAGCTGCCCGGCATCCGGTATGCCATCACCTCCAACGGTGCCGCCGTGTGGGACCTTGGCGATGACCCCATGGGTGCTGTGCACAGCCGCTATGCCAACGCTGCCCAGCGCCACACCAGCGAACCCGCCTGCCTGCTGCACCGCCTGATGCCGACAGAAGTGGCACGGGAAGCTTTTGACCTGTTCCAGCAGTACGATGGCGAGCTGAGCGTATTCAGCGACGGCCTTGCCATCAAGACTCCGGAGGGCATTGCAAAGCTCACCTCCCGCACCGCCCGCTTTCTCTCCTCCGAGGCGCGGCAGAACCTGACCGACGGCCGCTTTACCGTCATTCCCGGCATCGAGAGCTGGATGTCCCGCCATGCGCACGAGATCGAAAAACTGTGCATGTTCTTCGACAGCACCGAAAAGACCGCCGCTGCCCTGCCAAAGTTTCAGGCTATCCCGGGCGTGGCCGTGGTGCAGGGTTCGCCGGATAACATTGAAGTGACCGCTGCCGGTGTGGATAAGGGCAGTGCCCTGCTGGCTCTGGCCGACCTGCTGGGCATCCCCCACGAGAACACCCTTGCCGTGGGCGACAGCGAGAACGACCGCGCCATGCTGGAAAAGGCAGGGATCGCCGCTGTTATGGCCAACGGAATGCCCCAGATCAAGGCCATTGGCAGCATTGTGAGCGAAGCCGACTGCGACCACGACGGCGTTGCAGAGCTGTTCGGCAGGCTTGGTATTTGAGCAAACAGGGTCAAAACAGCCCCAATTTTCAGGTCATTCGTCATTTTTGTGCAATGTATACAAGCTATTATGCAAAACATTGTGCTTGTTGAGCATTTCCAAACTCATTTCCGTCGTTTATACTAATAATATGAGCGCACAGTGGGTGCACCATGCCCAAACGGCAGCCCACGCGCACCAAGAGAGTTCAAACTAAAAGGAGAAATGCATTTATGAATCCCATCGTAGAAAAGGTCTATCAGATCGGCATTATCCCTGTTATCGCTTTTAACAGCGTTGATGAAGCCCTGCCCCTGTGCAAGGCTCTGGCTGACGGCGGTCTGCCCGCAGCTGAGGTCACCTTCCGCACCGCATGCGCTGAGGAGTGCATCCGCAAGATCCACGAGGAGATGCCCGAGATGCTGCTGGGCGCAGGCACTGTCCTGACCACCGAGCAGGCTGACCGTGCAATGGCAGCTGGTGCTTCCTTCATCGTTGCTCCCGGCTTTGACCCCGAGGTCTGCAAGCACGTTATCGACAAGGGCGGCATCATGATGCCCGGCACCTGCTCTGCAGGCGAGATGCAGCAGGCTATGAACATGGGCTGCGAGGCCCTGAAGTTCTTCCCCGCTGAGGCAAACGGCGGTGTCGGCATGCTGAAGAACATCGGCGCTGCCCTGAAGAGCGCACGCTGGATGTGCACCGGCGGTGTCAACGCAAAGAACGTCAACGATTATCTGGGCTATGACCAGATCTTCGCTGTGGGCGGCACCTGGATGTGCAAGAGTGACGTGATCAAGGCTCACGACTGGGCTAAGATCACCGCTCAGAGCAAGGAAGCTGTTGACACCATGCTGGGCCTGAAGCTGATGCACATTGGCATCAACACCGAGAACGAGGAAGAGGCCATGAAGTTGGCAAACCTCATCGGCAGCCTGCTGAACATGAAGGTCGCACCCGGCAACTCCAGCATCTTCGTCGGCAACAAGGAGTTCGAGATCATGAAGAAGGTCGGCCGCGGCACCAATGGCCACATCGCCATCGGCTGCAACAACGTGGATCGTGCCATCTATCACCTGTCTCAGCGCGGTGTCAAGTTCGATCTGGACAGCAAGGTCGTGAAGAACGGCAAGACCATCGCCTGCTACTTTGCAGACGAGATCGGCGGCTTCGCATTCCACCTGGTTCAGGCCTGAGCTCCGGCTCCCCTATCCGTGAAAGCCCTGCTGCGCCGGAGATGCCCCGCAGCAGAAGGTCATAAACACCTGTAAATAAAAGGAGAATAACCAATGAAAGTCGTTACTTTTGGCGAACTGATGGTTCGTCTGCAGCCGTTCAACTACGAGCGTTTCGTTCAGGCTAACAGCCTGGAGTTCAGCTTCGGCGGCGGCGAGGCAAACGTTGCTGTTTCTCTGGCCAACTACGGTCTGGACGCAGCTTTCGTCACTAAGCTCCCCGCACACGCAATCGGTCAGGCCGCTGTCAACAGCCTGCGCCGTTACGGCGTTGACACCAGCATGATCACCCGCGGCGGCGATCGCGTTGGCATCTACTACAACGAGAAGGGTGCTTCTCAGCGTGGTTCCGTCTGCATCTACGACCGTGCCAACAGCGCCATCCAGC
>OJOE01000276.1_pt1 | contig 32998 bp, 33 predicted proteins | sample 1598191 | NCBI WGS metagenome assembly OJOE01 (sample SAMN03922463, study PRJEB24848) | human gut metagenome | isolation source: stool sample | host: Homo sapiens | place: Germany | collected 2009-11
AAGCTATGTCTTCTTTTATGCGATTTTCAATTTGCGCAAGTTATTGTACATTATCGACAGGCTTATCACACTGAAAGGCAATGACCGTGTTATTCCCATCAACTATCTGTGATAGACTTATGTGATTAAATTATTATCCCACTGCCTTTCGCACCCAATACTGCCACACCCACATCAACAGCCGATAAAAGAGCGCCGGTCGGGTTTCCGACCGGCGCTGCTGCGTAGATAGTTGCTCATTTCGCTCCTTCGTAGCTGCTCTGAATGTCCAGAACGATCTTTTTCATTATTCATCACGGCCTTTCCGAATTAAAACAATTGCCAAAATACCTCCACCAATCACCGCTGCGGCGATAACGGCAACGATCCACCACGGAAAAGGCCTCTTCTCGCTCTCCACAGGAGAAGTTGGTTCTGTATTACTTTCGAGATCTCCTTTTGGCTCGGTACTCGTGCTCTTATCCGGAGCAATGCTGCTTTTTTCATCATCGTCGCCTTCGGGACTTCCGCTGTATTTTACCGGCTCTGTCATCGTTACTTTACAGACAAGGCAGCTATAGGTTTTTTCGCCGTCGGCCTTGGAAGTAGGCTCCCGGGTGATCGTTCCCGCATCCCAATGATGTCCGAGAGCAGGAACTTCAGCCCGTTCGGTAACGCCGCAGTCGCATTCCCGGGTCTTAATACCAGACTCCTCGCAGGTTGGCTCCGTAGTTACCATCCACTGGCCAAAGCTGTGGATATGGACAGGGTTGTTTTCATAGAATTCCACCCGGATCAGGCGGCTGTATGTCGGCTTGCTCTCTGCACCTCCCGCCACATTCCACGCAGCATAGCAGTACCATTTCACGCCCAATTCCTCCGGCACCTGATAGCTTTCTCCCTCTGCGTAGTCAATGGCGCGAATCATCGCCATGTTTTCTATATCCGTGACATACCACTGATATTTCAGCGTACCGCCGTCGGACGCACTGGCATTGGTATACAAAGTGATCCCACTGCCGCCGATATAGCTATAGCAATCCGGCATTTCCGCCTCAATCACAGGCTTCGCCGGGCCCGCCGCCCAGGCTGCGGTGACCGTTACTCCCACAAGCATCCATGTAATAAAAGCAATTATCAGTCTTTTCATACTCTTTCTCCTCTCGGGAACCGTTATCGCAAATCCTGCCGTTTGGCGGCAATTACATCAGGATAAAACGCATACCCGTTTACACCCCGGAGGCTTTTCACGATAGAAAGCTTATCGCTTTCATAATTTTTCCAAAGCTCCAGCGCCTCCTCCGAAACCTCAGCCGCATAGGAGGCAATGGCGTAATGATCCCGGGCCGTAATAAACCGCACATCCTCCCCGGATATAAGCCGGCCGACCTCTATTCTCCCCTTATAAGAATCCGAAGAGTAACCATATTTATCGTTGTCAATTATAAAGAAGGTAAGCTCGCCGCCGTCGTTTTTTTCTACAAAGAAGGCAACACGACCTTCCGAAAATTCTGCCGTAACCGTTCCGATCCAGCTTTCCGGCAGTGTGATCTCATAGGCCCCGTCGGTAAAATTCACCGAGGTTATTTTTTCTGTTGTTATAAGCTTACGAAGCTCTTGAATAAATGTTGAAAAATTTTTCGGGAAGCTGTTGGTACCTTCGGCATTCACCTCCGTACCGTCCGCCAGAACAGCGTTAAAACTCATACCGGTACCGTCAAGCACCTGAGAATCGTAACCGTGAAAATCCGCCCATTTCTCAATTCTGCAATCACCGAATAATTCACACAGCTTTTGGAAAAGCTTTTCGTCTCCGTCAATTATGCGGATGGTATCACGGCATTCCGCATAATCCGAAATGGTATCATCCCACTCATCCGTGCTTATGTAATACTCTAAATGAACGCCGTTCTCCGTTTTGTATCCCTCGTAAACACGACGCTGCGCCGTCATATCGCTTTGCACCAGCTTAAAGCTTTTGAAATCCATGGGATCCCCTCCGTAATAATTATTACTACAATTATTATGTTTTGAAGCGCAAGCGGAAACGGATATTAAGAAGTTGCATACCAACATAAAACATAAAAGTAGCTTTTTCATTTATTCTTCCTTTCCGAAAGGCGCCGAATCACATTCGGTGCCTTTCGGAAAGAAGCTTGCCGCAGCAAGCCTCTCCCGTTTATGAATTGTACATAGGGATCATCCGTATTCGACTCAGGCCCTTTCCAGAAGGATCATTCCCAGCCCATACAGCAGGCATCCGTCCTCTGTGACCGGAATCTCCGCAAAGGAATCGGCCTTTTCCCCGAGGACTTCACCCTCGATCTTCGTGTCATAGTAGATCTTTCCGTTCTCTTCCTTCCATACCGTGCTTTCAACAGCGGCGTAGCCGTCCTCCCGGACCTCCACCCCTTGCTTGGCAGCCTCCTGGCGCATCTCCTCCGGCACGAACATAAGTGTGTTGAGCATACCGTCCTCGGCAAACTCCGTCCGATAGCCCATCAGCTCGGCGCTGCCCTCAAACCGCTCCTCCTGCGGCGGGTTGTCAGGGGTGAAGACCTTCACTCCGTCCGGTGTAGGCACACGGATCTCCTTGACCTTCCAAATTCCCCGAATATCCATATTTTCCCTCCTTGTCAAGCCATCATGCCCACGGATCGGCAGCCTTCGGCGTGCGCACACCCGTCAGCAGATACTGCTCCCACAAGAACCACTTGCCGTCGCTGCCCCGCTGGCGCATCTTGATAGGACGGGGATCGTCTGCTCCGCCGCAAGGGATAAACAGCTTCATATACCCCTGCTCCTCGCCGGACACATGGTTGCTCTCAACGGTGATCGTATACGGCTGGGTGGGTGTGTAGTTGTTGTCCGGTGTGGAGCCGGCGAAATAGGTGAACGGCAGGTAGGTCTTGCCATCGCGGAAGCGGTCATTCAGGAAAGAAATTTCCTGTCCGTTCAGCGGACGGGGTCCGCGCAGCCAATTCAGCATCTCCGTTCCGATGCTCTTGTCTGCCGCATATGCACACAAAGCGAGAACTGTAAGTGCCGCCGTCTTGAAGGGCGTGTCGAGGCTTGCCTCGGGAAGTGCCTGCATTTCGGCAAGGCTCTCCGGCAGTGCCGCAAAGGTAAATCTCTCCCGCTTACTGCCCAGGGATTGTGCGGCGGCATTCACCGCCTGCCCGGCTGTGCTTTTCAGCTTATCAAAGATACTCACGGGTTATCTCTCCTTTATAAAGTTTTTTTTGCAGGGGGAAAGCTGCATCAGAATTTGCCGCCCCCGCCGCCGTGGGTCGTGCCGGAGGAAGAGGTGTGGGTGCTACTCCCGCCTCCGGAATCATCGTTCTTGGGCTTTTCTGTGCGTGTGACAGTGTTATACAGGAACAGATCACGTCTCTCGTTAATGTTCAGGCTGTTGTCCTTTATGTAGTTGCTCGCAGCTGCCTGGAAGCGGACCGTTTTCAGCTTTGCTTTCATATTGCCCACTATGATGAGGGATAGGACGAAGCCCACAACGATGGCAATAGGGATCCAGATAAGGGAAAGTGGCTCCTTGGGCAGATTCTTTACATCGTAAGGCTCGCCGGTTCTTGCCTGTGTGATGAAGTCATCGCAAAGATCGGCGAATTTATCAAAGGCGCCCGCAAAATTACCGTCGGACAGATCTCCCTTTATCTGCTTGCCGATATACTCAATGCCCGCGTCCGTAAAGACCGTAATGCCGTAGCCGCAGGTGGATATGTACCAGTCGTTGTCCTCGATGCTGATAAGGAGCAGCGCGCCGTCCCTGCTTTCGCCGTAGCCGAAGTTGCCGTAATCATAAATATCATCGGCATAGTCCCGCGGAGTTTTCCCGTCCAGCGTGTCAGTGGTCAGCACGACAATGTCCATTTTCTGACGCTCGCTGAGCTCATTAAGCTTTGTCACAAGCGACGATTCCTCGTTGCCGGAGAGCAGCCCCGCCAAGTCCTGCACGCGCTCATATTCGCTCGCGAAGCCATCCGTCTGCGCTGCAAAGGCGGGAGTCACTATACAAAGGCACAGAATAAGCGAGAACAACAGTGTCAGTATTTTCTTTTTCATTCCGTCCCCTCCTTAAATCAGCCCTATCAGGTGCAGGCCCCACGCAACGCCGTAGGAAGCCACTGAGAATATCGCCGCCAGCAAAAACGTCCAGCGCTTGGCCGCAACCTTATCCACCGGCAGGTCACCGACGAATTTCCCGGTCTGACCGTTCATGGCAAAGACATATTGGTTGCCGTTCCATGTGGTGTTCAAAAGCCACACCGGATAAAGCGCATACCGGGCCTTTCCGCCATGGAACTGCACATTGGTGTTTTCCGGTGTAACGGTGGTATACCCTTCTACCGTCTCGGCAAATACCTCCTCGGTAGACCGCTTGACCCGCTGATTTGCCCGGTCAACGCTTTCCTCGGCGGTCACATCATACTTATCCGCCACATAGCCGGCAAGATAAGCCGTCTGGAAACGCACCGCTTCCGAAATATTGTACGGCTCAATGGATTCCATCAGGTCATCCGCCATTTTAGAGGAGCCGTCCACCGGAACATGCTCAAAGCCGACGCTGCCGCCCCGATGCACCATAAAGTGGCTGGTTTCGGTGTAATCGTAGTCACTGTCGCTCCATGTATGGACCTTTGTGGCCCGGTAACGCACCTGCGCATCCACATCGGTGTCGAAAAGCCAGAAGGGTACATAGACACCCTTGATCTCGTCGATATGGTTCTGATCCTTGAAAATCTTTGGCAGCAGCCGCTTCCCGGTCAGGTGCTTCATCAGCCCCGCCTTTGCCGCCTTTTTATCCAGCTTGAACGGGATCACAAGATCCGGCTTGAGCGCACCTGAGAACTGGCCCATCATCACCACGGGATTGCCGCAGAAGGGGCAGGCAGTAGCCGCTGTGTTGGCATCGCCTACGATCTCGCCGCCGCAGGACTTGCACACATACGAGCGCAGGCCGTCGGTTTCTCCCTCCTGCCAGTCTCCTCCGGCCGAGGTTTCCCATTCCATATTGTCTGATTTTTCGCTCTGCAGCTCGGCGTCGTAGCCCTCCAGCGCCTCCATTTCAAACTCCGTGTCGCAATAAGGGCACTTCATTTTCTGGAGTGTGCTGTCAAAGGCTATCGCGCCGCCGCAGCAGGGGCATTTATATTCCTGCAAGGTTTGCATGAATAGATCTCCTCTCTTAAAGAAATTCACCCATTAAATGCCGCAAGGGCCGCATCTGCTTTCTGAATCCACTCGGTGCGGTCGCCGTAGATTGCGGCATCCAGGGAGTCGATTGCCTGCGCCGCCTTGTCGCCGGCATCGGCCTCTCCCTTTACCGTGGCAGAAAATCCTGCCGCGATATCCTTAACTGCGGTCATCTGCTGCTTCCAAACGTTCGAGGCGTTGCCGAGTGTATTCTGTACGCCGAACAGCGTATCGAAGTATTTTTTGAGCGCTTCAAAATCCTTTCTGTTGTTCATGGGGAGAACGAATTCGTAAAGGCCCTGCGTATTGGTAAAGCTGAGTCTTGCAAAAGGCTTCTTCTCGCTCTTATCGCCGTTTTTAACGAGCTGCTCCTCATACTTATAGCTGCGCAGGTCGGCAATGCGGTACACGCAGGCGCGGGTGGTCTTGCCGAACATCATAAACTTGTAATCGTTCTGCACATACGCCATCAGCCCGATATCCTCTGCCACATAGAGATAGGTGCCTAAGCGCTTCAGCTTTTTGCTCTTATCCTTTGCTTTCTCCCTCGGAACGAAATAGTGCTCCCACAGCTTGGTGCCGCGCTCCACCTGTGCAAGATGCGCCTTGACACCCGGAAGATTGCTATGCACATAGTCAAACACCTTGAAGCCCTTTTTCCTGCAGTTCTTGCGGCAAATGCAGTTGCCGTCCGACAGCTTTTGCGTTTGGATCAGATTGATGTCCGCACCACAGATAGCACATTGATTAGCCATAATTTTCCTCCTTTTTCTGACAACGTCGGTTTGTTTTTAGCTTTTCTTGCTTTTGCATAATGATATTCAGCTCGTTGCTGTATCTGGTGGAGTCTCTGCTGAGCCTTCAGCCGCCTTATAATATCTGTCGGCAAGCACATAGAGATAATCAATTGCCCTGTCGCCGAGTATTGCTTCCTTCTCCATTGTGCTTCCGTCAGAGAAAGTCATTCCCAGGCTGCATGCCGGTACGTCAGATATGTGAAAAAAACGTATTGGATTGCGATGCCTGTAAAGCTTCTTTATCTCGCCATCCTCGCTAATAATCTGAAGGAATCCCGCTGCATCCTCCGCCGGTACCGGAAACGATTCGAAGGAGGCATAGTGCTCCTTCTGCTCTCCCACAAGGCAATCCGCAGAGAATAACCAGCCATTTTCTTCCTTTTTTAAAGCAAAGCAATACACCGGGTTCCTTTCCGTTCCGTAATAAACGGTATGGATCAAAACAAGATCATCAGCAGTAAACTTTTCACTTTCGCCGCAGCCCAAAAGCCCGAAAATCGGCAGGAATGCAAGCACAACCGCTGCAGCAATGCGCGCCTTGCGCTTCATGATTTACCGAAGCGGCCTGCCGCACTCCGGGCAGAATTTCGGCATACCCTGTCCCGCCGAGGGTCTCCACCCGCAGTTTGTACAGCCGGAGCTGACTACAGGCTTGGGGGTGCCGCAGTTTGCGCAGAATTTTCCGCTGCTTTGTGCGCCGCAGGACGGGCATACCCATGTCTCGCTGCCCATAGCATTGGGCGCGGAAGCAGGTCTTTCCTGACGGATGCCCGTGCTATCCACCCGATTCATCGTACTGCCGCCGTCCCAAACCCGGTTTCTGTTATCCCGGCGCATCAGAATGTCTGCAAGCTCGTGCATTCTCTGCTCATATTGGCGGTACAGGTCGGTATAGGGGCTGTCGGGTCGGTTGCCGTCGCTCAGCTCCAGTTCGATCTCACTAAACCATGGAGAATCCACCCGAATCGTCACATTGAACTCATAGTCGCAGGCATAGCGGGGCGGCACATAGCTCTTCTCATTTCCCTCAGAGTCCTTGTAAAAGATCTCCTCCTTATTCTCCCGGATATCCGTGTTCACTCCCAGCACCTGAGAAAATGCAATGAGGTCAGGATTGCTGCTGCGCCAGTTAGAGGTCCCGGTAACGATGAACCGCTCCCCTATAGGATCGATGTATACCTTTTTGCTCCCGTCAAAGGTGATCGACGGGGCAAAGCCGGCAAGCTTCTTTTCGTTTTCCGCACGGTAAGCAAGCTGGCGCTTGATGTCCTCCACCGTCGAGCTCCGCCGTTCGCTGAAAAACGGCGAGAGCTTTCTTGCGCAATCCTTACAGAGATTCCCGTCCTCCAGCTTGCGGTTTCCGAGAAGTCCGATTTTCTCACCGCAGATGTCGCAGTATTTTTTGTCAAACAGTCCCATAATGTGATCCTCCGCTTATTAATTTTTTTGTACAATCCATTTTGCATTGTTGACCTGTAAGCCGTACCCGCAGAACGAACAGCAGTGGTTTTCATCAGGCATGAAATTGGCGCCGCAGGACGGGCAATCCTTTTCGGTAAAGAACTCGCCGTCCGTTTTTCGCTTTTCGGGATATCTTGCCCTTTGCATGAGCAATCTCTTTTTAAATCTTTCTGTATACGGCTTCTGATTTTCGGGAAGAAAGGTTTTTGTTCCGAAAATGTCAGCCGTAACGGTTGTTGTTTCTTCTGTGTGGGCAACTTTTAAAAGCTTAATTGTACCAACGCTGAAATCAAGCAGATCTTCGTCGTTTTCATTCTCCCAAAAGTGTTCGTTTAAGCAGGCTCTGAGATAATTCTCGGAATATCTTACAATTTTTCCGGCAAGCTTTTCTTGCCTGATTTTCCCGCAGATAATCGGTGTAACGATTCCCCCGAAAGTCAGAACCGCTGCACCAACGCCGGCGGCAAGGGAAATCTCGGTGTCCTTGATCAGATATAAGCACAGAAAGACACATAAGAAAAGTATGGAGCCGGACACAAGAAGCTGTAAAAAACTTTTCAGGTTTGTACTGATAGATTCATAAATCTCAAACGACTCGGTCTGCCAATCGTAAAACTCGTTTTTTATAACGGCGCCGCAGTATTCACAGGTAACCTGCTGACTGTCAAGCTTGACTCTTGCACCGCAGGACGGGCAGGTTATGCTCAACATATCGTTATAATAGCTTTTCTTATTTTCTTTTTGATCGGTGCGGCGAACGTGTCTTGACTGAAGGATTCTGAGATATGAATTCTTACGGTATATCTCGCTCTGAACCATGCTGCCTTCGGTTGACTCAAAACGCTCCAGTGTGCTGCACATTAAAACCGATTCCCGCCATTCTCTGCCGTCATCGCTCCATGTTTCAAAGTTGTTTTTAGGAATGGGAACAACATCTGTGACGTAAATTTTGCGGCAAAGCTTATTCCTATGAAGTCTGTTGATTTGACTGACGATTTTTTTCCGGAATGCCATATCCATTCTTGCCGGAAGAAGGTCTTGATCCGCATTCCCCAGCGGTATCAGAATTCTTTCAAAGGCGTTTCTCATATCTCTTCGGATTTTTGAATTCTGAAGGGGTGTTTCCTTTTTCGCAAGCAATCTTTCCAGTTTGGCTTTTTTAGAGTTTTTGGAGCTGTATTCCGAAAAATCTATGGTAAGTATCCTTTTACCGATATAGAATGTACATAAAATAGCAAAGGAAGCCGCAATAATCAGCGCTACTGATAAATCCATAAAAGTACCTCTGATTTATTCCTTGCTGATCATTTCGTTTTCGCTTTTCTTTTTTCGGTTGTCTTTTACAACGTCGCATATCATTATGACAACAAAGAACAAGCCGACGGGGATTGCCGCACAATAGAGCAGAAAATCAACGGGGCTTCCCTCAGGCGAAAGCTTGTAATCACCTTTTGAGGTTTTATAAACCTCGACGTCTATTGTGTCGCCTTTTCTCAATTTATCATAGGCATATTTTTTTGAGTAGTCGCTTGACCAGACACGCTCTTCACATTTTCCCTTATAGGTTTTTCCGTCAATAACATATGAAACCTTAAATTTATATGTTCTATAACGAACATCACCGGAATCATCCTTATCGTCCTTGGTTGAAAAGTCAACAATGACAGCTGGAATTTTCCGTATATCGGTTGAGTTTTTATATTCCCTGCTGTCGATTCTGCTTGTAACAATTCCGATTACACCCGCAATTATCAAGCCGATGCCGGCGACCATGATAAATATGGTCATTTTAATGTCTTTATTTCTTTTACTCATAACAGGATCTCCTTTTGCAAGCAAATGCAAAACCACTCTTTAACAAATCACACAAAAATTCTTTGCCGTCTTGCCGGCAGGGAAGCTTATCCTGCTGCGCAAAAGCCTTTCGGCGGTATGAACGGCTTTTTGTTTAAGCCGTTCATACCTGGCCGAAACAACGCTTCCGTTAATACGGTTCCCGATAAGCGGCAGTTTTATTTTTTATCGTTATCGTCGAATATATCTCCGCATTCGGGGCAGAACTTCGGCGGATTCGTCGGATCCTCCGGCTCCCAGCCGCATTTATCGCAGCGGTAGAGCGGTGCGCCCTCGGGTTTTCTGGCGCCGCAGCTCTGGCAGAATTTACCCTTATTCAAAGTGCCGCAGGTGCAGGTCCAGCCCTCGGAATCCGCCGGCTTGGGAGAGCCGCATTCGGGGCAGAATTTGCCGGTGGCCGTAGCGCCGCACTTGCATTTCCATGCGCCGGCCTGTACGGGCTCCGGTTTCTTGGCACCGCACTCCGGGCAGAACTTACCCGTGGCGGTTGCGCCGCAGGCACATTTCCAGCCGCCCGCTGCCGGGGCTGCCGGTGCCGCCGGAGCCTGCTGCTGCGCCTGCTGCTGTTGCTGCTGTCCCATGGCAAACAGGTTCTGTGCGTTCATGCCGCCGCCGGCATTCATGGCCATGCCCATGCCCATAAAGCCGGTCATAGCGCCTGCCTGGTTGCCTGCCGCCGTCTTCATGGCATCCGCCTGTGCGCCCACCAGCGTGGCTGCCGCCATGGTGGGATCCCGCATGATGGCCGTGCGCTGGGCCTGCTTGATCATCTCCGCATCCTCTTCCGGTAGCGTGACCGAACCCAGGGCAATGCTGACTACCTTCAGACCGCGCAGCTCGCCCCACTTGGCAGAGAGCGCCACATTCATGGCATCCTCCAGGTCGGTATTGTGGCTGACGATCTGATTCGGGCGCAGCTCCAGGTCGGACAGCTTACCGAAGGCCGGCTGCAAAGCGCTGACAAACTCGGTTTTCAGCTGGCTATCCAGCTCGTCCCGGGTATACTCCTTCTCCACATTTCCGCAGACATTGGTGTAAAAGAGCAGAGGGTCTGCGATCTTATACGAATAAACACCGGAGCAGCGCACCGAAACGTCCACATCCAAACCGATCTTGGAATCCACCACACGGAAGGGGATGGGATTCGGCGTGCCGAATTTGTTGTCAATAAGCTCCTTGGTGTTGAAATAGTACACCCGCTGGTCCTTGCCGGTGTCGCCGCCGTAGGTAAAGCGCTTGCCGATGGTCTGGAAGGTGGCGCGGACGCTGTCCCCCAGATTGCCGGAGAAGATGGAGGGCTCCGTGGAGGTGTCGTATGTAAATTCGCCGGGCTCGGCGCAGATCTCCACTACCTTGCCCTGCTCCACAATGATCATGCACTGCCCGTCGGCCACGGCAATACCGGAGCCGTTGGAAATAATGTTGTCGCTCCCCTTCGTGTTGGAGGACCTGCCGCTGACGCGCTTTTGTCCCTTGGTGACCAGCACCTCCTTGGGCATAGACTCGCAGTAGAAAAATTCCTTCCACTGGTCGGCAAGAGTGCCACCCAATGCACCGATACCCGCTTTAATAAGTCCCATAATAAAAGCTCCTTTCCAATTGTGAGAATGATCCATATACTTTTCCGACCGGAGCCGGCAGATCACTTCTTTTTTCCGTGGACCCCCACGGAATATGAATGATTGTTCTCCCCTTGTTTTTATTGCCGCCCGACAGTAGACCACGTATCGCTTATGGCATCGTAGCTATAGACGAGATTGTCGCACACGCCGTAATAACGTTCTCTGACAAACTGATCCTCGCTGTCGGTTCCCAGGGCAAACAGCAGGCAGGGGCGCCCCTCGATCCACTGGGTATCTCCGGTATACATAACCTTCATTCCCTGCATGACCGCCTGCTTTACCTCGTCCGTTTCCAGAAGAAGCTCTGTTGCGATTTGAATGGATCGCTCATCGGGCACTTCCTCGTATGTTGAGAAATCGTACACCCCTGCGATCTCCTGCAGGTGCCCGTTTTCCATGGACAGCGACGGGCGGAAGTCCATGGCCCCGCCGCCGTCAGTAGCGGCAATCAGCACATTGGAGTATATCTCGCTGAGGTTGCACCGCAGCAATAGCGGTTCGCCGGGCTCCCCCACGTGGAGGGGATTGCTCTTGTCGTCGGCATACTCGCCGTCTTCGGTCATCATGGATGGGTACACGATTATCGTTCCCTTGTCATTCGGCGGTATAATTGCATACAGCTCCTGTCCCTCAGCCATGTAAAGCGGCGCACGGGATAGGCTGGGATATTCCTTTCCCGTTTCGCTGCCCGCAACATAGGCGCGCAGGTCAGCCTCAGAGCTCTCGCTATCCACATAGCCGATAAAGGCGACGGCGACTGCGCTGCCGCTCTGTGCGATTTTCTTTTGCAGCGCCGCAAAAGCGGCCTCCTCTGTGTTTTTATCATCCGGATCCTTCGCGGTGTTGCCCCCGGGGATCGTGCTCCCGCCTGGGATAGAAGGGTTTTTTTCGGGTGAAGCCGAACATCCGCACAAAGAGCAAATGAATAACATTACTGTGCAAAACAGGCAAAATGCTTTCCTCATACGCGACCCTCTCTTTTTCATAATTATTCCAAGTACGCCATCATAAGCGGTATATTCCTCGACGTGCTGTGTGAACCCGCCTCAGCGGATATTATGCGGCACTGTCATGACTTCAAAACGGCAGCGTAGCATCGATCAATTCAGCGCAGAGGACTTACCGTTGTAATAACGCAGAATCTGATTGATATCAGTCGTGTCGATCGAATTATCGGCATATATATCGGCAACCTTCAGCCGATATGCCCTTGTTTCGGCATCGCCGTTACCAAAGACGGAGGTTTTTCCGTTAAACCTCCTGCAGATCTGTACGACATCAGTCATATCTCTGACCCCGTCCCCGTTCACATCTCCCAGCAGCCAAATCTCTGCGTTCTGCGTCACCGCTTCTCCGCTCACCGTCACGGTATACTCCCGGGTGACATGATTATTCTTCATCACCCGCATGGTGTAGGTACCGGAAGCGATCCCGGAAATCGTGTAGGAGGCGGTATATTGATTCCCCTCCTTCGTTCCGCCGGAGACCGTGGTTTCATACGCAGGCTCTGAGAGTCCCTGCTGAATGAGCTGAATGGTCACCTTATCGGAAGCGGAATTAAAGCTCTTCACCGTGCCGCTGACGGAGCCGCGGGCGTTGGGGTCAACCACCTTATAGGATTCATACACCTGCCAGACATGCCCGTCTGTATTGTCTTCATATTCCATCCATGCGTTTACGCTCTTACCGTTCACCTTGAAATCTTTCCAATTTTTCGGGTATACATAGCCCATTTCTTCGCCGCCCTCAAATCCGATACGAAGATCGAGGAAATACGATTTTCCAACCTCAAATTTGTCAAATTTCCTCATTGGTTTTTGATCGGGTCCCAGCCATTGCATCGACAGCACCTTCATATTATACGGCAGGCTTGTCGGTTTTTCATAGTCGGCAAAGGCAGCGGGGCGGTCCCCCGCCTTAGGCTCCTGTACGCGGATATCGGTCCCGTATTTCACTCCCTCGCTGTTCGGCTCCAACAGTTGAGAGACCCGGTATTTCCGTCCTATCGGTGTATAGTCGTACCAATCGCCCTTATAGACTGTGCTGTATGTTTCCGCAGAGTCGAATATCCCGTTGGCTCTGTAGCCTGCGGGCTGGATCACCTTTACCGAAGCATTCTCGGGGAGATAATAGCCAACCCCCGGCTTTACGTCGAAGTAGACATAACACGTATCGCCTTCACGCAATTGACCGGCCTCTACGCCGTAAGAGCCATAGGCAACATCGTATACCACCGTATTTTTGAAGGTATACTTTTTCGGTTCATTCGATACGATCTCCGTAAACCCGGCGTCAATGCCGAGACGGAAATTCTTGAGCGTACCGCGTACATCCGTCAGCTTCCGCTTTGCTACAAGGTTGACAGTGAGGGCTTTTTCTCCATGGGTGAATGACCTCCTTGTAACCTTTGTATGCTGCACATTCAGAGTAACTCCGTTGTCTGCCGTCGCAGTCGAATCGGCAAGCTCATATCCGTGCCGTGCGTTTATCCAGAAGTACATAATATACGCATCCTCATCGGCCAGATATCTCCACTCGGAGGGGATACCAGTTGAATATGACTCGTCGGTATAGCATTTCGCCAATGTACCCGGATCCAGGGAGATCTTGTGGGTGGCGTTGGTTGCTTCGGTAAATTCGCCCCCCGCCTGCAGAAGATGAACATTATATATGTATTGTTTGCCGCTGACCGATTCGTTCATCTGCACATCAAATTCGATGTGTGTCTGATAAAGGACACTCGCTTCTGTCATCGGTCTGACATAGTTACTATCTGCCGACGGCCTGCAGGCCCAGTAGAACTCTACACTGTGTTTTCCGGTGCGGTCCACATAAAAATCATACGTATACGCATAGGGGTCTTCTTCATAGCCCTCTTCCTGACCCGGCTTGCACAGGAGGCCGTAGAAATAGAACCTGACTCTGCCTGCATCCCTCAGCTTTTGCATCCACTGGGGCATATACACAATATCCGCAGACATCTCATAGCCCAGGCCGGCCTTCAGGCCCCACACCGTCTGACCCCCCTTCACCTCCTGGAAGTTGAGGTTGAAGCGGATCTGCGGCATATAGTCTCTGCGATCCATGGTAAGATTATAGCAACCGCTGCTGTCGGTTCTTCCGGCTATATACCATTCCCCGCCGATCTTACCGATGCTCCTGTAATTCTTAAACACCTTCGCCGGGTCGGTTTCGCCGTTGCTGCCGAATAAGATCCATCCGCCGGAGCCCCGCTGCACATAGACATTCAGGCTCTTTGCGTTGACGAGCTTGAAGTTGTTCATATGGCAGCTCCAAGCGGCGGCGTTGGTCCGGGGATTTTTGATAGAAAGGGAAACATCCCTGGTGGTGTCGATGGTGAGTGAGATCGTCTGGATCAGGGAGCTCACATCTCTGTGGCTGTTGCCGCAGACGATACTCAGCGCGGCATCCTCCAGAACCGATGTGTTTTTCGCCACGATGGCATAGTCGGGGCTGGTTTTCCTGGGGGCATTCGTCGTGACGATACCCAGCTTCCCGTTTCCGCACAACTCAAAGCTGCCGCAGCCGTTCATGCTTCCCTCCGACTGGGCCAGATCGATCACCGCGCCGGTTGCGCCGTTTTGGGGACAGTAGGCGGTCTTGTTCTTATACTGGGTGCTGTGGTTGAAGGTGACATAGACGCCGTCGGTCACCATCAGCTTCAGATCGACGCCGGGGGCATACAGGGCGGATAGCTTCAGATTGTCGAACAGAACCAGCGTCAGAGACCGACCCTCAAGCCCCGAAAGATCCAGGAAATCATTCTCAAAACGTGTCCAATACATAAGAATGCCGTTATCGTATGACACGACCCGCTGAAGATTTGTATCGCTCTTATAGCCTTCGAGTAATCTCTCGTTATATATGCAATCCTCCGGGTCTATAATGACCGAACGGCTCACCACCCTGCCGTTTTTATAGAAAAAATAGACGTGACCGTAGATTATCTCCGTTCCCTCGACCAAATTGGTCAGCGCGGGATACGACGAAGAAGAGGCCCGCGCTGCGCCCCGACTGGCACCGGTCGTCTCCTCGCCGCCGCTTTCAGCGCCCACCGACAGCACAGAAAGCGGCAGCAAGCCCACCAGCATGATCAGCGCCAGCAAAAAGTTGAGCCATCGATTTCGTTTACTTGTTTTCATCTCTTTTCCTCCTTTACAAAGTCCAGATGGTTTTTGAAGCCGAGCACCTTAGCGGATTGCTGTATAACATTACCTTTCCAAAGAAAACCAACTGCTTGATTTTCTTTGGAAAAGCGAAAGGGCGGAGGCGGATGGCTTCCGTCCCGCCCTTTGCTTCAATCCTTTAGCACGGTTTTTCGGTTAGGTGGTTTATCTGCTCCTTCTGCGGGAATACAGGGCTACTCCCATCAGAGCCGCACCGGATACGATCGCCATCGCGATGCTGAAAGCGATCATGCTGCCGTCGCCGGTCTTGGGGGTTTCCGGCGCAGGAGGCGTCACCGGCTTCTCGGCGCTATAGCTGTTGGTGAAGCCGATTTCCTCCATGGGATTGTTGTATTCCAGCTCGCCCTTCTCGTCGAACTTGAAGAAGGCCCAGCCCCGAACGCTGTCATAGCTGTCGACAAACAGAGGCATGGCGTAGAAGATGCTCTCATCGTAAGTCCAACCCGCAGCATTGCCCTTGACCTGGTGGATAACGAAGCCCTCGGACAGATTGCCGGCCTGATCCTTACTGATGGTGAAAATGAACTTACCCTCATAGGTCTTTTCGCCATTGGTCTCCACGGTATCCTGCACCAGCGTATAGACGGTGGGGGCGCCGAATCTGTCAATAGCGAACTTGAAGGTCTCCTGGCCGGGATCCATTTCGCCGGTCTTCTTCACAGTGAGCTTGAAGGGAACCTCGATGCGAATGCTGCCGTTCTCCCGCTGCGGCTCAAGCACACGGCTGCAGCCGGTGCACTTCACAGCGTAATCGTAGGTCGCTCCGCCCTCATGATCGGGCGTATGGGGCTGCACTGCATCATAGGCATCGTGATACTGGCACTTGTGGGCATGACCGGTCTCCCCGCAATCGACCCACTCACTGCCGTAAACATGAGCGCCCTGCTTGCCGTTATAGAACTTATCCGCAGCGGCGGCATCATCCTTGGCGCTGTGGGTTGCGTCATTGGCGCAGGTGTACCAATAGGTGTCAAACTCGCGGCAATCTGCAGCGGTGGATCTTCTGTGAGCTTCATCGCTGTTTTGCACGGTGTAGCTATGACCCGTCTTGGGAAGCACCACACTGCTGTGGTCGGTAATTTCCGTGGCGGCGGCAGCATCCTCGAAGAGCTTGCCGCAGGTGCACCGGTAGTACTCCTTGTTGCCGTCAGTGGTGCAGGTAGCGTCCACCTTCTCCACCTTGGTCAGATGGTTGGCATGGACATGGCCCGTTGCAGCCTGCATCACAAATCCGCATTCTGTGCAGGTCTGCGGTGTGGTTTCCGTTGCGGCAGGGCCTGCCGTGTGAGGCATTACGGTATCATGGTGCGCCGCGTTGCGGCTGCAGACATGGGCGTGGCCGTCGGCCTCCTTGTATCCCCACTCAGAAGTGTTGAAATCATGATCGTCGTTGGTGGCCCTGTACGGGATCCCGGTAAGGGGATTATCGCTCATGTCAAACAGCTTGCCGCAGAGATCGCACTTCTTATAAGCGTCCCAGCCCTTCTCGGTGCAGTTCGATTCCTTCTCCGGGAAGAGGGTGAAGGAGCCGTGACCACAGTTTACCGTCACCTTGCAGGTGGCCGTTTTTGTTCCTGCCGTTGCGGTAATGATCGCTTCACCGGGGGCTACGGCGGTCACCTTGCCCGTGGCGGGATCAACGGTAGCAACAGCGGGCTTGTCAGAAGACCATACCACCGTGTCGGTAGAATCGGCCGGCGTGACCGTCGCTTTCAGGCTGTCATCCACTGCACCGGCAACCAGTGTCAATTCACTCTTGTTAAGAGTGATACCCGTTGCCGGCTTCGGTGCGGCAGTGATGGTGATCACAGCCGTCTTGTGCGTGAAATCATCCTTTGTAATCAGAAATACGGGGAGTCCGTCTTCGTCTACCGCTCCGACCTTGATGTGTTCATCCAGATAAAATTCGGAATTGCCCAAAGCGGCGCCATCCTTGACTTTGATCTGAGCCGTCAGCTCAAGTCCGTCGAATTCGATCTTCGCATCACCGGACGGTTCGTAATAAGCAGCAGAGAAAAAGCCGTTCTTGTTGCAATCCGCCGGATCTGACTGCATATGATTCATGCCGTTGATAGTCGGAGCCTTATATTCCGTTACCTCAAAGACATTTTTATCAAAATGCACCTTTAATGACATGTCACTTATTTTTTCGGTTGTTCCGGGCACTTTCAAAGTGACGCTGAAAGTGCTTCCGGGTGACGCCGTCGAAACCGAGGCAGTCACGCCGCTGTCATCCTCTGCAGCCCATGCCGGCACTGCAGATACCAGCAAGCTACACACCATGACAATGGATAAGAGTAGGGTTCCTATTCGCTTGTTCATGACTAAGCTCCTTTTCATTGATTTGCGGGGCGGTTAGTACTTACCTTGCCGCAGCCTCGCTTAGTTACGGTAAGGCAGGGAGATTATTCTCCTGTTTATTTCTTATGCCTTTACATCCGGTCTGTATCGCAGCATTGCATACAAAAGGAAAGTATCGGCATTAAGACAAAATAAATAATTTACAGCTCTATCCCAGCACAGAGGACTTACCGTTGTAATAACGCAGAATCTGATTGATATCAGTCGTGTCGATCGAATTATCGGCATATATATCGGCAACCTTCAGCCGATATGCCCTTGTTTCGGCATCGCCGTTACCAAAGACGGAGGTTTTTCCGTTAAACCTCCTGCAGATCTGTACGACATCAGTCATATCTCTGACCCCGTCCCCGTTCACATCTCCCAGCAGCCAAATCTCTGCGTTTTGCGTCACCGCATCGCCGCTCACCGTCACGGTGTACTCCCGGGTGACATGATTCTTCTTCGACACCCGCATGGTATAGGTGCCGGGAGCAACCTCGGGAATGTCGTAGGTGGTGGTGTATTGTCCGGAGCTGTCTTTTGTTCCCCCCGGCACCGATACGGTGTACTTGGGCTCTGCGCTGCCATCGGCAAACAGGGAAACGGTCACATCGCTGCCATCGCGGAAGCTCACCACCTGTCCGTGTACACCCGAAGCAACGGGAACGGAGTATCCTACGGTAAGAGTTGTTCTGTCCCCGTCCTGCGCGCTTATATACGCTTTTGCCCCGTTCACATAAGCATCCAGCTCCTCGTCGTCAGCTATGTAATAGCCCTCTTCGCACTGTAAAATCACGTTTACGTGATATCTTCTGCCTGCGATAAAGGTCATATCAGCCTGAATCCGCTCCCCCGTAGCGGAAGCATACCATGTATAGTTTACAACCGAAACGCCGCCCGGCAGCCCCGCAACTAGATTATTGTTATATATCGGTCTTTCGCCCGCCCACGGAAGTGGCACGCCCAAAGACAGATAGTCATAATGAATCACATCCGGTTCCGGTACCAAATCTATTACGTATGCCTGGGCGGATGCATCATACGGCACTTCAAGATAATTTTCTGCAATGTTGAGATCACTGTACATCCGCAGCTTGACATTCGTGTTGACATAATAGCCAAATGTGATATCGTACTGCTCCGGACCGTTGTGGAATGTCATTCCTTGTTTGCCCGTGCCCACCAGCTTGATCCGATAGGTATAGTCTGGATCGATCATCTCGTCGGGGCTGGTGCTGTAAACAACTCCGTTTTTGATTCGCTGGATCTCCTTAATCTCAAAATCAAAATGGCTGTCCTTCGGCCTGATGTTCACTCCGCCGACCAGGCTTCCCGCCCGCAGTCCGGCAACGGTACCCCAGGCGCTTTGGATTATCTCGGAGGGATGGGAGGCCAGGGACACCCTCAGGGACCTTTCATCATTGGCGACACGAACATCTATACTGTCACATTCTCGGTTGAGACCCCGGATCTTGATCTTTGGCGGGTTTTTCTTATCGAATTTATACCCCTCATAGCCGTCCTTGAGATACACACGGATGGAGCGATAATACTGATCCTCCAACCTCGCGGGAACGACGCCGTTTCCTGTAAGGTTCCAGTCCCACAGGTCATCGTGCTCCCAGTAGCCATTCTTATCCTCGACGGTGTAGGGAGCACTCCCATCCACAGTGAAGGTGCCGCTGCTATAATCCCCCTGCACCAGAGGCTGGCTGATATCCAGATAAATGGTGTCGATAGCCTTCGTCCGATCCACCCACCGTGCCACCTTTGCGCCCTTGTAGCCGGTCGTAACCTGCTTCTTTACGCCGTTGGTCTCCAGCATCAGGTCATACTGCAGCTCCATGGTGGTCAGTGTGTCCACATTGGATTCATTAATGTAGTAAGTCACCGAAAACGGCTCTTTACCTGATTCCGGAACATCGGGATAATGAACCATGCCATACCCTATTTCGTCATCAACGAGTATCCGAATATACCCGGTCGAATAATCATTGGAATAGCTGTACCCCAGCACACGCAGCATGGGGGAAATCGGATACATCACAAAAGTCACCCGATGCTCGCTCTCCGCGGTGGTATCCACCTGGGGTGCGCTGAAGCCTCGCTCGCCGCAGGCCATGGGCTCGCCGTCCAGCAGAACCTCCTTCACGCCGTAGGCGTTGGAGATCACCTTGGCTATGCCGCCCTGAATACCCAGCGACGTACCCTGGAAAGCCATGGTCGGCCCGCCGTTTTCAACCGACCGGCGCATATTGCCCCGCACATACCAGTTTCCGTCGTGCACATCGGTGAAGACCGCGCCGTTTTCGCTGATAAGGTGCGGCACCAGGCCCCACATCATAGTCTTCGCATCATCCAGGGTCGCGCCCGGAATATCGTTATAAAATAACCGGTAATCCCAGTTATTGTCATAAAAACTTTGCATCTTCCCGCCTAACACCAGACGGCACTGGTCCAGCTTATCGGTGGTACGCATGAAATATGCATCGTTGATCTGCATGGGCAGATGATCGAAATTGCTGGCATAGACATCCCCGGTCAATATCAGAGCGATGGACTGCCGGAAAAAGCCGCCGTTTACCACCAGCTCATACTTTCCCCGGTTCTCCGGTGTGGGGGCGCTGTGCAGAACCACCCGGTCGAAGGTACCGCCGTTGATGGTGACGCTGCCGCCTGCTTCTCCCCGAATGGCTTGCAGCCGGCGGGAAAGATACCGCTCCTCCTTCTCGCCCCCGGGACTGGTCACCTGCGTCAGTACCTCGCCGCCGTTAAAGATCGCCGTACCGGATACACCGATGGCGCACTTCGTATACTGATTATCATTGGAGGGACACAGCATCTTGACCGTACCGCTCTCCATAACCAGCGTACCTTTACTCACATTGATAAACTCATAGTAGAATTCCTGATTAAACTCGCCGATCAGGGCGCCGCCCCCCACGCTGTCGCGGATGGTCAGCCGGGCATCCTTATGACTTATATTGATCAGATACCCCTGCGCAACCTCCGAATAGTATTTCGCATACGCATTGACGGTGTGTCCGTTCAGATCCAGCACCTTGTCCATGGCCATCGTCATGAAGATGATGTTGTCCTGATGCAGACCGGTGTGTCCGTTCAGAGACTTTGTTTCGATGTCCTTAACCACCTTCACCACCGAGCAATTTGTCGTGTAGTCCAGCGCCTTTTTCAGCTCCGCCCAGGTAGAAACCTCCACCGTGCCATCTGCTGCATCGGCCGTCACCGGGAAGAAGGGCACCGCTGATACGAGCATCATCACTGCCAGCAGAAGGCTAAGCCATTTCCTTTTTTTCACTGTGCTTCACCTCACCTTTCTTATGTCGTCCTTACATCGCGTAAATCTGATCCATCAGGTATTCAGCGGTCATCGACCCGTAGAAAAACTGGTCGATGATACCATTTTTCTTGGCCTCCCGGATGTCCTTCGCCGCCTGTTTTTCGGTGTTGGAATCCACGATGAGGGCAATTTTGCAATCCGGGCACACCGTCTTTGCCTCATCCCGCAGCTTCATCCTCTCGCAAAGCAGCCATGGAGTATAGGCGGTAACCTCCATTAAAAGGACAAACGGTTTGAACACCCGGCACAGTTCAATGGTATCTCGCGGGGACTCCGCACGAACCACAGCAATGTCGTAATCCGAACTCTTGAAAGCAGTCGCTATGGAATCGGCAAACAGAAAATTCTGCATATCGACCACGATTTTCTTCATCGAACCGTTCCTCCTTTTTTCTGATACATACACCGAATCTGTTCCGTCTTACTTTATGGCTTTATTGTAGCAAGGAACGCCGGCTCTGTCTGTCCTCAAAAGTGAGGACAAACGCCCCTTTAATTGTAAACAAATTGTGAACGAGCGTCTGTTTTTCGCAAAAAAATACCCAGCTTTTTGAAAGCTGGGTATTTTCGTGTCAAAAATGGTTTTTTCAGCGCGACGCTTTATTCAATTTGCTCCTACCTGGTTTCTTCCTGCTCCTCGATCCAGCATCCGGGCACGACCATCCGTTTGCCCACAGCTGCGATCATCAGTCGATTGCGGTTTGTGTAGCCGGTTTTTTCCAGCATACGGTTAATATAGGTCCGCACCGAGGACTCGCCCACATTCAGCTTTACGGCAATCTCGGCATTTGTTTTTCCCTCACAGAGCAGGCGCAGAGTCTCTATCTCACGGTCAGACAGGTCGCAGGAGAGCGTGTTGCCGAGCCGGACACTGGGCACGCCGTCCGGCCAAAAGTGCTTTCCGGAAAGGGTTCCCTCGATCACACCCACAAGGTCGCCGGAGGGGGAGTCCTTATACCAAAAGCTGTCTGCACCGATCCTTCTGGCCCGATCAAGAAACCGTCCCTCCAGCATAGAGGTCACCATAACGATTTTTATCTGCGGGTAGATCTTCTTAATGGCTTCGGCTGCGGCCAGTCCGTCCGAGTCGTTTTCGGTGCATATGTCCATGAGAATCAGATCGATGGGCCCCTCATCGCAGCGCTGAAGCGCCGCGTCGGCCCGGAACAGCGTACCCGCCACCTGGCAGTCCGTGCATTTTTCCACGCAGGCGCACAGATAGGTTCTCGCCAGCGCCTGATCCTCCACGATCAGTATTTTTCTCATAGTCACAGGTTATTCACCCCCGAATTCCCGGATTTTGGTATCTCAATTGCCAGAGAAAACCTCGGCAAGCTCTGCACCGTCATCTTACCGCCCGAATTTTCGATCCGGTGGCGCAGGTTGGTAAGTCCGCCGCCCTCGGTGATCTCCTTTTCCGGCGGCTTACCGTTATTGCGTATCACCACCGTATAGCTGTCCTGGTTTTCCCAAATATTTGCGGAAATCTCCGTGGCCTTGGCATACTGAATGGCGTTGTTCAGGCAAACCTGCATGGCCGTGTACAACAGCTCCGCCTCACCGTCCGTGGGCTCCTGACCTCTTATCCGCACGGTCACGCCGCTGGCCCTGGCGCTGTCCAGCAGTCTTTTTCTGGCCGGCAGGCGGATCGTATCCCGGAAGGCAATGACCTTCTCCCATTCATGGCATACAACGCCCGGATCCATACCGTCAAATTCCCCTGTTATGTACTGCTTCGTCAGTGTAATGCAGGCGGCAAGGCCGTCGTGCATGGCGGATTTCGCGTCCAGCAGCTCCTTCTCCCGGGCCAGAGCCCCGGCATTATTGGAAAGCTGCTTCAGCTTTTCCGCGTCCTCCTGCAGCTTCTTGCTGTCTGCGGTAAGCTGTACCAAGGCGCGCTGCAGGTCGGTAACATCGGCGGCGGTAAGCTGTATATACCTCGTCCCGTACCGATCGGTGACCTCCGTTTTTTCAAACCTCCACACGGTGTTGTCCGGAAACCGATAGGTGTTGTCTATATCCGGGATCCGCACAATGCCCCCTCCCGGGGCAGACAGCGCCTCCTGGACCTCGCCCAGATACTGCATATCGCTGTCAAGCAGGTATCGGCTCAGCTGATACATCTGCCGGTTGCACAGGACGATGCTGCCCGTTCGGTCAAAAAAACACACGCCTGTGGGAAGCCGGTCAAAGCTTTCCTTGATGGCATTAAAGCCCAGTTGTTTTATTCTATGCACCGCTCCCACCTCCTATCCTTGTGCGCACAAGCCACAAGCCGTCCTCCTGCTGAACCGTCACATCCGGAGAAGCCAAAAAGGACAGCTCGGCAGCACACTCCACCGACAGATCCATCTCGCCGTCGGACACGGAAATAAACAGGGAATACAGCCCGCCTATCGCCGCTTCCGTCACGACCTTCAAAAGGTCAAGCAGCCGCGCCACCTCTGTCGCGCGCATAGGCCCGGTCGTGTGGTAGACCACGCTGCATTCCGTGCCGCAAACGGTTATCACCCGCACCGCCTCGTCTATGGTCAGCCGAAGCTCCTGCTGCGGCAGAAGCTCATATTCCTGGCTGAGAAAGTACAGGTTGGCGCTGCGCTTAATGTAAGTGCCCAGCAGCAGGATCCTTTTCAGTGCGCTTTGTATTTCCTCGGGTGCGGCCCCCTGGCATTGCCGCAGCAGCTGCCCGACTCTGGTGATCTGATCTCCGTACCTTGCCTCCATCTCGTCGTAAATACGGTTTTTTTCCGTCAGCTCAAGCAGCTTTTTCTGTATGATATAGGCCTCCCGTAATTTCTCTTTGTTGCTGTTGATTTTGGCCTTGTTTTCGCTCAGTCTTGCGCGCAGCTCCGTCAGCGGCCGCACATTATCCTGCCATACGGCATAGCCGCCGCTGATGGGCGCCGAGGAGATGCGTATTCCGTTGGGCCGGATGAGCGGAACGCCCTCCCTCGGGCAAACCATATCCTCCCCTGCGGCCCGGGAACGGAGAACGATATTCCCGCTGCGATCCGCAATGCACGCCGCCAGCGTTGTCGCCTCGAACAGCTCCACATAGCCTGTATTGGACGGTATCATCCGGCAGCGTATACAGCTTTCATAAATCGCCGCATATAAAAGGCAAAACATCACATTCATATCCCCGAACCACCGGCGTATAGCCGGCAGACCCGACAGATACAAAATCCCGTACAGAACCGTTGCGCAGCCTATAACAAACGGTGCAAGCCTCTTTTTTTTGCTGCACGGGACACGGCTTTTCTTCAAAAGGAGGATAAGTGAAAAAAACATGCAGGTCACCGTCCAACCGAGGTAGCAGAAGTAAACGGGACCGTAGGAATAGGAATAATTGTCTGGTCCTCCCGGCACACCGCTGCTGAATGCAAACACCTGCTGGTGCAGATCGTTGGTGATCACCAGCAAAAACAGCACAGCCGGAATGATTGCCAAAGCGCCGATCCTTCCGGTCAGGCGGAATTTCTCCGATTTTCCTAGAGACAGCGCAATATACACTCCCAGCAGCGGTATAAAAAGCATTGGCAGATAGTAAAGATACCAAATGTACCGCGCCACTGTCAGGTCGGTGACAAACTCATATTTCAGCGTGCGCAGAATAAGCCACAGCAGCATCAGCGCCGCGGTCAGACGCAGCCAGTGCAGAGTCTGCGGCTGTATAATGCGTCGGTCAAGGGAATAACCCCAAAGGGAAAACAGAAGTAAATAAAGCGCGGCGCGGATATAGTTCACATAAACCCCGCAGATGTCGAACATGGCCAGCATCCGGCAGGAATAGCCCGCCGCAATGATCGTAAAAACCAGGATCATAGGGATCAGCTGTTTCGTATTCCGTTTCATAGGGGAAATCTCTCGCTTTCTCTCACAGGCAAAGAATGTCCTTTGGCAGTTTTATTTGCTTCTCGGCAGGACGATTCCGAATGTGCATTTACCAAAGGCAGTATACTAAAGCATTATCAAATCTCGCTGTCGGATGCGAATTCCATTATGTCATTCGGCGTACAGTTCAATGCTTTGCAGATCTTACCCACGGTTTCGACCGTGATATTTTCATTCCTGGTCATTTTGGAAATGACATAGTTGCTGATGCCCGCAGCCTTTTCAAGGTCTTTCTTTTTCATATCCCTGTCGATCAGCAATTTCCAGAGCTTTTTATAGCTTATATCCATACCGTCAGCCTCAATTCAATCAGGATTTACTCAAAAAACAGGAACAGCTGGTCTTGGCTGTTGAGAATATAATATCATATTTCTTGCAAAAATGCAAAATAAAGCAAATGATTTTCGCACCCATAAATCCGTCAAAAACACAGATTTGAATATGTATTTCAAGGAAAATCACCACACAGCGATTATCAAAAAAGAGGATTGGATCAAGGTACAAAAGCTGCTGTCAGAGCGGCACAACACAGCAAAACGAGCTACATTGCGCCGTTTGAGCAATCACTTCGTCGCATACCGCGTAAAGGATGGTCTTTTCAAGGGCTAAGTGTCCATTTTCTATCCCGAAAACGCACAGTTGCCACGACGAACAGAGGGCAGCGTGTCAATATGGCAAAGAAAAGCAAACGGCACACAGGCGGTTTTATCCTCAAAAAAAGCCCCGAAGCACGACAAAAAATAAGCCCAGCACCACGCCGTTTGACGTGATGCTGGGTTTTTAGCCGTAAACTCACTCTGAGATTAAGCCAAAGTGCCGCAGCGCATCCTTGATTGCCTCGACCTTCTCAGGCGGGCAGGGATGATACCCTGCATTCGGTTGACCACATCGGACATTCCCACAAAGAGGACGGACTCCAGACGGTCAATCAGAGCGTTGGCAATACAGCCAGCGGCATAGGACTTTCCTGTCCCGACATCCCCAAACAGCAGCAGGCCGATGCCGTCTTGCTTGAAGCTGTCCCAATTTTCTGCGTACTCTTTTGCCTTAGCAAGCTGGGGTGTAACGACGGCATGATCAAACTGCCATCCAGCAGCGGGAATATCGCGGAACGCTTCGGAGCGAAGAGTGGTAATTCGGGTCATGCGTTCAAAATCCCGGCGTTCAGCTTCTTCGCGATCTCGCTTTTCGGCAGCGCACTGACACATGACCGGGTGCTTATGGAAGCCCTGATTTTGTAGATCGGCGGGATAAAACGCTTCTTTTGGAGTGTGACATTTGCCGCAATATTTCAGCCCATCAGAGGGATCGATGTAATCATCAGGTGCGCTGTTCAGCGTTTCGGTCGTATCAATAATAGCGGATAGAATAGGGTTCATATTTTTCATAGACATTCTCCCTCGTTATAATCATCATATGTGTAGTTCTTAGCGGACTTTCCCCTGTTGTCCTCGTCAAGCCATTTTCGGATTGTTGCGTAGTGATTTGCATAGTGTCTGCCGTTGGATGCCATATATCGCGACAGGCGTTGGATGTACTCATCGTACTGATTGGGAAAATCAGCTTGCAGGGCAGAGATTTCACCATCCGAGAGAAAAACATTTTCAAACTCTCCATAACGGTGGCGTGTTCTCTCTGCTTTTTCTGTCTGGCTTTTATCTTTATATTCCTGTTCAGTATTACTTGTGGGCAATTCCTGCCCTATGCTGGGTGAAGAATCCTGCCCATCCATCGGGCAAATATTTCCCTCTGGGCGGGAAGAAAACTGCACCCCATCCGGGATTTGCAAGAATATACGATTTGCCTGATTCCAGCCTTGACGGACGCGGGTTATCAGCCCTGCGTTTTCCAGTTCCCGCAGAGCGGTCTTGACTGTCCTCTCGCTCCGATCAAGATCATTCGCCATCTGCTTGATCGTATAAATCACATACACATTTCCATTCTCAGACTCCCAACCGTTTTTCTGGGAAAGCATGGTGCGGTTCAAAAGCAGCCCGTATAACAGCTTGGCGTTGATGGAATACTCGCCTGTCAGCATGAAGCGCGGCAAGGGAATAAACGGTGGCAGCGCGGTATTGCGTTTGAAATAGATTTTCCATCACTTCCTCTCTGGTACAGCAGGATATTGTGCCTATGGCGGCTTGTCCGTCGGACCTCTTGGAAATGAAACGTCATGCTCAGCTTTTGCGCGTTTGGAACGATAGTGCGGACACTCTATCACGACCGCCCGGAAACTCTGCTTGCAATCATGTACGCATTTCCGGCAGAGGGCGTTAAAGGTGATGCGGCCACGGTCGTTGAGAAAGAACGACCATTCCAGCTTTCTTGATTTACTCATGCGCGGCATATTGTGACCCTCCTTACATTCATAATTCCTGTTTTTGCGATTCTTTCAAAAGCAACCATATTTCTTCCTGACGTGCTTTCAGCTCGGCAATATCGGCAGCATAGAATCGCCCGGTCTGATTGATACGCCGGCAAACCTGATTGATATTGGCGGCAGCATGGCTGACGGCAGCAGCCAGCTTTTTTTGCTCGGTGTAATTGACCTTGATGATGTACCCGTCGATGAGCATCTTGCGGGCGTAAGCGCCGAAGTTGTGCGTTCCCAACTGGCGCATCTTATGTTGGATGAGATTTAGTTCCTGCTCATTCAGGCAGATTTCCTTGCGGATGGGCCGCGTGCGGTCTGGCATGATAAAACACTCCTTTCACTTTACAACGGACAGATTTTCTGCGAATGGGGGGTAACGCAAAAAATTTCTTTTTACTTTTTAACGGACTTTTTTTCTCAAAAACTTGACACCCTCTTAAAAAATATGCGCCCCTGCTTTTGCGAAAGCGGGAGCGCGTTGTATCTGCGGATATGAAATTATGGAGAATAGCAAGCACATCCGGTGTCCGTACACACCGGAAAAATGAGCGTTTCTGCCTTGCAGCCGATACGCTCATTTTCTCTTTTGGGAAAGTCCCAAACCCTTGATTTCTGAATTGGAAATTCTTTCTGAACTTCGCGGGAAACCTATTGATTTTATTCGCTAATCGGACTATAATATATAATGATTTATTGTAACTACGATCAGGCTAACAAGCTGAGAGGACAGACCGGGAGGGCTGCAACCATGAAGTATCTTTCTGTCCCGCAGACCGCCGAGAGGTGGGGTATCTCATCACGGCGCATACAGATATTGTGCAACGAGGAACGCATACCGGGTGCGGTGAAAATCGGCAACAGATGGGCAATCCCCGATGATGAGCCAAAGCCCGCAGACGCGAGAATCAAAAGCGGAAAGTACGTTAAGAAGCCCGCCGAAAACGAAAAATGAGCCGCAGATTATATCAGCGACTCTAACTCGAAATAATGGGGGCTATTCCATCCCGCGGGTGCGAATGGGCGCACTGACCCCTTGTCACGAATCTACCTAAATCGTCGATTCGACAAACGATGACAGCGTTGGACAAAAAATTAGTCCTTCCGAGACAGGATAGGTCTTTCACCACAATAACCGCTATATGAACATAGCCAGAAGTGACCCTCATTACTACTGAGGGTCAGGGAAGAAATACCCTCACTTGAAATGAGGATAACACGATTACGGAGGAAATCAGCCATGCCAACACTTGAATGGATTGGAAAAAGCAAGGTCATCAATCACCATCAGGAAGTACCGTTTCGGGTGTTGGAGCGCAAGTACAGCTTTGATGAAAACGGGCAGCACAACGAAGATAACGGCAGCGAGAATATGATTATCCGGGGCGATAATCTGGAAGCCCTGAAAGCGCTGCTGCCCCGGTATGAGGGGCGTGTCAAGTGCATCTACATCGATATAAAAACACCGAGATTGATACAATTTAATTATTCCTCTGCCGATTTTGCCGCTTGAGGGGTAAGTTATCGTTTGAGGGGTAAGTTGTGGAAGTCGGGGTATCCCGGCTGTTTTTATCGGTAGAAATGTTCATACATCGTCGGTATAATAGACGGCGAGAAAATGAGAATGAAGGAGTAAAATATGACACACTCAATGCAGCTGACGCCGTCTCCTTTTCAAATGATTAAAGAAGGTACAAAAACAATAGAGCTTCGGCTGTTCGACGAGAAAAGAAGAAAAATCCAGATCGGAGACATAATTGAATTTTCAAATACTGAGACCGGCGAAAAAATCGGCGCAAAAGTAAGTGCGCAATATGTCTTTGATTCTTTTGAGTCGTTGTATAAAGAGCTTTCGCTTCTGGAGTGCGGTTACACTGAAGCTGATATTGAAACTGCCTCGCCCGACGATATGAACATGTACTATTCAAAAGATAATCAGCAGAAATACGGAGTTGTAGGAATCAGAATAGCTTTGCTATAGGTTCATTTTTTGAGGTAATCGCCATGAAGCAAATCACAAACAAGGAATACGAAGAGTGGCAGAAATACAAAGCGGAGAAAGCGAAGGGCCACATTCTGCTGCCGGATACCGTCCGGTTCATCTGCGAGGCCAACGGCTATGACGCAGAAAAGATCGGTCAGCACTTCCTTGAGATCCTGCCGAAAATCACAGAACAAGGAGACGGTTTAAAACTATGGCAAATCTACCGCTCGTGGATACTGTGCACCATGCTTTGCAGGCGTGGTGCATTTTTGCGGGGTTCGCCCTGACGCACCGGGACAACGATGACAGAAGGGACGCAATCGTCTTACGACTCCCGAAATCCTCGCTGCTGCACCTTTTTCGTGCAAGGGCGGTTGCCGATCTGCTTTTTGCAAAAGCAGCAAAGCGCTGCAGCTTCCGTAATGCATGGATTGGGTCTTTTGAGCGTCATTCCTTTTTGCCGTGAAGCCCTGGCAGAAGAGTGACTTAGCGCAAACGCGCGCAAAGCCAATCCAGAAGATTCTTTTCTTTTGCTGTGCCATCGGCAATTGCAATGAACATATCTGCCAGCTCGCCGGAGCGGAGGGTCAAATCATAGCCATTCCATTTCAGAAGGAGCTGTGTCATCATGGCGCCGATTCTCCTATTGCCGTCCGCAAAAGCGTGATTGGATGCAAGACCAAAGCCGAGCCGGGCGATCTTTTCCACATCCGACGGAAAAAGCTCCTGCCCGTCAAAGGTCTGCATCGGAGCAGAAACGGCTGCCTCCAATCCGTTCCGATCCCGGAGACCATCCAAGCCGCCGCTGCCTTCTATGACACGGCTGTGGATCAGAATCATGTCTTCTGCCGATATCCAGATCATTCCGCCATCCTCTTATAATCAGAAGCAAATTCAGCAAGCAGCCGATCCGTATCTGCCAGCATTTTTTCACGGGAGATCTTTGCGGGTTCATCCGTGATCGTAACCGCGAAGGGCATCCCCTTCGCCCGCACAAAAGCGTTGGCGAAGATGTTAAAAGCAGTGGAAGTGGTCATACCCAGCTGATTGCAGATGGCACTCATTTGCGCCTTCACCTCAGAATCTATACGAAAAGTCATGTTTGTATCCATGGCGTTGCCTCCTTGCACTACGATTATAGTACATATTATGTGCAAAGTCAAATCGTTTCATTCAGGCCCCATTTGCTTGTGTTGCTTCTGCAAGTCCTATTGTCTGCGGCACACAAGGGTGCCCACGATCCCCGAAAATGATAACTTTCTGATGTCTCTCCCATCCTGACGTTGACGATCGCAGAAACGACAGTATCTTTCCGACCGGCTTCGCTGCCGATGGTTTTCCTATCATGGCCGCAACAAATTCGGGCATACAATTTGCTTATGGCCGGATTTGTTCAAAATATCCCCAGTTTCATTCCAAAAACATTCCCAGACCGGCAATAAATAAAAAGTTACCGTTGTTGATATAGTATCAACAACGGTAACAGATTTGGTGCGAGTGCTGATAACGGATTTCATAAAACAATGAATTAACCGGCAGAAACACACATATTTCATCTCGCACACATACAGCTTCTTTAGAATTTTATTCGCACATTCGATTTTTACTGGCCTCTCCGTTACAATGATAGCACAAGGAGGGCAGAATATGAAACAAAAATATCATCTTGCAATGGATGATGCAGAGCGGCGGCTTCTCATTGGAAGTCTGAATGATCTGCGCAGCAGGCTCATCGCAGAGGGCAGATATGCCGACGCTGTTGACGAAGCGCTGCTGAAAATCATCGGTGCAAAGCGCAAGAAGTTCAAGGTCGTATACACGGGATGAATGGAGGGAAGCACAATGACGGAGTTTGAAAAGTTGGGCGGCACATACCGACAGGTGGGTGATTATTATCTGCCGAATCTTGAGATTGATAATCAAATCAAGGTGCAAATTGGTGTTTGGGGACAGCGACACCGGCGATTTTTGAAGGAGAACCACCGGGTGAGATACTACAATCTGTTGACCACCGGGACGCTGAACGATTATCTTGCCGAGATAGAGTCTCGGGCACAGGCGATGTTTGATATGCTTGTGAGGGAACTATCCGAAAAAGAAAACTTGACCGAAAAGCTCAAAGCAAGTGACCCGATGGAATGGGTCAGGCGGAGCAATAACCTCCGCAATCGAGCTACAGAAATCGTAAATGCAGAGGTCATTTTCGTGTGAGCAGCAACAGAATTTGATCGGAATCAGAGGCGCAGTCAGATGCAGGTAAGCACCGGCTGCGCCTCTTTTTCGTTGCGCTGAAATAGTCTGCATTATCTTAGCGAGCAGACTGTTTTTACTCCTATCGGAGCCAAAGCAGTACGGCTGCTCCCGATGCCTGTGTCATCTTAGCGAGCAGTGCCTTTTTACTCCGTTCTGCCGAACTGCGCAAAAGGCCTCGTTAGGGACACCCTAAGACCCATTTATCCGATGCCGAAGAATCGATCGAAGAAACCCTTCAGTTTATCAATGATGGTCTGCTTCTTTGCTGCACGGTTTCCACCGCCGAAGCGGGAGATTGGCGGCATCAGCCGGTCAATATCCGTGCCTGTCGTTTTGACAGAGCCGTCACGGAAGGCGCTCTCCATAAAGCGGCGAGTCTCGTCGTCTTTCAGGTTTTCCTCCTGAATGATTGCGACAAGCTGCCGTTCTTTTTCTTCGGCGACAAAGGTACGCCATTCCAGCATCACATCTGATACATCGTTGATTCCAGCAATGAAGGTTTCGATCAACGCCTTCTTACTGCGCAGTTCAGGACTGGCGTCCACTGCTTTGAGGATTGTGATAAGCACTTCCTTGTCATCGCAGTGAGAATCGTGGTATTTCTGCACCAAAAGCAGGATGTAATCTATATTGATCTCGATCTGCTTGATCAGTTCGATTTCAAAAACGATGTCATCGGTGATGTCCTCTTTTTCGCCACCGGGCTTGCGGTTTTTCCACTCATCCCGTAAGTCCTGATAGCGGCCAAGATAATCCTGAAAATCCCGCTCGCTCAAAATTTCGCTTCCGGCAAATTCGTCAAAGGAAGTCAGAAGGTTGCGCATACGCAAAATCGCACCGAACAGAACAATAAACTCCTTCTGCCGCTGTTCGCCGGTAATGCGTTCCTCTGTCAGCGGGAATTTCGTTGTCAGTTCCTCAATCATATCCTGGTAGCCGGGGTGATATTTTCCGTCGACATCCTCGTAGCCAAAGTAGTAATCCTTATAGCCACGCATCAGGACGATACCGCCCGCTTCCTTATCGCCAAACAGAGAAATTGCATCGTCGGTGCGCTTTTGCAGATTGCGGAAGCAAACGATGTTGCCGAATACCTTGATGGAATTGAGAATGCGGTTTGTGCGAGAATAGGCCTGAATCAGGCCGTGCATTTTCAGGTTTTTATCCACCCACAGCGTATTCAGCGTCGTGGCGTCAAAGCCGGTCAGGAACATATTGACCACGATCAGCAGGTCAAGTTCCTTGTTCTTCATGCTGCTTCGCCAACTCACCACATGCACAAATGAAGACCATGTTAGAAGAACAGTGGAATAATGTCTTTTCCTGACTGGTGGGCACAGCATCAAGAGTTATTCCTTGAAAAAATGGTACAAAAAATGCTCGTCAACTACGGCAACAAATTGACAACCTCGGCGACAAATGATATAATGATAATAGGCTGGTGTTGCAAATATCTGCGGTGGACGACGAATTCGCATCATCGATGGTTCAAAGAACTGTTTTTATCGATTTGTGAACCAACCAATGAGGCAAAACTATCGCATATTATCAGTGGCTTGCTGTAATAATGCTTAGTTTGAATATAAAGTACGATTTTTTAGTCGAATTGCTTCGCCGAATGATTCGACTAATGGCGGAGCTTACCCAAATGAATTACTGT
>OJOE01000281.1_pt1 | contig 32681 bp, 39 predicted proteins | sample 1598191 | NCBI WGS metagenome assembly OJOE01 (sample SAMN03922463, study PRJEB24848) | human gut metagenome | isolation source: stool sample | host: Homo sapiens | place: Germany | collected 2009-11
TGGCTTTATCATACCGCATGGCAAAGCATTTTTCTGTGACGAGGTCACATTACGGCAAATTTTTATATAAGCGAGAAAGAGCCGTGAAGCGGGATCTTACATACTGCTTCACGGCTCTTTGTTTATAGGTTTTGCTTGGAGGTCAGCAACCGTGTGGATGTTGTGTTTCTCCAAGAAGTGATAGTCGGCAACCAGCTCCTTCAAATCCTTTTCAGCTGCCCGCAGATCCGGCGACAGCAGCATTACATCGGCAAGCTGGGCTACGATCTGGATTACCGTTATGACAAGATAAAACACCGTATCCACCAAAACGGTGGCGGTGTCATAGCTGTGTTCAATGGAGAAACCCAGCTTTCGCAGCTCGTCCTCCAGCGGAAATTTCTTCGGTTTGTACGGCGGTCGGTACTCCAAGGTGAATAGCCGATACCGATTTTCAGCATTCTGCCGCAGCTGTGCGTTGACACGATCTTTGGAAAAGCCGATGTTATCCAGCCGCACGGCACGCTCCCAATGCTTTGCCTTGACCGAAAAGCGCACAGGATCAAGGGTATACCCGAGCGCAAAGAGCTGACTTTCAAACTCTCTTGGGCTGGTCGCAAAGGACAGGCAGTATTCCACATCCTCCCGCAGATAGTCCCGGTGGGTTTTCTTGCCGGCCTTGTGGACCCAGTACTCTTTCTTCTTGCCCTTGGAGTAGAAATCGCTGCTTTCGAGGATGGACAGCTCGTGTTCCCGGCAAATCTCATCGGAGATTTTACGCAGCTCCTTGTGGTCGCCGATTTTGTTTTTGAATTTCGCACCATCCTTGAAGGACACGGGATTCACAACAAAGTGGCAATGCACATTGTCGGTATTCAGGTGGACGGTGACCAGCACCTGATACCGGTCGCCCCACATCTTTCTTGCGGTTTCCTTGCCAATGGCGAATGCCTGCTCCGGCGTGACCTCGCCCTCACGGAAGCTTTGAATGCCGTGGTAGCCGACGACTTTTCCACGCAGACCGAACCGCCGCTGGACGGCGATCATCTCGGCGTAGGCGTTCTGCGCCGAGCAGTTGATGCCGCCGACGAACATCTTGCGGTCGGTCTTATCGTCGTTCTCTGCATAGCGCAGAGCGGCGTACAGATCCTCGTCGAGATATTCCGGGGCGGTGGTCTTGTCGGGATTGTCGGCGTAGTCCAGCGTGGACTTCAGATTCTTGAACACAGGCCAAAAGCCCGTAACAGCCATACCGCATCACCCCTTTCCCGGCAGCAGGAACTCTGCTGTGATCTGCTTCAGCACCGCGCATATTTCCTTGTTCAACTCCGGTGAACTGGCTTTATCCGCAAGCTCGCTCAGCTTTTCAAGACAAACAAAAAGAGCGTCAGGCGGAACCGCTCTCGGTTCATATCCCAATGCTCTTTGCTTCACATATTCAGTTGTACTCAGCCCGCATTTTCGGGCTTTGGTTTGAATCTTTTCCTTCTCCCTTACCGTCACACGGACGGCAATACGAACATCTTTCCCCATACACATCTCTCCTTTCGGGGGATTGGGGGCTGCGCCCCCCAAAGAGCCAGCCGATTTCGGCTGTGATTGGGACTTTTGTGGCACACAAAGTCCCTGCTTGCTATACCGTGAGACGCACCCCGCAGGGCATAAAGAAAAGCGGCTGTCAGATACCGAGATTTCAGCGAATTTCTACGCTGCACGATACTGAAAGTCGCTTTCTTGCCCCTTGGGATACATCTTGTTTTTGAGCCATAATGGCTCTGATTTTGCTGCAAATACTGCAATTTGAGCCACATATCGGCGTTTTGGCTCAGCCGAACATTTCAAGGTCGTCCAGCACACTCTTTTCATTTTCGGCTTGCTGCTCCTCGGTCAGCTCCGGTTGTACCTGCTCAAAAACAGGAAGTGCCGCAGCAAACGACACCTCCTGCAATTCCTCGCGTATGACCCGCCGAATATCCTCCAATAAAAAGCTGCTTGCGGATGACTGCCGCTGCATTTCGTTTAAGACCGCCGTTACCATAAAAGCGTTGCGGGATTTATCCAGCGACTGTAAATACAGTGCGGCTTTCGCCTCTTTTGGCTTGTCCAAATCAAACCGCACATTGATTCGATATTTGCTCATCCCTTCGCCTCAGCCTTCATCTGTGCCTCCGCCAGATATTCATACCCCTTTGCAGCGGCGCAGATGTCCTCAACGAATTTTACACGGTCGGTGCTGAACTTATAAAAGTTCTTCACAAGGCAGCCGCCTCCACCGGTCACATACAAGGTCATTGTATTCTCATCATAGCCGTGCTCGCGCAGCCTGCGGAAGATGTCCCGCACATACTCGGCGGCGACGCTCTTGATGATTTTCAGGTTGGCAGGCGCAATATTTGCCGTGCCGGTGATCAGCACCTCGTCGATGATGGCATCGTTGATCTCCCGCTGCGTTTTCTGCATAGACGCCTCACGGACAGCGAGGGTACACTGATAAGTCCCGAATTTCTCGGTGAACATTTTGCCCTGCTGCGGCTTGCCATTGATCATATACAGCGTGTTCATCGTGCCGTTGCCGATGTCGGCGATCAGGTTCACGCCTTTAAGAGTCGTTGCGAAGCTCGCAATGGCGGCGTAGCCCTGCGGATAGATGCGCACATCGTCGATATAGAGGTGGTAGTCCGCCTTTTTGTAGGAGAACTCCACCTCGGCATTTTTCATCAGATACGCCTTAAAATCTGCCTTTTGCCCGCTTGTCCAGGTCAGGGGCAGACCGGCGGCGATGACAGTGTGCGCCTCGGTAAGATTTTCCGTTTTCAGCTCCTTGGCGATGGCCGCAAGGGTCAGCACATAGTAGTCCTCGTCCTTGATTTTGTCCGGCGCAAATTCCTTGTGCCCCTCGCCGATGAGATAATACCTGCCGCCGTAGACCAGCATATCCGCCGTGAACAGCGGCTCGTGCTCATAGGCGGTGATACCGGTGGGAAAGCAGCAATTGGCCGTTTTCATATTCCCGTACCCGTGGTCGATGCCGATGATTTTTGTGTTGTGGATTGTTTTCATTTCCGTATCCTCCTCATTTATTCTGATCTCTGATTTGTGCGTACAGCTCACTGTCGGACGGCAGTACCGCCCGGCGGAAATAGTTGCAGTAGATGCCGCTCCGGCTGATGATCTGCACACAGCGATGCGGCTCTCCGTCATCCAGCAGGATGCAGTTACCGTGGTCATAGCAGCAACATCGCCGGCGCACCAGTTTGTTGACTCGCCCTCGCTGGGACGGGTATATTCTCCATTTCATAATCTCCACCTCCGTTTGGGCATAAAAATAACACCTACCGATTTCCGATAGGTGTTACCCGGTGATTTTGCCGCCCTCAAAGCCATAGTCCACACCGGTGTAGGCTTCATAGGCCTGTCCGATCTTGCGGATGCGCTTGAGAACGCCGCTGTGATTTTTGTAGCCCAGCTTTTCGGCGATCTCCTCCAGCGTGTCGCCGCTCATACGCAGTTCAAGGATCTGCATATCCTTTTCGCTGAGCGTGGCCTTGAACTGATCCACCAGTGCCTGTGCTACCACTGTTTCCTCCACATTCTGCAACGGGTCCGACTCCTCGTATTCCTGTCCGCCGTGGGCGTCGGCATAGGCCTCCTGAAATTCCTCCAGTGAGATCATCGGGTGCTTGGTGCGGGTGTGGTACCATTGGCGGATGAAGTCCGTTTTCTGGTTGCTTTTCCGAAAGTCGAAGTCCTCGAAACAGGGGTATTCCCGTGCGACTTGGATGATCTCGTTCATCCGATGCTTTTTCATCACATTGGGCACAATATAGCGCAGATAGATGTCGATCTGCCATTCCGGCACATACCCCAATTCCGAGTGGCAACCTTTGAATAATTCGCCGGCGGACGCCAGAATGCCTTCGTCCGTCAGCTCTTGAATCCAGTAGTCCGGACAGTGGGCGAACCGCCACGCCGGGTCGTAGCCGGAATAGATTTCCATATACTCGTCAAAGCCCATATACGGCCAAACCATAAAGGCGGTGGCATCAATGATGAGCAGTCGGAACAGGTCGCTCTCCACGAATTCGCAGGCGGCCCGGTTGTGAAATAGCTCCTGCGGATTCCTCGGGATGGCGTTCAGCTCCGCCCCACAGCGGGACAGGATGCTTTTCGGGATGAAGTAGTAGAACGGGATGTACTCTGCGTTGCGGAACGGCGTAGGCGGGCCGTCCTTTCTGGTCAGCATAATTGGCATTTTTATCGTCTCCTTTCCAGAGGGCCAGCGCCCTCTATTTTTTAGAGGCACAAGCAAGCGCAGATTGTTCCTGCTTTTCAAAAATCATTTTAGCATAGTTGCTGTCCAATAAAAATCCCTCATTAGAGAAATGCTTCAAAAACATTTTTTAAAGAACGGGATGCACACTTCACTGCCATATAAATGTGTTGTAAAACAAAATTCAAGAATATCCGTGTGTTCTCTCTGCTATCCGTTGAAATTCGACATATTATGCGGTATAATATATTTGTAAAATTGTGTGGTAATTGCAAATTATGGGGGTTCCACTATGTCGGTAAGCTACAAACGGTTATGGCATCTTCTCATTGATAAAGATATGAAGAAAAAGAACCTGATGGAAAAAGCGAATATCAGTGATTATACCATCCGGAAGCTCAACCGTGGCGACAATGTAACAACGGACGTTCTGGTTCGGATCTGTCATGCGCTGGACTGCCATATCGAAGATATTATGGAGGTCCTGCCGGAGGACAAGAGAGAGTGATTCAAAATATGCTGAGATACAGCGGAAACGAGGATGGGTATGGGAGATTATACGCAATTTCTGTCCCAAAAGGGCAATAGCATTTCTCCAGAGGATGAGAACTACATACAGGAGCTGCTTGAGATAGCTAGTTCCTTCCGGACATTTGACGCCGCACTGGATGAGTTTATTGTGCAGAAGGGCTATACCGGCAACCTTGCAGACACGGATGCCAAAGTCAGGTTTATCAAGTGTAAATTTGATGAGGCGGGCATCCCGATAGAAGCACGCGTTCTGAAAGGCTGGTTTCAAAAGCACACACAGGCCGAGAAACGGGATTATGCGATTCAATTTTGTTTTGCATTTCACCTGACACTGGATGAAACACGGGATTTCTTCCGCCGTGTGTATTTGTAGCGGAATCTGGACTGCCACACGATTCGAGAGGCAATTTACTATTATTGCATTTGCCATCAATTGCCCTATTCCGAGGCACAGGCACTGATTGAAAAAGCCCCGAAGGAGAGCGGAAAAGGGCCGGTTGATCTTCATTCCGATGTTCTCTTTACCGGCACGATTGTCAAGGAATTGGATCGGTTTCAAAGTCCGGAAGAACTGCTTGCGTTTTTAACGGCGAACAGCAGCCAGTTTGGCTATAACAACGCAACAGCGAAGAAGTATATCTGTGAACTTTGGAGAAGAATTGCCGGTGAAAATGGACTGGCTGTTCAGGAACTGAAGCACCGCTATCCAAAAGAGACTTTTGCCGAGAAATCCCGGTCGGCATGGGACATTTACCGGCAGATTTTTGGGCTGCTGGATTTTGATGAATCCAACGGCGAAAAGCTGTATCCCATAAGCGGCGACCGCACCTTACAGCCGCTGCTGAAAGCAAACGCCATGATCCATCCCCTTGTGAGCAAATCGTTCCCGGATCGGCAGGGCTTGGAGGCCATCATCGGCGGGAACTGGCAGTCGGATGAGGTCGTCCGAAAAACAATGATCCTGCTAGCCTTCTATCGCTTCTGGACAGAACTGTTTCTCAAGGGAACGGAGCCGGAATATGCGGCAAAGCCGTATGACGGCCCGAGATGCATTGCATCCATCAATCGACTGCTGTTGGATGCCAGCTATCCGGAACTGTATGAGGGGAATCCCTATGACTGGATCTTCCTCTATGCCTCGCAGGATGCCTACCCGCTGGATGCGTTCCGTTCCTTTATGCGGGAGGCCTATCTGAATAAAATGGCTCCTGAGAATGCCCTGCACTGAAAAAACCACTTTCTAAATTTTCGGTGTTAGAATCTAAGCGTCGCAATATGCGAGCAAGGTTAGGATGTGAGAAAATGGACTCTAGAACTGCACTTAAAGCAGGCACTACGCTTAGATTCAATGACGGATGGGAATACACAATCACCGATGAGTTGGCCCGTGGCGGGGCGAGCATCGTTTACAATGCTTATTACATCGACAATCTGGAAACGAAAAAAACTGTAAGAATCAAGGAATGTTACCCCTTCAGATGCAATTTACAAAGATCGTCGGATGGAACTCTGCTGATCCCGGAGACAGAGCGGAAGCTATTCGCGCAGACAAAGCAGAAGATGCGGCGGGCTTATCAACTGGGCAATGAATTCTTTGCAGCGGATGGGCTGACGAACCTGACGGCCAATACCTATAATATTTATGAGGCAAACCACACATTATATGTGGTTTCTGTGTATGCTCAGGGGCAAGAATTGTCCTATGATCGTTATTCCTCTGTCAAGGACAGCATTGCTGCAGTAAAAAGTGCGGCAACTGCCATTTCTAAAATCCACAATAAGGGTTTTCTGTATCTCGACATCAAACCGAGCAATATTCTGACGCTGGAGGGCACCACGGAGCTGATCCAGCTATTCGACTTCGACACGGTCGTCCCAATCTCCGACGTTCCGGAATGGGGGGATAAAATCTCTTTTACCAAGGGCTTTGCGGCGCTGGAACTGCAAAGGGGTGACGGAAAACGAATCGGGACACACACGGATGTGTATGGGATCGGTGCGCTGCTGTTCTATATGCTGTTTGATCGTGTACCGGGTGCCTTTGACTGTGATGCCGGTGCCCGGTACGATTTTTCAAGATCCAAGCTATCAGGCGGCGCATATCGGGATGCGCTGACCTTCCGCCTGACGGATTTCTTCCATCACACCCTTGCGGACTATTATCTGGATCGGTTTTCCAATATGGAAACTGTGGTCGAAAAGCTATCGGAGCTTCAAGCTCTGGCGGATCTGTCCGCCCGCTATGTGGTAAGCTCCAAAATCTATGGCCCCGAGTTCTTTCTTGGGAGAGAACAGGAGACGGCATGGCTGACGCAGCGGCTTCTGGATACCTCCGGCGGTTGCAGCTTTCTTGTGGGAATGGGCGGTATCGGAAAGAGCGCTCTCGCCCGCCACTGCATCAGGCAGTGTATGCCGAGAATTGATTCTGTCCTGTACCTGGATTATCAGGGCACGATTGAGAAAACTATCTGCGACGACTACGCCGTACAGATTCACGGCGTTCAAAAGGACAAATCAGAAACAGAAGAAGCCTACTTTGAGCGAAAATTGGGGATTCTCCGGGAACTTGGCGACGGTAAAAATTGCGTACTGGTTATGGACAATTACGCCGGCGACAGCGGCACCGGTATCCCGAAGCTCCTGCAAACGGGCTGGCATTTGCTGTTTCTGACCAGAGACAAGGCACTTGCGCAGGGGTATGACACCCTTGAAGTGGAATCCGTTTCCGAAGAAACTGCGCTGCTCCTTTTTGAGAGGCACATCGGCCACCGGCTCAGTGCGGAGGAGCGGTATTATGCCGCCTCGATCATTCAAAATGCAGCCGGTCACACATTAGTCATTGAGCTGATTGCCAAGCAGATCGGCAGTCCCGTCTGCACACTGTCTCTCGTGCAGGCGGCCCAAATCGTTGCAGAACAAGGCTTCTCAATCCTTGTGCCCGAAAAGGTCGGATACCAGCGGGATGCGGTGCTGCATCAGGAGACCATTCGGCAAATAATCTCCAGCCTGTTCGCGGCAGAGACCTTGTCGGAAACGCAGAACGCTCTGATGAAAGCCCTGTCTCTGTTTGGCCGAACCGGCGTTTCCATTGAACGGCTGTGCGATATGCTCCGCTTACCAAACAGAGACGACATCGGAGCTCTTTACCGGCAAGGCTGGGTTGCTATAAACGACACGATTCTCACAATGCACCCGGTTATCGAGGAGGTCGTAACGAACTGGGGGTTCACGGATGCGGCGCTGGATGCAGCAAACAGGGTCCTGCAGTATCTGGATATCCGGCTGAAGGTTGAAGCGCAGAAAGAGGAATATCCGAAGCATCTTCTCCGCAGTCTCCGGCGAGTTCACGAGGTTCAAGAGAATGCTCCCGGCGGCTTTCTTGACCGGAGGCTGCAAAAAATGATGGCGAAAGATGGTTCTGGCTGGGCAAGAGAATCCTACCTTCACAGAATCGGCAGCTACGCAGAAAGCACGGCAACATATCACGACGAGATTCGGGAGATTCTTCGGCTGGCTGCGGCTGTATTGAAAGGCGGCAAGCGGGAACTTCAGATATATTCTTCGGATATTTATATAGAACTGCTCTATTATGCGATTCAAAATATGCCCTACGAGAATGAACAGTTTCTTCTGGAAAAGAGTACGGAATTCATTGCCGTGGTTCCTCCGGGCAATGAGCGGATGCTCCTGAAGGTTTATCAGATCCTGCTGGAGATTCTGTACGATCGCAGGCGTTTCTCGGAAGCGGAGCGGAAAATCCGGCAAATGCGGACCGCCATCTCACGAAATCGCAGTCCGGCGCTTTGGGGACGACTCTATTACATCCTTGCAGGATTTTATGATGCGAAGCTGAGCGGCGCTTACGATGCACAGACAACAGAAGAAACGCAGATTGTCCGCCTTCTCCTTAAATCAGTAAATAAGGCCATCTACTGGCTGTCCGTTTCCAATGCCGGAGATTCCGGCATTCTTCTGGGCGAGTGCTATCGGCTGAAAGCCCTTGTCCTGATCCGCAGCGGCACCGGGAAGAAAAAGCAGGTCTGGGCAATCCTGGAAAAGGTCCGGAAGCAGATTGACAAATACGCCCAGCCCAATTCCAAGCTGGTGCGGGACTACGATCTGACGATGGCATGGTACTACACTTATCTGGAGGAGAATTATCCGCAGACCTGCGCCTATCTGTTCAAGGCCTACGACATCACAAACATTATCAGCACCTCGGAGCTTGCCAAAATCGACGATCAGCTTTGCCCGATGGCCAATCTGATGCTGGAATGGCAGCAATACGATCAAGCGGAGCTGTACCTGCTCCGCTCCATTCTGACCTGCGGAGATCACTTGGAGATCGTCGCCTATGCAAGACGGCAGGTCGAGCTGCTGGGGCATTTGCTGGAGGTGTACTTCCGCGCCGGAGATTACAGCAAATGCCGGGCGGTGATGGATAAGATCAACGAAAAGGTTCGTAAAATCGGCACATTGCATTTTGAGGATTATGTGTCGGAGGAAATACGAGAATTCATCGCATCGGAAAGCAACGCAGAATCACAAGCTTAATGGAAAGAAAGGAATAAGTATTATGGAACAGGCTAAAAACGAAACGACCTCCGTAGCACTGGAAACGATCATTACCAATGCAGTCAAGATACCCGGCGTAAAGGTCAACCGCAGCAAATTCCTTGCAGAGGCTTTTGCCGGCGACGATATTGATTTGCAGACCATCATTGATATGGGGCCGGTCAGTGCCGGAATTCCCCAAGAGCGTATTGAGAAAGCCGCCGCGAAACTGATTTTCGTTCGTACCAGCCAGTCTTCTGTGGCATCTTTTGTTGCCGGTATTCCCGGCGGATTTGCGATGGCGGCGACAATCCCGGCGGATGTGGCACAGTTTTTTGGCATGGCCCTGCGCCTTGCGCAGGAATTGTCTTACTTGTACGGTGCGTCGGATCTGTGGACAGAGGACCAGCTTGATGACGAGCGAGTCAGGAACCAGTTGATCTTGTATTGCGGTGTGATGTTCGGCGTGTCCGGCGCTGTGTCAGGCGTGCGGGTCCTTTCCACACAGATTGCAAAAACAACACTGAAGAAGCTGCCGCAGAAGGCACTGACCAAAACCTTCTGGTATCCGATCATCAAGCAGATCGGCAAGGCCATTGGAGTTAAGGTAACAAAAACCACGGTAGCGCAGGGAATTTCCAAGGCGGTTCCCATTGTGGGCGGCGTGATTTCGGGGAGTCTGAATTATGTGTCAATGATGCCGATGGCAAACCGCCTCAATGCAGCGCTGGATAAGGCTTGTTTCAACTACTCTGAGGAGGAAATGGCTGCGGATATTGAGATAGTCGAAAGCATTGACGCAGAAGCATCCGAAAACGCACAGCCAAGCAAGCTCTCTCGATTCGCAAGCACGGCAAAAGGTGGCCTTCAGGAGGGCTGGAAAAAGGCGTCCTCCGGTGCTGCATCCTTGCTGAACAAGATCAAGAGCGAAAAGCCCGCAAAAGAGGCAGACGACGCATTGATCTCATATGACGAGAAAATCGAAACGCTGCGTAAATTGAAGCAGCTTGTCGATGAGGGCATTCTGTCTCAGGATGAGTTTGATGCCAAAAAGAAAGAGATCCTTGCGTTGTAAAAATATTAAGGAATGATTTTGCACTTCCCCAAAAGATAAATAGATGGAGGGAAACCACATGGAGAAAGTGGAATCTAAAAAGGTCAATAGGAGAAAAACTGCTGTCGTAGCCGTTATAGTGGCTGTGATTTTAATCCTCGGTGTTTCGTCTTTAGTTTTGCTATCTAAAAGCACAAAGAAATCTGAGCCTTCAATTATTACCACATCAACACTTGAAAAAATCCTGAATGTAAGCGATCTGTCAACATTTGAGGCCATATATAATGGCGTTGCAAAGGTTGTTAGCCCGGATGATCCTCAAAAGATCGATTATTATGTGTCGTATGACGCTACAGTTAAAGCCGGTATTGATTTTGATCAAGTCGAAATTTCTGTTGATGATGAGACGAAAATCATTTCAGTAAAACTGCCGGAAATCAAGATCACAGATATTACCGTTGACATTGAGTCTATGGACTACATATTCATAAATGATAATGCAAACACGGAAACAGTGTCGGAAGAAGCATATAAACAATGTATAGATGATGTAACTAACGAGAGTAATAGTGAAACCGCAATATATGAACTTGCTGGACAAAATGCAAAAAATATCGTTGAAGCATTGATTCGCCCATTTGTGAATAGCTTGGATTCTGAGTACAAACTGCAAATAGACTAAGGGGGCAATCGGTATGAAAAAAACAATTTCTTTTATCCTAGTAGTGATTATGTGTTTGGCCCTTGCTGCGTGTTCCAATTCGAGACCGGATGACGGTGTGAAAGAGATAGCACCACAAGCGTCACAAATGAAATCCATTTGTGAGTTGGCAACGATGAAATGTTATTATCATAATGTTGCGAAGTATTTTGAAGAAGATGCCTCTGGAGCGTTGTGGTGGAAAAAAGATCGAAAGTTTTGGGTTGAATACTCCGGCGTCGTTACTATTGGAATTGACACTTCTTTGGTGACGATGGAAATCGATGGAGACATCGTAACAATCACCATTCCTCCTGCTAAGGTCTTTGGGTGCAAAGTGGACAAAGAGACTTTGACAAAGGATTCCTTTATTGTTGCTCAGGATTCTGCCGCCGTTGAGGCGGAACACCAAACTGAGGCGTTCAAGGATGCACAGGCAAAAATGCGAGAGGCGGCAGAGAATGATACTGCGCTACTGGCAAGTGCGCAGCAGCGTGCGCAGAAGCTGTTAGAAGATTATGTGCTCAACATCGGAAACAGCGTCGGAAAAACATACACGATCAAATGGGTATACCTTAATGCTGAGGCTGATCCGAGTGATGGAGCCTCTGAAAGCATAACCGTGCCAGAGAATCCATAATATTTATGAGCTGCAGTCAAAAAACCAAATAGCGGAAGTATCAGCGTAAAATGTATGCACGCTCTAAAAATTTTACAGGAGGAATTGAAATGAGCAGATAAGCAATGTGCCCTGTATGTGGGCGCAGGCTTCACCGGACACTGGACTCGTGGGGCGATTAGGATGGCGAATCTTATACTTGCGAATATTGTGCGAGAAATGACAATCAAAGCGATTCGGAATCCATAAGTGTATACGACGCTACACAGATTTGGCTGTCTAATGGCAAGGATGAGGATTACACCTTTGGGTATTCCGAGGAAGAATTGGAGAATGCCCTGTCCTGAAACGCAACTGCATAGAGGAAGGGAGACGACCTGTGGCCGTCTCCCTTCCTTCAACTATTCAGTTGTTTCCTACAGGCTTTACCGTGATCTCGATCTCCTCAATATTTTGAGACTGGACAAGGTTATCATACTCATTTCCTTCACTGTCGGTGCTGAAGACATACTTCAGCTCGGTATTCGGCGAAACGCTTTGGCCGGTGATGACATAATTTTTCAGCAATTCCGTATCTTCCGGATCGATAAAGCTGCCATCATCGGACACGATCACAAATTTAATATATCCAGCCCCGTAATGATCCATCCGGTCGCCGCCCATTGACAGGTAGCCGCAGCTCGCAAGGTTTCTGCCGGAATAATCCCGGATGTACCAAGTGTATTTATCCGGGGATGGTGTGATTTCTGTCAGGCCAAGGGAGGTTTCCTCGCTGCTGCCGACTTTCTTTACGCACAGCACGATTTCTTCAATATTCTGTGACTGGACAAGGTTTTCATATTCGTTTCCGGCTTCATCCGTGTCAAAAACATATTTCAGCTCCGTATTGGGCGCATAGCTCTGAGCGGTGACGACATATTGCTTCAGATCATCATCCGTTTCGATGTCAATATATGCTCCATCCGGTGTGACCATAACCAACTCAATATAGCCTGCTCCGTAGTGGTCCATGCGATCGCCGCCCATAGAGGTGTACCCAATCGAAGCACAATTCTTACCGACATAGTTTTTAATGTACCACGTGTATTTGTCAGGCGAGTTCTTGATTGTAATGGACTCGTCGGTGGGCTGCTTGCTATTCGCATTTCCGGCAGGATTTTCAGATTTGCTGTCGCATCCGGCAAGCGCTATGGTCGTCATTACGATGACCAGCAGCAAGGATATTGCTCTTTTCATTGTTGTCCCTCACATTCTTTGATTTTAGTTTGCAGTTTTCGCTCTGCTGCAATTCCACCGGCAGCAGACCATACTCTGCAAAGCGCAGTGTTTGGTCGAGACGCATTAACCTCCTCGCAGTATTCGGTGGACAATACAAAGTCTATCATCAGCAAATTTCAAACTGGGTATTTGAATGCAGCACGGTATTTGCTCTGAAACGAATAAAATAGAAGCCGGTATTTTGCACATGCAGTCATTTTTCCGGATGGGGCAAGGGTGTATAATAGAATTGTAATCAAAGAGAACTTCAATATTTCGTATTACGGAGAAAGGATTTTTGCGATGATAATACTCTGCTTGGCGATTTTAACCCTACTATTTTGGATTGGATACCACATCACGGGTGCGTTGCTTGCAGCAATAATATGGCTTTGCGTTAAATTCCCATGTGCAATTATTGTTTGCTGCTTCGGGATTGTGTGCTGTGTACTGATTCTCCTGTTCCCCATCGGGCTTCGGTGCTTCCGCTGTGCTTGGAATATTCTTACATAATTACTGCGAATACAAGAAAAGGCGGCAGAGAGTTGGTACTCCCTGCCGCCCTTGGTCATATATCCTTATGCGAAAATCAGTTCTGCATTTACGATCTCCATAGCTCGGTTTCGGATGCTGTTCATTTGTCTGACCCATTCCATTTGGTCGCTGGCTTTCAGCGTTTCCGTAATGCCCTCTGCATCTGCCATTTGTTTTACCAACCGAAGAAAAAGTTTCTCTGCCTGCAGGTCAATATCTGCAAGATAGGCATTCAATTCACCGCTGGTCAGCAGATTGGCATATCGCACACGGTGGCACTCTCTGAGATAGCGGAGATGCCGCTGCCCCCATATCCCGATTGGCTCTTGTTCCGGCTCATCGTCCCCGGCAATCAGATAATAGTCACCGACCAATTCATATTTCAGCCCTGTGCGTTCATCGGTAATGTACTTTTCCATCATTAGCGCCTCCATCCCCACAACATTGACTTCTGCGGCTTTGCCTTGGCGACTTTGATTAATATCTCATCTACGGCATCTGTGTACCGTCCCGCCGCAATCAACTTGTTGCGGAACCGGTTCAGCCCCTCAATGATAAGCCGCCATTCCTGCCGGTTCAGTTCTACATAGTATTTCTGCTTCATACGCTGTTCCTCCTTTGATTTTCTGCAATTATTGTAGCAGGAGAATTAGCGTAAATCGAATGTACGGATATAAGAAAATCACCGAGAAAAGTCTGTGATAGACTGATCTCGGTGATTTTCCTTGCCATTGCTACGCCTGACAACTAAGTCCTTTTAACATTTCGTTTTCAGTCCGTGGCTTTGCAACTCGGTTTTTCTCCCATTGCCGATTCAGCTGCGGTGATAATTTGATTTACTGCCTTATCAACGAAAACCACAACGGTTTCAAGGTTTTCTTTTTGTTTTCGCGGGGAATTTACCCGGCTAATTTCTGACACTTTTCTAATTATACCTTGACATTCTCAAAAATGAGAATATAATAGAATCGTAGAACGATGAAAGGGGAGAGTACCATATGGAATTGGCGGAGATCGTCATGAATCCCGTGCGGCAGCGGATTTTTCAGTATCTGCTGCTTCACGAAACCGGCACGGTCAAGGAGATCCGGAAGGCCCTGCCGGATGTTCCCGGCGCCAGCCTGTACCGGCACATGAAGCTGCTGACGGAGCACGGCATTCTCACGGTGGTGGGGGAGAACCGCATCCGCGGCACGGTGGAGAGCATTTACAGCCTGAACAAAAGCGCCCTGGAGATCGACGACGACGGCACGGCGGTGCAGACGGCGCTTCTGGGCCTCAGCGCCTCCTTTGCCAGATATTTTTCCGGCGGCGGGGCCGACCCCAGGCGGGATATGCTGCTGATGACCACCTGCACCCTGACCCTGACGGATGAGGAATTCACCGGCTTTCTGACGGAGATCAATCAGACGGCCCTGAAGTATATGGACATCGGCGTGAAGGAAGGGAGCCGTCAGCGGCAGATCACGCTGATCTCCTCCCCCACAGACGGGCCGGGGAGCCGGTGAAACGAGAGAAAGGACGAACGATCATGGTAATTGCATTATTCGGAGACAGCTGCACAGGGAAATCCACCATCGCTGCGGCGCTGGCCCCGTCGCTTTCCGCAGAGGTTTTCAGTGGAAAGGACTATCTGAAGCTGGCCAAAAGCGAAAGCATGGCGGCGGCCCTGTTCCAGAAGAAGCTGCGCGGCGAGGAGACGATCCTCTACGTCATTTCCGAAAAGGACCAGCTGGCCCTGCTGCCGGAGGGCTGCGTCCGGGTGCTGGTGACGGCGGGCCTTGCCGCCATCAAGGAGCGGTTTGCCGCGCGGATGCACGGGAATCTGCCCGCCCCGGTGGCCGCTATGCTGGAGCGGAAATACGGCCGGTTTGAGACGGAGACCCACGACCTGCGGGTGGACACGGACGCCGTTTCGGCGGAGGAAGCCGCCAATGAAATCCGACTGCTGCTGAATAGAGGAGAACGAGATGCTCAGAATTGAACATTTATCCAAGGCCTATGGCGAGAAAAAAGCCGTGGACGACCTGAACCTGCACATTGCCCCGGGGGAGATCTACGGCTTCATCGGCCACAACGGGGCGGGCAAGACCACCACCCTGAAATCCGTGGCGGGTATCCTGCAATTCGACCAGGGGGAAATCTATGTGGACGGCAAGTCCATCCGGACCCAGCCGCTGGAGTGCAAGCGGACCTTTGCCTATATCCCGGATAACCCTGACCTGTACGATTACATGACCGGCATCAAATATCTGAACTTTGTGGCGGACATCTTCGGCGTCAGCGCCGCCGACCGGCAGGACCGCATCCGCCAATACGCCGGTCTTTTCGAGCTGACGGAGGATCTGGCCCAGCCCATCGCCGCCTATTCCCACGGCATGAAGCAGAAGCTGGCCATTATCTCCGCCTGGCTGCACCGGCCCAGGCTGATCCTCATGGATGAGCCCTTCGTGGGCCTGGACCCCAAGGCATCCCACCTGCTCAAGGGGATGATGCGCCAGGTCTGCGATGAGGGCGGGGCCATCTTCTTCTCCACCCATGTGCTGGAGGTGGCGGAGAAGCTCTGCGATAAGGTGGCCATCATCCAGGGCGGAAGGCTGATCCGCTCCGGCACCATGGAGGAGGTCAAGGGCGACGACTCCCTGGAGGACGTGTTCCTGGAGCTGGAGGGCGAATCATGCTGAAGCTCTTGCTGAAAAAGCAGCTGTTTGAGATTTTCCGGTCCTATTTTTACGACGCCAAGAAGAACAAGGCCCGCTCCCGGCTGGCCACGGCCCTGTATATCGGGCTGTTCGTCCTGCTGATGGCGGGCATCCTGGGCGGCATTTTCACCCTGCTGGCGGTGAAGCTCTGCGGGCCGCTGGCGGCGGCGGGCCTGGATTGGCTCTATTTTGCGCTGACGGGCGGGATCGCCGTGCTGCTGGGGGCCTTCGGCAGCATATTCAACACCTATGCGGGGCTGTATCTGCCCAAGGACAACGACCTGCTGCTGTCCATGCCGGTTCCGGTGTCCAGCCTGGTGGCGGCCCGGCTGTCCGGGGTGTATCTGATGGGCCTGATGTACTCCGCCGTGGTGATCCTTCCGGCGGTGGTCGTCTATTGGGTCACCGTGGGGGTCACGGCGTCTGCCGTTCTGGGCGGACTGGTGCTGGCCCTGCTGATCTCCCTGGCGGTGCTGGTGCTCTCCTGCGCTTTGGGCTGGGTGGCGGCAAAAATCAGCCAGAAGCTCCGGAACAAGAGCCTCGTCGTCGTGCTGGCCTCGCTGGTGTTCATCGGCCTGTATTACTTCGTCTATTTCAAGGCCCAGAGCGTCCTTCAGGACCTGCTGGCCAACGCCGGGACCTACGGCGCCCAGATCCGGAGCCGCGCCTACCCTCTGTACCTGTTCGGCAGCGTGGGCACGGGCAGCGGGGCGGCCATGCTGGCGGTCACGGCGGCGGTGGCGGCACTGTGCGGCCTGATGTGGGTGCTGCTCTCCCGCAGCTTCCTGCATATCGCCACCTCCACCGGGAAAACCGCCCGCCGGACGTACCGGGAGACCGCCCTGCGGCGGCGCAGCGTGGACGGGGCGCTGCTGCAACGGGAGCTGGCGCATTTTGCCGCCAACCCCGCCTATATGCTCAACTGCGGCCTGGGGACCTTCCTGATGCCCATTTGCGCCGTCGCCGTGCTGTGGAAGGGCGGGAGCCTCTTTGTCATGCTGGACGCCCTGTTTGCGGATACCGAGGGCAGCGTCCCGGTGCTGCTGTGCGTGCTGCTGTGCGGCCTGGCGTCCATGAACCTCATGACGGCCCCCTCCGTATCCCTGGAGGGAAAGAGCCTGTGGCTCATGCAGTCGCTTCCGGTGGAGCCGTGGCAGGCCCTTCGGGCGAAGCTGCGGATGCAGGTGCTGCTGACGGTCCCGCCGCTGCTGCTGTGTGTGGTGTGCGCGGCCATGGTCTATCCCCTGGGCCCGGCGGGGCTTCTGGTCACGGCGGTGTTCGCCGCGTCCTATGCCCTGCTGGGGGCCCTGGCGGGCCTGACCCTGGGGGTGAAAATGCCGGTGCTGACCTGGACCGACCAGCTGATGCCCATCAAGCAGAGCGCGCCGGTGATGCTGACCCTGTTCGGCGGCATGGGCTACACGATTCTGCTGTTTGCGGGCTTCCTGCTGCTGCCCGGCTGGCGGCTGGGCTTTGCCGGATACGCAGCCTGCTTCGCAGCGGCCAACCTGCTGCTGTGCGCGGTGCTGCACCGGTGGCTGCGGAAAAAGGGCGCGGCGCTGTTTGCCGCCCTGTGACGGGGCACAAAGCGGCTCTTTGATAATTTGATAAACAAAGCGGGGACCCGGCAAACGCCGGGTCCCTCAGCTTGTCAGAAAAGGCTTACGGTCTGCCGGGGCGTCACAGCCGCAGCTCCATATGCCGCCGGTACTCCTGAAAGCCCATGGCCTCATAAAACGCTTGGGCGCCCCGGCTGAAGGACCACACGTCCAGCTCCCGCCGGGCGTTCCGCACCGTTATCTGCACGGGTCTGCCTCCCGGCTCTGCCGCAGGTCCAGGTTCATCAGGTCGAAGTCCACGTCCTGCCCCTCCAGCCGGAAAAACGCCGGGAAGGTGCACAGCTTCCGGAAGCCGTATTTCTCATACAGGTGAATGGCACGGGCATTGCTGCTGCGGACCTCCAGGTTCAGCTGGGCAAAGTCGTTGTCCCGGGCAAAGGCCAGAACGGCCTCCGTCAGGGCCGAGGCCGCGCCGCAGCCCCAGTACGCCTTTTTCAGGCTGATGCCGAACTCTCCCCGGTGGCGCATCCGGTTGGGCTTGCGGTTCAGGCTGGCCGTGCCGATGATCTGGCCGTCCACCTTTGCCAGATACTGCACATGGTCCGTGGAAGCGGCCTGCATCCCCAGATAGGACGCCTCCTGCTCCACGCTCAAAGGCACCCCCTCCGGGCCGAAGCTCAGGTTATCCGCCTCTCCGCCGATGATCTTCAGGTATTCCAGCAGGGCGGCGGCGTCCTCCGCCTGGGCCCGCACGATGACAAACGGTGCGTTCATGTTGATTCCTCCCGATTTTCTGTTATTTTTCCGGTTTCCGGCCGACAGGCATACAGGGCGAAAAACTGCCGGATGTGCCGCCCGATCCGGTCCATCACTTCCGCCTCCCGGTCCGGCTCCCGGTCGCAGAGGTTGATCCACACGGAGATGGGCAGGCAGAACTGGGCCGCCATGACCTCCGGGTCGTGGGCCGTCAGCTTCCCTTGGCGGATGAGGAACCCCATCAGTCCGGTGAAATAGGCCATCACCCCCGTGTAATTCTGCCGGGTCTGCAGCCGGGCCATCCGGGGGTTCCGGAACTGCTCGATGGTCAGCATTTTTCTCGCCCGGCTGATCCGGGGATCGTGGAGGATATAGCGCACCTGGCCCAGGCACAGCCGCTCCGCCGCCTCCGGGGTCATGTCCTCCTTGCTCCGGGTGAAGTCCGGGTCGTCCCAGTCCGCCCGGGCGAAGATGGAGTGCTTGTCATACTCCTCCAGGGTGGTTTCCAGCAGCGTGTCCAGAATGGCCTGCTTGTTCTCAAAGTGGCTGTACAGCGAGGCCTTGCGGATCCCCACCGCCTCCGCCAGCTGGGAGATGGATGTAGCCTCGAAGCCCTGCACTGAAAACAGCTCCAGCGCGGCGTCCAGTATTTCCTGCCTGGTGTTTCCCTTTGCCGTCATGGCTTGCTCCTCCTGCGTTCCGAATTTTCTCCATTATACCTACCGAGCGGTAGGATGTCAAGCGCCGGTTCCGGAAATCGGCGGCAGGGATTCGGGCTGCATTTTTCCGGAATCCCTGCTGCGATAACCGTAACGGTCCCGGGCTTCGCGCCCCATGGATGGGCGGAAAACCACAGGAGGATATGACAGATGGAAGATTTTGAAATCGAAAACGGCGTTCTGACGGAGTATCAGGGGGAGGACGTGGATGTGATCGTGCCGGAGGGCGTCCGGGAGATCGGCGAGGGGGCGTTCTGGCGCTGTGACGTTGAATCGGTCCGGCTTCCGCAGGGAATCCGGGCCATCCGATCCGAGGCGTTTATGAACTGCCGCTCCCTGCGGCGGATCAACCTGCCGGAAAGCGTCAGGACCATCGAAACGGAGGCGTTCCACGGCTCCGGCCTCCGGGCCATCCGTCTGCCGGAGGGCCTGAAACGGATCGAAAGCTCCGCGCTCCGGGGGGATATTCCCCGGATCGTCAGCGCGTCCGGCGCGGCCTTCGGGTGCCTTTCCCTGCGCGGCTGCAGCCATCTGCAGTCGCTGACCGTCCCCGCCGGGACGGAGGTGTCCGAATGCGCCTTCGGCTTCCATGAGGAGTCCAGAAACCTCCGCAGCCGCCTGACCGTGCACTATACCGGCGGAACGGAATAACGGCAGAAAACGGCGATTTATAAATTTTCCTCCGAACCGATTGACAAATCCCGTTTCTGACGTATAATTAGAATTATAAATAATCTGGATTATATATGGAGGCGTGGGTATGCCCGCAAAAGCAAAGGTCACAAAAGAAATGATCGTCGACGCAGCCTTTTCGATTGCCCGCCAGGCAGGAGCGGAAAACATCAACGCAAGGACCGTTTCGGAAAGACTGCACTGCTCCACGCAGCCCGTCATGTATCACTTTGCCACCATCGAGGAGCTGAAACGGACGGTTTATGCCAGGGCAGACGTATATCATTCGGAATATCTGATGAATATGAAAAAGCCGCCAAGGGGTGCTGCCCTTGGGATCGGTATGAACTATATCCGCTTTGCCATCGAAGAACCGCATTTGTTCCGATTCCTGTTTCAGTCGGATTATTTCGGCGGAAAGACCCTGCTGGAGCTGATCGACGCCCAGGAGCTGCTCCCGGTCCTTTCCGCGATGCAGAGAGCCCTGGATATGCGTCTGGAGCAAACGAAAAAGGTTTTCCTGACGGTTTTCCTGTTTGCCCACGGGTATGCCAGCATCATCGCCAACAATGCGCTGAAATATGACGAGGAGCTGATCCATTCTCAGCTGGAGCGGGCGTATCGGGGCGCTATATTGGCGGCGCAGGAGGAAACGACATGAAACAGCCGGACAGAAAAGACGGGCTGCTGGAGTGGCTTCACTGTCCCCGCTGCGGCGGGAAAACGCGAACGCAGATACGGGCGCACACGGTGCTGGAGGATTTCCCTCTGTTCTGCCCGAAGTGCAGATACGCCTGCGTGATCCGATTCAGGAACGGAAAAATGGAAGAAATCAAAATGCCAGACGCTTAGACGCAGTGCAGCCCGGGAAAATCGGCTTGTACTGCGTCTCTTGTTTTGGGCTGCTTTGCATCTGACCGCACGGGAGAAAGTGAAATGAAAACGTTGTATGAAAAAAACCAGCTGACCTTTGCGCTGGTGTGGATCGTGGTTTACTGCGTTCTGCAATCTTTGGCGAATCCACTGAACAAAGCCATTGGCGTCGAATACGCTGCCAGCGCTGGGTTCTGCATCCTACAGGCGCTCGCTCTTTTTGCCTTTATCCGGAAGAACGGCCTGCTGAAGCGATACGGGCTTTGTAAATCCCCCGTCCCTGCGCGGCGGTTTCTCTGCTATCTGCCGCTGGTCGTTCTGGCATCGGGAAACCTCTGGAACGGCGCGGCGCTGCATTACGCCCCGGCGGAAACGGTCTGCCGGATCGTGTGTATGCTCTGCGTCGGATTTCTGGAGGAGGTGATCTTCCGGGGCCTGCTGTTCGTGGCCATTGCAAGGGACAATGTGAAGTCCGCCGTCATCATTTCCAGCGTGACCTTCGGCATCGGGCATATCATCAACCTGTTCAACGGCAGCGGTATGGACCTGGTCAGCAATCTGTGCCAGATCGTGTTTGCCATTGCGGTGGGCTTCCTGCTGGTCACGATCTTTTATCGCGGCGGCAGTCTGATCCCCTGCATCCTCGCCCACTCGGCCATCAATACCCTGGGCACGTTTGCCAATGACGCGAGCCTTCCCACGGAAACGCGCCTGTTGCATCTCGGTATCCTGATCGTGATTGCGGTGGCCTACACCCTGATCCTCACCAGAACGCTGCCGGAAGCGGAAGCTGGGCATTCCCATGCCCCGGCTTCTGGAGGTGGACACCCGGCAGGAGCGCATTCTGAAGGAATACATCGCCGGGCAGACGGTGGCGGAGCTGCTTAAAGAGGGACGGATGAACCCCGGCTGGCTCAGACAGATGCAGGCCATGTGCGGCCGCCTGTACCCGGCGGGGCTGAACATCGACTACTACCCCACCAACTTTGTCCCCTGCGGCGGAACGCTCTACTACGTCGACTATGAGTGCAATGCCTATATGCAGGAGTGGGACTTTGCCCATTGGGGCGCCCGGTATTGGACGCCACAGGCAGCGGAAAGGACGGACGAAACATGAGTGATCTCTGGGAGGAACGCCTCCCCTATGCCCTGCCGGCACTTCTTGTGCTGGCGGTATTCTACGGCATTTACTTTGGGAAGGTTTTGGCGCAGAAGCGCCGGGGCATCCGGACCCGGCAGATCGGGCGCAGAAAGGAAAAATCCATTCACACGGTGGAGGTGCTGATGAGCATTGCGACCCTGGGCGCGCCCATGGCCCAGCTGATGTCCATTGCCTTTGGGTGGAGCCACCTGCCTGCGAATGCCCGCTTTACCGGCTTTCTCATGGGACTGCTGGGCGATGGCATCTTCCTGCTGTCGGTTCTGTGCATGAAGGACAGCTGGCGGGCGGGCATCCCGGACAAGGACCGGACGGAGCTGGTCACCACCGGCATTTATCGCTATAGCCGCAACCCAGCGTTTCTGGGCTTTGACCTCATGTATGCCGGCGTTCTGCTGCTGTACGGAAACCTGCTGACCCTGGGCTTTTCCGTGTTTGCCATGGTCATGCTGCACCTGCAGATCCTGCAGGAGGAGCGGTATCTCGTGCATGCCTTCGGCGCGCCGTATCAGGCGTATTGCCGCCCCATGTTTTTGCTTTACAGCGTTTACGACGGCGCAGGCGGCAAGGACAGCGTTGCACCCATGCTCAGCGCGCACATTGACCGCTTTATTGCCAAAATCGAATCAGACTACAGAGCTTGTCAAAATTGAATCTGACAAGCTGGCGTTATAAAGAGGATTTTGTGAAAACAATCATTTACACCACCAATACCGGCAGCGCAGAGCGCTATGCCCGACTGCTGTCACAGGAAACAGGGCTTCCTGCCTGCTCTCTGGCGGAGGCGAAAAAGAAGGTCCCCTCCGGCGCGGAGATCATCTATCTGGGCTGGATCATGGCAGGCTCCGTCAAGGGCTATGCCGATGCGGCCAAGCGCTATCAGGTGCGGGCCGTCTGCGCAGTCGGCATGGGACAAACCGGGACGCAGACAGATGAGGTGCGGAAAAAGAACCGCATTCCCGCAAGCATCCCGCTCTTTACGCTGCAGGGCAATTTTGATATCAAAAAGCTGCACGGCATTTACCGTCCCATGATGGAGCTTATGGTCAGAACCGCAGGAAAAGGGCTATCGAAAAAGGACGACCGCACACCGGAGGAGGACGATATGCTGGACATGATGCTCCACGGCGGCCAGCGGGTGCGCGTGGAGAACCTGCGTTCTGCGCTGGATTGGTACAGAGCGCAGGAATAACATCCGGGGAGTGAGCGTTATCCCATGCCGCAAATGCGGCTCCGCTCCATCCGCAGCAGCGATATTGCCTTCACCATGGGCGCAAAAGGGCCGCTTTGGGAAAGAGCAAAGCATTTTGACGGTGAGATTCCACTGTTCTGATACCAAAACCTGTTAAAAAGCTTGAAAAGCTTTTTATAGCACCGAAGGTGCGTCAGGTTTTGTATGAGACGTCACAGCGTGTTTTCACACGCTGTGCGTGCGCACAGCGCACGGGATTCTTGATTAAATTTTTTAATCAAGAATCAGTATGAGAAAGAGAGACAAGAAAATGAAGGAATCCATTCTCTACATTCACGGAAAGGGCGGCGCGGCGGAGGAAGCCGAGCACTACAAGCCCCTCTTTCCGGATTGCGAGGTCATCGGCTTCGACTACCGTTCCCGGACGCCCTGGGAGGCCCGGGAGGAATTTCCGGCCTTTTTCGCGGGGCAGCGGCAGGGCTGTGACCGCCTTACATTGATCGCCAACAGCATCGGCGCGTTCTTCGCCATGTCCGCATTGGATGAGACGCTGGCGGACCGGGCCTGCTTCATCTCCCCGGTGGTGGATATGGAAAGCCTCATCGGCAATATGATGCAGTGGGCGCATGTAACGGAACAAGAGCTTGCCCAAAAGCGTGAAATACCGACTGATTTCGGGGAAACGCTTTCATGGGATTATCTTCTCTATGTGCGGCAACACCCGATAGCATGGAATGTCCCGACGCGGATCCTGTACGGCGAACACGACAACCTGACCTCCCTGGAAACCGTATCGGTGTTCGCCCGGCGCCATCACGCGAACCTCACCGTTATGCCCGGCGGGGAGCACTGGTTCCATACGCCGGAGCAGATGCGGTTCCTGGACGATTGGATTGCGGCGGACGAAGCATGCGGCGGCTCCCTGGGGCCTCGGACGCATTGACAGAATTATGGATAAAAAATAAGGAGAAACTGCAATGGCAGAAAAGAAAATTACCATTCGCCCCGAAACCAAGGACGATTACAGGGCCGTTGAAAACCTGACCCGGGAGGCGTTCTGGAATGTCTACCGCCCCGGCTGCATGGAGCACTATGTGCTGCACTGCTACCGGCCCGCTTTATAGGCCGGCACGGTGGAGCAGCATTTTCTGATCTGCCGGCTGATTTCCGGCGGGGTGTTCTGTATTTTCGGATTTTTCTCTATCCGATAAGCTGCCACTATTTGAACCGGTATCTTCTTCGTTCGGATGGCACAAATATAGTGCCCGGAATAAATGTCACTATATGTATAAATGAAAAGCCGAAAAATACCCCGACATCCACGACTGTAAAATAGAATATTGCAAATATAATGATTTCCCACCACTTACCGCTCACAGGTTGAATCCACTGTTCGCAAATGCTGGCCCAGATTTCGTTAAGCATATGCGGCCTCCTTCAGAATCTCAGGGGAAAAGTCGGCAGATTTCTTCAGTCTCCTCCATGCCGAGCCGGTACTCTCAATCGAGCAGCCACGGCATATAGCGTTTTAGGTACTTGAGGTTAAACGCCCTGGATTCCTCCGCAAAGTCCGCCAGGGGCTGCAGATCCTCCTTGGCCAGGCATTCCCGGGCCACAAAGGCCATCATAGGCTTCCAGGAACGCCAGTAATCCCGCGTCAATTTTTCCGGCCGGACATCATCCTCCGGATAATAAGCGGATCTGGCACAGGTCGAGTGCTCGAGGGCTTTCCAGATTCCCTCAGCATCGCCGATGTCGTACCAGAGGCAGGGGCGCTCAGGCCAGGTAAGCTCTCTTTCGCGGGGGATGGTCAGGATATCCTTTGCCGTATGAATCGAATCCAACAGCTTCAATGTGACCTCCATCTGCCGGTTCATATCGAGGGCTTCCTGTGTAAAGGGCTCTCCTATGAGCCAGGAGGGGTGGATATAATGATTTAATGCATAAGACGTCATATCTGTCTGGCTGCGGTAATTGCACCAGAGATACTCGGATAAGGTCTGGGAATAGAACTGGATTTCCGGATAAACAAAGCCGGAACAGATGATGATCTGCATGATGCCGTCACCCGTCAGGCGGACAAATTCTGTGCAGTCGCGGAGAGGAAAGAAGCCTTGCCGTTCCAGCGTGTCTTTCCAGTTCTGGGCCATGAATGCGTCCATTTCCTTCAAATATGAATTTCTCATAGCGTTCTCCTTATCATCATCAGGGGGACATTTTGCCCCCATTATCTCCAAAATGCTGTCTGTTAAGGGGTGCTGTGCGTATCGTTATTTTCCATTCCTGTATCTTGATCTCATCAGAGAATCAACCTGAAAACGGATAACCAGACAGAGCAGACCTTTTACTGCGATCAGGGAAAAAATGAGGATGTTGTTTTGCACGCCATACAGCACATAAACTGCAAGCAAGATTGCATATTGCGGGACAAGTGATACCAACTCCACCAAATAGATCCAATGATACACATCAAACACTGATCTGTGACTTTTTAGGAAAGATTTGATAAAACCCAGGAAAACACGATCTTTTAAGGATCGCTGCCTGTAGATTTTCCTTGCGGTTTTCCGATTTCCTGCGCCAATTAAAAAATCATATAAAAATCTACGCAGGGAGCTAATGGCAATCGTATCCAAAAGAACCAAAAGAACGACATACAAAACTACAGCTTTGCTCATGGAGCATCACCCCTTTTACTTTGCCGCCTTACTTCTAAAGCAAAGACATAATTAAGTATACGACTGACCGGCCCCGCTTGGCAAGGTTATTTTCACAGGATCGTTGTTGGAGCTGCAGACACGACGTCTGGCTGTGGGCAGGAAAAAATCAACCCGGGATATTCGTTCCAACCCCAATCACCAAAAACAACGGACGCACTGCCTCATGGAGACGGTGTGTCCGTTCAATTTACGCGTTGTCCTCTATGCCCTCAGGCGAAGCTCAGTTCTGCTGTTCCTTGATGGCAGCCTGTGCGGCGGGTCAAAAAGTTGCAGATATACTTCTTTGCATCGTCGATCGTCAAGGTACGGCTGTAAGTGATGCCAAGGGGAACACAACGACAACCACTTACGACTCCAAAGGCCGGTTGACGAAAAAGACTTTACAAATGAAGGAAGCCTTGTGTATACGTACACAGGGGGAAAGGAAGCAAATCAGACATCATCTTTTATTTAGATTTAAGCAAATAATATAGTCTTTTTTCGTTTTTGACATGTCAAGGTTCTGCTCATGAAAAAGGTATTTGTGATATTCACTATCAGCGTCCTTCTAATATTTGTCATATTGTTGGTATCCTGCTCGTTAGGGATTTCAAGTATGAAGAAGGAGTTTTTCACAAGGAGAGGCTTCTTAAATTCAAATGACGATGTTGGAACCAGTGAAAAGAAATACCATTTTGCCATCCGTAGCTTCGTTCAAGATAACGAATTTCCGGATAACATTGGCGTATATGCTTTATACATTGTCGAGCCAGATAGACTGGGTGAATCTGTTGCTGACTGGTGGATGAAGGATGGGGTTTGGATTCCGGGGATTGCAATCCAGGGAAAAGGCGAATCGTTAAAACCGGTCTGATTTTCAAAAGGCCACAAGGAATCTCTGTCAAAATCATACGTCTCTGTTTGCTGTTTTTTCAGCCGCTAACCCCTGAAACTTGCTCCCGGAGGGGGCCAGCCTCTCCGGGGCGGCTGCGGCGACGCCAATTGGCCGGATCTGCTGACGGCATATAACGGGAAATCCATCACCTACGATGCCATAGGCAACCCCCTGAACGACGGAACGTGGACGTATACCTGGCAGCATGGCCGTCAGCTGGTGTCTATGAGCGCATCCGGCAGCAGCATCACCTATGGCTGCAATGCCGACGGCAAGCGCATTTCCAAGACAGCCAACGGCACAACGTACAATTACGCCTACCTGGGCGACCAGCTGACGGAGATGACATGGGGCAGCAACAAGCTGCATTTTACCTACGACTCCATTGGCCCGGCGTCTGTGACGTACAACGGAACCACATATCTGTACGTCAAGAATGCGCAGGGCGATGTGGTTCAGATCGTGGACGGCAACGGGAACACGGTTGTGACTTATATCTACGATGCATGGGGCAATATGCTGTATCATTACGGCTCCCATGTGGACGATATCGGGAAGTACAATCCTTTCCGCTATTGTGGGTATGTCTACGACACCGAGACGGGCCTGTACTACCTCAGCAGCCGGTATTATAATCCGGTTTGGGGCAGGTTTGTCAATGCGGACACGGCTGCGGTGGTGGCCGCTTCTCCCGACAAGGCCAACTGGGATAAGAACCTCTTCGCTTACTGCGACAATAATCCGATCAGCCGAAAAGATGACGGCGGATTTTCCTCCGGCCCGGATAATTTTTGGCCGGCAACGAATAAGGGTCAGGATGTCAATTACGCAGAAATGGCTATTGACGCAGCTGTCGGAGCGCTAACGAACTTGGCAGCGGCAAGCAGGGCAAGTGTTTATACAAACTCTTGCAAAAGCGGGAGTCCGGCTTCAGTCTGTCGAGAAACCCGGAAATCATATCAAGTCATGCCGGGGAGGGATTCCCGGCATGACTTGATGTATGGCAGACTGCAAGCCTTTTTTGACAAGCTGTATTTCATACCAAAACCTGTTAAAAAGCTTGAAAAGCTTTTTATAGCACCGAAGGTGCGTCAGGTTTTGTATGAGACGTCACAGCGTGTTTTCACACGCTGTGCGTGCGCCTGGCGCACGGGATTCTTGATTAAATTTTTTAATCAAGAATCAGTATCAGTCCTTCCGCCAGACGGAGGGGGACAGGGCCACCAGCAGGGGATAGATCTCCAGCCGCCCCATCAGCATGGCCGCCGACAGCAGCAGCTTGGACAGGACGGAATATCCGGCGTAGCTTCCGGCGGGACCCACGGCCCCCAGTCCCGGCCCCACGTTGTTGAAGCAGGACACCGTCGCCGACAGGTTGGTCTCCAGGGAGAAGGGCTCCCCGCTGAGGCACAGGAAGGTGATCAGGATGCACAGGCAGTACAGGGCGAAATAGATGCTGACGCCCCGCTGGACCTCGCTGCCCAGGGCCTTGCCGTCGCAGCGGACGGCGGTGACCCGCCGGGGATGGACCAGGCGGTTGATCTCCCGCCGGATGGTGCGAAGCAGGATCATGGCCCGGGACACCTTCAGGCCGCCGGCGGTGGACCCGGCGCAGCCGCCGATGAACAGCAGGGCGAACAGGATGGCCCGGGACAGTCCCGGCCACAGGTCGAAGTCCGCCGTGGCATAGCCGGTGGTGGTGAGGACGGAGCTGACCTGGAACGCCGCCTGCCGCAGGCAGGCGCCTAGGCTCCCGTATACCCCCCGCAGGTCCAGGGTGATAACGCCGGTGGCCACGACTGCCAGTCCCAGATAGGTCCACAGCTCGTCGCTGCGCAGGGCCGCCCGCCACTGGCGCAGCAACAGCAGATAGTACAGGTTGAAGTTGATGCCGCACAGGATCATGAACACCGTGATGACCCCCTGCAGATACGGCGAATAGGAGGCGATGGAGTCGGCCTTGATGCCGAAGCCGCCGGTGCCCACGGTGCCGAAGGCGTGGACCAGGCTGTCGAACAGGGGCATACCCCCCAGCAGCAACAGTCCCACCAGCACCGCCGTGATAAGAAAATACAGCAGGTACAGCACCCGGGCGGTGTCCCGGGTGCGGGGGGTCAGCTTACCCACCACGGGACCGGGCATTTCCGCCTTGAGGATGTTCATGGACCGGTCGGAGCTACCGGAGATCATGGTGATAAACACCAGCACGCCCATGCCGCCCACCCAATGGGTAAAGCTGCGCCAGAACAGTAGCCCGTGGCTCATGGCTTCCACGTCCGTCAGAATAGACGCACCCGTAGTGGTGAAGCCGCTGACCGTCTCGAAAAACGCGTCGGCATAGGAGGGAATCTCCCGGCTGAACCAGAAGGGCAGCGCCCCCACCGCCGACAGCAGAACCCAGGCCAGGGCCACGATGATGTACCCCTCCCGGCTGAAGAACTTGCGGCTACGGGGCCTGGCCAGCAGCGTCAGCAGCCCGCCCAGAACGGCGGCCACGGCCATGGAGGCCAGCACCGCCCAGGCGCAGTCCTCCCGATACAGAAAGGACACCGCCAGCGGCAGGACCAGCAGCCCCGCCTCCGCCAGCAGGACCCTTCCCGCCATATGGAAAATGATGCGATAATTCATAATAAAGCCCCCGATGGGTCTGTCCGACGGAAAATCGGACCGTTTGAAAAAACTCCTGCCGCAGCCTATTATAGTTTACCCACCCGGGAAAGTCAATAATCCCCCGCTCCCCGGACCGCCGGTCTTTTTCCCCACGCTTCGACTTGAAAAGCCGGGGAAAACGTGGTATACTTGCTTATAATTTCGTGCATCGTGCTTTTCAGGGAGGGAGGGACGCCCCATGGTGGATATACACTGTCACATTCTGCCGGGGGTGGACGACGGCTCCCCCTCTATGGAGGGCTCTCTGGAGATGGCCCGCATGGCGGCGGATACCGGCGTCACGGACATCATCGCCACGCCCCACTGCAATCTTCCCGGGGACGGCCCGGGGAACTACCGGTCCCCGGAGCTGGACGCGGCCCTGACCCGCCTGCGGCAGGCGCTGACCCGGGAGGGCATCCCCCTGGCCGTCCATCCGGGAGCCGAGGTGTTCTGCACCCCGGAGCTGGACCGGCTGCTGGACCGGCAACGGCTCCAGACCCTGGGCGGCGGGCGGTATCTGCTGGCGGAGTTCTATTTCGACGAGTCGGCGGAGTTTATGGAGCAGTGCTTCCGCGCCATCCGCCGCCGGGGCCTCGTTCCGGTGGCCGCCCACCCGGAGCGGTACGATGCCGTGCAGCGGGACCCGTACATCATCCGCCGCTGGTTTGAGGGCGGCGTGGTCATTCAGCTGAACAAGGGCAGCATTCTGGGCCGTCTGGGCCGCCGGGCCCAGGACACCGCCCTGTGGCTGCTGGACCGGGGATTGGCCCACACCGCCGCCAGCGACGCCCACAGCCCCGATGTCCGCACCCCCCGCATGGACCTGCTGAAGGATCTGCTGCGGCGGGAATATGCCCCGGCCTGCTCCTGGCTGCTGCTGGAGGAAAACCCCCGCCGCATTCTGGAAAACCGTCCCCTGGTGGAGACGGGCCAGCCAATTTCACCCCCAAGGGAGGACGAGCTATGAAAGCCATCCGCATCATGCAGCGCGTGATCCTCGCGCTGTTTATCCTGACCCTGCTGGCCTTCTGCGGCCTGCGGATCTACCGCCAGGTCACGGTGGACGTGACCCCGCCGGTGATCACCTGCTCCAGCGATTCCATCGACGCCAGCGTTACCGCCGGGGACGAGGCCCTGCTCCAGGGCGTCATGGCCTCCGACGACCGGGACGGGGATCTGACGGACCAGATCCTCATCAAGGGGGTGTCCCCCTCCCTGACCGACAGCAGCGCCCAGGTCACCTACATCGTGTTTGACTCCGCCAACAACATGGCCTCCGTCACCCGCACCGTCCGCTACACGGATTATCAGGCCCCCCGCTTTGCCCTGTCCCAGCCCCTGGTGTACCCTGCGGGCCAGACCGTGACCCTGCTGGACCGGCTCACCGCCTCGGACGTGCTGGACGGCGACATCAGCAGCGGCATCCGCATCACCTCCCAGAACGTCATCAATAGCCAGCCCGGGGTATACAGCGTCACCGCCCAGGTGGACAGCCGCCTGGGCAGCACGGTGGTGCTGCCGCTGAAGGTGGTCATCACCGCCGGCGGGCCGCAGCTGATCACCCTGTCGGACTATCTGGTGTACCTGCCCCGGGGATCGGCCTTTGATGCCGCCGGGTATATCCAGAGCGTCACCGCCCCCGACGGAACGGCCCTGTCCGCCGGACAGGTCAGCATCGAGTCCCCGGTGGACACGTCCGTCCCCGGAACGTATCATGTGGGTTACAGCGTCACCGCCCAGGGCCAGAGCTATACCGTCTATCTGGCGGTGGTGGTGGAATAAAGGAGGGATCGTCATGGATGAAAACAATCAGGGCCTGCAATGGTCCCATATCGAGCCCCTCTGCATCCTGCGGGCGCTGGCGCGGCAGCTGTGGATGCTGCTGCTGGCGGCCCTCACCTGCGCCATGGCGGCATGGATCGTGCTGACGTGCTTCGTGACCCAGCAGTATACCAGCTCCACCACCTTCTCCGTCACCACCCGCACCAGCAACCTGTACTATACGAATATCACCGCCGCCGCCGATGTGGCCGCCTCCTATTCCCAGCTGCTGCAGAGCCGGGTCCTGCGCCAGACCATGGAGCAGAATCTGGGCATGCCCCTGAACGGCACCGTTTCCGCCCAGCAGCTGGGGGAAACCAACCTCATCCGCGTCACCGTCACCGCCGACACCCCCCGCCAGGCCCTGGTCCTGCTTCAGGCGGTGTCCGATAACTACGGCAGTCTCTCGGCCCATGTGTCCTCCTCGGCGGTGCTGACCCAGCTCAACGCCCCCAGCCTGTCCGTGTCCGCCGCCCGTAGCTACAACGTGCCCCGGACCTGCCTGATCGCCGCCGCCGCAGGCGCGGCCCTGACCGCCGCCGCCGTGGTGTGGGCCGCCGTGTTCAGCGGCACGGTGCAGACCCTGGAGGGGGCGCGCAGCGGCCTGGACGCCCGGATCATTTCCAGCGTCCCCCACGAGGGCCGCCGGACCCGGAAGCTCCTGGGCTGGTTCGACGACCGCCGCCGGGAGCGCCGGGCCTGCCGGGGCGGCAAGCGCCTGCGCCGGAACCTGAACATCTCCTCCCCGGCCATCAGCTTTGCCTTCACCGAGTCCATCCACCGCATCGCCGAAAAGTTCCAGCATGAGCACGCCAAGGGCCGCCGGGTGTTCCTGTTTTCCAGCGTGTCCGCGGCGGAGGGCAAGTCCACCCTGGCCGCCAACACCGCCATCTCCCTGGCCTCCCGGGGGGTGTCCGTTCTGTTCATCGACCTGGACCTGCGCCGCCCGGTGCAAAGCGAGATGCTGGGCCTGTCCGTGAAGCAGAAAAACGAGCTGGGCACCCTGCTGACGGAGTCCGCCGCCCCGGAGAAGATCCTGGCCGCCGCCGTCACGGACCCCGCCACGGGGCTGCACTCCCTGCTGAGCACCAAGTCCTATACCGACGTCATCGAGCTGCTGGCCTCGGACCAGCTGGCCAAGGTGGTGGCTCTGGCCCGGGAGCGGTATGACTACGTCATCATCGACTCCCCGCCTCTGGGCTTCTTCTCCGACAGCGAGCTGCTGTCGGACCTGTCCGACGCGTCGGTGCTGGTGGTGCGGCAGGACACCGTCCCCGCGCCGGAGATCAACGACGCCATCGACGCCCTGCGGGCCGGTAAGGCAGAGTTTTTGGGCTGCATCCTCAACGATATGGCCCACCTGACCGCTTACTCCGCCGGATACGGCTATGAAGTGACCCCAAAAAGTTAGACAAATAATCTTAATAAGAATTGTTCAAGCTGCCGAAAGGGCTTGCTGTCTGTGAATTGCAGGCGGCAAGCCC
>OJOE01000282.1_pt1 | contig 32566 bp, 30 predicted proteins | sample 1598191 | NCBI WGS metagenome assembly OJOE01 (sample SAMN03922463, study PRJEB24848) | human gut metagenome | isolation source: stool sample | host: Homo sapiens | place: Germany | collected 2009-11
TTATCAGTAATTTGCAATTTTATGATATTTTTTGAATATGTAGGTTCGAGAGCCTCTCTCTCCGCTGAACGTTACGGGCAAAACCGGACAACAAACAGACAAGTCCCACAAATTCAATGATTTGTGGGACTTTTTCTATCCCCTTGTGCCTGCCTTAAAGTACATTTTTTTCAAAGATAAAAGATATCTAAAACGAGAAGGTTACAATGCTATTTAAAATGTAGACAATTCTATGTTACAATTTATTAACAACATTCATAACCATTTCAAATAGTTCTTGGGCGCTGTTAGTACTGCCTTGCACCCCTTTCTCTTGAGCAAGTCTTTTATGGGCAGGTAAATTAGAACTTGCATATATAAAAAAAGGAGTTTGATTTTTCATTTTCCTTATTTTATCAAGCAGAACATAACCTTCTTGGTCTCCTTCTTTTCTTTCCATGTCAGAAATAATTGCAGCATACTTATTATTTTTTAGAATTTCTAATGCTTCTTTTGTAGATAATGCTAGACTAAAACTGAGTCCTTGCGACTCAAAAGCATGTCTTTCATATATATTATTCTCAGGTCTATCATCCACCCATAAAATTCTTTTTTTCCACTCATATGTAGAATATGATTCTTTATTATTAAAAGTCGTTTTAGATACCATTTCAATTATGGAATCAATTTGTTCTTGAATATCTTTTTCTTTTTGTATTTCTTTAGATTGACTAACTGTTGCTACAGCCAAAGATGCAGCAGAAGACATTTTCATTTTTATAAAATTATCTTCATTTTTAAAATCTGAAGGCCCATATATTTTATCGTGATGTTTTGATACAAGCCATAAGAAACCTATAAAAACAAATACAGGGAATAATATCAAAAAATAAACTAGTAGCGCTATGTATTCTTTTAAATTATCCCCAAAAGTAACAGCTAACGTTGCAAATCCATATATTAGAACAATAAATAAAGCTATTATGCCTAAAGGACTTCTGGTAAAACCCAATGCAGAAGTATGAAAATCTTTAAAGTCTGTATTCATATAATATTATTTCGCGTATTTATCCTATAGTTTTACCTACAAAACTAAAAAAATATCTCTAACTATTTTATCAGAGATATTTTTAACACATTTATTCGAAAAGTTTTTATTCAACCTTGCCACCATCACTATTAAACGAGAACGAAACCTGCTGCATCTGCTCGAAGATGTCGATGATATAGATGTCAATCGTCTGCTGGTCAGTCGATCCCGATGTGTAGTATAGGCGAAATGTTTCTTTTCCTAACGGGTACAGGTCATTGAGTAAGAACACCGTACCGTTATCCACTTCCAGCTTTCCTTTGCCGTCAGGCTGGAAATAGCGTATCCGATAAATTGTAGGCTGGTAGTCGCTGCCACGCACCAGTTGGCAGCGTATTTCGGCGGTTCCACTTATCAAAATCCTCTTTCATATATTTTTTTTGAGATTATTTACTTAATCCCAAAAGTTCCATTGAGCGTGCCTTCGTTAAACTGCAGAGTAAACGTACCATAGCACCCTTCATTCTTGTCGTAGGAAGTGATTTGGAAAGTACCCCCGTCTATCACTTCGCCATTCACTATGGCGTATAACACTTTATTCTCCATGCAATATCGGCGATAATCCTTATCCGAAATTAGGGTATCGGCATCTGCTATATCTATCTTTTCTATCGTTTGCGGCTGGTAGATAAATTCTTCCGGCGTATCCAGAAACAAATTGATTCGCACAATATAGGCGACATTATCACCTCACCCTGTACTTAGATAGGTTTCAAACATAGCTTCATATTGGTTATATTCCCAAAAAAGCGTGGGGTTCATCAGAGCAAATATGTGTGTTTAAGGTTGTTGGTCAATACGTATGTCCGTTCAGTTCGGCTGTACATTTGGATTTGAGGCAGTTGATGCCGTTATGCTTTTCCCAGGAGGTGAGGCACAGGAGAGTGTAGGCTATGATTGCCGCGAACAGGAGAGTCTTTTTTTCATATTGATATATTGTTTCAAGTGATTGATAAAATTATACATATCTCTCCATAGGAATACTTACGATTCCTTTATTTAGCTCTTTCTCACCTATTTTCTTAAATCCCAAAGATCGATAGAACACTTCGGCATAGGTTGAGGAATTCACCGTTAGGTGGGTAAAGTTGCAATCATCCATCATATAGACAAATAGCGATTTCCCGATACCCTGCCTATGATAGATGGGCAGAATAAAGAAAAGGGAAATATGCTGTTTTTCTTTATTCACGCCAATTATGCCTATCAGTCGATGATGGTCAAAGGCACCATAGAAGTCAAGTGCATTCATCAACGATGTGTTATATACGAAGTTTTTAAACGTTTCGATGCCCTCTTGGGTAAAATCGCTCTTGCCACATTCCATATATACTTGGTAAGATAAATCGGCGGCATGGTTGTATTCTTCTTTCGTTAGTTTGCGTATCATATCAGTATCTTTAATAATTAAAGTGGCAAAGTAAGGGAGAATAAATAAAAAAAGTCTTGACAATTATCAAGACACTAATACAATAGATGTTAAAAGATAAACTATTTCTCCAGTTTACGGCGTATGCGGCTTATAGTTTCGGGAGTAACTCCCAAGAATGAAGCTATGTTTTTCAAAGGAACTGCTTCTTTCAAGTCTGGGCAACGTTTTATTAATTTCTTGTATCGTATTTCAGGACTACAATATAAATCAAGGAATCTTTCATATACCATTTCATATAGATTTTCAGCTACATATCTTCCGAATCGTTGAGTTTCCATATTCGTTTCCAAATATTCAATCAAATCATGGCGTGATATTTCATAGACCGAACAATCTACCATTGCTTGAATATTTACTAATGATAGACAACCTTTCATAAAGGAAGAGTAGTCACATACAAATTCGTTAGTAAAAGAATATCCTACAATATGTTCTTCACCCTCTTCATCAATGTATGTATATTGGAATGTACCCTCTTTCACCCACCCTGCAAAACGTTCTATTTCATTCTGACAGATAAAGAAATCTTTCTTTCGGTAAGTACGCAATTTTCCTTTTTCCACACATAAATCTCTTATATGGGAATAGTCTAAATTTTTGAGATATGTATTGAATTCATTCATTTGCAAAGTCATTAGCATACACGAAATTATAGAAAACCTTCCAAATAGAAAAAAAATGCTTTCACTCAGTCAAAAATATAATGATTATACCTAACCGCAGGATATTTTTTAGTGATTTGCATATTACAAAAGAAAGCCGTATCATTGAACCGTATTTAGGCAGATAACGAACAGCCAAAAGGTGACAGAAAAGCGTTATTCTTGTAACCTAAGTTGTACCCCTAAGGCTTTGACATATTAATAACGCATTGAATTTGAAAGATATTTGGGAGTAGGTTCATAACTTTCCCTCCGCAATATAAGGTTGTAAATCAATCATTTGCAAGGTTTACATTTTTTTATACCCCGAATCAGAATCTCTATTTGTTTTATTAGAGCAACGAAAAATCTGAAGGATTCTCATATTACGCATAATTTTTCGACAGTCTATACAGAAAGAATTACACACTTACCTAAAAACGAAAAACAGCAAATATAAAAACATGACAGTCTGCCCCACTTGTTAAATTCCTGACATTTCGTTATATTTGCGCTCAAAGATTATAACAATTAACATACCTATATTTAACAAAATGAAGAAATGTTTATTCACAGCCGCCTTCGCTCTGGCATTGGGAGGAAGCAGCATGGCACAAAGTACCAATCCATTTCTATCAGAATCGTATGGTACTCCGTATGAAATTGCTCCATTCGAAAAAATTACTATCGACAACTACCGTGAAGCGTTCCTGAAAGGAATGGAAGAACAGAAACAGGAAATCAATGCTATTATCCGAAATCGCGCAGTACCCGACTTCGAAAACACTATCGTTGCACTCGACCGCAGTGGAGAACTGCTTACTAAAGTAGAATATGTTTTCGGACCTATCGCTAGTAGCAACTCAACCGAAGAGACTCGCGCTTTGGAAAAAGAACTGTCTCCATTATTTTCTGCACACAGCGATGATATTTACTTGAATCCATTGCTTTTTGCAAAAGTGAAAGAAGTTTACGACAATCAGAAAAAATTTGGATTAGATAAAGAACAGACCAAACTACTGGAAAATGTGTACAAGCGTTTTATCCGTGGCGGCGCTGGATTAAATGATGAGCAGAAAGCCGAATTACGTAAGCTGAACAGTGAAATATCACTGCTGGAACTTACATTCAGCCAAAACCTGATGCACGAAACTAATAACACATTTGTTACAGTCGACAAGCTGGAAGAACTGGAAGGACTTCCAGAAGCAAATATCGAAGCTGCCGCTAAAATGGCAGAAGAAAACGGACAGAAAGGAAAATGGATGTTCAATATGCAGCGTCCAAGCTGTAACCCTGTTCTACAATACTGTAAAAACCGTGAATTGCGTCATCGCGTATATGATGCATATTACAATCGAGGAAATCAGAACAACCAGTATGACAATAAAGAAATATCCCGCAAACTGGTTACTTTACGCTTACAAAAAGCTAAGCTGATGGGATATGAAGATTATGCTTCTCTTGCCCTCGACAATCGTATGGCAAAAAACGAACAGAATGTATACCGCTTGCTCGACCAGGTATGGACTCCTGCTGTAGAAAAAGCTAAAGAAGAGCTGAATGATATACGTGCTGAAATAAAGAAAGATGGCTATAACTTCGAGCCGAAAGGATGGGACTATATGTACTATCTTAATAAAGCTAAACAAGCTAAATATGCTATCGATGAAGATAAAGTTTCAGAATACCTTGAAATCAACAATGTACTGAAAGGTATCTTCTATGTAGCAAATAAACTTTATGGATTGACTTTCAGAGAATGTACAGATAAATTCCCTGTGTATGAAAAAACAGCTCAGTCATGGGAAGTGATCGATAAAGATGGTAAAGTACTTGCCCTTTTCTACAGCGACTATTACCCGCGTGACGGTAAAGGAGCCGGAGCCTGGTGTACAGGTTTCAGAGATCAGAGCTATAACGGCAATGAACGAGTTCTGCCAGTGGTTGTAAACGTATGCAACATGACAACTGCAAGCGGTGACAAACCTGCTTTGCAAAGCATTGACAATGTAACAACTATGTTCCATGAATTTGGACATGCCTTGCACAGTTTCATGTGCGACGTACACTACCCGGGAGTTTCCAATGTTGAACGCGACTTTGTAGAACTTCCTTCGCAAATAAATGAACACTGGGCATTCGAGCCGGAAGTGCTGAACATCTACGCCAAACACTACGAAACAGGCGAAGTAATACCAATGGAACTGGTAAAGAAAATAGAAGAAAGCGCTAAATACGGTCAGGGTTTTGCTACAGTAGAATATCTGGCTGCTTCGCTTACAGATATGGACTTACATACACTGAAAGAAGTTCCTTCTGACCTGAATGTTATGGAGTTCGAATCTCAAAAACTGAAAGAACGCGGAATTCCTTCACAAATCTATCCACGCTACCGTGTTACCAATTTCAGTCACACAATGGGAGGTGGATATACAGCCGGATATTACAGCTATATGTGGGCTGAGGTATTAGACTGTGACGCATTTCAGGCTTTCAAGGAAACAGGTGACATCTTCAACAAAGAAATGGCAGACAAATTCCGTAAATATATCCTGACACCGGGTGGCATCGACGATGGCATGACTATGTATAAGAATTTCCGTGGCCGCGAACCTAAGATAGATGCGTTACTCAAAAATCGTGGTTTACTGAAAGAAGAACCTCAAACACTTATCAATGGAGATATCGAAAAAAGATAAGTATCTCTAAGATATAAGTAAAAAATCGCTTCGGAGCATCTTAACATAAAGAATCCGAAGCGATTTTTTCATTTTTATTCATTCCATGTATAACCTTTATACATCCAATTCTTTTAACAACAAAAAAGTGTCAACATTCTGATTACACCCGAAAATTTGCCCAATATCCCTTAAATTTTATCCTATTTAAAAGAAAATATGAGCAAAAATTTTTGTGTTTCTCTTCAATCCACTATATTTGTATACAATTTTGGTACAAAATGACGGAAGAAGACAAAAAGCTATTGAATACTTTCGAAGGGAAACTGAGGCATTTTATGTATTTATATGAAGAACAACAAAAAGAAAATGCATCTCTCCGTCAACTTCTTGCTGAAAAAGAAGTTGAAATAGCCGAACTTCAAAATAGCCGAAAAGAATTGGAAGCCATGTATACCAATTTAAAAACAGCTCGCATAATCAGTATCAACGACAATGAACTCCGAGATACCAAACAACGATTGGCGAAGCTTGTGCGTGAAGTCGACAAATGTATCGCTTTGCTGAATGAATAATTAAAACGGTGAAAAGAGCATGACGGACGACCAAATGAAAATACATCTGCTGATTGACAACGAACGATATCCGCTCATCATTAAACGTGAAGAGGAACAACTATATCGGGATGCAGCCAAACAGATTGATTATAAACTAAACAAATACCGCAATAAGTTCCCTAATTTCAATACTGAGAAGTATTGGGTTATGACAGCCCTGGAACTGGCTTTTGAAAATATGTCTATGAAAGACCGTAATGATACCACGCCTTATCTGGAAAAGCTGAAACAACTGGAACAAGATATAGACGAGTGTATCGGTAAAAAGAGTGAGTAAGCGTTTAGTAAACGAAAGATAGAAAACATTTGCGCACAAGCTTGATGTCAGGAAAACAGCCTGACAGAAAGTTTGTGCGTTTTTTATTTATATTTTAAACTACTTATAATGTTGACATTAGTAATATTAACGGTTATCGCCTTTCTGATTGGAGGGGCACTTTCATATTGCTTTTTCAAGTATGGCTTGAAAGCGCGATATGATAAAATTATAAAGGAAGCGGAAACAGAAGCTGAGGTTATAAAGAAAAACAAACTTCTGGAAGTAAAAGAGAAATTCCTGAATAAAAAGGCTGATCTGGAAAAGGAAGTTGCTCTTCGTAATCAAAAAATTCAACAGGCAGAAAACAAGCTGAAACAGCGCGAAATGGTGCTGAACCAGAAAAATGAAGAGTTGCAGCGTAAACGCAACGAGAATGAAGCCATCAAGGAAAATCTGGACGCACAGCTGGTTATCATTGAAAAGAAGAAAGAAGAATTAGATCAGTTACAATCACAGGAACGTGAGAAACTGGAAGCACTTTCAGGACTTTCTGCTGAAGAAGCAAAGGAACGTCTGGTAGAATCGTTGAAGGAAGAAGCCAAAACTCAGGCTCAATCTTACATCAATGACATTATGGATGATGCTAAGCTTACAGCAAACCGTGAAGCTAAACGTATCGTTATCCAGTCTATCCAGCGAGTTGCTACTGAAACTGCTATTGAAAACTCTGTAACGGTATTCCATATCGAATCAGATGAAATAAAAGGACGTATCATTGGTCGTGAAGGCCGTAACATCCGCGCGCTGGAAGCAGCAACCGGAGTAGAAATCGTTGTAGACGACACACCTGAAGCAATCGTATTGTCTGCATTCGACCCTGTCCGCCGTGAAATTGCACGTCTTGCTTTACATCAGTTGGTTACCGACGGACGTATTCATCCGGCACGCATCGAAGAAGTTGTTGCAAAAGTGCGTAAGCAAGTAGAAGATGAAATCATCGAAACAGGTAAACGTACTACAATCGACTTGGGTATTCATGGCCTGCATCCTGAACTGATCCGTATCATCGGTAAGATGAAATATCGTTCTTCTTATGGACAGAACCTGTTGCAGCATGCACGCGAAACAGCCAACCTGTGTGCTGTCATGGCTTCGGAACTGGGACTTAATCCGAAAAAAGCTAAACGTGCCGGATTGTTGCACGATATAGGTAAAGTACCTGATGAAGAACCAGAACTACCACACGCACTGCTTGGTATGAAGCTGGCTGAGAAATATAAGGAAAAACCTGATATCTGCAATGCTATCGGAGCTCACCACGATGAAGTAGAAATGACCAGCTTGCTGGCTCCTATCGTACAGGTATGTGATGCTATCTCTGGTGCACGTCCGGGAGCACGCCGCGAAATCGTAGAGGCTTACATCAAGCGTTTGAACGATTTGGAACAGCTTGCAATGTCTTATCCGGGTGTTACAAAAACTTACGCTATTCAGGCAGGTCGCGAGTTGCGCGTAATCGTTGGTGCAGACAAGATAGACGACAAACAAACAGAAAGCTTGTCTACTGAAATAGCTAAGAAGATTCAGGATGAAATGACTTATCCGGGACAGGTTAAGATTACAGTTATCCGTGAAACTCGTGCGGTTAGCTTCGCAAAATAAACAGCAAATAACCGAAAATGAAAATAAGCTCCGGTTCAGTCAAACCGGAGTCGACAATAAAAACAAGTGCGGCAGCCTTCCTCTATTGGAAAGCTGCCGTACTTGTTTTTGAGCTACCAAAAGCTGTTTTCTAATTTCATTTCTGCTCTGATTGGGAAAGATTGAAAACTACTTTTGAAATTTCAAGTATGCTTTTTTTACTTTTATATCCTTTACAAGAAAATAAGCACGTAAAAAAGGGAATGGTAGACATCCTACATGAAGGAAAGCTGGTATCAAAAACCCTCTTAATTTCCGACAAAGAACATCAGTATTGATACACTATAAAAAGCCTATACAGTTTTTTTACAAGAACTGCCCCATGACTTTTTCTGCGCATGCATAACCTTCTTCGTACAGACTGGTCAACTTCTTGATATCCTTCTCTATACGGTTAACAACAACCCGTTGTTCAGGACGGATTGCAATGATCCGACCTTCATCCTCCATCCGTTCAATCATTTCCAACTGTTGATTATAAACCTGACAACGCCGACTTAACACAACGCGCAACCTTGGATAACGTGTATAAATAAACCGTGGTACCCGAATATCCTTCTCCGATTTACGATACCCTCTGTTTCGTGTCAATACGACAATATTGCGTTCATATCCCTGCTCTATGGCACGCAGTACAGGTATCGAATCGACTATTCCTCCGTCCAACATCGGACGCCCGTCGACATACGTAATGGGACAAACATAAGGCAAGCTGCTCGAAGCTTTTGCTATCGCCAGCAGGCGCTCTTTATCTTTCTTTTCTTCCAGATAACAGGCACGTCCTGTCACACAGTTTGTTGTAACCATTTCAAACCGTGCCGGATTTTCATAATATGCCTGATAGTCGTACGGAAGCAATTCTTCTGGAAAAATCTCGTACAATAGTTTTTGGTCTAGTATGCTATGCTGATACCACAAATACTTCAACCCGATATAATGATACTTTGCCATCATATCGATATTGCTATATTTGGCACGTCCACGCTGATGCGACATGTAAGAAAGTCCGTTACATGCTCCAGCCGAAACACCGATACCATATGGAAACTCGATATGATGATCCATGAAATAGTCTAATACTCCGCAGGTAAAAACCCCACGCATGCCTCCTCCTTCAAGAACAAGGCCCATATTCTTCAAATCTAGTTTCATAACATACAATAGTTTAGTTTCACAAAGATACATTTTTTAGGAAAATGGTTAGGACATAATTCAATTTAATTTCCTACTTTTGCAACACTTATTACAATAATTTCACTTTAACAATTACAATATGTTCGAATCATCAGTATACCGCAATCGCCGTAAGGCACTTAGAGAGAAAGTCAGTAGTGGTATTATCCTGATACTGGGAAACAATGAAGCCCCTGCCAATTATCCCGATAATACATATAAATTCCGTCAAGACAGCTCGTTCCTCTATTTCTTCGGACATTCACATCCCGGATATGCAGGAGTGCTGGACGTTGATGCTGAGGAAGATTATTTCTTCGGCGATGACGTAACGATGGACGACATTATCTGGATGGGTCCTCAGCCTAGTGTAAAGGAACTGGGAGAACGTATAGGAGTGAAAAAAAGTTTTCCGTTTGCACGACTGAAAGAAGTAGTAGGAAAGGCCATATCACAACGACGCAAGATTCACTTCCTGCCTCCTTACCGCTACGACAACATGATGCTTCTGGAAGATTTGACCGGAATCCGTGCTTCCATGACCAGACAACATGCTTCATTGGAGCTGATAAAGGCTGTAGTAAACCTGCGTTCAGTAAAAGAAGCATGCGAAATTGAGGAAATAGATAAAGCCTGCAACATCGGTTACGAAATGCATACGGCTGCCATGCGCCTGTGCAAACCGGGAGTTTCGGAACAATATATTGCCGGCATACTGGATGGTATCGCTGCATCATACGGAAATATGGTATCGTTTGCCACTATCCTTTCACAGAACGGACAGACGCTTCACAATCATGACCACAGCCAGATTCTTCAGACAGGCCGTCTGATGCTGACTGATGCAGGTGCAGAAAGCGTTACCAACTACTGTTCCGACCATACCCGAACCATACCTGTAGGCGGTAAATTTACTGACCGCCAGCGTGACGTATACAGCATTGTACTGGCATGCCACGACCGTGCTTTGGAACTGGCTCGCCCGGGAGTTACTTACAAGTCTGTCCATCTGGATGTCTGCAAGGTACTGGCTCAGGGATTGAAAGATCTTGGATTGATGAAAGGCAATGTAGATGATGCCGTAGCAGCAGGAGCTCATGCACTGTTCATGCCTCACGGTCTGGGACATATGATGGGAATTGACGTTCACGACATGGAAGATTTAGGACAGTGCTACGTGGGTTACGACGATGAAACTCGTCCTTCCGATCAGTTCGGACTGGCTTCTTTGCGTATGGGACGTCGCTTGCAGGAAGGTTTCGTCATCACAGACGAACCGGGATGCTATTTCATTCCGGCACTGATCGACAAGTGGAGAGCAGAAAACATTAATACTGAATACCTGAATTTCGATGCTATAGACAAGTTCAAAGATTTCGGTGGCATCCGTCTGGAAGATGATATTCTGATTACTCCGGAAGGTTCACGCTTTACTGGCGACAAGCGTATTCCTATTACTATCGAAGAAGTGGAAAAGATTATGAATGAACAATAATAAATAAACAAATAATAATTTAACCCTAAAAGAAACAATGAATAAACTTGTTGCGATTTTAGCTTTGGGTGTATGCTTCAGCAATGTATATGCTAAAGGCCCCAAAAAGAACAAAGCTGAAGAAGAAGGCTTTGTGTTTACAACTGTAAAGGAAAACCCTATCACCTCTATCAAAGACCAGAACCAGTCAAGCACTTGCTGGTCGTTCTCAACACTGGGATTCCTCGAAGCAGAACTGTTGCGTGCAGGAAAGGGAGAATTCGATTTGTCTGAAATGTTTGTTGTACACAAAACAATGGAAGACCGTGCTGTAAACTATGTACGCTATCACGGTGACGCTTCTTTCTCTCCGGGTGGAAGCTTCGAAGATATCGTAGTTTGCTACGAAAAATATGGTATGGTTCCTCAGGAAGCTATGCCGGGTATCATGTACGGCGATTCACTTCCCAACCATAACGAACTGGATGCTGTAGCTTCAGGTTATATGAACGCTATCGCTAAAGGCGGATTGAAAAAGCTGTCTCCGGTTTGGAAAAACGGTATCAAGTCTATTTATGACACATACCTGGGAGAATGCCCGAAAGAATTTACTTACAAAGGTAAGACTTATACTCCGAGAACATTTGCCGATGAAGTATTGGGTCTGAACATGGACGACTATGTTTCACTGACATCTTACTCTCATCATCCGTTCTACACTCAGTTCAATATCGAAGTACAAGACAACTGGCGTAATGCACTTTCATACAACTTGCCTATCGACGAACTGATGGCTGTTATGGAAAATGCAATCAACACTGGCTATACTTTCGCATGGGGTGCTGATGTTAGTGAACAAGGCTTTACTCGTGATGGTGTAGCTGTATGTCCGGATGCAGAAAAAGGCGCTGAACTGACAGGCTCTGATATGGCACGTTGGTTAGGTATGAGCCAGGCAGACAAACGTAAAGAACTGACAAGCAAGCCACTTCCTGAAATCACTGTAACTCAGGAAATGCGTCAGGAAGCTTTCGACAACTGGGAAACTACCGATGACCACGGAATGGTTATCTACGGTATTGCAAAAGACCAGAACGGAAAAGAATACTTCATGGTAAAAAATTCATGGGGAACTGAAGGCAAGTACAAAGGTATCTGGTATGCATCAAAAGCATTTGCTGCTTACAAGACCATGAATATTTTGGTAAACAAGCATGCCATTCCTGCTGACATAGCTAAAAAATTAGGATTATAATTAGTTAATATAGACCAATTATAAATAATTAAGCGGCTAATCTCCGAAAATAAATAGGAGATTAGCCGTTTTTTTCTTTCTTTTTTTCTAATTTTACAGATTGAATAACCAGGGTAAAAAAGCTTTTTGCCCGCGTCTGAAAAAGAAAAGAAAGAAAAAAAATATATATAAATGAATTACAAATGGAATTATCAACCTCCGACACTAGAACAGCGGGAAGCAGCTAGAGCACTGGCTAAAGATATAGGAATCAGCCCTATATTATGCCGGCTTCTCTTGGAAAGAGGAATAACCTCTACTGCCGAGGCCAAACGATTTTTCCGTCCTCAGCTCAACGAACTGCATGATCCGTTCCTTATGAAGGACATGAGCATTGCAGTAGAACGACTGAACAAAGCTATGGGACGGAAAGAACGTATCATGGTGTATGGAGATTACGATGTAGACGGTACTACAGCAGTCGCATTGGTTTATAAATTCCTTCAACAGTTCTATTCGAACATCGATTACTACATCCCCGACCGTTACAACGAAGGGTATGGAGTATCGAAGAAGGGAGTGGATTATGCTGCTGAAACAGGCGTAAAGCTTATTATTGTATTAGACTGCGGTATCAAAGCCGTGGAAGAGATTACGTATGCCAAGGAAAAAGGCATCGACTTTATTATTTGCGACCATCATGTACCAGATGATGTGTTGCCGCCTGCTGTTGCCATATTGAACCCTAAGCGGTTTGATTCAACTTATCCGTACGATCACCTCTCAGGATGCGGTGTCGGATTTAAGTTCATGCAGGCTTTTGCCATCAATAATGGAATCGAGTTTCATCAACTCACCCCACTGCTCGATTTGGTTGCAGTAAGTATCGCCTCAGACATCGTACCTATAATGGGAGAAAACCGCGTGCTTGCCTATCATGGGCTGCGTCAGCTCAATTCTAATCCCAGTATCGGGCTGAAAGCCATCATCGATGTTTGTGGTTTGTCCGAACGGGAAATCACGATGAGCGATATTGTCTTTAAAATAGGTCCCCGCATCAATGCATCCGGACGCATACAAAACGGGAAGAAGGCAGTCGATTTGCTGATTGAGAAAGACTTTCAGGCAGCACTCGAAAAGAGCAACCAGATAAACCAGTTCAATGAGACTCGCAAAGACCTGGACAAGAGCATGACCGAAGAAGCGAATAAGATTGTAGATCATCTGGAGAAACTGTCTGAACGCCGCTCCATCGTCATCTACAATGAAGCTTGGCACAAAGGAGTTATCGGTATCGTAGCTTCCCGATTGACGGAAATCTATTACCGTCCGGCTGTCGTTCTGACGCGTACAGATAATCTGGCAACAGGTTCTGCACGATCGGTTTCAGGCTTCGATGTGTATAAAGCAATCGAACATTGCCGTGACTTGCTGGAAAACTTCGGAGGACATACGTATGCTGCGGGACTTTCCATGAAGATTGAAAACGTACCGGAGTTTACACGACGCTTCGAGCAATATGTAACCGATCATATCTTGCCGGAACAGACCAGTGCGACGATAGACATCGATGCCCAACTGGATTTCCGCGACATCACACCGAAGTTTTTCTTCGATTTGAAGAAGTTTAATCCCTTCGGTCCGGATAATCCGAAACCCGTCTTCTCAACGCTGAATGTTTACGACTATGGAACAAGCAAGGTGGTGGGACGCGATCAGGAACACATCAAGTTGGAACTGGTGGACAACAAATCGAATAACGTGATGAACGGCATCGCTTTCGGACAAAGTTCGCAAGCACGCTACATTAAGACCAAGCAATCGTTCAATATCTGTTATACGATTGAAGAAAATACGCACAAACGTGGAGAAATCCAATTACAGATAGAAGACATAAAACCTTCTTTCTAAACAATACATAATGATGAATGAAGAACGGAAACTGACGCAGTAAGTTCTTTCATTCATCATTATTCTTTCAAGACTTTCATTTATAACTTCTCATTCAACACCGTGGACTACAAAAGCATACTGAAACAATATTGGGGATACGACAGTTTTCGAGGTATCCAGGAAGATATCATCAACAGTATAGGCAGCGGACGAGATACACTCGGACTGATGCCTACGGGAGGAGGAAAGTCTATTACCTTCCAAGTGCCTGCCCTCGCCCAACCTGGATTATGTCTGGTTGTCACCCCTCTTATTGCCCTGATGAAAGACCAGGTACGCAATCTGCGCGACCGGGGAATAAAAGCAATAGCTGTCTATTCGGGTATGACGCGTGAAGAAATTGTCGTAGCACTGGAAAACTGCATCTTCGGCGATTATAAGTTTCTCTATATTTCGCCCGAACGACTGGACACGGAAATTTTCCAAACCAAGCTGAAAAGCATGAAGGTAAGCATGATTACCGTCGACGAATCACACTGTATATCTCAGTGGGGATATGATTTCCGTCCAGCCTACCTCAAGATCTCAGAAATCAGAAAACTGCTTCCAGGAGTACCAGTGCTTGCTCTTACAGCTACAGCCACGCCCGAAGTGGTAAAAGACATTCAGAAACGACTGGATTTCAGAGAAGAGAATGTTTTCCGGATGAGTTTTGAACGGAAAAATCTTGCTTATATCGTCCGTCGCATAGAAAACAAGGCTGAAGAACTTCTTCACATCCTGACTAGCGTACAAGGTTCAGCCATTGTATATACGCGCAACCGTAAAAAGACAAAAGAAGTATCTCAATTTCTGAATGAACAAGGTATTACTGCAACGTTTTATCATGCCGGACTAAACAATGATACCAAAGACCAGCGTCAGAAGGGGTGGATAAACGGAGAGTTCAGAGTCATGGTAGCAACCAACGCATTCGGTATGGGTATTGACAAGCCCGATGTACGACTGGTGGTACACATCGATTTTCCCGATTCTCCCGAAGCATATTTTCAGGAAGCGGGACGCGCCGGACGTGACGGACAGAAATCGTACGCGGTACTGCTATACGCACGAAGTGATAAAACCTTATTGAACAAACGCATAGCCGATACTTTTCCAGAAAAGGAATACATCCGTCAGGTTTATGAGCACATCAATTATTATTATCAGATGGCAATGGGCGACGGACTTGGCTGTACGTATGCATTTAATCTAGATGAGTTCTGCCAGAACTTCAAGCATTTTCCTATCCGGGTAGACAGTGCGCTGAAGATTCTTACCCGGGCGGGATATCTGGAATATACCGACGAACAGGACAATGCCTCACGCCTGATGTTCACACTGCGGCGTGATGAACTGTATCGCATCCAGGAAAATAATCCCGATACAGAAAATCTGATTCGCATCATTCTGCGTTCGTACACCGGTCTGTTCAGCGATTATGCCTATATCAATGAAGAAACGCTTGCATTAAGAAGCGGACTTTCCCGTCAGCAGGTGTATGAAACACTGGTACTGCTCACCAAACGGCACATTTTGCATTATATTCCGGGGAAGAAAACACCCTACATCATATATACACGCGAACGCCAGGAAAGTGAACGTATCGTACTGAACCGAGATGTTTACGAGGACCGGAAAGCCAGTTATGAGCAGCGAATCAAGGCCATGCTGGAATATGCCGATGCTGAAAACAAATGCCGGGGCCGCATACTTCTACAGTATTTTGGCGAGAAAAACGAACACAACTGCGGATTGTGCGATGCCTGTCTGGCGAAACACTCCTCAGGACTGAAACATGGAGAATTTGAAGACATACGCAACCAGATAATGGACATTCTGCAATCACCGTGCTCCTCCCACGATCTGCTGGAAGCTCTTCCGGGAGATAAAGAAAAAAATACAAAAGCCTTATCATACCTACTTGCAGAAGAAGTGATCGGACAGGAACACGGGAAACTATATATCTGCAAATGAACATATTTCTAATACCGATTGTTATATAAGAAAAACACTGAATATGAAATCTAAATTATCAATTTTACTGCTTGGCATGGCTGGTTGGTTTGCATCACAACCTGCAAATGCCTGTACAGGTATCACACTGAAAAGCAAAGACGGAACTACAATCGTTGCACGTACCATCGAATGGGGCGGAAGCAACCTGAACAGCCAGTATGTTATTGTTCCAAGAGGATATACGGCACAGTCGTACACTCCTGAAGGAATCAACGGAATGAAGTTTACGGCACGATATGGTTATGTAGGACTTGCCGTAGAACAAAAGGAATTTATCGCTGAAGGCGTAAACGAAGCCGGACTGTCTGCCGGACTGTTCTACTTCCCGTCTTATGGAAAATACGAAGACTACAATGCTTCGGAAAAAGAAAATACAATCTCCGACCTTCAACTTGTTTCGTGGATACTGGGTAACTGTGCTACGCTGGATGAAGTGAAAGAAGCGGTAAAGAGTGTACATGTAGTCAACATCGACCCGCGTTCGTCTACAGTTCATTGGCGGTTTACCGATGCAGAAGGCAAACAGCTAGTGTTGGATATTACAGAACAGACTCCGCATTTCTTCGAAAATACATTGGGAGTGCTGACCAACTCTCCGGGCTTTGAATGGCAGCTTACCAACCTGAACAATTATGTGAATCTCTTCCCGGGAACCGCTCCGGCACAAGATCTGGGAACTACTCCATTGAAATCGTTCGGAGCAGGAAGTGGATTCCTGGGCATACCGGGTGACGTAACCCCTCCTTCACGTTTCGTACGTGCGGCTTTCTATCAGTCGACTGCCCCACAGCAGGATTCAGCCGAGAAAACAGTGCTTCAGGGCTTTCAGATTCTGAACAACTTCGATATTCCGGTAGGCATTGAATTCCCATTGGGAAAAGTTCCTGCCGACATTCCAAGCGCTACACAGTGGACATCGGCTACCGATATGACAAACCGAACTATCTATTACCGCACCATGTACAACAGTGCGATACGAAGCATCGACTTGCGGACCATTGATTTTGCTAAAGTGAAATACCAGGCCATCCCGCTGGACAACGTCAACCAGCAGCCTATCGAGCAGATCAAGGTATCTCCATCTCCCAAGTCCGGTCGCAAATAGAAAGATAATCCATTTCGGGACGACTCCCGAAAACCAAAGCATAGAACGAGGTATCTCTATGCTTTATCCCCATAATCTGTTTCATTAACTCATCCCCCACGGGTGGCATCTCGAAATCGGAAATCATTACTACATCCGAGCGATGCCACCCGTTTGTTTGTATCAAACGGACAGCTTCTTTCAATGCCGGAACCATATTGGTTCCTCCGTCGAAACGATAATTCAGGAAATCTGCCAGTAAAGGGAAATCTGCACGCAAGTCCTTTATCAGCATGCAGTGGATATCTTCGGCAAAATTAATTACATAGCATTTGCGATGCGTGCCGTCTACCAACTTAGCCACAGCCAGCAGAGCTGACTTTGCCAGTATCTCACGCTTCCCCTGCATGGAGCCTGACGTATCCAGACAAACCACAAACGGTCCCTGTCCGCTCACTGGCTTTCTGCCTTTTTGAAGCACCGAACTGTCTTCTGCCGACCGACTGTCGAACACCTGCAAACGCTTCTCTACGAACTTCTGCATGAATACCGGACGAAGTACTTCATCCGTCAGGTAACAATATTCTACCGGAAGCAGATGATTCAAATCGTTTCCCAATGTTATACCCTCGATATCGCTGCGTACAGCATGACGTACCAGTTGCTCTTCGCGTACTCCTCCCAACGGATCGAAGCTACGTTTCTCACCCTTACTGTGCTTTCCTAACACCCGCACCAGTTCACGAATGTGGCGATTCTGCTCCATAGCCTTCTCATAAGGCACGATACGCCGGTAAAGTTCCGGACGGTTCAACAACAACCATCTGACGCGCGAACCTGTCACATCGGCAACCGTTTTCAGTCCGTTCTGCTTGTCGAGCAAAACAAATCCTTCACACAACGCCCCGATGTGATGATACTGATAATCGTATTCCTTGGTTGTGAGCAAGCGATGCCATTTATCCAGAAAAAGTTCCTGCAGGAGCTTCCGTTCGGGACTGAGCAAAGGCAGACGCTCCAGCCGCTCAATATAGTAAGCAACATCAAGCTCTGCAAGCGAATAACGTTTCCGGAAAGCTGCCTGCATACGATAAAGAAAATCCAGAAAATCAGACGGAAGCAACTGTTCATGCTCGTAAAACACCTCCCATTCGGGTGTATAGCGCGAATAAAACTCCTGCAACGAAGGAGCCGTCTTCCGGTAATAATCCCACACCGTTTCCTCCAGTTCACCGGGAAGCACCGTACCACGCTGTAAAGCTTCGCCCAGGCAATCAAAGCACCTGCGCCGAAGCTCCTCCAAATAAATCGTTTTCAGATCCTTGATCCGGATACTCCTCGTTCTCTTTTCGGTACGCATGTTTCAGTTCATCAAGTTCATTCTTATACTTTGTCAGCGAATCCTGCTGCACACGCAGCATCTCTTCCATCGTCCGGCGCTGTCTGTCGCTCAAGAACAGATGATTACTGCAATACTCCATCTCTGCTTCGAAAAACTCCCTCGTTCCGGCATCCACCCGCGAAAGAAGCTCTTCCAATTCCCGGAAACGAGCGTTTAAATCGCTTTCCGGACGCACTTCAATTGCCGGAAGCGGTTCCGCATCGGGATTACAGCGCAAAGGATATTCATAATTGTTGATAAATACCGAACGTCTTCCCTTACGGAGAGAATAGATTTTGTTCTGAGGAATCTTCCCGCGCATGGAAAGATCGTACTTCTTCAGGATAAAGCACTGCGATTTATATTTGTCTTTATGCAAGTAGAAGAGTTTCCCCGTATCATCGAGCGACTGGAAGTCGGAAGCAAACATCAGCAGACGTCCTGCCAGCCGTACCCGCTCTATCTGATAATAATACGAATCTACCAGTGTCAGTCCGGGATCGTGATTTTCACGTACCGTACCTTCTGCCATTAGTTCCTCCTTCAGTGCCTGCAATTCACGGTCCACTCCCTGCAAGTTCAGCAGATAACCTTCAGCACTCTGCCGTATCGCTCCGGCAAGCATTTCTTCCGTTATATTCTTCTGTGTCACATCGCTCCACAAGCAATGTGCCAGCAGCAGACAGTCCGACAGACGGACAGCTTCCGAACCGTTCAGGAAAGCCGACGTACGAAGCAGTTTGACAATCTTTTTCCAACAGCGGTCGGACACATACAGAGGAAGTTCCGCAGATTCTTCGTTCTGCAAGCGGCGGTTGTACTCCTCCATCTTTTCCTTCAGTAGATGGATGACTTCGAAAATAGAATAATGCAAGGTAATGCCCGCTATCTGCTGCTGCCATCCGGCATACTCCTCGTCACCGATGGCTAGTTCCTCCGGCACACATGGCTCACTTTCATCGGCAGAAGCAATCATCCGGTCGAAATCGGACAAATCTTCCACTCCCGTCACCATGACACGCAACAGAAAACGGTCCCACAAAGCCTCCAGTCCCTGTCCTACCGCCGGCAACTCATTCGATGCTGCTACCAGTCCCTTGAGCGGAAGCTGCATCGTCAATCGTCCGTTGCGGAAAATTTTCTCATTGATAGCCGTCAGCAATACATTCTGAATAGCAGGTCCCGCCTTCCAGATTTCATCCAGAAACACCACCGTAGCCGAAGGCAAATAGCCCTCGGTGACACGTTCGTACGTATCGCCTTCCTTCAGCTTGGAAATAGAAACCGGTCCGAAAATTTCATCGGGCGTACTGAAACGTGACATCAGATACTCGAAAGCCTCTCCCCGGCGGAAAGCCAGTTTCAGCCGGCGTGCCACCATACTCTTTGCCACTCCCGGAGGTCCCAGCAAGAAAATACTCTCACCTGCCACAGCCGATAACAACGACAGTGCAATAACATGCTCCTTGCCAAACACACGCTCGTTCAGCCGCTGCAACAACTGTTGTATACGCAATCTCAAATCGTCCATGCTTTACGGTTTTAATTGATTTCTCTTTGCCTGCCAAACCACCCTTCCCGTCTGCATCACGACAGACAGAAAAATCAGTCCCAGTCCGGTATAGAAACTGAAATTCAGATCTTTCGCCTCACGGAAAATTATCATAGCCAGAATAATGCTGTAAATAGGCTCCAGATTGTAAGTCAGATTAAACGTAAACGCCGAAATCTTCTTCAACACCTGTATCTGAAGAATGTACAGCAAGACGGTACAAACCGAAGCGAACAGCAGCAAATAGCCGAAATCAGTAGCCGAAGGCAATATGGTTGGCACAGGAAAGAAATACAAATATACAGGAAGCATACAGGTCAGTCCCGCAAAGCCTCCTCCCATTTCATAGAGCAAGGTAGTGCCCGACGGATAACCCGAAGCCACTTTCTTGTTGCAGATGGTAAACAGAGAAGCCAGTGCCGACGACACGACTCCCATAAGGATACCCGCACGGTAACGGGTGTCGAAGTGAAAGATAAGCACAATGCCCGCCACTCCTACCAGACTGAACAATATCTCACTTGCCGATACCCGATGCCGGTTGATTACCGGATCGAACAAAGCCGTGAAAAAGCTCATCAGCGACAGACAGACCACTCCGATAGATACGTTCGACGCCTTGATACTGCCATAGAAAAACAGCCAGTGAACGGCAAGCAACAGCCCCACCGAAGCAATACGCAATGCATCGCGGGCAGGAAGTTTCCGCAGTTTCTTCAGCAGAAAAAGTACGATATAAAACAATACACCAGCCAAAAGCATTCGATACCACACCAGCAGTCCTTCATTTAATGTAATCAGTCGACCGAAAATACCTGTACCTCCGGCTATCAGTACCGAGAGGTGAAGTTTGATAAAAGCCTCTTTCATTCGTTTTATTTTTTTCGGCGCAAAGGTACAAAACAATTTTATAGCACGAGAAGCGAACGCTACAAAAAGACATGGCATCTGATTTAACAAAAAGACAGAAAAATACCACTTACATAAACAAGTAAGGGCAAAACTTCCCAACCAACTGACAAACCTCAGTTACAAAATCCTTCTTCTACACGACAGAAAGACTATTCTATCAAAAAACAAAACCCTTCGAACAACCTTTTTAGCTAGTAAACGGCAGCATCTGACAGATATTCCCGCAAAAAGTAAAGGTTTTTCCCGCGGAAACAGACAGACTTTCCTGCGGAAAAAGAAAAAGAAGCCCACAGCCCGAAAAGCTTTTGTACAACTTTTCTCAAAAACATTGAGATATTTTACTAAAGCCATCGAGATGTTTTGAAAAAACATGCTCAGAAAAGAATGAAAAGCTCTCGGGAAACAGCCTGAAACAGCCAGATGCTCCTTTGTAACCATCAGCAACAGGCTATCATTTTTCTTTCTATTCCGACCGATACTATCCGAATGTTTCCGTTATACATTCTCTATAAAGCGGAAAACAGACTTTACCTCCATTCTTCTGACATTCGGGAAATTACCGGATTCACACCGCTGCGTTTTTTACACAGGCCCTCACCTGTTGCTCAAAAGAAGCGATTCTCAGAGACGTGGATTGACAGTTTGTCAAATCAGTCTCAAACTTTATAAAGCTCTACTCATTACCCCATTTCACATATGTATGAAAGTTATACTTATTTCTCCTTGTAAATTTAAGATTTTCTTACTAACTTACCATTTCAGTTTATATTACATGGGATTTACATTATTCATTCTTGTTTTTGGAAAATACAGCTTGTAAATGGAAATAGACAATATAAGAAATAGCATAAAAAAATACTACCCTGTCACAGACAAATCCATAGATCTGTTATCCAAACATTTTAAAGCACATAATTTTCCAGCGAAGCATCTGATAATAAGAGGGGGAGTCATTGACAGAAATGTTTATTTTATAGAAAAAGGATTAACCAGATCCTATTGTATCGTTGACGGAAATGAACATACAACTTGGTTTTCAAAAGAAGGAGACATAACCTTTGGTCTACTTTGTCTATATCACAACAAAGCCGGATTTGAATTTGTTGAAACAGTTGAACCGACTCTAGCATATTCCATACCCATAAATATATTGAATGAATTATATGATACCAATATCGAAATAGCCAATTGGGGAAGAGTTATTCATCAGGAGTGTCTACTTTCATTGCAGTGTGTAAGAATAGACAATCTAACAATGACTGCCAAAGAAAGGTATCAAATGCTTCTGAAAACATTTCCAGATATTTGCCAAAGGGTCAATTTAGGATATATTGCATCTTTTCTTGGCATTTCAATATCTACCTTAAGCAGAATCAGAGCAGGAAAATAAGTATTTAAAAGAATTTTGACCTATGTCAAAAAATGTATTTTTCATTGTGGCTACTTTTGTATCAAAAAAAATATGAAAGTTGCATCAATTGAAAAAGATAACAAGCGTATTATATGGCTTGATTTTGTAAAGTTTATCGCTATCTCCATGATGATAGCGGTACATTGTACTGATAATGTTACTCCAACAGAACGATCTGAAGCATGGTATAACCTCTGGGGAAGTTTTTATGGTTCATTTATGCGTCCTGCCATACCTTTGTTTGTAATGGTTACAGGAGCATTGCTTCTGCCTGTAAAAGAGAATATTTCTACATTTTATACCAAACGTCTGACAAGACTCGTTATTCCTTTTATCGTCTGGTCAGTTCTTTATAATCTATTTCCCTGGATTACCGGATTGTTGGGACTTTCTCCTACAATCATTAATGACTTCTTTGCCTGGGCAGAACCAGATCAGTCTTTTTCTGGAGCGTTACATAATATACTGATGATACCTTTCAATTTTTCGATGCTGGCTGTACAGATGTGGTATGTTTATCTTTTAATAGGACTATATCTTTATATGCCATTTTTTTCGGCATGGGTCAAACAAGCATCGGTTAAAGAACAAAAAATATTTCTTACTCTGTGGTTCATTTCTCTTTTTATTCCTTATCTGAGGGAATACCTGACAAAAGACCTTTGGGGTACATGTTCCTGGAATGAATTTGGACTTTTATATTATTTTGCCGGTTTTAATGGATATCTGCTATTAGGTTATTATATCAAAAACAATGATATAAATTTTAGCTGGGGGAAACTTGCCGTTATTGGAATACCTTCATTTATCATTGGTTATTGTATTACTTTTCTAGGATTTAAATCTATTACAGCAATTCCCGGACAACCGGCAGAACTTGTTGAACTATTCTTTACATATTGCTCTCCCAATGTATTGCTAATGACGCTTCCTATCTTTCTTGTTATCAAAAAAAATCATTTTAAATCTGTAACTATCAGACGATTTGCTATTAATATTTCTACATGCACATTGGGAATCTGGATGTCTCACTATCTGTTTCTTGGTCCTTGTTATATGCTTGTAGAGTTTTTACCCTTGCATACGATGCTAAAAATGATTGTATGTACAATATTGTTGTTATCTATAACTTGGGGATTTGTTTATGTAATCAGAAAATCAGGTAAAATAGGTAAATGGATAATGGGATAACAAGAAAAATTCCATTCAGAGATACCGTAAAGCTGTTTCCTTCCGGCACAAAGTAACCCTACTCAATCTTCATGCTCTGCATCTGCTCTTTGGTTATTCCAAAACGCTTGCCGTACTGTATCCAGTAACGTGTGGAAGCCCAGATAAACAAACGCTTATTCAGCGGCATGGTAGCTTGTATGTTACAATATTTACCGTTACCGACAGATTTTGCCAGTTTCCTGATTGCCCTCACAGCTATGTAACGGAACGGAGTGCCGAGTATCGCCTCTCCACTTCCCAAAGCCAACACAGATCCTGTGCGATAACCGTTTTTCAGACAAAAGAAACGGAGCATTTCCAAAGCAATATCGTTTTGCTGGTATTCCAGAAAACCGCAATTTATCAGAACTGATACAATAGGCTTCCGCTCGAGTGGGTTGGCTTCCAGATACTTCAGGAAATTCAGTAACCCCACTGGAAGCGAATCGGCATAAAGCGGAAAAACCAACAGTACATCGGAATACTCTGACATTTTCTGACACAGTGCGGCATGGTTGGTCTTCGATATATTGAAACAATCCGACGGTAACTTACAAGCGGTGGAGAATATTTCAGCATATCGTCTGGAATTGGATTTCGGAGCTCGCGGACTACCGTTAAGAATCAGTACTTTTCCCATCTTTCTACAATTTCTTTTACCACATCGTTCAACATAGCTTCGGTTGTAAACCTTACTTCATAACTCTCAAAGTTCATATTGGCTGCATTGCGGGCAACCAGCTTTCTGAATAGGTCCTTTTCGTCGGACGAAATATCGCCGTAAGCAAGAATAGTAGCTTTCTTCGGCATTACGGCACGCTGCACGTGATGGGTTTCTCCCTTGTAAATGCGTATAAATGCCTGCTGTACAGGAATGGCACGCTCTAGCATGGTCTTCATCACACTGTCATATCCGCCATAGCAGAGCCGGCTGACATACAGAACTGTGTCGCTGGCAGCGATACAGGGATATACCCAGGTAGCGTCGTCACGAATCACGCATTTGCCCGGTGTCTTTGTCCAACACCCAAAGCATCCCACACAGTTCGCTATCCGCAAGGATGACAAATCAATGTACTTCACCGCCTCATCTTTCAAAAAACTCAGGTCGACAGGGCGGTCGGTCATTATCAGTTTCATATTTTATCTGTTCAAATTTAAACGAAGCTCAGCCATCTTTGAAAATATGCAAAGCTTGTAAAATACAAACAACACGATTTCGACCAAGGTTCACAAACCATTTTCCGTATATGTTTTTTTATGAAAATATTAGCAAGCTCGGCAACTTTAGTAAAAAAGCAGGATAACCTTTTTATACATCCATGGCATGAGTATTATAAAACTTTACTATATTTATCCAAATCTGATTCATTGAAAGCCACATAACGGCTTTTCATCGTAAAAAACACTATACTATGGATAGAACCAACGTTATTGGAGAAAAAGTAAAAAGCCTTAGAACAGCAAAAGAAATAAGTCTGGAAGAACTGGCAGACCGTACAGGACTTGCCGTAGAACAAATCACACGTATCGAGGAAAATATTGACATTCCTTCGCTCGCTCCGCTTGTAAAGCTGGCGCGTGCACTGGGAGTACGTCTGGGCACTTTCCTCGACGATCAGCCTGATGAAGCGGGTCCTGTAGTATGCCGACGCGGAGATGCTGACGATACCATCAGCTTCTCTAACAATGCACTCGATGCGCGTCAGCACTTACATTATCATTCACTGTCGCGCAGCAAAACCGACCGACACATGGAACCGTTTATCGTCGACATCGATGCAAACGGAAATAATGAATTCCATCTGTCTGCTCACGAAGGCGAAGAGTTTATCATGGTACTGAAAGGCACACTGGAAATCAATTATGGTAAATACACGTATCTGCTGGAAGAAGGTGATACGATTTATTACGATTCCATCGTACCTCATCATGTACATGCTTTCGAAGGACAGGAAGCTCGTATCCTGGCTGTAATCTATACTCCTATTTAAACCGCTACCTATTATGATACAATTATCGGAAAGAACACTGGGTGACTGGCTGGAGCACTGGGCCAAGGAAACACCCGATAAAGAGTATATCGTATACTCCGACCGTAACCTGCGGTTTACATGGAGTCAGTTCAACCGACGCGTGGACAATATGGCTAAGGGATTGCTTGCCATCGGTATCACACACGGCACACACGTGGGTATATGGGCGAGAAACGTACCCGACTGGCTGACGTTTCTTTATGCCTGTGCCAAAATTGGTGCTGTAGCAGTTACGGTTAACACAAACTACAAACAGGCTGAGCTGGAGTACTTGTGCGAAAACTCGGACATGCATACGCTGTGTATCGTCGATGGGGAAAAGGACAGCAGTTTTGTAGATATGACTTACCGGATGCTTCCCGAGCTGAAGACTTTCGAACGCGGGCACATGAAGAGTAAACGGTTCCCGCACATGCGCAATGTCATCTACATCGGACAGGAAAAATACCGTGGCATGTACAACACGGCCGAAATCCTTCTGTTGGGAAACAACATAGACGATACCGTACTCGACGAAGCAAAGAAAAAAGTCAATTGCCACGATACGGTAAACATGCAATATACTTCAGGTACAACGGGATTCCCGAAAGGAGTAATGCTTACGCATTATAACATAGCCAACAACGGATTTCTTACGGGAGAACACATGAAGTTCACTTCCGCCGACAAGCTTTGTGTATGTGTACCGTTATTCCACTGCTTTGGCGTGGTACTTGCTACGATGAACTGTCTTACACATGGTTGTACACAGGTTATGACAGAACGTTTCGATCCGTTGCTGGTACTGGCTTCCATTCACAAGGAACGCTGTACGGCACTTTACGGAGTACCTACCATGTTTATAGCGGAACTCAACCATCCGATGTTCGACATGTTCGACCTTTCATGCCTGCGTACAGGTATCATGGCTGGTTCTCTCTGCCCGGTAGAACTGATGAAACAGGTGGAAGAGAAAATGTTCATGAAGGTAACCAGTGTATACGGACTGACAGAAGCTTCTCCGGGTATGACACACAGCCGTATCGACGACCCGCAGGAGGTGCGTTTTACTACAGTCGGTCATGATTTTGAATTTACGGAAGTGAAGGTTATCGACCCAGAAACAGGAGAGGAATGTCCTCCAGGTGTACAAGGGGAAATGTGTAACCGCGGATATAATACCATGAAAGGATATTATAAGAATTCGGAAGCTACTGCGGAAGTGATAGACAAAAACGGTTTCCTGCATTCGGGTGACTTGGGTATCAAGGACGAAAACGGCAACTATCGCATTACGGGACGTATCAAAGACATGATTATCCGTGGAGGAGAAAACATTTATCCGCGCGAAATAGAAGAGTTCCTTTATCAGATGCCCGGTATAAAGGATGTTCAAGTAGCTGGTGTACCGTCGAAGAAATACGGTGAAGCTGTAGGAGCATTCATCATTCTGCACGAAGGATGCACAATGAACGAATATGATGTACGTGAGTTTTGCGAAGGAAAGATAGCCCGATACAAGATTCCGAAATACATTTTCTTTGTAAAGGAATTCCCGATGACAGGAAGTGGCAAAATCCAGAAGTTCAAACTGAAAGATTTAAGCCTGGAACTTTGCAAGCAACAAGGTATAGAAATTATCTGATACACAGGTATCAATAAAAAGATCGCACCCGTATTCCTAAGTCGAGAAATCAGAATATCGGGTGCTTTCTTAGAAAGACAAGTATTATTAATGAAATATTAATTCAGATCACTTCACTATTTTTACCAAGATAGTTTTTCCATCAGGTTCTCCCTTGGTATTATAGCTTTCTGATTTTACCAGTCCGATACCTTCGGCATACCATTCTGTTACACGTACGGTTTCGGTCTTCAGAACGATTTTTGTACGCTTCAGGTATGAAATCTTAATACAATCAAACTTACCGGCAGTCGTACTGACTTTCTCTTCACCCATATAAGCTGCACCAGATATATTTATCTCATTCTTCAGCATATTGGAGATCAGCGAATAAGTACGGTCTGGAATCGACTCGCCTGCACTGGCGTGCTTTTTGATAGTAAATGAATTATCACCTTTCAGTTTCAGCTCTTCAGCCATAGCCTGACGTGCCTTCGAATCGTATTTGGCAGGATCTGAATCAGATTTTATATAAGGACCATACATCAAATCTTCCTGGCAGGTAGTAACATTACCATCGTAATTCCAGTTATAAAGTGTATAGCTGGTATTATTCTTGGTCTTATTAGTTACTATTTTGGCAAGATACTGAGCACTTTCTCCTGAAGCATTCTTTACGACATTGTATACCGTAACCGTTTCGTTCGACAGGCTTTGTCCTGCCTCATCATAATTTACATAATGTAATTCCGTACCCTGAGTAGTACAGAAGTATTGTGCCTGCATGGTATGACATGCCAGCAGAGCAACAATGGCCAACAGCATTTTTTTCATAACTTATCTTTTTTATTTCACTGTATTATTCGGTTGCAAACATACTAATTTCTTTTCAGCAAACATATCCATTAAGTTAATTTTCTCGTTATCTTTGCAACACATTAACATAAAAGAGATAAAATTATGGGCTTATTATCATCCTTGTTCGGTGGAGGAAAGCCGAACGAAGACCAACAGGCAAAACAGGAAAAGAAAAATTTCGAGATTCTGAAATATGATGGTATCCGCGCACGTAATATGCGCCAGCTTCCCTATGCTATAAAATGTTTTGAGCAGGCAATAGCACTGAATGATGAACCTGAAACGCTGCAACTGCTTGCCAATGCGTATATAGAAGCCGGACGTACAGACGATGCCCGCATTACACTAGACCGCCTGGTTGATAAAACGCCCGACAATATACAGGCTCTGCTTGCTCTGGCAAGTATCTGTTATATGCAAGAAGATTATGAAAGTATGGATAATGCTTGTCAGAAAGCTATAAAGCTTGACGAAACCAGTGCTCCGGCTTACTATCTTGCAGCAAAGGCTGCACGAGGCATGAAAAATGACCTGCAGGCTATTGTGATGCTGACCAAGGCCATCATGCAAAACGAAGAATATAAAGAGGCTTATCTGCTTCGTGCCGAAGTCCTCTGGGACATGCATCAGGCTAAAGATGCTATGAGCGATCTGGATAAAGTTCTTTCTGTATCACCTGATGAAGAGGATGCTTTACTACTTAAAGGAAGAATACACGCAGCACTTGGTCAGGTAGAAGAAGCTCAATCATGTTTCAACCAGGTATTGGAAGTAAATCCGTTCAACGAAAAAGCCTATCTGCTTAAAGGTGAAATGTTAATGGAACAGAAAGAATTCGATCAGGCTATAGAGTTCTACACAGAAGCCATCGAACTAATGCCTCAAAACGCAGTGCTCTATCAGGAACGAGGACGCATCCGACTGCTAAAAGGTGATAAGGAAGGTTCCATAGAAGATATGAAAAAAGCTATTGAACTAAATCCGGACAACGAGAAGCTGATTACCGGAAATTATGATAACTTCAAGCAAAACTCTGCTCCGGGAATTTATTAATATGCTACTTTTTAAATAAGACAAAGGGAAAACGTCAACAAAATTGATAAAACTGCAATTGTCAATTGCTTCAATATAGAAGAATATAATCCACTGATTTATTTAAGAAGTCTGGAATTATAATATTTTCAAACGAAAAAGAGTCGTATCAAACTACATGATAAAAAGTTTGATACGACTCTTTAGTTCATAAGAACGAAATTTTCTATTAAAAATTCACATTTCTTAAAAATGTTTTTTTTATATAGTTTTCATATCTATAATTACAACTCATCATAAGCCTCTTTCAACTGCTTCATTGCCTGTTCAAGTACAGAACGCGGACATCCGACATTCATTCTCATAAATCCCGTACCCTCTTTTCCAAAAGTCGTACCACTGTTCAGAGCTAAATGCGCATGAGATACAAAGAAATCTTCAAGCTGCTGCTGTGACAGATTCAACTCCCGACAGTCAAGCCATACCAGATACGAAGCCATCGGAAGCATTGCCTTAATCTTAGGCATATAAGTTTCCAGGTAATGATCCAAATAATCAATATTACCTTGTATATAAGCCAGACATTGTTCCAGCCACTCTGTTCCATTAGAATATGCAGCCTCTACTGCCGGAAAGGCAAAAACATGACCTCCGCCAAACTCACAGCTTTCCATATAAGTAGTAAACCGTTTGTGGAGTCCCTCATTATAGATAATAGCATGCGAAGCAGCTACTCCTGGCATATTAAATGCCTTACTAGGAGCCATGAACGTAACGGAATTATTCTTTGCACGCTCGGAAATCATGGCAAAAGGAACATGATGACGAGGTGGCAACGTCAGATCGGCATGAATTTCATCCGAAAAGACAATCACATTATCTTCAGCACATATGTCTGCAATCGCCTTCAGCTCATCGTGTGTCCAGACCACACCGCCCGGATTGTGAGGATTACATAATATAAACACACGCACCCCTTTTATCTCTTTGCGGAACAAATCCAAGTCCATGCGATACGTTCCATTTTCCAGTATCAACGGACACTCTACCACTCTTCGGTCATTACGAGTTACCAACCACGAAAAAGGATGATAAACAGGAGGCATAATCATTATTTTATCTCCCGGATGAGTAAAGGCATTGATTGCCATTCCCAACCCCGGCACAATGCCCGGCACGTAAGTAATCTGTTCTTTTCTTACCTTCATACCATAACGGGAATCCACCCAGTTGATAATGGCCTGATAATAGCTATCAGGTTTGCAGGTATAACCCAGCACAGGATGCTCACAACGCTTGCGGATTGCATCAATCACAAACGGTGGAGTTGCAAAATCCATATCGGCTACCCACATCGGAATAAGATCTTCCCTACCCCATATACTCTTCATTCCTTCAACTTTTTCAGCACTCGTTCCCCGACGGTCTATCAGTTCATCAAAATTATAATTCATGGTGATATTATGTTTTAATTAGCGAGTTTGTTCTAACACAAATTTAATCGAATATGTCGTGTAAAGAAAATATTTAAAGAAAAAGTTCATAAAACTATTGTTTTTTCAAGAAAAGTATTACATTTGCAACCGTAATGATAACAAAATAACAGAACAAAAATGAAAACATTTGCGACATACTTCTTCTTTTACTTTTTTTACTTTTACTTTAGCAATGAAGTGAAGCGGGAGTTCGCATATGTACGATAAACCAATGAATAAGTAAAAACAATATAACGAAATCCCGCTTCTGGAAAGAAACGGGATTTTTTATTTTAAACCAAGAGCAAATGAAAAAGATAGCAATACAAGGTGTTCCGGGCTCATATCACGACATTGCCGCCCACAAATATTTCAAGGATGAAGAAATAGAGTTAATCTGTTGCAATACATTCGAAGAAGTATTCGAGAACATGCGCAAGGACAGCAATGTAATCGGAACAGTTGCCATAGAAAATACAATTGCCGGAAGCCTGCTTCATAACTACGAATTACTCCGCGAAAGTGGAGCTACTATCATCGGAGAACACAAACTTCGTATCAGCCACAGCATCATGTGTCTGCCCGATGAAAGCTGGGAGGACCTGACAGAAGTAAACTCTCATCCGGTAGCCTTGGCACAATGCCGCGAATTTCTCCAGCACCATCAGGAACTGAAAGTTGTAGAAACCGATGATACTGCCGGAAGTGCCAAAAACATCCACGAAAAACAACTAAAAGGACATGCAGCCATCTGCTCCAAATATGCAGCAAGCATGTATGGAATGAAAATACTTCAGGAAGGAATTGAAACCAACAAGCACAATTTCACACGCTTTCTTATAGTATGCGACCCGTGGATTGCCGACGACCTGAAAGACCGTTCGAAGGTAAACAAGGCAAACATCGTTTTCTCACTTCCACACAATGAAGGAAGTCTTTCGAAAGTTCTTTCCATTTTTTCATTCTACAACATAAACCTGACTAAAATACAATCATTGCCCATCATCGGACGCGAATGGGAATATATGTTCTACGTGGACGTGATGTTCAATGATTACCTGAGATATAAACAATCTATCGATGCGGTAACCCCGCTCACTAAAGCACTTAAAATTTTAGGAGAATATGCAGAAGGAGAATCAACATTATAATATACAGCCCGCCGACAGACTGGCTAGTGTCAGCGAATATTATTTCAGCCGTAAACTGAAAGAAGTGGCAAAGATGAACGCCGAAGGCAAGGATGTCATCAGCCTGGGTATAGGAAGTCCGGACATGCCGCCATCGGAAGAAACCATCAATGTATTATGCGAAAATGCCCGCAAGGCAGATGCACACGGCTACCAGCCCACAGTAGGTATACCTGAACTGCGCAAGGCGATGGCCGACTGGTACAAACGCTGGTACAATGTCGACCTTGATCCTGCTACGGAAATACAGCCGCTCATCGGATCAAAGGAAGGTATCCTGCATGTCACACTGGCTCTCGTCAATCCGGGAGATCAGGTTCTGGTTCCTAATCCGGGATATCCTACCTACACTTCACTAAATAAAATATTAGGAAGTGAGATCGTCAATTATAACCTGAGGGAAGACAATCACTGGCAACCCGATTTTGATGAACTGGAGAAAATGGATTTGAGCCGGGTAAAAATTATGTGGACTAACTATCCCAACATGCCGACAGGAGCAAATGCCACTATGGAGTTGTACGAAAAGCTGGTCGACTTTGCCCGCCGCCACAACATCGTCATTGTAAACGACAACCCATACAGCTT
>OJOE01000286.1_pt1 | contig 32442 bp, 22 predicted proteins | sample 1598191 | NCBI WGS metagenome assembly OJOE01 (sample SAMN03922463, study PRJEB24848) | human gut metagenome | isolation source: stool sample | host: Homo sapiens | place: Germany | collected 2009-11
GTGGTCACCTGTTGTTTCTGTGGTGGCTGTGGGTATCTGGCTCAAAAGGGCGGGTTGGCCGTCTATGTTTACCTGCGGTTTTGTTGCGGTGCGCATTTTCGGTCAAGCTTTTCGTCAAGTGTTTGGTCAGCATCTGGTTTGCAGCCGGAGGCCTATTTTGCCCGCGCTGGTCGTGGCCGACCACCCTCCTCGTAAGCTCAAATTGAGGTCTATCAGTTTGAGGAGGATGCCATGACTGACCACGCTTTAGACCGAGCGCAGCTAGCCGAAGCCGTCGGCAACGATATTGCCGACATAGCCCATTTTTGGATGCTGCGGAAGTTCCAGTTTTTGGAGCCGGCGCGCGAACAGTTCGAGATCATTGTCGACCCGTGGCTCAGCTATTGCACCGAGCCTTCGCAAAACGAAATCATGGCCTACAACATGGCGTTTACCGATTGGCTGCTCTTCGAGCGCTCCTATCGCCATGGCAAGACGCTGCTCGAGCTGTATGTTGACGAGCCGCCGGCATCGCTTTCGCCTGCCTCGCTCAAGCGGCTCGAGCAGGTACGCGACACGCAGTATTTCTCGCGCTTTGGCATTTTGGACAAGGATCCTGCGAACGGCATAGTTGCGCTGAAGGATACGCGCACCGACCGTCGCTTTGATGTCTACGACCCGCATATCGTGCAAAAGGAGCATTGGAGCGACGGCGCGATTGCGGTGCGCCTCGCTTGCGTCGACGATGTCTGGCTGACGGCGGGACAGCTCTATCTGTACGACATCGCGCGCCTGAGTGACACGGCAGTCGATGGGCCGGGTGCGGTGCATCCGGAGGACCTGCAGGATGGCTTTGACACCTCGTGCATCAGCTTCTTTTTGCGCCTGGTCCGCGACATCATGGGCGCCCAGGGGCGCTACGTAAAGTCCCTCAACATCTACGAACAAGAATGGGAGTAGGGGATGTGACTGGTGTCGCCCTACAGCCCTGACTTTGTCTCAATCTGTAACGTTTAGCGGCTGTTTGAGCCCGTAACTGTTACAGATTGAGACGGAAGGTTGGCGGCTGTCGAAAGATCTTGTTCTGTAACAACTAGAGGCTCAAAGACTGTCTTCCTGTTACAGATCAAGACATTTGTCAGCGGAGGCAACGGTGACGATGGTCCATTTGTCTGACGTGGTGGTGACGAAAGTGTCTAATACCGTTCTCAAACACAAACATGCGACTCGCAACACGTTGGCGCGGAATAGAATGCTCGCGCGGCTCACGGAGACGGCCAAGCAAGGTGCGCTGCTCGCAACGCATGACAATACCGAGCTCATGTGGCTGCGACGCCATGTTGGAACCGACGATATCGCGGAGCCCGAGCCGTACCTGTTCTGTTTTCAGCATGATTGGGATGCATTGACGCCGGCGGAGCGAGCGCTGAGGACTATCAAAGGGCTTGCGGAATTTCATCCCGATTGGGCGTTTTGGGGCTATGACGCGGCGCTTTTGTGGGGTCTGGAGGTGCCGAATGATCTGCTCGGGCCGCGCTTTCTTGTTAAGACGGGTTGTTCGGTGACGTTGAGCGGCGGGTGCAGGTTGTTGCGTCCGCAGATGGCGGGCGCGCTCGAGCGTGTTGATGGCGTGCGGGTGACGTCGTTTTGGCGCACGGTGGAGGATTGCTTACTGCGTGCGCCGTTCTCCTACGGGTTGGCGATTGCCGATTCTGCACTGCGGGCGAAAGGCGTATCACGTTGGGATTTGTGCGAGCGCCTCCGCGCCGATTGCGAGGGCAGGCGAGGGTATCGCAGAGCGCAGGTGATTGCGTCGTATGCGGACGGGCTGTCCGAAAACGGCGGCGAGTCTCGGTTCCGAGCGTTCTTTATTGCGTACGGCTTTCCAGTTCCGGAGCTGCAGGTGGAGTTTCGCGACCCGCTCGATTCGAGCCAGGTGTTTCGCGTCGACTATTTTTGGCGGCTCGAGAACGGGACGTGTGTCATCGGCGAGCTCGACGGGAAGGGAAAGTATACCCTGCAGGATGGTGGGGATCGGGGGTCGGTCGACCCATTCGTGGCAGAACGTCAGCGAGAGTCTCATCTGACGATGCTCGGGCACAAGGTGCTTCGGTTTACGTTTGATGAACTCAAGAATCCGGGGAAGCTGGTTGAGAAGATGAGGTTAGCGGGTATTCCGCGACGGCCCGATTTGGCTGAGGAGTGGAGACGTCAGTGGTATGGGCGCTGAGAGGTTTTGTCTCGATCTGTAACATCAGGGGGCCCAATAACCCAGTACCTGTTACAGATTGAGACATTTCCCTGGTTTCGCTGGGGTGGGACTGCAACGTATTCCGTCCCCCACATCCTCTCGTCCCTCCGTTAACCGATATGTTCGACTTTAGGTCGCTGCATTAGGTGATAATGGACAAATGTTCAAGTTAATCGTGAGGGAGGAGCTCGATATGGCGTCTGCCGATCGTTCTACGTTGTTTATCAATGCGACCATTCTGGATGGTTCGGAGCATATGGAGCCGCAACCCGATATGGCCGTGGCCGTTGAGCGCGGTGTCATCACATGGATGGGGCCGAGTGCTGTGGCGCAGGCGCCCGCGGGTGCCGAGGTTATCGACCTGGGTGGTGCGTATCTCATGCCCGGTCTCATCAATATGCACGTGCACCTGTGCGGCTCGGGCAAGCCTGTCTCGGCCGGCGATGCGGGCGCGCTGATGAAGAAGCTCGATAATCCCGTGGGCCGCACCATCGTCCGCCGCATCCTCAAGGGCAGTGCCCAGCAGCAGCTAGCAAGCGGCGTGACCACGGTGCGCGGCGCGGGCGACCCGCTGTTTGCCGATCTGGCCGTGCGCGATGCTATCGATGCCGGCAAGTATCAGGGTCCTCGCCTGGTGGCGCCGGGAACGGGCATCACGGTGCCGGGCGGCCATGGTGCGGGACTGTTCGCCCAGGTGGCCAACAGTCCCGCCGAGGCAGCCGAACAGGTGCGCGACCTGTATGCGCGTGGTGCCGACGTCATTAAGCTGTTCGTGACGGGCGGCGTGTTCGATGCGACCGAGGTGGGCGAGCCGGGCGTGCTGCGTATGCCAGTAGAGGTTGCCGCGGCGGCATGCAAGGCGGCGCACGATATGGGCCTTCCGGTTATGGCCCATGTCGAGAGTACCGAGGGCGTGAAGGCCGCGCTTGAGGCCGGCGTTGACACGATTGAGCACGGCGCTCTGTTGACACCCGAAATCTTGGAGCTGTACCGTGGCGCCGCGGGCACGCAGCTCGAGGGGCGTGCTCCGAGTGTGACCTGCACTATCAGCCCGGCGCTGCCGTTTGTATTGCTCGACCCGGAAAAGACCCATTCTACCGATACGCAAAAGAAGAACGGCGACATCGTGTGCTCGGGCATCATCGAGAGCGCCCGTGCCGCACTGGAAGCTGGCGTTAAGGTGGGCCTTGGCACGGACTCAAGCTGCCCGTTCGTGACGCAGTATGACATGTGGCGCGAGGTCGCCTATTTTGCCAAGTATGTCGGCGTGAGCAACGCCTTCGCACTGCATACAGCCACGCAGGTTAATGCCGAGCTGCTGGGGCTGGGCGGCGATACTGGCACGATCGAGTGCGGCAAGGCCGCCGATATCCTGGTGACGCGCAAGAATCCGCTCGATGACCTGTGCGCACTGCGTGAGCCGATGCACGTGATGTGCCGTGGTGATCTGGTGCGCAAACTCAAGGTGAAGCGTATTCCCGAGGTGGACGCCGAGCTCGACACGATTATGGCCATGCCTGCCGAGGCGTTGGCCGAGGAGCTTGCCCGCGACGGCGTGGCGTAAGCGCGCGATATGGCGATGCGACAAGGGGGCAATCCTTTTGTCATAATTAGAAAAAGCCGAGGTCTCAACACGAGGCCTCGGCTTTTATTTTGTCCCATGGTATGGCGGCTAGGAGCGGGTTTCCATCTTGGCGTGGCACTTGGGGCAGGTGACGCGGATCTTGCCTTTGCCCTTGGGGACGGAGAGCATCTGGCCGCAGTTGGGGCACTTGAGGTATGCCGTGGTTTTGCGACCCTTCCACATCTTCTTGGCCGTGCGCTTGGCACGCTCAAAGTCTTCCTTGCTCGTTCCAGCTGAGCGCGAGGTGCTTGCCGCCGCAGTTCCACCGCCCAAGCTGGCGACGAACTTGCCCAAGCCGGGAACGTTCGCGGTCGCGGCGACAAAGGCAGCGTTTTCCTTGCGACGTGCATCGATATTTTTGGACAGGCCGCGCAGCACGCCAATCACGATGACGGCGATGGCGATCCAGCTGAGCCACTGGATGCGGGCTATCGATCCGATCATCGCGATGACGATGCCGGCAAAACCCATCACGATGGTGAGTTCGTCGGCGCCATTGCGACCCTTCATAAAGTCATTCATGCAAATTGCCTTTCGTTCGATATGCTGCACGCCTTTATACCCGATTTAGAGCAAGGGGGACAGGTTAATCTGCACCAATGTGGTGCAAACATACCTGTCCCCGGAATACCAAGACGGTGCAAACGTACCTGTCCCCAATGCCCCAATTACTTGGAGAGTTTGTCGACGACGCGTTCGATTTCGGCGAGTTTGGCGGCTTTGAGGTCTTCGTCGCCCGATTCGATTGCCGAAGTCACGCAGCCCTCGATATGCGCCTTGAGCACGTCGGCGTTAATGCGCGCGAGGAGCGCCTGTGTGGCCATGAGCTGCGTGGAGATATCGACGCAGTAGCGGTCCTCCTCGACCATCCGCAGGATGCCGTCGATCTGACCGCGTGCCGTCTTGAGCATGCGGGTCACCGATTTGTGGTCTGCCATCATGGCGGGTCCTCGTTTCTGGTCGGGGTGCGCGTGAGTCGTTACGCGGCGGTTACGGACAGGGCGTGGAACTTCTCGCCGGCGCCCTCGACGGCGGCGGCGAGCTGCTCGGCGGTCACGGTGTCGGCGCACTCCACCTGGACAGTCTGGGTCTCGTGATCGGCGTCGGCATCGGTCACGCCGGCAACGTTGAGCAGTGCCGTCTCGACGGTGGCGTCGCAGTGGCCGCACATGAGGCCGGAAGTCTTGATTGTGTAACGCATGGGTGTACTCCTTATCGATTGAGAATATCTGACAGTTTAGTCGTGAACAGCGTCATCTTAAAGGTGTGCTGAGGTGCCCGAGATTGCCCCGAAAGAGGAGCGAAGCGTACTTGGGTACGCGAGCGACGGTTTGAGGGGCAAGGTCGGGTGCTTCAGCGCTCCGTCTTGGGCTTAAAGGATTTTAAGCGCAGCGCGTTGCTTACGACACATACGCTCGACAGACTCATGGCCGCGGCGCCAAACATCGGCGAGAGTTGCCAACCGGTGAGGGGGAAGAACACCCCCGCGGCGAGCGGAATACCGATGCCGTTGTAGAACAGCGCCCAGAACAGGTCCTGCTTGATGTTGCGGATCGTGGCGCGCGAAAGCTCGATGGCGCGGGCGACGTCCATGAGGTCGCTGTGCATGAGAACCACATCTGCCCCTTCTTTGGCGATGTCGGCGCCGGTACCGATAGCAAGGCCCACGTCGGCGCGCGCCAGGGCGGGGGAGTCGTTGATGCCGTCGCCCACCATGGCGACCTTACTGCCCGCATCCTGCAGCTCGCGCACGTGGCGCTCCTTGTCGGCGGGAAGCACGTCGGCGATGACCTGCTTGCTGGTCAGTCCCACGCGGCGGGCGATGGCCTCGGCCGTCACGCGGTTGTCGCCGGTGAGCATGCGCACGTCGACGCCAAGCGAGCGCAGTGCGGCGATGGCCCCGGCGCTCGTCTCCTTGACCTCGTCAGCCACGGCAATGGTGCCGGCAAGCTCGCCGTTCTTGGCAAAGAACAGCGGCGTCTTGCCTTCGGTGGCGAACTGTTCGGCAAGGCCGGCGGGCACCTTCGCGCCCAGCTCGTCCATCAGGCGCATATTGCCGGCGGCAATGGCGTTTTGCCCCTCGCGCGCCGTAACGCCTCGCCCGGGCGCGGCGGCAAAGTCCTCGACCATGCGCGCGACAATTCCGCGCGCCTCGCACTCGGCCATAATTGCCTCGGCCAGCGGGTGCTCGCTCTGGCGTTCCAGCGCGGCAGCCAGCTTGAGCAGCGCCTTTTCGCTCATGGCGGGCGAGCCGTCGGCGCGCGTTGCTACCACGATATCGGTCACGGCAGGCTTACCCCGGGTGACCGTGCCCGTCTTATCGAGCACCACAGTGCCCACGCTGCGCAGGTTCTCCAGTGCCTCGGCGCTCTTAAACAGAATGCCCATCTCGGCGCCCTTGCCGGTGCCCACCATAATGGCGACGGGCGTTGCCAGGCCCAATGCGCACGGACAACTGATCACCAGCACGGCCACGGCGGAGGTGAGCGCCTCGTTTATGCTGCCGGTCAGTGCCATCCACACCACAAAGGTCACGGCCGAGATCGCGAACACCACGGGCACGAACACGCCGGCGACCTTGTCAGCCATGCGGGCGATGGGCGCCTTGGTGGCGTTGGCGTCCTCCACAAGCTGGATGATCTTGGCGAGCGACGTGTCGGCGCCCACGCGCGTGGCGCGGAAGGTGAACGACCCGGTGCGGTTGACCGTGGCGGCGTTGACAGTGTCGCCGGCGGTCTTTTCCACGGGGATGGACTCGCCAGTGAGTGCACTTTCGTCCACGGCCGAGGCGCCCTCGAGCACCACGCCGTCGACGGGGATGGACTCGCCGGGACGCACGCGCAGCACCTGGCCGGGCAGAATGGCATCGACATCGACGGTGGCCTCGATACCGTCCTCGGCCACGACGGTCGCGGTCTTGGGTGCTAAGTCGATGAGCGCCTCGATAGCGCCGCCGGTCTTGGACTTGCTGCGCGTCTCGAGGTATTTGCCCACGGTGACGAGCGACAGGATGGTGCCGGCGCTCTCAAAATACAGGTTGTCCATGCTCGTCATCATGGCCTCGTGGACCTGTCCGGCGGCCAGTTGGTCGGCCATGATAAACATGGCGTAGAGCGACCAGGCGATGGAGGCGGTGGCGCCCACGGCAATAAGGGCGTCCATGGTAGGCGCGCCGTGTGCGAGTGATTTAAACCCGTTGATAAAGTACGCGTCGTTGACGTAGACGATGGGAATGAGCAGGACGAGCTCGGTGAGCGCGAGCGTCATGCTGTGCGTATGGTCGGTAACAATGCCGGGTAGCGGCCAACCGAGCATGTGCCCCATGCCTATGTAGAACAGCGGGATGAGGAATACGATTGAGACGATGAGACGGGTGCGCATGGCAGAGGCGGCGGCCTCCAACTTTTTGGTCGGCGACTCCATATGGGCGGCGCCGGACCTGGCTTGCGCACTTCCGCCTAGGACAGCGTTGGTGCCCGTGCTGATGGGCGAGGCCGAGTAGCCCGCGCGGTCGACAGCGGTGCAGATGTCGTCGGGGGAGACCTGCGCAGGGTCGTAGTCCACCAGCATAGAGCCGGCGAGCAGATTGACCGCGACGCTCTCGACGCCGTCGAGCTTGCTGACGGCGCGGTCCACGTGCGCCTGGCAGGCGGCACATGTCATGCCGCCCACGTCGAACTTATCTTGAGCCATGGCTGCTCCTTTCCGTGGTTCGGTGTTGGAATTGTTAACCTGCCGATACTATACACCCATACCCCCTGGGGGTGTCCAGTACAGAAAGAAATGTATGACATTTCGTTACAGATGAGGGTGGTTGGTTGGCCGATGAACCGTCCCAACCAATCATCTCAATCTGTAACATCTAGCAGGGAAAATGACCTCTAACTGTTACAGATCGAGACAATTGCCGGGGAGGGGTCCCGTTGCGGCAAGACGCCCGCCGCCTAGATACAGAACCCGGGGATCACACAGGTTAGCTTGTTTGGCTTTTCCGCAGGCGTTGCGTACGCAAAGACGTCGCCGTCGTGCCCCACGCGGTTCATATAGAGCGTGCCTTCGCTCTCCGATGTGTCGGGGCTCACCGTGCGCTCCCACCAACAGGTGTCCTTGCCCTTCCACTGGCGGACCATCGTCTCGTTCGTGGAATACGGGCTCACCTTGAGCTCGCGGAAGAGCTGATACTCCTTGCCCTCGCCGTTGTAGATGTCTGCCAGGTAGTGATAGTCCTCGGTAAACGAATCGGGCGGTTGCGTACCGCACAGCTCGACCATGGCGGGCAGCCAAAGGGTTGCGGGCAACTCGCTCAGGCACGATGCGCTGTTGGCGGCGCCCACATTGTTCGAGACCTTCTTGACCCCTTTAATGAGTGCGCGCAACTCGTTGGGCAGCAGCTTAAGGCCGTCGCCGTTGAGCCATTCCCGCAGCTCGCAATCTGCCCAGCCGGCGCTCGGCGGTTCAGCCGCAGCGTTGCGCTCGGCAATACCCGCATCGAACATAAACGTCAGTCCGGCCTTGCCCGTCCCGTCCAGAAGCTCATCGTGGCGGATGCCCACAAGCTGCGCGCCAACCTTCAGCCCGTTGGTGAGCGTGACACGCTTGGTACACGGATAGGGGATATGCCCATCGGCATCGAGCAGATGATAGCGCTTGGCAATCTCGCGTGCCTCGCTACGGGTCTCGGCGGCCTTAATCTTGAGCGAAATCTCCTGCAGCTGATCCCAGGTGTAGTCGTCAAGCGAACCGCGGATGCCGTCAAGGTAGTCGGGGATGCCAAAGCCATGGGTTGCCGCCCCGATAACGCTGAGCCCCGCAACGGCTGCGATAGCGCCGCCGATAATAAAGCGGCGGCGGGTCATGGCATCGTGACGGGCCTGATTCAGGATCTCTCGTGCGCGCTCGCCGGCGACGTCGACCTTAAGGTGCGTGCCAGAATCGATATCAATCGCGGCCTCGTCTCCTGTGCCTTCGCGGCCCTCGGATTCGGCATCGGTGAGGTATGCCGAGAGCACCTCGAGCATCTGCTGCTCGGTGGGACGATCGCACTGCTCGACTGAGAGACCCTTCATGATGATTTGGACGAGCGCTTCATCGCCCTCGCAGCGCGGCTCGAGCGGTGCCGGCTTGGTCTTGGTCTTTACGAGATAGAACGAGCCGGTTGCAGCGGCGTCCGTCGACTCAAAGTCAAACGGTTTGCGACCGCTGTAGAGCTGGTACAGAATGCTCGAAAGCGCGTAGACATCGATTGCCGGCGAACGGCGAAGGGCCGCGATGCCTTCGATATCCTGCGTGAGCATCTCGGGCGCGGCGTATGCGGGCGTGGCAAAGCGCCAGATGTCGGCGCGCCGGGTGATCGTGTCGTCGCCGAGAGCCATGGTCGCGGAGCCCATGTCGATGAGGCAGGGGTCAAAGGAGCAATCAGCAATCTGTTGCTCGAGCGTTCGGCTGGTGGTGCGGAACATGATATTGGCGGGCGACAGATCGCGATGGATGACCGGGTTCACGAGGCCTTGGGTCATCAAGAGCGCACGAAGCACGGCGTTTCCGACGGCGGCGACCATCTGGGTGGTCAGCCCGCCCGAGGCGTCGTGCGGAAGCAGGGGCAGCGCCTGCTTGAGCGAGGTGCCCTCGACCCACTCCATGAGGATGAGCGGGTCATCCTCGCACGATCCGTAGCCATAGACGCGCGGAAATCCGCGCAGGTGCGAGACGGTACACAGATGACGGTACTCCTCGAACAGCGCGGCGGTGTTGGCCAGGTGCGCTGCCGATTGCTCGGCGGAGCGGTCGGGGGCTTGGCCGGAAAGGATGGCGTTGTCCTTGAGTAGCTTGACGGCAAAGACCTCGCCGCTTGTGTTGGTCGCGCGAAGCACGTGCCCGATATTGCCGTTGTTGCGGTGGGCCGTCTGGAGAATAAGCGTCATAAACCGACGCTTGGCGTCGTCCTCGGCGCTGGGGTCGACCGCCACGGCGGTATCGAACGTGTCAAGACGGATGAGTTTGTCGCCATAGGCGCTATCGGTAGTATCCATGGCGTTCCTTTGTCTGGCATGGGTTGCCGCGCGTATACGTGAGCAGTGCGGATATCGGTAAAGTACCATGATAGCCGCGCTGCCCACGTATACCGCTGAGCATTGTCGTTTACGACGTAGAAGGTAGCAGACGAAAGACGGGCGATGACCGTCTTTCGATCACCGCCCGCGCTAGTCCACAATGACAAGGAATGTCGTATAGAGACCCAAATGAAGTCTGTCGCTGTTGGCGATTTCCACGGGGGGATAGATCTTGCCGGGCTCGCGTTGGTCGCGCGGCGGCTCAATCACAATATCGCCGTCGCGCGCGCCCGATTCGAGCACCGTGCCGTTGGTCGATCCAAGGCCCTGGGCGTACCAGTGCTCACCCTCGAGCCAAATACGAAGATGCTCGCGCGATGCGTCGGCGCCCACATCGGTGATGCTGGGCGAGGTTTTGGGCAGAGAACCAATCACGGTGCCGTGCGGATCGCGTGTGAGGGGATGGATTTGCATGTCGGCGCAGTTGTCGGCATGGGTTCTGAGCAGACCGAGGTTGGGGGCGACGGTGCGCGGCTGCTCCAGGCTGCTCATAAAGCCACGTCCGACGGTAGTTTCGGTGGTGCCAAAGTGCTCGCCCGTCTTGCTGTCGCAAAAGCGCTCGACGGTGGCCACGCCCTGAACGGGATCGGCGAGCGCCCCCGTTGCCACAAAGAGCATAAGGTAAAGCGTGCTTTTCTCGCGCACGGCATTGCCGTCAAAGTTGTCGATGCGATTGAGGGCATTTGCATATAGGCGGCTGTCCAGCTTGTAGCTGGTGAGAGCCGACATCATTTCGTTGGCGGCCGGACCGCGATAGTGCTCGGCGATTGCCCGATAGGCGGACTCGCCGCCGCCGAGCTTGCTGCAGATTGCCGAGGAAAGGTTGAGCGTGGTGACGGTAAAGTCGCTGTAGATGGAGGGCGCGCACTGGTCAGGCTTGCGATGGACGATGTAACGGGTGAGATACGAGCGGTTGGAAGAGCATTTCTCGAGCAGGGTACTGCCGAGATAAGAGTTTCCATTGATGAGCATTCGGGCGATCTCGAGATGTTTAAGACCGCCGAACGAGCGAATATCGTTATAGAGGACCGAGCAAGGCGTCTCTGCTGCCACGGATACCTCCTTTGATTGCTTCCTAGCCAATATGGCGATAGGAATTAATGGCCCCCGGTGGGCGACGTATTAAATGGCTGCGCAATATATAGCGTAACCAAAGCAACATTATAGGCCACATGTTCGAAATTGCAGGAAGACCGAGAGATTTGGTTTGGACTGGACGGAAATCCCCCTCTGTCTTGATCTATAACAATTAGGACCGATTTTACTCGGTAATTGTTACAGATTGAGACGCTTGTGAACCGTGTCGACCGTTTGTCTCGATCTGTAACACGTAGAGGAAGATTCGCCCTGTAGATGTTACAGATTGAGACAATCAGCCGGGCCCACCTCGTCCGCCTCGTCATCTGTGGTTTACGTGGGGGCATGCGAAGCACGGGTATACTAACCGGCGGCGAATCTGCTCCATCGCTTAGAGCTGCTGCGTCTGGACGGCGCGTGATAGGGCTGCCAAAGCGATCGCCAGCGTGCTGAGCAACGTCCTCTCTGTGCGCACCTGTTTTTGTATGTATTAGCGCACTACCAAGCACGCCCGCGCGGCCGCATGCCGTGCCCATTGCGCGTGCAGATAAGGAACAACAACATATGCGTAATTCTGTATCCGACGTCACGGACGCCGAGATTCTGGACGAGACCCGCGAGGCCATGACCCAGGCTGCCTTCGATGCCGCCGATGAGGCCAATGCCGCCCAGGCCGTCGAGTCCGCTACCGAGAGCCTGCCCGCCTTTGACGAGCTGGGCCTCTCCGACGAGATGCTTCGTGCTATCGAGAACCTGGGCTACACGGCGCCCACGCCCGTGCAGGCCGGCTCGATCCCCGTAGTGCTCGAGGGCCGTGACCTGCTTGCCGCCGCTCAGACCGGCACCGGCAAGACGGCTGCCTTTTTGCTGCCGACCATGAACAATCTGGAGCACATCGCTCCTCCCAAACCCGTGCGCGAGCGCGGCGGCCGCAACCGCCGTCGCGGTGTTAAAAAGCCCGAGGGCAACGGCCGCGGCCCCGTGATGCTCGTCATCACCCCCACGCGCGAGCTTGCCCAGCAGATCGACGAGGTCGCGAGCAAGATCGCCGACGTCACGGGCCACGTTGCCGTGACCGTCGTGGGCGGCGTGAGCTACAAGCCGCAAACCGCTGCCCTCAAGTACGGCTGCGACATCCTGGTCGCAACGCCGGGCCGTCTGGTCGATCTGATCGAGCAGGGTGCCTGCCATCTGGACGAGGTCAAGGTGCTGGTGCTCGACGAGGCCGACCGTATGCTCGACATGGGCTTTTTGCCTGCCGTCCGCCGCATTGTGCGCGAGACGCCGGCCGAGCGCCAGACGCTGCTGTTCTCGGCGACGCTCGACGAGGAGGCCGTGGGCGAGATCACCGACCTGGTGAGCGACCCGGCACGCGTGGAGATCGCGCCCGCCACGTCGACCGCCGACACCGTCGACCAGTTTGTGTTCCCGGTGTCCATCGAGGCCAAGAACAACCTGCTGCCCGAGTTCCTCAAAAAGGAGGGCCCGGAGCGCACTATCGTCTTTATGCGCACCAAGCACCGCGCCGACAGCTGCTGCCGTCGTCTGGAGCGCAAGGGCATCAAGGCCGCCGCGATTCACGGCAACCGCAGCCAGGCCCAGCGCGAGCGTGCCCTTTCGGCCTTCCGCGACGGTACCGTCGACGTGTTGGTGGCAACCGACGTGCTCGCCCGCGGCATCGACATCAGCGACGTGCGTTACGTCGTGAACTTTGACGTGCCGGCCGAGCCGACCGACTACATCCACCGTATTGGCCGTACGGGCCGCGCCGGCGAGCTGGGCTGGGCCATCACGTTTGTGACCGAGCAGGATGTCGATGAGTTCTACGAGATCGAGAAGCTCATGGACAAGACCGCCGACATCTACGAGGCCGGCGACCTGCATGTGGGCCCCAATCCGCCCGCGGTTGACCCCGAGCGCGATCCTGCGGCCTTTAAGGTGAAGAAGAAGACCAAGCGCGGCAAGTCCAAGAGCAAGAAGAAGCTTGAGCAGGCGCGTCGCGACGGCAAGCGCAACGGCGACGATTACGGTGATGTGGCCGGTCGTTCCAACCGCGGTCGAGACGAGCGTCGCGGCGACGGTGAGCGTCCGAGCCGTCCCAAGCGCGGCGGCAAGACCCGCGTGCGCGAGGGCGTTCAGGCTCGCGTGGACGAGGCTGTGGAGAGCGTGGCCCGCGAGGTGGCTGCCGAGGAGCGCGGCGGTGCTGGTGTCGTTGAGCAGGCCCCGCGCGGCAACCGTGCCGAGCGCCGTGCCAAGCAGTTCCAGGGCGAGGCACACCGCCGTCGTCGTGAGGACGAGGACCGCGGCGGTCGTCGCCGTGTTGAGCGCGAGGACGAGGGCCGTGGCTCGCGTGGCGGCAAGCGTGGTTCGGGCGATCGTCGTCGTTCCGGTCGCGATGGCGAGCGCGGCGGCCGTGATGAGCGCCGTGGCGGCGAGGGCCGCGATTCGCGTGGCGAGCGTGGTACTCGCGGCGGCGAGTCCCGTGGCGGCAAGCGCTTTGATGAGCGCGGTGGCCGTGGCGGCGAGCATCGCGAGGGCACTCGTGGCAATGGCAGCCGCGGCGGTGCTGGCCGCTCTAACGAGTCGCGCGATCGCCGCGATCCGCGTGCCAGCCGCGATCGTCGCGATGACTGGCGCAACTACGACGATACCCGCGAGGAGCGTCGTGGCGGCTATCGTGGCGGGCGTGGCGGCAACCAGGCCGGCTCCCGCGGCGGCCGTGCCGGCGGTCGCGATAATCGTGGTAGCTATGGCAATAGTCGTGGCGGCAAGCGCGGCGGCAGCTCCCGTCGCCCCGGTGACGGCGGCGGCAAGCGCAAGTAACATACGCATCGCCCGCTAGAGCGAGGTGAACCAAGGGCCCCGAGCAACTACGCTCGGGGCCCTTTTTGTTTGCCGTATCCGATCGCTAGTTCAAATGTGATTTCCTCGGGAATGCATCTAGAGGATGCCGTGGGCCTGTTTCCTACCATGCGGCAATGGGTCCCATGGGGTGCGCCGTGCATTTTTTGGAGTATTCTGCAGTTCGAGTTGTCTGCATATGATTTGACGTCGCCAACGGTGGCTTTCGGATATCCCTAGCGAGCGTTCTGAGTCAGATTTCGTCGTTTTCCGGAGCAGGGGCGCGTCATTCTCGCCATGTCGGAACCCAAAATGACGCAGCGCCCTAAAGGTTTGCCCGCTCGGGGTATTGCTGGCGCGGTCACGTTGCAGAATACTCCGTTTTTTGCACGGGCCAGGATGGGGTACCTCGGGAGAACACGGCGGTATCCCGTAAATATATACAATCTGTACCGTAATTTATACAAAACGAAGAGGTAGACAGCGTAGGGTTGGTGCATTGGGGTGCTTGATGCACCAAAATGGGGATCCCACGTGCCGTATACTCTGGCTGGATGTGAAAACGGCTTGACGCGTTGCCAGACGTAGGGGGAGGGTGTCTCGATGAGCGTATTCGAAATTGTGTTTAGTCCGACGGGTGGAACGCAGAAGGTGTCTGGCCTTGTGGCCGGGGCACTGGACAAGAATACCGTTACCGTCGATCTGACCGATAGCGGGCTAGATTTCAGCGCTGTCTCGATGACTGAGGACGACGTGGCCGTAATCTCTGTGCCACCACAGCCGGTAGAATCCCGGCTGTGGTGGCTGACCGGTTGGGCATGGTTCACGGCAACGGAGCGCGGGCCGTTCTGGTGTGCGTCTACGGAAACCGCGCGTTTGAGGACACGCTCGTAGAGCTGGAGGACGTTGCGAAGCATGCGGGATTCCGGGTGATCGCGGCAGTTGCGGCCATTGCAGAACATTCCATTGCGCGACAGTTTGCTGCCGGTCGTCCGGATGCGCAGGATGCGGCGCAGCTTGCTGAGTTTGCTCAGCAAATTCAGCAAAAGCTGTTGGCTGAGGATGCGTCCGAGCCCTCTATCCCCGGCAATCGTCCTTATAAACAAGCTGGAGGTCACCGCATGGCGCCCGAGGCAACAGAGGATTGCGTCTCCTGCGGTGCATGCGCCGCGGCGTGCCCCGTTTGTGCTATCGACAAGGGTGACCCCAAACGAGCAGCTGGCGAGGCGTGCATCTCCTGCATGCGCTGCATCGCCGTATGTCCGCGAGGTGCTCGCAAGCTTGATTCCAGCAAACTATCCGCTGTTTCCCAGATGCTGAGCAAGGTTTGCGTCGTGCGGAAGGAATGCGAGCTCTTCATCTAGCGCATACGAAATTGGCGCAATGGGGCCAGGTTAATCTGCACCGACCTGGTGCAAACAAACCTGTCCCCAATGCACCAGAGCAAGGAGTGTCCCCGGGTGCCGGCAGAAAAGGAACGTCCCTAAGTACCGCATAAATACCGTTTATCGGAGAAAAAATACCGTTCGCCGGTCATAATGATTGTTCCGGCTTTGGGCTTGTCTACAATAACCCCCGTAAAAGAAATGCGGAAGGTTACCGAGTCCCCTCGGACGTGGGCCTAACCAAAGTCTTTGATCGCGAGCGTCTCAATGGGCGCATTCGATTGATTTTGGTTGGGCTATATTTATGAAGGGACATGTCACCATGGGTTTCTTTTCTCGCCTAATGGGTGGCTCGGATAAGCAGACGACTGCGGCTTCCGAGTTCGAAATCCTCGCTCCCGTTTCCGGCGAGCTTGTTCATCTAGAAAATACCAATGACCCCGCTTTTAGCAGCCGTGCAGTGGGCGATGGCGTTGCCGTGGTTCCCCAAGAGGGAACGGTGTGCGCTCCTGTTTCCGGCACCGTCGCGGCGCTGTTTCCGACTGAGCACGCGCTGGGCATCATGTCCGACGACAGCTCTGCTCAGGTGATGCTGCATATCGGAATCGACACTGTTAAACTTGAGGGCAAGGGCTTCCATGCGCTTGTTGCCCAGGGTGATCACGTTGACGCGGGCCAGCCCCTCGTCGAGGTCGATTTCGACGTGGTCCGCGCCGCCGGCTTCGATCCCACGGTCTTCGTTATCGTGTGCGAGCGCTCGGAGAACTCGACTCTTCGTGAGCATGCTTCCGGCCCTGTTGCTGTTAAAGAGCCTGTCGTCTGGCTTTCCGAGTAAATTCTTGTGGTGGGTACCGTGGTTATCAAGCGAGTTTTTAACAACAACGTCGCAATGGTCACTTCGGACGATGGCTCCGAGCTCATCGTCATCGGTCGAGGCCTCTGCTTTGGCCGTCATGCCGGCGATGCCATCGACGAGGCGTCGATCGAAAAGACCTACGCGTTGCAGGAGGGAACTTCTCAGGATTCGCGTACGATTGACCGCTTGGCACATCTTTTGGAGTCCATCCCCACCGTCAACCTCGTGATTGCCGAGGACATTGTTCAGATGCTCCGTCGAGAGCTCAATGTTGATATCAACGACAAGATTCTCATTGCTCTCGCAGACCATATCAGCCTTGCTTTGGAGCGCGAGCGCAAGGGCGTCTCCTGTGAGAATCCGTTGCTGCTCGAGATCCAGCAGTTCTATCGCAAGGAGTATGCACTTGCGGGCCGTGCGCTGCAGATTATCAAGGAGTATATGGGCATTCAGATGAGCGAAGAAGAGCAGGGTTTCATTACGCTGCATATCGTCAACGCCACCATGCCGCAACGCTCCGATCGTTTGATTGTTTCGGTCCAGCTTGTTCGCGACGTGCTCGCGATTGTTTCCAAGCGCTATGCTACGACCCTCGATGACACCTCGCTGCCTTACGAACGTTTCGTTCGTCACCTGCAGTTTTTCGCACAGCGAGCGCTCGATCCTACGGCAGGGCAAATCAACGGAGACGCGCTGTTCCGAATCGATGAAACGGCGTATCCGTGCGCATTCTCGTGCGCGGACGCCATAGCCGCCCACTTGTCGTCTACCTATAACGTTGTCGTTACCGATGCTGAGAAGAGTTATCTCGCATATCACATTGTTAACCTGCTTGGAGAACCTGGTCTCTAGGCATAACGTGCCCACACATCGATTGATATAAGGCAAGGCTCACGGTCTTGTCCAGGGCACATCTGTCTTAATTTGCGGAAAAGGAAGGGGAGTACCGCTATGACCGCAAAAAAGAAGTTCAATTTCAAAGCGCCGTTGGAGGTGTTCGCGAAGTCGATCGTTCAGCCGATGATGTATCTCTCGGTTGCCGGCATCCTGCTCATCGTGGGCATCATTCTGACCAACAAGACCATCTGCGCTTTGGTCCCCGTACTGGGCTCCGGTCCGTTCCAGCTTGTGGGCGCCGTTGTCTATCAGTCGCTGATGTTTATCATCAACAACCTCTCGATTCTGTTCTGCGTGGGCATCGCCGGCGCCATGGCAAAGAAGAACAAGGGCCATGCTTCGCTGATTGCCCTGATGTCGTTCTTCCTGTTCCTGCAGGCTAACAACATCGTGCTCAACGCCACCGGCTCTCTTGCCGATGCGAGCGGCATGCTCGGTCTTACCGGAACCGGCCAGGCCACCGTTATGGGCATTCAGGTGCTCGATACCGGCGTGTTCGGCGGCATCATCCTTGGTTGCATCACCGGTGCCGTGTTCAACAAGTACTCGAACAAGCAGTTCCCCATTGCCCTTTCGATGTTCTCGGGCGTCCGCTTCCCGTTCCTGATTATGATCATCATTTCCTGGATCATGGGCGCTGGCTTCTGCATCGTTTGGCCTCCGGTTCAGGGTGCCATCTCCTCCGTTGCCGGCATCATTAAGGAGTCGGGCAACATCGGTCTGTTTATCTACGGCATGCTCAACAAGCTGCTCGTTCCCACCGGTCTGCACCACCTCATCTACACCCCGTTCCAGTTCTCCGATGTGGGTGGCACCCTGACGCTGGGTGATCAGGTTATTGCCGGCGCCTATCCCATCCGTGTTGCCGAGATGGCAATGACGGGTCAGCCCTTCTCCGATAGTACGTATTTCAACAGCTACACCTTCAACAACCTGTGGCCCTACATCGGTATCGGTCTCGCCTTTATCGTCACCGCTTACAAGGGGAACAAGGATAAGACCAAGGCCGTTATTATCCCGCTGATCATCACCGCCGTGCTCTCCTGCGTGACCGAGCCCATGGACTTCCTCTTTGTCTTTGCCGCTCCCGTGCTCTTTGTCGTTCACTCGGTTCTTTCCGGCATCTTCCTGGTCCTGCTCAAGGTCCTCTCCGTGCCCGCTTCGACTGCAGGCGGCATCATCAACATCGTGGTTTCCAACCTGGTCCTCGGTGTCGATAAGACCAACTGGCCGGTTATGCTGGTGCTTGGAGTCGTCAACGCCGCTCTGTACTTCTTCCTCTTCACCTTCCTTATCAAGAAGCTCAACCTCCACACGCCTGGTCGCGAGGAAGAGTCCGAGCTTGCCGAGTCCGTTGCCGAGGGCGAGGCCGCCGCGTCTGTCGCGGTGAAGCAGGGCGCTGTTGCCGCGGCTCCCGCAGAGGGCGTCGATGCAGGTATTGCCGACCTGGTCGCAGGTCTTGGTGGCAAGGACAACATCGAGGAGCTCGAGAACTGCTTTACGCGTCTCCGCGTGAACGTTAAGAACCCGGACCTCATCAATGAGGACCTCATCAACCACGTGCCCAACAGCGGCATCAACCGCAACGGCAATAATATCCAGATCATCTTTGGCATGAAGGTCGCCGAGATGCGCGACAAGGTCGAAAACGCAATTGAGAAGGAGCAGTAAACAATGATCATTACTCTGTGTGGTGGCGGATCCACCTTTACCCCCGGCATCGTCAAGTCCATCGCCCTGCGCAAGGACGAGCTCGACGTTGACGAGATTCGTCTGTACGACATCAACGAGGAGCGCCAGCGCAAGATCGGCGTGCTCGTGGACTGGATTTTGCACGAGGACCTCGGCCTGGACATCAAGCTCACGGTGACCACCGACAAAAAGACGGCTTTTACCGACGCGAGCTTCGTGTTTGCCCAGATGCGCGTGGGCGGCTACGCCATGCGCGAGCAGGACGAGAAGATTCCGCTGCGTCACGGCTGCGTGGGTCAGGAGACTTGCGGTTGCGGCGGCCTTGCCTACGGCATGCGCACCATCTTCCCCATGGTCGAGCTGATCGATGACGTTGAGAAGTACGCCAAGAAGGACTACTGGATTCTCAACTACTCCAACCCTGCCGCCATCGTCTCCGAGGGCTGCCGCGTGCTGCGTCCCAACGCTCGTATCATCAACATCTGCGACATGCCGATCGCGATCATCGACGTGGTTTGCGCCGCGCTCGATATCGACAAGAAGGATGTCGAGTACGATTACTTTGGCCTCAACCACTTTGGTTGGTTCACCTCGATCCGCCACAAGGGCGAGGAGGTGCTCCCGCAGCTGCGCGAGTACATCAAGGAGCATGAGATTCTGCTGCCCGACTCTTACCTCAAGGGCATGGGCTCGCTCATGGCAAAGAAGCCCGAGGAGGCCGTCGACGAGCACCCCGAGCAGAACCGCCACACCAAGGGCAGCTGGTACTACGTCTGGAAGGGCGAGTACGAGATCATGGAGTGCTTCCCGGAGTACCTGCCCAACACGTATCTGAACTACTACCTGCAGCAGAAGGAGTTCGTCGAGCACTCCAACCCCGAGCGCACCCGTGCTAACGAGGTTGAGGAGACGCGCGAGAAGAACCTCTTTGATGGTATCGACCATTACGAGAAGACGGGCGAGATCGACGAGAGCACGTTCTATGCGGGCAGCCACGGCGACTGGATTGCCGATCTGGCTATCGCTCTGAAGAACGACACCAAGCAGCGCTTCCTGGTCATTTGCGAGAACAAGGGCGCCATCCCCAACATGCCCTACGACGCTATGGTCGAGCTGCCTGCCTACATTGGCAAGAACGGCCCCGAGGTCATCAGCCGCGACAACATTCCGCTGTTCCAGCAGGGCCTCATGATGCAGCAGCTGAACTCCGAGAAGCTCATTGTCGAGGCTACGATCGAGGGTTCGTACGAGAAGGCGCTTAAGGCCTTTACGCTCAACAAGACCGTGCCGTCGATGAAGGTCGCCAAGGAGGTTCTCGACGACATGATCGAGGCCAACAAGGGTTACTGGCCCGAGCTTAAGTAAAAGCAACAGGGTCGCTGGCCGCATGCCTGAAGCAATGCCCCGCCCACGTGATTGCGTGGGCGGGGCATTGTCGTTTGGTAACGCGTTTTATCAAATATGGCATTTATCTGCGATAATGTTCATTTTCACCGCTGATGGTGACATTTCATACCGCCTGCCGAACTGCGTGGAGACCTAACAACTTTTTAGGTCAGTGTTGTGCGTGTAGCAATTTCGCCCGGCCTCGCCTCCGGGCTGCCATGTGAGAGGGGATCTTATGGCTCGACTGCACGTAATGGAACGCAGCCACGCTCAGGCCGTCATGGACGACCTGCACGATGCACTCGGACGTCGTCTGGCGGTGAGTTCACTCGCCCCGTGCCCCGTCGAGTTTACGGCGGCGCTCGTCAACCTGTGCTCCACCCAGAGCTGCGGCAAGTGCACGCCCTGCCGCGTGGGCCTGAGCGCGCTGAGCGACCTGCTCGCCGATGTGCTCGAGGGCCGCGCCGACGAGTCCACGCTCAACTTGATTGAGCGCACGGCCCGCACCATCTACCTTTCGAGCGACTGCGCCATCGGCTACGAAGCTGGCGCCATGGCACTCACGGCCATTCGCGGCTTCCGCGACGATTTTGAGCACCACATCCGCGAGCACTCCTGCGGCTTTGACCGCGAGGCTCGCGTCCCGTGTGTCTCGGGCTGCCCGGCGCACGTCGACATTCCTGGTTACATCTCGCTCGTCGAGGCAGGCCGTTATGCCGACGCCGTCAAGGTCATCCGCAAGAACAACCCGCTACCGCTCGTCTGTGGTCTGGTGTGCGAGCATCCCTGCGAGATGCATTGCCGCCGTGGCATGGTCGACGACCCCATGAACATCCTCGCCCTCAAGCGTTTTGCCGTTGAGCATAGCGACCTCAACGACCACAAGCCACATGTAGTGGACAACACCGGTAAGCGCGTCGCCGTGATCGGCGGCGGCCCGGCCGGCCTTTCCTGTGCCTACTACCTGGCCGTGATGGGCCACAAGGTGACCATTTTTGAGCAGCGCCACCACTTGGGCGGCATGCTGCGCTACGGCATCCCCAGCTATCGTCTGCCGCGCGAGCGCCTGCAGGCCGAGATCGACTGGATCTTGAGCGCCGGCATCGACGTGGAGCTCGACCACTCCGTGAGCGGCGAGGAGCTCGCCCGTCTGCGCGACGAGTTCGATGCCGTCTACCTGGCCATCGGTGCCCACAGTGACAAGAAGCTCGGCCTTCCGGGTGAAGAGGCGCCTGGCGTGGAATCGGCCGTCAAGATGCTGCGCGCCATCGGCGATGACGAGCTGCCCGACCTGAGCGGCCAGCGCGTGTGCGTCATCGGCGGCGGCAACGTTGCCATGGACGTGGCACGCTCCGCCGTGCGCTGCGGTGCCGAAAAGGTAAGCATCGTCTACCGCCGTCGCATCTGCGATATGACGGCCCAGGACGCCGAAATCGCCGGCGCCCAGGCCGAGGGTTGCGAGGTTCTGGAGCTCACGGCGCCGCTCGCCATCGAGACGGGCGAAGATGGTCGCGTGAGCGGCCTGCGCGTGCAACCGCAGATTATCGGCGAGCCTCGCCGTGGGCGTCCGGCCCCGCGTGCCGCAGCCACGCCCGAGCGCGTCATTCCCTGCGAGCGCGTGTTTGTGGCCATTGGCCAGGACATCGATTCCAAGCCGTTTGAGGACATGGGCATCGCCTGCAAGTGGGGTCGCGTCGTTACCGATTCGGACGGCGCCGTGCCCAACTTCGATGGCCTCTTTAGCGGCGGCGACTGCCAGACCGGTCCCGCCACCGTCATCCGTGCCATCAACGCCGGCCGCGTGGCTTCGGCAAACATCGACCGCTACCTGGGCTTTGACCACAAGATCAAGCTCGACGTGGAGCTGCCGACCGTGCAGTTTAAGGGCAAGCACGAGTGCGGCCGCTGCGAGCTGGGCGAGCGCGAGGCCGGCGAGCGCATTCACGATTGGAATCTGGTCGAGCAGGGTCTCACCGAGGAGGAGGCGCGCCAGGAGGCGAGCCGCTGCCTGCGCTGCGACCACTTTGGCTTTGGCGCGTTCCGCGGAGGGAGGAACCTGGAATGGTAGAGCTCAACAAAACCACCGTCGGCGACAACAGCGAAAACGGAGCGCACAACATGGTCAAGCTCACTATCGATAATTGCGAGGTCGTGGTACCCGAGCACACCACGATCCTGGATGCGGCCAAGTCCGTCGGCATCCAGATTCCCACCCTGTGCTACCTGCGCGATCTGAACGAGATCGGCGGCTGCCGCGTGTGCGTGGTCGAGGTTGAGGGCTGCGACCAGCTGGTTGCCGCCTGCAACAACTACGTGCTCGATGGCATGGTGGTCCACACCAACAGCCCCAAGGCCCGCGAGGCGCGCCGCACCAACGTGCAGCTGCTGCTTTCGCAGCACGATTCACGCTGCACGAGCTGTGTGCGCAGCGGTAACTGCAACCTGCAGACCATTGCCAACGACCTGGGCATTTTCTATCTGCCGTTTCAAAGGCATTTGGCGGGCGAGGGCTGGGATTTCGATTTCCCCATCATCCGCGAAAACGACAAGTGCATTAAATGCATGCGCTGCATCAAGGTGTGCGAGAGCGTACAGGGCCTAGGGATTTGGGACCTGACCAACCGCGCCACGCATACCGCCGTGGGCACCCGCGGGCGCGTGCCGATCGGCAAGACCGATTGCGTCGCGTGCGGCCAGTGCATCACGCATTGCCCGACGGGCGCGCTGCGCGAGCGCGACGACACCGAGACCGTGTTTGACGCGCTCGCTAATCCCGACAAGATCGTGCTGGTGCAGATCGCGCCGGCCGTGCGTAGTGCTTGGGGCGAGGAGCTCGGCATTCCGCGCGAGGAGGCAACCGTCGAGCGTCTGGCTTGCGCGCTGCGCCGCGTGGGCTTTGAGTACGTGTTCGATACCGATTTCTCGGCCGACCTCACCATTATGGAGGAGGGCTCCGAGCTGCTCGAGCGCCTGGGCGCCGCCGCTAAGGGTGAGGGCGACAGCCGCGGCTGGCCCATGTTTACGAGCTGCTGCCCGGGCTGGGTGCGCTTTGTGAAGGCGCGCTATCCGGAGTTTGTCGACAGCCTGTCCACGTCCAAGTCGCCGCAGCAGATGTTCGGCGCCATCGCCAAGACATACTACGCCAAGGTGCTGGGCGTTGAGCCCGAGCGCTTGTTCGTGGTGTCCGTGATGCCGTGCACGGCCAAGAAGGCCGAGTGTGCGCTGCCGAGCATGGTGGGCGAGGACGGCACGCCCGACGTGGACGTTGCGCTGACGGTGCGCGAGATGGTGCGCATGATTCGCGCGAGCCACGTGAGCGTGGACACGCTGGTCGAGGAGCCGCTCGACACGCCGCTGGGCTTTGGCACGGGCGCGGGTGTGATCTTTGGCGCCACGGGCGGTGTGATGGAAGCTGCTGTGCGCTCGGCCTATTACCTGGTGACGGGCAAGAACCCCGACGCCGATTTCTTTACCGACGTGCGCGGCCTGGACGGCTGGAAGGAAGCCGTGGCCGATATCGATGGCACCAAGGTGCGCGTCGCCGTGGCACACGGGCTGGGCAATGCCGCCCGCCTGCTCGACGCAATTCGCGACGGCCGTGTGAGCTATGACTTTGTCGAGGTCATGGCGTGCCCCGGCGGCTGCGTCGGTGGTGGCGGTCAGCCCATTCACGACGGTTGCGAGCTGGCTGCCGAGCGTGGCCAGGTGCTCTGGGGCCTCGATGCGAACGCCGAGATTCGCTTCTCGCACGAGAATCCCGATGTCCAGGCGTGCTACCGCGAGTTCTTAGGCGAGCCGCTCTCGCCACTGGCCGAGGAGCTGCTGCATACCGACCATCACGCATGGACGATGCCTAACGAGGGGACGTGCTAGCGATGCGCGCGTTTGATGTTGAGATGTCGCGCCGGGGGTTTGCCTCGGCGCTCGCCGCGGGCGCCCTGTCACTTGCGCTCGCGGGCTGTGGCGGCGGGGCTGCCGGTGCCGGGTCCGCCGCGGGCTCGGTTGCCACGGACGGCGCCGGTGCTGCCGCAGAGCCGGTCGAGGTGCACGTCGCCTCGCTCAAGGGTCCGACGTCGATCGGTCTGGTGCAGTTTATGGACCAGGCAGCCGATGGCGAGACGGACAATGAGTTCGACTTTGCGATCAACACTGCCGCCGACGAGATTGTGCCCAAGGTCATTCAGGGCGATATCGATATCGCCCTGGTGCCCGCCAACGTGGCGAGCGTGCTCTACAACAAGACCGAGGGCGCGGTGCAGGTCATCGATATCAACACGCTGGGCGTGCTGAACGTTGTGACGGGCGACGCGAGTGTGGCCTCGTTTGGCGATCTGGCGGGCCATACTGTCTATATGACGGGCAAGGGCACCACGCCGGAGTACGTCATGAACTACTTGCTGGAGCGCGCGGGCCTGACCGGCCAGGTGGCGCTTGAGTTTAAGAGCGAGCCCACCGAGGTGCTGTCGGCGTTGCTTGTCGACCCGTCCGCCGTGGGCGTGCTGCCGGAGCCGTTCAAGACCGCTGCCATCGCCAAGAGCGAAGGCAAGCTGTCGGCGCCGGTGAGCCTGACCGATGTGTGGGATGAGCTAGCGGGTGACACGGGTTCGCGCCTGCTGACGGGCGTGACCGTGGTGCGCCGTGCCTTTGCCGAGGAGCATCCCGAGGCCGTGGCGGAATTCTTGCGCTGCCATGAGGCGAGCGTGAAGGCCGTCAATGCGGCGCCGGCAGATTGGGCACAGGCCGTGGTCGATGCGGGTATCGTCGATAACGCCGCGATTGCTGAAAAGGCGATTCCCGGGTGCATGCTCGTGTGCCAGACGGGGAAGGATATGAAGGCGGCGCTCGGTGGGTACCTGCAGGTGCTGGCCGATGCGGACGCGAGCGCCGTGGGCGGCAAGCTCCCGGCTGATGATTTCTATTACATGGAGTAGCCCGTGCGTGCGTTTGCTCGACAAATGACAGAGCGTATGAAGGCGGTGACGGCAGCAGGTGCCGTTGCTGCCTTTTGGCTTGCCGTGTGGGTCTTTGCAGCAGCACTGGTGGCGCAGCCGTTGATTTTGCCGGGGCCAGGCACTGTTGCGATGGCGTTGCTGCGCCTGGTGTGCGATGGCGGTACCTGGGCGATTTTGGCGGGCTCGGGCGCGCGGATATTGGGCGGGCTGGCGCTTGCCGCGGTGTGCGGCGGTGTGCTGGCGGGGGCCTCGGTGCGGTCGCGAACGTTTGCCCGCCTGGTGGCGCCGGCGCTTTCGTTTGTTAAGGCGACACCGGTTGCCTGCGTGGTGGTCCTGCTGCTCATTTGGTTGGGGTCGGCGCGCGTGAGCATTGCGGCGGTCTTTTTGATGGCGCTGCCGGGCGTGTATTTTTCGCTGGTTGAGGGTTTGACGCAAGCGGATAAGCCACTGGAGCAGATGTTTCGTCTGCATGGCGTGCGGGGTTGGCGTCTGTTTTGCGCCCACACCTGGCGCGAGGTCCTGCCGTTTGTGCTTTCGTGTTCCCGCGCCGTGATTGGCATGAGCTGGAAGGCCGGCGTGGCGGCGGAGCTCATCGGCATGGCGACGGGCACCGTGGGCGAACGCATCTATCAGGCGAAGCTGCTCATCGAGACGGCTGACCTGCTGGCGTGGACCGTGCTGGTCGTTGCCGCCTCGTGGGCGTGCGAGCGTGTGCTGGTGTGGCTGCTGCGGGTTTCGGGGCCCGTAGCGTGGCGCGCTGCCGTGCGGGCGCATGGGTGTGGTAGTTGCGGACGTGCGGGCGGCTCTGCTGGCGGCAGGGCTGCTGCGGAGCTTGCGCTCGCCGTGGGCGACCGAGCGCCCTGGGCGCCGGCGCTCGATGGACTGGTACTTCGCGTTTCTGCTGGTGGGCGCACCTGCGTGATGGGCGCTTCGGGCGTGGGCAAGTCGACGCTGCTTGCGCTGGCGGCGGGCGAGTGCGCGCCGTGCTCCATGGTGTTTCAGGATGTGTGCCTGGTCGAGGACGCTTCTGCCTTGGATAATGTGCTGGTGTGCGCCGACGCGCGCGTGGATGCCTCGAGTGCCGCAGCCCTGTTGCGCCTGCTGGTACCGGGGATCGATGTGCATGCACGCGTGGCTGAGCTCTCGGGTGGGCAGCGTCGTCGCGTCGAGATTGCCCGAGCCCTGCTGTGCCCGGGCGGCGCAGTGATTCTGGACGAGCCCTTTACCGGTCTAGACATCGCTGCGCGCGACGCATGCACCGAGGTCGTGCTCGACTTGCTCGACGGCCGTATGCTGTTGCTTGCCACGCACGATTCCGCTGACGCTCGGGCCCTCAATATCTCGGACATCATCACGCTCTAAAGACTTACTCAGCAACAAATTGATCCGTTTTTTCTCCGTCCCCATGGGGTCGGGTATGGTATTCTATCTACGGGGTAATACTTAGGAATACCAAGTAATACCAACGCCGTAGAACAAACTCCAGATGCGGGCCAATCGGGTTGCCTTCACAGCCCGTCGCCCAGCCGCGTGGCCCGCATCCATCCGCACCACCGTCGTTTCAAGAAGGAAGCGCCATGGCAGAACACATGACCCCGGTTGTCGCGAAGGTTTTGCCCGAGGAAAAGGCGGCCTTCGCGGCGGCAACCCAGCTCGTGGGCACCACACCGTCCAACGCCATCCGCATGTTCATCGCCGCTTTCAATCGCTGCGGCACCTTCCCGTTCGACATCTCGCCGAGCGGGGCTTTTGGCGCTGCGCCCGATTCTCATCAACAATGACTGTCCCAAACTGCCGGCACTTGGGGACGTTCCTTTTCAGCCGGCAGTTAAGGAACGTCCCTAAGTGCCGGGTTTTGAGGAGGTTGGCATGCTCAATGCGATGGCGTGGGCGCTTGCCTGTTTTGGCGTTGTCGCTGCCGATATAGCCCTGAGCGTGGTTCTGTTTTCAGTTCTCGATGCCGTGTCGGTGCTGACGGGTTTCCCGATCGACAACCTCGATATTCAATGGTTCCAGGCTGCCGCTCAGACGGCGTCATTTTTGATGGCGCTGCTGTGGTGGCGTTATCTGTGGCCCCGCTCCTTCATGGCGCGCCGGCAAGGCGAGCGCCCGCTCGGTGGGGGAGCAAGCGCGGCATGGAAGCGCATTGTCTGCGTTGTCGTGATCGGCCTATCCATGCAGGTGGTCATTAGCTACCTATGCGACGGCGTGCTGTCGCTGCTGCCCGAGGTCGCGGCAGACTATAGCGAGCTCGTCGAGGAAACGGGCATGGGCGATACCAGCCTTCTTGCCGTCCTGACCACGGTGCTCGGCGCGCCGTTTTGCGAGGAACTGCTGGTGCGCGGCATCATCTTTGAGTTTTCGCTGCGTGCGTTTAATCCACAGTGCCGTTCGCTCTGGAAGCGCCGGCGCCGCGCGAACGCGCAGGACGGCGCCATAGTGCCCTGGGCGGCCCCGAGTACCTGGGGCGTCGCCGCGGCAATCGTGCTGCAGGCGGCGGTCTTCGGCTTTATGCACATGAACTGGGTGCAGGGCTGCTATGCGGGCGCCGCCGCCCTCATTTTTGGTTGGGTGCTCGTGACCACCGGAAAGCTCCGCTACACGATCCTGCTGCACTTTGCCTTTAATGCCGGGTCGTATCTCATGACGATGCTCTGGCTTGTGAACACGCCGCTCGACGTGGCGGTCACGGTTGCCATCGCCGGCATCATCCTCGTGGAGGCGATGCGCTCACTGCGCCACGCATGCGAGACGGACATAGCGACGGCACCGCTGCCTTAGTTGCGCCTGCCGCCGCCGTTGGCACCCTGACGCCCCTGGGCCGCGCGGTTGCGGCCGGCAGTGTTCTGCGCGCGCGACATGCCGCCGTGACCCTTGCTGCCCTTAGGCCCCTTGCCGGCGCCGCCAGCGCCACCGTGGGCCTTGCCGCCCTTATTGCCGGTGCCATGTCCGCCGCCAGCAGACGTCTCGCCCGGTCGCGGCGGCACGGGACGGATCAGGCAATGCTTGGTGTAGCCGATCAGATCGCGGCGGCCGGCCTTCTCCAGCGCCTCACGTACCAGCTTGTAGTTCTCGGGCTTGCGATACTGGATGAGCGCGCGTTGCATGGCCTTCTCGTGCGGGTCGCGCGCCACGTAGATCGGCTCCATGGTGCGCGGGTCCACGCCGGTGTAGTACATGCAGGTCGACATGGTGGACGGCGTAGGGTAGAAGTCCTGCACCTGCTCGGGCATGTAGCCCATGTCGCGCACGGCCTCGGCAAGGTCCACGGCTTCCTTCATCGTCGAGCCGGGGTGGCTCGAGATCAGATACGGCACCACGTACTGCTTGAGTCCGTACTCGCGGTTCAGGCGCTCAAATTTGCGACAGAACGCATCGTAGACGGCGCGGCTCGGCTTGCCCATCACGGAGAGCACCGCGTCGCTCACATGCTCGGGCGCCACGCGTAGCTGGCCCGAGACATGGTGCTCCAGCAGCTCGCGCAAAAACTCGTCCGAGGCATCGGCCATAGTGTAGTCAAAACGGATGCCGCTGCGGACGAAGACCTTCTTGACGCCCGGCAGCTGGCGTAGGTCGCGCAGCAGCTGCGTGTAGCCGCTCTCGTCGACCACCATGTTCTTGCACACGCTCGGCCACAGGCAGCGCTTGTTCTTGCACACGCCGTGCTTGAGCTGCTTGTCGCAGGCGGGGCGGCTAAAGTTGGCCGTCGGTCCGCCCACGTCGTTGATATAGCCCTTAAACTCGGGATCGCGCGTGAGCAGCTCGGCCTCGCGCATGATCGAGTCGTGGCTGCGCATCTGCAACACGCGGCCCTGGTGGAAGGTGAGGGCGCAAAACGAGCACTCACCAAAACAGCCGCGGTTGGAGCTTATGGAAAACTTGATCTCAGCAAAGGCCGGCACGCCGCCCGCCGCGTCGTAATCGGGATGCCAGTCGCGTGCGTAGGGGAGTTCGGCCACCTCGTCCATCTCATCGGTAGTGAGCGTCGCCGACGGCGGGTTTTGCACCACATAGACGCTGTTGGGGTAGGGCTCTACCAGGCGATGCCCGGTGATGGGGTCCATATTCTGTTGCTGCACGTTAAAGCTGCGCGCGTAGTTGAGCTTGTCGGCGGTAAGGTCGTCCCAGCTGGGCAGCAGATCGTAGTCGTAGACCTCGTCGAGCGAGCCTGTGCGGTAGACGGTGCCGTTGATATAGGTGATCTGATCGACGGGCAGTCCCGCGTCGAGCGCGTCGGCGATCTCGACGATCGCGTGCTCGCCCATGCCGTAGATGAGGATGTCGGCGCCCGAGTCGAGCAGTACCGAGCGCTTGAGCTTGTCCTGCCAGTAGTCGTAGTGGGCCAGGCGGCGCAGGCTCGCCTCGATGCCGCCGATGATGATGGGGGCGTCCTTGAACGTCTGGCGGATGAGGTTGCCGTAGACCGTGACAGCTCGGTTGGGACGGTGCCCCTCCTCGCCACCGGGAGTGTAGGCGTCGGTGTGGCGGCGGTGCTTGGTCACCGAATAGTGGTTGACCATGGAGTCCATGTTGCCGGCACTGACGAGAAAGCCCAGGCGCGGCTCGCCGAGCACGGTGATGCTGGCGGGGTCGGTCCAATCGGGCTGGCAGATGATGCCCACCTTGTAGCCGTGTGCGTCGAGTACGCGGCTGACGATGGCCATACCAAAGCTGGGATGGTCCACGTAGGCGTCGCCGCAGATGTAGACAAAGTCGCACTGGTCCCAGCCGCGCGCATCCATGTCGGCGCGGCTGACGGGGAGGAACTTATCGCGGCCCGGTCGCCAGGGGCGGGCGGGCGTCGCTTGGGAATGCTTGGTGCGGGCGACCGTGGCCTGCGCCTTACCGCCACGCTTTTGCTGCTGGCCCTGTTTGCCCTGTTGACTGCGCTGGTTGTTCTGAGCGTGCTGAGGCTTTTTTGCCACGATCCCTCCCGGTGTCTGTATGCTGCACGTAATTGTAACCAGTCTTTTTGGGACGGCGCTAAAAAGACTGGTGGAGTACACGAGGCGTCGGGTGTCGGCGCCGCGCCCGCTGTTTGTTTCCAGACTGTGTATCTGCGCGTTGGAGAACCCGTCTCGCGCGCACGCCATGTTGTCAATGGGTTACAGTATGAACGGCGGCTATGTTTCCGCCAACGCACGAGAGAGTCGTCAACAAGGAGGATGCACGACGATGCAGCGTGCCAAACAGATATCGGAGTCCATCGAGCTGGGCATTATCTTGGCGCTCGCCGGTGGCTTTATGGACGTCTATTCGTACATTGGGCGCGATCATGTTTTCGCCAACGCGCAGACAGGCAACATCCTGCTCGTGGGCGTGAGCATCTCGGAGGGCAACTGGGCACTTGCGGGACGCTATTTCTTCCCCGTGGTGTCGTTTGCCGTGGGCATTATGCTTGCCGATCTGGTACACGAGCGGTTTGGCAGCGTGATTCACTGGCGCCAAGTGACGGTGTTCTTTGAAGCCGTTATCTTGCTGGGCGTGAGCTTTATCCCCGGCGGCAATTTCAACCTGCTCGCCAACTGCCTCACCTCGTTTGCCTGCGGTATGCAAGTTGAGAGCTTCCGCAAGATCCACGGTCACGGCATCGCTACGACCATGTGCATCGGCAACTTGCGCAACGCGCTGCAAAACGTGGACGATTACATCATCACCCACAGGCGCGGCTTTTTGGAAAACGGCCTGCTGTACTTTGGCGTGATCTTTACCTTTGTGTTTGGCGCCGTGTTGGGCAACTGGTGTATTGAGCGCATGGGCCTGCACGCCATCGTCGTGGCGAGCTTGCTGCTGTTTGTCGCGTTTGCCATCATGTTCATCGACCGCGAGCGCGATTTGCGCTTACGCTGGAAGGTTGCGGCCGAGGCTTGGAAAGAGGGCTGCCGAAAGTAACCGAATGCGGCAAAGGGGCTGTCCCTTTGCCGCAATATTTTTCATCATCTGTTGAAACGCTTTAACACTTTTGATGTTCTCACGCGTTTTTTGTTTCAAAAGCGTTAGGATGGGACTCATAGCGTGGGGCGTAATGGATGCCCCGCACACGATGGGAGGCTATCAATGGCTAATCGTTTCGTTCTCAATACCATCTCTTATCATGGTTCCGGCGCCATCAAGGAGATCCCCGGCGAGCTCCAGCGTCGCGGCTACAAGAAGATCTTCGTCTGCTCCGACCCCGATTTGGTTAAGTTTGGCGTTACCGCTAAGGTGACCGACGAGCTCGACGCCGCCGGCATCGCTTGGAGCCTCTACTCCGAGATTAAGCCCAACCCCACTATCCAGAACGTCAAGGACGGCGTCGAGGCCTTCAAGGCCGCCGAGGCTGACGCTATCGTGACCATCGGTGGTGGCTCCTCCATGGACACCGCCAAGGCCATCGGCATCATCATCAACAACCCCGAGTTCGCCGATGTCCGCAGCCTCGAGGGCGTTGCTCCCACCAAGAACCATGCCGTGTTCACCATCGCCGTGCCGACGACCGCCGGTACCGCTGCCGAGGTGACCATCAACTACGTCATCACAGACCCCGAGAAGGTCCGCAAGTTCGTGTGCGTCGACACCAACGACGCCCCCGAGGTCGCCGTCGTCGACCCCGATATGATGGCTTCCATGCCCGCCGGCCTGACCGCTTCCACCGGCATGGACGCTCTGACCCACGCCATCGAGGGCTATACCACCAAGGGCGCTTGGGAGCTCTCCGACATGTTCCACTTTGAGGCTATTAAGCTGATCAGCGAGAACCTGCGCGACTCCGTCGCCGAGGCCAAGTCCGGTCAGCCCGGCTCCGGCCGCGAGGGCATGGCCCTTGGCCAGTATGTCGCCGGCATGGGCTTCTCCAACGTTGGCCTGGGCATCGACCACGCCATGGCTCACACCCTGTCCGCTCACTACGACACCCCGCACGGCGTCGCTTGCGCCATGCTGCTGCCGATCGCCATGGAGTTCAACAAGCCGGTTTGCGCTGAGCGCCTGGCCAAGGTTGCCGTCGCCATGGGCGTTGACACCACGGGCATGAGCACCGCCGAGGCCGCCGATGCCGCCATCGCCGCCGTCAAGCAGCTTTCCGCCGACGTGAACATCCCGCACGTCTGTGAGGCCATGAAGGCTGACGAGATCGAGGTCCTGGCCAAGGACGCCATGGCCGACGCCTGCTTCCCGGGTAACCCGCGCGAGGCAACGCTCGACGACGTCATCGAGCTCTTCAAGAAGATCTGCCCGGCTGCCTAACTTGGTTCGGCGGGCCTCTGCCCGTTAGCCCCACAATCGTCCTCGGACATGTCGGAAGCCCCCGCTGCGCACTTCGTGCGGCGGGGGCTTCCTCCGTCCTGCGGGAAGATTGTGGGCTAACGGGCAGGGGCCCGCCGGCTCGTTATCGTGGCGGGCGCAGTTCTGAGG